>Ga0105241_10000367_pt1 | contig 34366 bp, 39 predicted proteins | sample KBSC64metaG_FD_80422 | JGI IMG/M metagenome (GOLD analysis project Ga0105241, IMG submission 80422) | Corn rhizosphere microbial communities from Kellogg Biological Station, Michigan, USA - KBS C6-4 metaG | ecosystem: Host-associated > Plants > Roots > Rhizosphere > Soil | place: Michigan, USA... | reverse complement strand
TACATTTCAATGCCATATTCAGCCTTGAAATTGTCGACCATATCGCGGACATTGGCGAGCCCGATCGTGTCGACTTCGCCTTGGCTGACTTCAACAAGCACCGGCGCGTTCTTAGCCGCCGCAGCCTGCGCCACCGCTCGCAGAGTGGGCTCATCATCTAAATTAAACGCGCCAAAAGCATAGTGTCCGGCCCGCGCCCGAGCCATACTTTCGCGCGCCTTTTGGCAATCATCTTGTATCTGCTGACGTGTTCGTTGCATACTTCGCAGTATAGCTGCTTATGCTTGTTCGAACAAGGTGCGCACGACGAACACCGCTCATTGACCTATTGGATATAAAATGCTATAAATAATATTATACTAGGGAGTCGTCATGAATTACGCAATAACACCTGGAGAAGCCTTCGGATCACTCGTCGAGGAAAGCCGATTAGCTCTAGAGCGTCTTCGAGGCCTAGCGACAACCGCACTTAGACCTCTCATTTCGTCAACAAGAGAACGCATACTTCAAAGTGATACGGCCGCCCAGTCTAACGAGTATATGGGCATTGCTTACGCCGAAACTCCAGAGCCCAAAAATAAGGAAAAGGATACCCAAAACCCGAAGGTCACCGTCATTCCTGCTGAAGATCCAGAAAAAGTTAAAGCACGAGATGGCATACTTAAAGAGCAGATTCAGAAACGCGGCACAGGTGCTTATTCACCTGGGAGTACCGCGCAAACATCGGGACGAAAAACCAGCACTAATGCGCCTAAAATCAGCGGAGAAAAGAAAAAGTAGTCGTTGGTTGCTCAGCCGTAACTATGCCCGGGCCAACATCTGATGCGCAGCTAAGGTAATATGATCACTCGTAAGCCCAAAGTGCTTGTAGAGTTCGTCGGGGTGGCCTGACTCGCCGAAGTGGTCGCGCATACCAATACGCTTGAGTGACGTCGGCAATTCTTCGCTGAGTAGCTCGGCAACGGCACCACCCAGGCCGCCAGCAATTTGCGCTTCTTCAATGGTAATGACCGCGCGCGTTTTGTGCGCGCTTTTAAGAATTGTTGCTTCGTCCAACGGCTTGATGGTCGGCACGTGAATTACCTCGGCCGAGATGCCGTCCTTTTGGAGCATGTCAGCAGCGACCAGCGCTTGGTAAGTCATGAGGCCCGTGGCGACCAGCGTGATATGAGCGCCCTCGCGGTAGACGTATGCTGGGCCGATCGTGAACGGCGTCTGCGCTGTCGTAATCACCGGCGAAGCTTCACGGCTGAGACGCATATAATTTGGCCGACTATCGGCAGCCATGGCCAGGGTCATTTTCTCAGCCTCAAGAGCGTCGCAGGGTGCCAAAACAACCATATTCGGCAGTGCGCGCATCATGGCAATATCTTCAAGCATCTGGTGCGTCGCACCGTCCATGCCGACACTCAGGCCGGCGTGTGAGCCGACGATTTTCACCGGGCGGTCGTTCAAGCAGATTGTGGTACGAATCTGCTCCCAACAGCGTCCAGGACAAAACGCGGCATAGCTACTCACGAAAGGAATCTTACCCATGGCCGCCAAGCCGGCGCCGACGGTCACTAAGTCTTGCTCGCCAATACCTACTTCAATGTAACGATCCGGAAATGCTTCGGCAAATAGACTAATCTGCGTGGAATCGGTAAGGTCGGCGCAAGCCGCCACGACTTGCTCGTTCTGCTTGCCGGCAGCCAACAACCCTCGACCAAAACCTTTCCGGTTCGGTTCCTGGGCAATGTCTTTGGCGCGGATATCGGCGATGAGATGCATGTCGGTCATAAGGTTTCCCCGTGATTGATTTTGCCCTGCAAGGTATGAATTTGCTTCAGCGCGTTCTTAGCCTGTTCATGATTCGGTGCCACGCCATGCCAATGGAAATCGTATTCCATAAAATCGACACCTTTGCCTGGAATGGTGTGCGCAATAATCACCACTGGCTTCTCGACGATGGCCTTAGCCATACTCACCGCGTCAATGACGGCCTCTATGTCATTGCCATCAATCTCCAGCACATGCCAGCCAAACGATTCCCACTTGCCGCGCAAATCTTCCAGCGGCATCACGACCTCTGTTGGCCCGTCGATCTGGATATTATTGCGGTCGACAATCGCAATCAAATTCGTCAGCTTGTACTTGCCGATCAGCATCGCCGCTTCCCACATATTGCCTTCGTTGAGCTCTCCATCACCGGTAGTCACATATACCCAACGGTGGAGCTGTTTGTTCATACGTAGGCCCAACGCCATACCAGCCGCCTGGCTCAAACCCGACCCTAAAGGTCCACTCGTCGTCTCCAGCCCAGGCAACCGCGTGCGCTCCGGATGGCCCTGCAGCCGCGAACCAAACTTCCTCAGCGTCCAAAGTTCTTCCCGCGGAAAATAGCCGGCGTGTGCCATGGCGGCGTAGCGCACCGGGCAAGTGTGACCATTGCTTTGGATCAAGATGTCACGGTCATCCCAGCCAGGATTTTTAGGATCATGCCGCAGAATATTGAAATACAGCGCCGTAAAGATGTCGGCCTGACCAAGACTGCCGCCTGGATGTCCGCTGCCGGCTGTCTCGAGCATAGTAATAATATCCCGGCGAATATCGTTCGCCTTCAGTTCCAACGCCTCGATCGAAAACAATTGTCGCACGACCAATCATCCCTCTTATGGTTTTATCCTACACCTTTGCGGCACGGGTTTCAAATTTTACGGGACTGCTTCGGCATTACCATATCCGGCGAAACAGTACGCATCGGTGAGCTGGAATGCACCAGCTTTTCGAGCGCATCATAGGCACGCCGCGGATCGGCAGCATGTTGAATAAACCCGCCGACATTCAGTACGTCGACGCCGGCCATACTCAGCGCCCGCGCGTTCTGATTGTTGATGCCACCGTCCCAGCCAATTTCTAGCTGTGGTTTGAGCTCGCGAATGTGCCGAAGCTTGGGGATAAGCCGCATATCAGCCTGACCGCCAAAATGCCCGAGATTACCCGAAAAAAGCAATACATAATCGATCCAGTTGAGCGCCGGCCGGATCAGCTCTGGCGAGGTTTGTGGTAACAGTGCCACCCCGACTTCGACACCCTTAGCATGCGCCTCTTCGGCAAAGGCAACAAAATCACCATCTGCTTCAGCATGAACAATTATCAACTGCGGCCGTAGGTTGAGCAGCATCTTGGCGTGCTCAAACGGCCGCCGATACATCACATGCAGGTCAGCCCGTACGCCACCTGGCCACCACACTTCGTCAATCGCTACCGTTTTGGCTGCCGCGAACTTGCCATCGCTCAAATCGATATGCACTCGTGTGGCAAAACGCGCGATGCGCTCCATTTGTTCGCGGTATTCGTCGACGTTCGCAGCCAACACACTGGGGCAAATTGTGGCGGGACTTTTCATGTATACTGTCCGTTAGAGTCTTAAGAAGAGTATACCGCTTATGCCCGACAAACGAAACCTCCAGCCGCTTCTCGACGTCCAAATTAACGAGCTCAATCTGGTGTTTGGCGACAGTGACGCCGTCGATACTAAGGCACTGGCCATTCTCGGCGCCAACTTGGCGCTCATGATTTTCGTCGACCAAGCCGCCAAAGGGCCGAGCGGCTGGCTACAAAACCTGATTATCTGGACACCGCTGGCTATTTCTTTACTTTTGGACATCGTTGCCACCTGGCCACGACGCTATATTAGTGCACCGGAAATCGATGACCACTCCGAGTATCTCAGCATGGACGAAGAGACGTTGCAACTCCAATTGATCGCTGATATTCGATATGCTATCACCTGCAATACTAAAATTAATCATAAACGCCTGCGCGCCTGTCTTGCTTCGTTGCTCATAACTGGCTTGAGTATCGCGCTGGTATTGGTTATACTGAGGGCATGAGTGATACCTCTCAGAAATCTGGTGCACAGATTCCTAAACCTAAAATGATAAAGCTGCCGCCGCCAACGAAGAATTTTCGTACTATTTTGAAAGGCTTGTAGACTTTCACTGCCCGGTTATTTCGGAACGATTGCCTTCGGTTTAAATTGGCGTACAAAGCGATGAGCCCCAATGTGACTGTTGTCTACGACATTGCTTCTTACTTTGCGATTAGCGCCAAAGACGAGGCTAACCTAACCCATCCCATATCATACCCTTTTGACAGGCCAGACGTTCAAGCAAAATAATAGATCAGCCCATGAAATCCGGGCTGATCTATTATTTTTCAGCAGCTGTCTCAAGCGTGCTGGTGTTCTTCTTTGGCGTGCAAGAACTTGCCCTGGTCGGCGACGACTTCAACGAGGCGGTTGCTGTAACCCCATTCGTTGTCATACCAGACCATAATTTTTACTAGGTTGCCATCAACAACCTTCGTGAGCAGCAAGTCGACGGTGCCAGAATGGCTATTACCGATGTAGTCAGAGCTTACGAGCGGTTCTTCCGACACGCCCAAGATGCCCTGGTAATACGGTTCCTTGGCGGCCTGACGAAAGGCGTCGTTCAGTTCCTCGACGGTTGTGTTGCGCTTGAGGAGTGCCGTGACGTCGCTCAAAGAAACAACAGGGGTTGGAACGCGCACACTCAAACCGTCAAACTTACCTTTCAGTTGCGGCAGCGTGAGGGTGACGGCGATGGCCGCGCCTGTGGTCGTCGGCACCATGTTTTCAGCAGCGTTGCGGCCTTCACGCAAGTCTTTCTTGGGCGCATCCTGAAGCGCCTGGCTGGCAGTATAGCTGTGCACCGTGGTCAGCATCGATTTGTCGACGCCAAATTTGCTGTCCAAAATGGCCATGATCACGCCAAGACTGTTCGTCGTGCAGCTGGCGTTGCTGACGACTTCGGTAGCGTTCTCAAGCTGGTCATCATTTGCGCCGAGCACGATCGTGTCGACACCATCACTCTTCGTTGGGCCAGAAATGACGACGCGCTTTGCGCCGGCAGTAATATGCTTGCTCGCACCTTCTTTGTCAGTAAAAAAGCCTGTGCTTTCAATAACAATATCAACGTTCAGGTCTTTCCAGGGCAAAGCGGCCGGGTCTTTCTCGGCAAGTACTTTGACCTTCTTGCCATCGACAATTAAATTCTCGTCGTCGTGCGACACCTCATGCTCGTAGTTGCCATAGTTGCTGTCGTGCTTCAGCAGGTAGGCAAGCGTCTTCGTGTCGGTCAGGTCGTTGATCGCAACAATATCCAGATCGTCACGGCCAAAGGCAATCTTAAAGGCGTTCCGCCCGATTCGCCCAAAGCCGTTAATGGCAATTCGTGTTTTCATGCTCGTCCCTCAAGTTACGCTTATGTCAGCTTCAAGTATAGGAGGACGTGTGCGCTCACGCAAGAGGAGTAGCGCGCTTTATCGCCGTCAAAACCGCATCAAAGACGACAGGGTTGGTGGCAATAAAGTTAGGACTGCGGTAGTCGTAAGCACCGCCCTCAAGATTAGTCACGCGGCCACCGGCCTCCTGGATAAGCAGCGTGCGCGGCGCGTAATCCCACGGGCCGCCGTGACCATTACAGACCACGTAGCCCTCGATCTTGCCTTCAGCGACATAGCGAGCAGCTTGAATACTATGAACAATTGTTGCAACACTGCCTAGATTATCACGCACTGCTTGCTCGTACGGCGTCTTGAATGGCGAACTCACGTCAATCCACGCCCTGTCGATCGACCGGCCCCCAACCCGCAGAGACACCTCGTTGCGCCACGCCCCTTGCCCAGCTACCGCGCGATACCGATCATCCTCTATACAACCGTAAATAAGACTCATGACCGGCCGGCCGTCATCAATAAGCACAGCATGACTTGAACTACCCGGCAAACCGCGAAGCAGCTGCTCAGTGCCGTCAACCGGATCAACAATCCAAAATGTTTTCTGACTGTAGTCAACACCCGATTCTTCGCCACCAAAACCTACCGACGAATCAAAGCTATACAGCGCCGCTCGGAGCTTCTCCTCGATCAAGGTGTCAAGCTCGGTAACAACTGAATGATCCGCCTTGACGGTGTACGTCGTGTTGCCGAATGCCTGCAACAATCGAGGGCGAACTTCTTGCAGTACCCCGTTAATGACCTTCTCGGCGCCATTCAGATAGTCCTGCGTCGGGTGCATTACTGTTCCAGGAGTTTATTGTCGCGCAGATATCTGAGCGTTTCGATATGAACATCGTAGTTCAGATCCTCGATGGCATCGTCGAGTGACATCCAGGTAGACCGGTCGTGCTCAAAGCTGAGGGCGATCTCTGGCTGGTTCTGCAATTGCACAAAGTAGAATAGCCAGATGATGTTCATCGGCGTGGCATTGGCATCGATAACTCTGCTTTCAGCGCGGAATATTTGAAGCTGCTCAGGAAGAATCTTTAGGCCTGCCTCTTCCTCCGCTTCACGAGCGCAGGCTGTCACATAGCTCTCGCCTGCTTCAGCGTTACCGCCAGGAAAATCCCACTGCCCGGGCCGGCGGGTATCGGTTTGACTGCGGCGCAGTAGTAGCACGTTGCGCCGCTCGTCTACAACAACGACTTTGGCAACCACCTTAGTCTGCATGTTATTTGTCCCGGTTGTTCCAGCGCTCAATCGACTCAGCGACCACTTTCTTGGCCTCCTCGATATCGCCCCAGCCCATCACCTTAGTGCTGCCTGGCTTCTTGAGGTCTTTGTAGTGCGTGAAGTGGTGCTCGATCATCTGCTTCCAGCGCTCGCCAAGGTCGTCGAGCGACTTGATGCTGTCGCCGGTGTTACGGTCATCTGCCGGTACAACCACAACCTTGTAGTCCATCTCGCCGTCATCTTCGAAGTTCAGCACACCGATAATACGCGCTTCCATATGTACGCCAGTTGGGATCGGCTCTTCGGTGACCACGAGTGTGTCGAGTTCGTCGCCGTCCTCATCAAGCGTCTGGGGGATGAAACCGTAGTTCACTGGCTTCGCAAAAATAGCCGGCTCAACCCGGTCAAGCTTGAAAGCAGCGCGGCCGCGGTCCCACTCGACCTTCAGCATTGAACCTTTTGGAATCTCGACAACCGTATTCACCGTGCCGCTTTGGTAATCGCCCACCGTCAGTACTACGTTAAAATCAGCCATGTAACTCCTCTCGCTTATAACTGGAGCGCAGGTCGCGCTACCGCAATATTCAGCTGTATTGTACACTAAAGCCAGATATGACCGAAATAATTGGGCACCGTGGCGCCAAAGGTTTAGCGCCGGAGAACACTTTGGCGGCGTTCCGGGCTGGCAAACAAGCCGGCGCCGACCGGCTCGAACTCGACGTGCGCCGCACGCGCGATGGCCAGTTCGTCGTTTGCCATGACAAACGCCTGTGGCGCGTCGGCCGCTCGTTCAAAGCCGTTCCGAATCTCACCTATGAAGAGCTTCAGCAGCTCCCTTTGCGCGGCGGTGGCACCGTACCACTCCTGCGCGACGTCCTAAAAACCGCCGACAAAACCCCTGTCGTCGTTGAAATTAAAATCACCGGCTACACTGAAGCTATTTGCCAAACCGTCGACGAAATCCCTCAGCTCAACGTCTGGTACTTATCATTCAAACGCAGCGTGGTTGCTGACTGTAAAGCATTACGACCACAGACACGGGTTTATCTGGCCGGTTTGCTTCGGCCCTTTACCTTAATGCGCACCGCACACCAGCTCAGCGCCGACGGCGTTTGTCTGCCCCACTGGGTACTCAATCGCTTTGTATACCGCCGTGCAGCGCGAGCCGGCCTCAAACTATATATTTTTACCGTCGACCAGCCGAACCGTGCTCGCAAATTACTCCAACGCTACCCCGGCATAGACCTTTGTTCAAACCATCCGGAACGACTAAAAGATTTAGCAGATTTAGCGCCTCAGACCTCTACGCCAGCGTAAAATCTTTCCTCTCCCCTTGGAAGGATCACGTACCGACATCCGAAGCTCAAGGCGACATGGCCGCGTTTTGAGAGTCACCCTCCCAAAGTGGAGTCGGAAAGGTAATTTCAGAGACTTAGAAGGCTCGGGAATTATCCTTGCCGCGCGCGAACGCTCTCAAAAAGCGGGCCATGCCAACTGAGCGTACACACAGTCATCGACTCTGATTGTAGAGTTAGATCTTGAATCTAGGAGGACTTGCGGCTCTCGCCTTTCTCGTCTACTGTAATCGCTACTTGCGCTTCAGCTCGTCAAGATACTCACGAATATGCAGCGCGGCCGTAGCCCCCTCGCCAACCGCCGTAGCAATCTGCATCGTCGATCCTGATCGCACATCGCCCGCAGCGAATACACCTGGAATGCCAGTCTCAAGATGCTCGGTAGTCTTAATAAACCCGATTTCGTCGAGCTCGATCCCCTGCATGTCATGCACGAATTCAGTATTGGGCTTGAGGCCGACAAACACGAACACACCGTCCGTTGGGAATTCCACCTTCTTGCCCGTCGTCTTGTCCGTGCCAATTACCTTCGTAACGGCATTATTCTCGCCTACAATCTCATCGGTCGTCGTATTGAAATGCACGGTAATCTTATCGGCAAACTTCTCCAGGTCGTGCTGCAACACCTCTGAAGCACGAAAATGGTCGCCGCGCACAAGTATATCGATATGCGTCGCAAACCGCGTCAAAAACATCGCTTCTTGCACCGCCGAGTTGCCCCCACCGACCACCACCAGCCGCTTGTCGCGGTAAAATGCGCCGTCACAAGTGGCGCAGTAGTGCACGCCATGCGCGTAATATTCTTTTTCGCCAGGCACGCCGACCTTTTTGTAATCACTGCCCGTAGCAATCAGCACAACCTTGGTAAGAATGTCGCCATCAGTAGTAGTTAGGCGCTTATACTCACCTTCGTCAACAATATTCGAAACTTCGCCCAGCTCAATCACCGCCCCGAACCGCTCAGCCTGCTTGCGCATATTTTCGGACAAGTCCATACCGCGCAGGCCTTCAGGAAAGCCCGGATAGTTGTCTACCCAGTCGGTCACGGCTGCCAGCCCGCCAATCGCACCGCGCTCATAGAGCAGCGTTTCGATATCTTCGCGTGTGGTGTAAATCGCTGCGCTCAAACTAGCCGGGCCAGCGCCAATCATCACCACGTCGTGAATTGTAGGAGTTTGCGATTCAGATGTGTCGGTCATAGTTCCTTCTTTATTTAAGCCAGTGCGGCGCTGAGTTTGGCGAGGTCGAAGCCCAGCACTACTGCTTTCGAGTCGTCTTCTTTGTCAATGACCGTTACCGGCACAGCCGTCACGCCACTTAATGCGACTACTTCCGCTTGACGCTCGGGATGTTCGTCGAGATCTACGACATCAAAAGCATGTCCTTTGGCACCAAGCCATTTTTTGACCATGCCGCACGATGCGCACGTGCTCGTCGTAAAAATAGTAATATTTTTGACCATGCCGCCATCCCCCGCTTATGTTTTGTTTGCTGTTTTAATTGTATATAGCGCTTATGCTAAAAACAAGGCGCTATATGATGCGGTTTTTACCGCGCTCACGTTTATGAACCGATCTTATGCAAAGTGACGTCAAAGACGAGATCGGCGTTAGCTGGAATGCCGGAGCCAGCTGGCGGATTAGCGCCATACGCCTGCGCCGCCGGTATAAGCAACCGGCGCGTACCACCAACTTTCATACCGGGAATACCTTTTGTCCAGCCCTCGATCACCCCGTTCAGACCAAAACTCACCGGCTGACCGGTGTCGAGCGAGCTTTGAAAGACAACGCCCGTAGCCGCTACGGCGCCAGTGTAGTCAACAGTTACGGTATCGCCTGCTTTTACCTCTTGGCCGGTGCCGGGGGTGGTATCGATTGTCTGCAGGCTATCGATGTGATCGACTGGTGTAAAGTTTTGCATTTTGGTTCCCTCCAATTTATTTGCTGGTGGCTGCGCAGTCGATGACTGCGTACTTGTGGTTGTTGGGTTGTTATGCTTATCCAAAACCGTCTGCCAGATGACTGCAACGGTCAACCCAAAACTGGTAAACAAAAAAGTAATTGCTCCCACGAGCGCAAATGCTCGGTCACGTTTTCGTGCCACTATCGTACTCCTCCGTCGCTTTGTTCTATTCTATAACGTTTGCGGGCCGGCCGGAAGCCCGTTTTTCAAAGCGGCAAGTATGGCCTGTTTGAGACGCTCGGAAATGAAAGTAGCACTCGGCAGCTCGGCCAGCGGCAGCCACTGCGGAATATATAAATTCTCGCCCGCCTGGTTGATTTGAGCCTCGTCGGAATCGGGCCGCAAGGCTGGTTCGCCACTGACATACTCACACCAGAATACCTGCTGCACAGTGTTTGGTGCGCCGTCGTCTTCGACAAAAACCAACCGCGGCTCCGGACCAATCTGCACGCCAGTTTCCTCATGGAGTTCTCGGTACAAAGCCTGCTCCAAACTTTCTCCCGGTTGCACACCGCCCCCAACCAAGGTGTCATACTCTTTACCAAACTTGTTGCGATGCATTACCAACAACTTATTGTCGTGGATAATGACAGCCCGAACTGCCTGATTCATGACCTATAGTATACCACTAGACGATGCCGTACTGCTTGAGACGCTTCTTGTCGGCCTCACTATGACCTTGTTGGAGCTTGAGAAGTTGTGCGTAAATACCGTCAGTTTTTGCCAGTTCTTCGGGCGAGCCAATCTCATTAACTTTGCCATTTTTGAGCGTCACAATCTGATCGACGTGCTGGATAGTACTCAAGCGGTGTGCGACGATGAGCGTAGTGCGACCTTTCATCAAGCGCTCCAGCGCCTCCTGTACCGTATGTTCAGAACGACTGTCGAGGCTACTCGTAGCTTCGTCGAGGATGAGAATTGGTGCGTCTTTGAGCAACGCCCGGGCGATGGCAATGCGTTGTTTCTGCCCGCCGCTCAGTTTCAGCCCCCGCTCGCCAATTTCAGTCTCATAGCCTTTCTCAAACTTTTCGATGAATTCGTGTGCATTGGCAGCCTTAGCTGCAGCAACAACCTCCTGTTTGGAGGCTTTCGGCCGAGCGTAACTAATATTCTCATGAATCGTGCCACTAAACAGCGCTGGTTCTTGAAATACAACGCCAATATTTCCACGTAAGGAGCTTTGAGTGACGTCGTTGATGTTCTGCCCGTCAATCCTGATTTCACCGCCGCCAACTTCGTACAGACGCATCAGCAGATTTGTAATAGTCGACTTACCTTCGCCGCTCTCACCTACCAACGCCACCTTGCTGTCTGGCGCAATCGTGAAATCAATGTCGCGTAGTACCGGCGTGTCATCGTAAGAAAATTGGACATGGTGAAAGCTAATCTCGCCTTTCGCCAGCTTAAGCGCCTGCGCACCGGTGTGGTCAGTGATCTCTGGCTCCACATCGAGCACTTCGAAATAATCCCGCGTATTGGACATGGCCCGCTGCATTTGATCGACCAAAAAACTGATACTAAAAATCGGAATACGGATGAGCATGGCGTACTGAATGAGCAGTACCATAGTACCAATAGTGTAGCGGCCGCGGGCGGTCTCGATGAAAATATATGCGAAGACGGCGAAAAATATAACGTTGAGTACCAGGCGGCGCTTGACGTCTTGTTGGTGCCAAAACTTACTTTGTGGCTGGGTCGTTTCAGTGGCAGTTTGGAAGCGCTTGCCAAAAAAGCTGAGCTCGCGCGTCTCTTGCAAGAAGCTTTTTACGACACGTACCTGGCCGACCGACTCGGCAAAGCGACCACTGGCGATATCTTGTTGCTCGTTAATAATTTTCTGGTAATCTTGCCATTTAGTACTCGTGCGGGTGGTGAGGTAGATGAACACTGGATACAACAGCAAGAGCATCAGCGCGACTTGCCAGCTGTAATAGGCCACAACAGCCAGCGACAGGATGGTACTAAACAGAAACTGCAGAAAGTTATTGCTAAAGGTCTGCATAAACATGCTAATTTGGCTGATGCCCCGGCTCATGCGGTTGATGATTTTACCACTGAGTTCGGTGTCGAAATAGCGCTGCGGCAGGCTCAGCAAATGCTCGTAGTATTTCTGGCTCAATTCTTGTTGTAATTTCGCCGACATTATGTCACCGAAATATCCGCTGATGTTGCCAAGGATCGTCTGACCGACGTCAGTCAGAAAGATGGCTAATGCAAAGACGGCTACAATAGTGACATTGGCATGACCGCCAGCCAACAGCTTGGTGATTTGGTCGATCGCGCCTTTCGTGAACAGCGGCTGTAACTGGCCGACGACCGACACTACAATAGTGAAACCGGCAATTAAGACGTAGTAACGCCACAAATCACGCGTGACCCGCAAGATACGCACGAGATCGGCCATGCTGCCCTTTTTGTCGTTTGCCGGGCGGCGCATGTTAGACACGCTCCGCACCAAGGGTGGTTTGGGTAGCTTCGGCAATACGATCGATCACCTGCGCCACTTCCGTATCGCGCAAGGTTTTCTCGTAGCTAGTCACGGTGAGGCGAAGTGTGATTTGCTTGTGTGGAGCGTCGTCATTCCTCTGATAGATGTCGACAGGGCTGAGGGCGGCAAGCATGGCGCTTGATCGCAGTCCTTGGGCGACACCTTCGGCGCAGTTGAAGACCGTTTGATATGGCGTTTCAGTCGATACTCTCAAGCAGACGTCCTGTTCGATTTTGGGAAATTTTGATAATGAGACATACTGACGCTCACTTGCGCGGTTCAAAAACGCACCAATTCCCAACTCAAAACCTGCTGTTTTTTCTGGCAGTTTCAACTTCTGCCGCACGGTAGGCGTAAACTCGCCCACTATTCCAAAACTTTGCGGATCATCCTGAAAGCCGATAAGTGCCGAGCGCGAAAGGTCGAAAGGAGCGTCCAGAGCTAGCGTGTGCTCTGTAGCCGGACGAAAAACCACCGGCAGGCCCAACGCCTCGCTAAGCCATACGACAAACTGGCGAGCCTGATAGAACGCTGCTCCAGGCAAATCAACTTCCTTCGCCGCATAGACCAATGCAAGATTATCAAACTCGAGCGGCAGGCCGTCTTCTGTATCTATTGCGTCTCTATGATGCACCTTACCCATTTCAAATAACGCGAACTGATCGAAACCAGCCTTGACGTTAGCGTGCACTTTGTCGAGCAGACTTGGGAGTAAGCTCAGCCGATAATGCTGGAGGTCGGGACTGAGGGCGTTACTCAAACGGAAAGCCTGAACCATATCCTGGCCGACCGCTTCGAGCAGTTTACCGTGCACAAAGCTGTATGTAAGCACTTCGTTGGCGCCACCGCGGGCTAGTGTGTCGCGGACCGCTGACTTTAGGTCGAGGAGACGATTGCGCGGTGCGGGCGACAGGCTGCGCTGCGGCAACTGAAGCGGCAGCTTATCGAAGCCGTATAGCCGACCAACTTCCTCGACAATGTCTTCCGGAATCTCGATATCGGTGCGCCAAAACGGCGCGATGATAGTCAGCTCTTCTCCGCTCTGTTCGATCTGAAATTCGACATTTTCAAGCAAACGCGCCATTTCCTCAGCGCTCAGTTTCGAGCCCAGGCGCTTATTCACAAAATCCGCCGTAGTGGTCACTGGAGCGAAAAGCGAGCCGCGCTCGCGCACCTCGGCCGACAGATGATTGTCGTCGATAAAGGCGCTGGCGATCTTGCCGCCAGCAAAGCGGCGAATTTCGTCAGCAATTTTGGCGATCACCGCAGCATTTTGGAGTGGTGATTGTCCTTTGGTGTTGCGCGTTACGGCGTCGCTAAACAGGCCGTGCGTCATGCTCGTGCGCCGGACAGAATACATATCGAAAGTGGCGCACTCTAAAATAATATTCTTAGTTTGCTCGTCTACTTCGGTATCGGCGCCGCCCATCACACCACCAATGCCGATCAGTTGTTGGTCGGTGGCAATCATAATCGCTTCGGCGCGCGGCTGGATGGTTTTGCCGTTCAAAAGCGCAATTTGCTCGCCTTCATGCGGCATGCGTACCTGCAAAACAGCACCATCACCGCCGCTCAAGCGGGCGACTTTGTCATAGTCATAAGCGTGCAGTGGCTGGCCAGTTTCTAAAGCAAAAAAGTTGGTGTAGTCGACAATGTTGTTGATCGGACGAATGCCAGCACGGGCGAGATCAAGCTGAATATGGAGCGAGCTGGGCTGCACCTGCACATCACGCATAGCAACAGCCATGAAGCGTGGCACCAGTTCGGGTAAATTATTTTGCACTGTCAACTGCAACTCTTCAGCTTCAACGCCAGGGAGTTCAGGCTGCAGTTCGTACCACTCTGGACTTTTATACGGTCGGCCTTGAATTCCCTCCAGCTCACGAGCGATGCCCAGCCAGCCGAAACAGTCAGGCCGGTGCGTAAACATTTTGTTTTCGACGTCAATCACCACGTCACCGTCTAGATGACCAGCTTCGAGCAACGTCATGCCCGGCTTGTAACGCTCGTCGTCACCCATACCAATTTCCAGGATACCGTCATGGCTATCGCCAAGGGTGAGCTCGCGCGCACTAGCCAGCATACCGTTGCTCATCTCGCCACGCAGTTCGCGCGATTCAAGTACAAACGGCTCGCCCTTAATGAGCGACTCAGGCACCGTTACGCCGGGCGGGAGCCAGGCAACAAGCAAACCTTCGCGCACATTTGGCGCGCCACAGACTACTTGCACAAGATTGTCTTCGTCACGCTCGACATTCTGGGCAACGCCACCGTCGTCAATCTTGCAGACATTCAAATGATCAGAGTTCTGATGCTTACGACACAGCACTACGCGCACGATCAGCACACCCTTAAATCGCTCGCCAAATGGAATGATCTCCTCGATGGCGCCGAGTTGCGCGCCGATCTTTTCCGCTAAAGCATCGACACCTTCTGGCGCCGGATCGGCCGCCGAGCCATAGTACTGATTGAAAAACCGGATGGCATTTACACTGAATTTCATTGTTTGCCTGCCTCAATAATTTTCTGTTGAATGGCTTGTAATGCTGCGTCGGCCATTTGCGGCCCATCGGCAGTCATAATATAGCCAGGATAACTTGGAAAGAATGGATGCTGTTTGGGAAACTCGCTGCGGTTGGCTCGGACATTATGCATCGGGTACAGCTTGGCATGGACATGGGGCACCGCTTCGCCTTCAAAGACCAATGCTACGCGCTCGACGCCAAGGGCGCGTTCTAGTAGTTGCGCGACTTTTTTTGCCGCCTGCATAAGGCCGGCAATCACCGTATCTTCCAGTGCAAACACATAATCGCCCGGATTCTGCTTGGGAACCACCACCGTTGCCCCAGGCGTATTAGCAAACGGCGTCAAAAAGGCGGCGTACTGCTCATCTTCCCAGACGATAAAATTCGGGATTTCCCGGGCTACAATTTTGTCGAAAAGGGTTGGTTCAGTCATGTATAGTCCTATATTGAGGCGAACTGCCTTAAAAAGTCGAGTTTGGCGGCTTCGAAGTGACGAATATCTTCGATGCCGTACTTGAGCATTACCATGCGCATAAAGCCGGCGCCCCAGGCGAAACCGGTGTATTGCTCGGGGTCAATGCCGGCCATTTTGAGGACGTTGGGGTGGATCATGCCGCAGCCCAGTAGCTCGATCCAGCCAGAGTAGCTGCACACTTGGCAACCTTTTTTGTCACAGAATGGGCAACTTTGCGCAAACTCAAAGCTTGGCTCGGTGAATGGGAAGTAGAATGGCTGCGTTTTGACGTCCAATTCTTTGCCGTAATACGCTTCCATAAAGCTTTTCAGTGTAGCCATCAGCATGCCAGCGTGCACGTCGCGGCCAACATAGATGCCCTCTAGCTGGTAAAAGGTGTGCTCGTGACGAGCATCGACATCTTCGTTGCGGAAAACGCGGCCAGGCACAACAACGGCAATCGGCTCACCTTTTTCAAGATTCTCAGCGTACTTTTTGAGCATGCGATGCTGCATGATGCTCGTGTGGGCCGGCGCGACAAATGACTTGCCGGTTTGGTCTTTTTGCTCAGTCATAAAGGTATCAAAATCATCGCGCGCCGGGTGACCTTCAGGGAAGTTGAGGCTACCGAACATGTGAAAGTCGTCATCGATTTGGCGAGCTTCGGCAGCCACAAAACCCATGCGGTAGAAAATATCGAGCATGAGGTCGAGTTCGGTCGTCAAAGGATGTTTGCTACCATTTTCAGTCGGCAAAAGATGGGGCCGAGTAGAAGGTGTAGTATTCACATCAAACGGGGCCGTAACGTCGATAGCCGGCAGAGCCTGGGCGGCAGCTTGGCCTTCTTCTACGAGCGCCATAAGCTCAGTGCGCAGGGCGTTCAATTCCTTGCCAAATGCACCGCGTTCTTCGGCCGGTAGCATCGGGATTTCGGCATACAACGCCTTCAATTCTACTGCTTTCAAAATGGCATGTTTATCAGGCAACTCGCTCAAACGAGCCTTCAGTTGCTCGGCAACCTCAGCAATACGTGCATTCTCATAACTCATCTTGCATATAGTATAGCAATATTCGACGGATATTTGTACTTGACTAGTCGGGCAGCTGACGGTATGTTTTGGGCGTGCAAAAAGTAATGCCGGGGCGATATACTGGAGGAATCATGAGTACAGCGGCTATTACTAACGAGCATTTACTGGTCACTATCGAGCAGCTGACGCAAGTTGTTCGCGATGGTTTCACACAGGTTAATGAGCGGATGGACCGGCTCGAACAGCGTATGGATCAGCTCGAGGAACGAATGACGCAACTCGAAGGGCGAATGGATCAATTAGAGTGGCGCGTTAGCGCTATCGAAAATCGCCTCAGCGAGCATGATTTGCAGTTCGCCCAGATCAAAGCAGTGCTACACTCTATGGAGGACAACCACGCAGCCTATATTAGTGACATCGAAGATATCTTGGACCGCATTCAGGTCCTCGAGAATCGCATTCCGGATCTGACCGCTCAAGAGGTGCGCGATTTCAAACAGCAGCTACACAAACTGTCCGATTGGGCGCGGAAAGTTGCCAAAATCACCAAAGTACCGTTACAATCTATGTGATATGCCCACTTTTTCTTTTGACGCCGTCAGCGAATACGACAAAGCGGAGATGAATAACGTCTTCGATCAGACGAAGCGGGAGCTCGACAATCGCTACGATTTTAAAGGTACGCCAGCGGCCATCGAGTGGCTCAACAATGAGAAGACTGGACTCAAAATAACCGGCAACGGCGATTGGCAGATCGACGCCATTCTAGACATCGTACGCAAAAAGCTCGCTACTCGTGGCCAAAGTCAAAAGACGCTCGACACTTCCAAAACACCCGCGGTCGCCAATCTTAAAACCACTCAGGAAGTACCCTTTAAACAAGGCCTAGACCAAGAAAAGGCCAAGAAAATTACCGCGCTCATCCGCGAGCACCATCCCAAGGCCAAACCCCAAATCCAGGGCGACGCAGTCCGTGTCACGAGCAACAGCAAGGACGAGCTGCAAGCGATCATCGCCCTCCTCAAAGAACAAGACCTCGACTTCCCAATTAGCTTCACTAATTATCGCTAATTTCATCCGAAGAAATCTGTAATTTCACCCTGCAAACGTAGCCGTTACCTGTTGTCTGACAGTGTTGAAATATCTGTTGTGCTAATGACAAATACCTGTGCTCGACATGCAGACTGTGGTATAAAAGGTGTCTATGCCCGGTCTAGCAGAATCCCCAGCCGCCCCAGTCGGAACGCTCGTCGAGTTGGTCACTGTATTACATCCCAGGGATGAAGCACTGCGTGTCGCCCGAAAGGTTGGGTGGCCAGGAGCGGATGCACAAGGAACCGTGCCCGACCACCCCAACGCACACAACATACTCGCCTGGCCAGTCAAAGTCTTCGAAGCCTACGGGTACACTTCTTCCAGTTCTCTTCTAAGGGAGGCAAGAAAAAATTTAGAGATCTGCGCCGAGACAACCGACCCAAATGTCGTACCCAACGACGACAACCCTTGGTCGATACTCGGCGTGCCCGAAGATAAGCGCGCGGCTTTTGATGCACATCACTTCACGACCGAAACCTATGGTCAAGATACACTCGCCATAGACGAGATTGGCGGTTACCTCGAAGGTCAGGATCCGGAAGGATTACGCAAGCTCCATCAGATCATCGGACGACTCGAAAGCAGCGGCCACCCCCTGACATTGCACAAGTTGAAAACACCTCCGCTCTACGCTCAGGGTGCCTTCAAAACACTCCAGGACACGCAGCATGGCACGGCTTGGTTTGAAGCGTTCCTGGCCCACGGCATTGAACCGGTCATTCTACAGGCGGAAGTACAGGAAATTCGTGAGCGTTACAACCAAAAGATGACCGCCCTTGCCGGTCTTTCTTCAAAATCAGCCGAGCAAGAAATGCTCCATGAAGCTGCCCAAAAAGTGTTGGCAACCGAAAAGGACAGAGCACTCGATTTTGCAGGCGCGACCAAGCAGCTCAAAGCCCTGTCCGACATAAGTCTGTATTTTACAGCTTCCGGCCAACAAGCGCTTGCAGGCAACCCAGGCCTGCTTAAAGATTTCGAGGAAGCAAACCGTATTCTTGGCCAAGTGCGCGCCGCCTACACGGCCGATAGAGTCATCGAAGACCACAATAAAGACGCGTTCGACACGGCTGCCAAAATCATAATTACCAGTGTTGTGACAGCCGTAGGCTTTAGTGTGATCCAAAATATTCCCGGTGTACCGCACGCTGTATATGAGGCAGGAACCGGCTTCAGTGACGACATCCTTACACTCTTGGCGCTGCTTGTAAGTGCCGAGGGCCTCACGAAGGCTCGTTGGGCTGTTCAGGCGGGAGTCGGTACGGTCGCGCTCATTGGCGCTTATAAGCTCGTCGAACACATGGACACACTGGCTCAGCGGGGCGGTATCGTACCTCACTTTGAGGCCGGAGCGACTTTCGGCACTGCCGCTGTCGGTGTTGCGGCAATTGGCAGCGTTATACTGGCCGGCCAGAATGCGTTTGATCTACAACAAGATGCGGCAGACGGAAAACTGCCATTTTATCTACACCTGCCAAACGAGCAACGAGAAAAGGTCGGCGACAGTAAAGATTTGGCCACGGCGCGCGAGGTCATAATCGAATGGGCAACAAACAACGAAGAGCTCGAGCCCGCACAACGACTGAATATCGAGCAAAAACTTGCAAACATTCGTGAAGTTGATTGGCAGGGACAGCTACAAAGCCTACTACATACTCCTAGCTTCGGTAAGCTAGCCAGCCAGTCAATCGCTGAGCGAGGCTTTCAGAAGCGACTACTAGCATCAACCGCGGCGGCGTTCGTCATTGACACAGCACTTTCGGGCTATCATTTTGTACGCGATAAGGCGTGGTTACTGGCCCTTTTTGGTTCGTCTGAGGCGTCAATTGCTGCAGGGTCTTACTGGCTCAGGAATCTGCATCTCGCGCAGCGATCACTCAAGGCGGTAGGTTTAGGTCGTGCACGTAAGGCGGAGGCGCCAGCGCAATAGTTCCCCCTGCATGGATGTTTATTTTTCGTTATACTACACACTATGAGCGACACGCCCGACCTTAGCACTGCCGCTGCAGCGGTATTAAAAGACAACGACCGGGGGTTGTATACCGTTCCCGCGAAGGATCTCTATCCGCACCAATGGCTGTGGGATAGCTGTTTTATCGCTATCGGGCTGCGACATCTGGATGTTGAACGGGCAAAGTTAGAAATCTTGAGCTTACTTCGTGGCCAGTGGAGTAATGGCATGGTGCCGCATATGATCTTTACTCCCGGCCCGCACTACCGCCAGCGGCACGATATCTGGCGCAACTGGCTCAGCCCATTCGCACCCGACGGCGTTCTAACAAGCGGCATTACGCAGCCACCGCTGCTCGCTGAAGCAGTGGTGCGAATTGGCGAAAAGCTCCCTTTGCCTGAGCGCCGCAGTTGGTACCGCCAAGTGTTTCCTGCGCTGCTTGCTCACCACGAGTGGCTCTACCGTGAACGCGACCCGCACCAAGAAGGACTCGCTCTGCAGATTCACCCTTGGGAAACTGGCATGGACAACTCGCCGCCATGGATGGCATATATGCAGGACCACCTGCTGCCGTGGTGGGTGCGCATCTTGCAACAAACGCACTTGGACGGCCTTGTAAGTTTGGCACGCCGCGACACACGGCATGTGCCCGAGCGCGAGCGTGACTCGACCATCGAGGCGCTGACGCTATACGATGCACAGCGCCGACTACGTCGCAAAGCCTATGATATCGATAAGATCCTCGACCATTCTCTGTTTGCCATTGAAGACCTGCTATTCAATAGCGTGCTTATTCGCGCCAATGCGCACTTGCGAAACATCGCCAGCTCCCTACGCGTCGAGCTTTCCGATGAATTACTTGAGAGTATGAAGCAAACCGAGACAAGCCTGGCCGAACTATGGGACCCGTTTACCGAACAGTACTATTCACGTGACTTTATAACTCATAAGCTCTTGAAAGAGCCGAGTATTGCAACGCTCTTACCTCTGTATGCAGGCACCATCACCAAGGAGCACGCCGCTCTGCTCGTAAAAGCCTTGGAAAACGAGCACATATTTGGACCAGCCTACCCGATACCGAGCACGCCGCTCAATTCCACCTGGTTCGATCCGGAACGCTACTGGCAAGGCCCTACATGGTTTAGTACTAACTGGCTCATCGCTGATGGTTTGCGCCGTTACGGATACAAAGACCACGCTGCGGCGCTCATCGAAAGCTCGCTCGAACTCGTCCAAAAAGGCAACTTCCATGAGTACTTCAACCCGCTCACCGGTGAAGCCCTAGGCAGCCCGAATTTCAGCTGGACTGCTGCGCTTACCATCGACTGGCTGAAGCAAACGAACCCAGCACCTAAGCGTTAATCGGCGAGGATATCTGTTTGCGCCGCTTTGTCGGCCAACTTTTGGACTTTAGAAAGTTTCGATTCGATGGTACGCGACTTTTTAGAAGCTGAATCAATGGTATTCGTCGCCTGCACGAGTTTCTCGCGAGTTTTGTCGAGCAAGTCGCCGAACTTGCCGAATTCACCTTTGATGGTGGTGAGCAATTCCCAAACCTGGCCGGTTTGCTCGGCGATGGCTAACGTCCGGAAGCCAAGCTGGAAGCTACTCAAGATAGCTGCGATGGTGGTCGGGCCGGCAACGGTCACCCGATACTCTTGCTGCAGGTTTTCAAATAGCCCTGGCGTGCGCAAAATCTCGGCGTACAACCCTTCCGTCGGCACATACAAAATGGCAAAATCCGTTGTATGCGGTGGCTTAATATACTTCTCTTTAATCGACTTTGCTTCGAGCTTAATTCTGGTTACCAGCGCCTTGCTTGCTGCAATTACGGCTACGCCATCGGCAAGCTCCTGCGCCGCCACCAGACGCTGGTAGTCCTCGAGCGGAAACTTAGCGTCAATAGGCAAATAAATAAACCCTTCCTTCGAGCTCTTGTCAGGCAGCTTGATGGCAAAATCAACAACATCACGACTGCCAGCCGTCAGCATCACCTGTTTGTCGTAGTGATCTTGAATAAACACTTGCTCAAGCAGGTTCTCCAGTTGCACCTCACCCCATGTGCCGCGCGTCTTGACATTCGTGAGCACCCGCTTAAAGTCGCTGACGTCGGTCGCCAAGCCCTGCATCTCGCCCAGGCCCCGTTGCACCAGTTCGAGCCGCTCACTCACCAACTTAAAGCTTTGACTAAGACGCTTTTCGAGGGTACTTTGCAGTTTCTCGTCCACCGTTTCACGCATCTTATCAAGTTTCTCAGCGTTGTCTTTCTGGAGCGATTCAAGTCGCCCTTCAACTGTCTTGCGAATCAGCTCCAACTTTTCATCATTCTTGTCGCGCAGCGCCTCCAGACGCTTATCTAATGACTCGCGTGTCTGCTCAATGCCGCCCGAAATCTCCACGCGTAGATCTTTATTAGCTTCCGCCAGCTCGCGACGATTTCGCACAAACTCTTCGCGCAATGCATTATCCAAACCGCCGCCACGTAGCCGACTTGCTACAAAAACGAGCCCAGCCAGATTCACAATCCCCAAAATCACAAGCATAATCAACATGGGCTCATTCTACCATATGTTACGTTTCTAAACGTCTACCTAAAAAGGCTCGGGACAGTGCCCGGGCCTTTACTCGGAAGTCTCTCGCTTCCACAAGCAATATAGCGCACTCATTCTACAAGCACAAGCTATTTATCCACAGCTTTATATTTTCTCTATTGTAGCAATGAGCGTCTTATTGAGGACGGATTGCCCGAGCTCATTCATATGCAACCCGTCCGAATGGTGATAATCTTGCTCGCCAAGCATGGCCAGAAAATGTTCCGTCGCGTCAGCCAGTGCAGCCGAATGGGCAGCAGCAACGCGCCGAAGGACGGCTACATACTCCTGCAGCCCAGCGTTTGTGCGCATCTCTGGTTCAACCTCTTTCGTTTCGTTTACCGGCGGAGGAATGAGGACAATAACTTGAGCACCCCGAAAAGTCTTCATAATAGTTTCTAGGTTCTGCTCAAACATATCCAAAGGAACCTGCTTCCATATCACCATATCGTTCAACCCAAAAGACAGAACTACTATGCTTGGTTTTAGCGAGGCGATGTACACCGTCAATCGTATTCCAGCCGCCAACGGCACAATTGTAGATATCCACGCCGGAGAGGCTCGACTCCAAAATCTCTATAGAGGTGGTGCCAAAGTTGCTCAGGATACTATCGCCAAAAAATACAACTTTTTCCATGGCACCATTATACCAGGCTAGGAACTTCTGTGGTTCAGTGCTTGTCGTGAGGCGACAATAGAACTTCCAATACAGCCCAAACCGAGCAACCCTGCGATTGCGTCAGGTACATTGTAAAATATACTGATAAGTAGCAGGCAGGCCAGGATAAAGATCGTGTAATGCGCGCCGTGCTCGAGGTATCGGTAGGCGTTCAGCGTACCGCGGCGAACCATAAAAACACTCAGCGATCGCACCCACAATGCGCCGACGCCCAGACCGGCGGCGATCAACACCACCTTGCTCGTGACTGCAAAGGCGCCGAGCACGCCGTCGAACGAAAAGCTGGCATCCAACACCTCGAGATATAAAAAGGTCACGAAGGCGGCTACGCCGGTTCGCGACTGCGCTGCGCCGCGTTGCGCTGCGCCGAACAGCCGCGTAACCAGCTGCATAGCCAGATACGTACCGATACCGAGTAAGCCGGCCATGGCTGTCGTATGGCGCTCGTGATTGCCCGGCAAAATTGCCGCGAGCAGAACAGCCGCAGCCACGATAACTGCCGGCAACCAAGCCCAGGCCAATCGCTGCATCAGGCGTTCGATACGCTCCAGCCAAAGGACCTCACGCTCGTCATCCAAGAAGAAGTCCAGCGCCAGCATCAATAAAAAGGCGCCACCGAAGGCAGCAATCGCCGTATGCGCCTCGAGCAAGTGTGTCGCGTACTCTTCAGGATGGTGGAGCGCTAGATTGAGCACCGTATGCCAACCGAGATGCGCGGTTAGCGCAACAATGACTATTGGAAACACCACGCGCATACCCAGCACGGCGATAATCACGCCAAAACTCAAAAACATCCGCTGCCAAAAGGGCGACATAGTCGTGAGTACCTTGGCGTTCAAGATGGCATTATCAAAGCTAAAAACCACTTCGATAGTGATTAATACGAGCGTAACTGCCGCTGCGCTCAAGCCGAGAAACGCCAGCACTACACCCAAAACAGCAGCTGTCGTAACCGCTGAAAAACCAAAGGCCCGGAATAGCCCACTGCGTGCTTTTTGTTGCATGGGTTTTAGTATAGCTTAGATGTTTACCTTACGGAATGCGCGATTCGCCTTACTGCCGTCCAGGGCGCAGCAAACGCGCAAGGGTGACTAACTCATCGTATGCGCCTTGCACAGTCTTCTCGTACTTTTCTGCATCTGGCGATTGCATCTGACCGTTCTCGTCAAAAGTGTTCTGCACGAATGGAAAATGCACGGTACGCTGGCCGATTAACAGGCCCAGGGTGCGCAAGGGTGACAACAACGCTTCGCAAACGCGCACACCGCCCCACGGGCCATCACTGGCGCCCGCAAGCAGCACCGGTTTGTGGCGATAATTGTCGTATTCGCTGTCGAGCAGTCGCTTGAGCGAGCCCGGATAACCGTGATTGTATTCCGGCGTCACGATAAAAAAGCCGTCGGCCTTAGAAGTAATTTCACTAAAATGCAGATTGCGGCCATCGTCTGGCCCGCCGTCGGGCGGCAAAGCAATGTCACGCGGATCAACAAAAATAATCTCTACATCGCCCCGCAAGCTGCCCTGCTCGGCCACCCATTGCGCTGCAGCAAACGACTTCCGGCCTTCGCGCACTGTGCCAGCAATTACCGCAATCGTCACTTTTTGGTCCACAATGCTCCCTCCAGTTGTTACGTTTAGTATACAACTCAGCGGTCAAGTTTGCCGATATCGTCATGATCGAGGCCGAAATAATGCGCTACCTCATGCCAGAGAGTGTGGTAAATTTGCTCGCGCAGCTCATCAAGCGTCGAAACACGCGCGCAAATCGCATCTTTAAACAAGGTGATTTTATCTGGCCCATACGAGGTATTTCCCTGCCGGCGCGCTAAAGGCACGCCTTCATACAGCCCAAGCAAAACTTCACCTGGACGTAATCTAGCGCCCTGCGCTTCGCTCGGCACATCAGCATACACAATCGCCACATTTTCAACCGCATCGCGGTGCACCTTCGGCAGCCGCTCAAACGCCTCGCTCATGAGTGTTGCAAACTGATCATCGCTCACCACTAACATATAGTTAGTGTACTGCTATGAGACCATAAAGAAAACTCTTCACCAGTGTCACAAAGAACGAAATCATAGGGCTTCTAATGGGTGGTCAGTAATAATTGATACCGCAAGATGTCTCGAATCGGCAGGACCCGGAGTGCGAATATCGTGTTGGACACCCTGAGGCAGACAAAGCACATCTCCTGGACACATTGTGATCGTAGGATTAGTACCGCCATCCCTCGTATCATCGCCAATCCACCATTCTTTGGCCCCTTCTACTTGCACTGCAACCAAATACCATTCGTCGTAGTGTCTGCCAAAATTATCATCATGGGGAGTTGACTCGTAGAGTGCGACACCAACCGCACACCCGCCAAGTCTCTGAAGTGCCAGCGCGCAGCCAGCGCCCAAGGAGACGCGATATTTTCGTATATACGAGTGCGTGGTTTTTCTTTGTAAGCGTCAGCAAGGTCGTTAAGACCTCGGCGCTCTAGATTAGCCGTGCCCTCTAATGTAACTTCTCGGGCCAGAGGATAGTCCATATCACCAGGAAGCATAAGGCTAGCCAAAAAATCAGCCCTAAATAGGCCTGGAAAATGCCGATAGCCTGAGGGTAAATGGCGCGGCCCATCCGACATCCTCACCGCGGCCCACATACCACCAACAAATGTAGCTGCAGCGAGATCGCTTTCACGTACAATTGCCATATGATCTCCTGCTACCTCGGGAGGGTAGTATGCATTGGCTCTTTATCTTCATTAGTACCGGCGACGTAGAGCCGAGGTGCTGGAGCTTCTGCATCGTAATGTCGTGATTTTTTATCGGCATCCACCCATGCTTCATAGTTACTCGCATGAGGATTACCACTCAATGTACTTCCAAACGCAGACCTTAGCTCTTCTGCAACAACCGGCAACAAAGTTGGCCGCCCGTCAGACTGCGTCATTACCTGCTTCGCTAAAGCGATCGCTATATCGCTAAGATCGAAACACAATGCTGCTTCTGGAACGATTACTTCGGCGGACATGCAGGTATTACTATTTTTGGCGCTTGCGCTTGGTTGGATCAAGCTCTCGCTTGCGCAAACGAAGGTTTTCGGGCGTTACTTCCAGGAGTTCATCGTTTTCGATGAAGTCTAGACACTGTTCCAAGCTGAAGATGGTCGGCGGCGTCAGCTGCACGACGCCGTCTGACGACTTGCTACGCATGTTGGTAAGGTGCTTGGCCTTACAGACGTTCATTTCGAGGTCGTCGTGACGATTGTTGAGACCAACAATCTGGCCGGCGTAGACTTTCTGTGCTGGGCCGACAAACAGCGTGCCGCGCGCTTCAGCAGTCTCAAGCGAGTACGGCATGGTGACACCAGTTTCAAATGAGATCAGCACACCGTTACGCAACTGCTGCAATGCAGCGCCGAGCGGCTGATAACCAGTCATCAGGCTGTTCATAACGATGGTGCCCTTGGTGTTGGTCATAAGGATGTTACGGAGGCCCAGCAAAGCACGCGTCGGCAGCTCGTAGACCAGCTTCGTAACACCCTTAGGCGTCGCGAACTGTTCTTTAAGGGTTGCCCGGCGCTGGCCAAGCTCCATTTGCACGGCACCAACGTATTCGGCTGGCACTTCGATGAGCAGCTCCTCAATTGGCTCCATAGTCTTACCGTTTTCTTCGTGCGTCACGACTTGCGGGCGACCAACTTCAAATTCATAGCCTTCACGACGCATAGTCTCAATCAAAACTGAGAGGTGCAGTTCCCCGCGACCAGCCACTAAAAAGCCGATACCTTCATCTTCAACGCGCAGCCCAACATTGGTTTCGAGCTCTTTATTGAGACGCTCACCAATCTGACGCGAGGTGTTAAATTCACCTTCCAGACCTTTGAACGGCGAAGTGTTTGGGCCGAGGTAAATGCGCAGGGTTGGCGCTTCTACTTCAAGCACCGGCAAAGCCTCTGGCGCGACGGCGTCGGCAATTGTTTCACCAATGCGCGCGTCGGCAATACCGGTCAGCTGCACGATATCGCCAGCTACACCTTCGGCGGCCTCGGACTTCGTGACACCCTGGCTGACAAACACTTGCTCCACCTTAGCGCGCTGCTGCTGGCCGTCGGCCTTACATAAAGTCACTGGGCTGCCAGGCTTAATGCTGCCGCGAGTAATGCGGCCAATGGCGTACTTACCTTTGTAAGTATCCCAGGCAAGCGCTGTTACCAGCATTTGGAACGGCTTGTCTGGCTCAACTGCCGGCGCCGGGATGTCGTTGATAATGGCCTCGAAAATTGGCTGAAGATCAGCCTCTGCCGTAGCGTCGGCCGGGACTTCGCGCCACGCCTTACCTTCACGGCCAATGGCGTAATAAATCGGATAATGCAGCTGGTCTTCGTGCACGGCAAGCTCCAAAAAGAGATCGGCCAGCTCGTCTTCCACCTCTGATATACGGCTGCCCGGCTTGTCGATCTTGTTGATCACGACAATCGGCTTCAGACCCTGCGCCAGTGCCTTGCCAAGCACGAATTTAGTCTGCGGCATCGGGCCTTCCTGAGCATCAACGATGAGCAAGCAACCATCGGCCATGTTGAGCGTGCGCTCCACTTCGCCGGAGAAGTCGGCGTGGCCGGGGGTGTCGATGATGTTAATACGGTACTTATCGTGTTCAACCGCTGTTACTTTGGCAGTAATCGTAATACCGCGCTCACGCTCCTGATCGCCGCTGTCCATGATGAGCGTCTGCGTCATCTCAGCCTGGTTGGTGCGAAAGGTGTTGGACTGTTTCAATAAACCGTCAACGAGAGTTGTCTTTCCGTGGTCAACGTGGGCAATAATAGCAATGTTGCGAATCAGAGTCGAGGCGGGCATGGGTGTCTCCAGTTACGTGCGAGCCATTACCCGCTGTTAATTAGTTGTAATTATACCATAAGCACCGGTCGGAGACAAGGTCTGAGTCAACTTTTAGAATAAGCTGCCCTGAGCGTTTTTGAGCGCTCGCTTGCGCTGCGTGCGTTGCTGACTAGCCAGTTCTGGATCTCTGTGTCGCGGTAGATTTTCCTCAGTTAGGTCGGCCGCAAAGGGCGAAAGTTTCGTTGGCTGCCCGGCACGGGTTTGGGCATGTAATAGCGTCAGCTGGTTTTTGGCACGCGTTGCTGCTACATAAAATAGGCGCTTTTCTTCGGCTAAATGGACTGGGGTGACGTCGCCCACTGCATGTTTATTCGCTGGCCAGTGCGGCAAAATTCCGTCCTCGGCCGCAAGCAAAAACACATGACCAAACTCTAAGCCTTTCGAAGCATGGATGCTCAGCAGTGTGACAGCGTCTGCCGTGGGTTCATAGAAATCCTCTTCGGCCAGCTCGCCAAAACGTGCCAGAAACACTCTTATCGGTAGATCATCAAATCGAGCAAGAGCCCCTAGTGCCTGGTGCACATCGCGCAAACTGTTTGGTGTCGTTGCCAGGCCGCATGTTTCAATAATTGCTTGCAGCAGTTCGGTGGGTGGTACATCCTTTTTAGCTGTCAGCTCATCCAATAAACGCTTCGGAATATCCTTTATAAGCCGCGCATCGCCCGGCGATAGAACATATTCTGGATCGGCTATCCGCCGCAAACAAGCAATCGCCGTGCGCAGCGGCTTCTGCATATATGGCGACTCCTCACCCACACATTGATACGGCAAACCGCTCTCAGTAAAAGCACGCTTCAACGCCTTGGCCACATGGTGCGTGCGATACAGCACCGCATAATCACCAAACCGCGCCGCTTCTCGCTCAATACCGCCCAACCGGTGACTGCGTTCAAAATCCGTGCCACCCAAATCTTGCTCGATGGCTCGCACCACCCACTCCGCTTCACGGTATTCGTTCAGCACTGTCACCAGCTGGACGCTGCCCTGCTCAGTCGTAGCCGGCGCAAGCTGCGGCGCGTCTGGGAATACAGCATTAGCCAGCCAAACCACTTGCGGCACCGAGCGGTAATTCGTGGTCAGTGCAATATTCTGCAAGCCTGGAAAATCCTGCTCAAACTGGTTGAATATATCACCATTTGCACCACGAAAGCTATAAATCGACTGCAGTGGATCGCCAATAACAAAAAAGTTATCATGTGTGGTCAGTAGTTTGAGCAGCGCGTACTGCAGTGCATTCGTATCCTGAAATTCATCAACCAAAATATACTGCCAGCGATTTTGCACAACAGCTCGCACGTCTGGCTCTGTCGTAAGTTTTTGGTGGATCATCTGCAATAGATCATCGAAATCGCAACGCTTCTGTTCGGCAAGCGCAGCAGTGTAGCTCGCCAAAAGCATAGACAGCCACGGCCCATCCGTATGTTCGCCAGGCAACACGCTCTTAGCCCGTGATATTCGTGTTGACAGTTCCCTGATGTTGAGTTTTTCTGGACCGGTTTGTGGCAAACTGCGCAACAGCTCCAAACGATCTGCCTCTGGAATAATCTGCAGATCGCTGCCGTTGCCGAGTAAGTCGTAGCATAGCCCGTGAAAAGTACTGATATATGGCTGGGCATGCAAGTCTTCCAGATCAGCCAATCCTTGGATGGTCTGCGCCATCCGCTGCCGCATTTCACGCGCTGCTTTATTGGTAAAAGTCAGCGCCAAAATCTTTTCGGCGGGCACGCCGCGCTGTAGCAAATACGCGATGCGTGCCGTCAGCGTCTTCGTCTTACCTGTTCCTGGCCCCGCGATGATCGCCACCGGTCCGTCGACCGCCGTAGCTGCCGCCAGTTGCGCTTTGTTCAGACTGGCAAGTGGATCACTCATAACAGGCTGAGTTGATTTAGCGTCGCCTGGCGCTCGGCAATGTCTTTAAAAATACGAATCGTGCCATAGACGCCGTCATAGCCAGGGTCGAGCACCACCTCACGTGCCCGCAATCGTTCGACCGCCAAAGCAAGTAACTCAAACCCTTTGGCCCGGATTTCCTCTGGCGATATCTTCCTGAGCACATCAAACTCATTGCCAAGAGTCGCGTATATCGCCTCGCATTCCGCAACCACCGCCTTCGAGCTCACGCTTCTCACATTCTTGAGTTCGGCAATAATTTCCGACAACGGGATGATGTATTCGACCTGTTTTGCAGCATCGCCCTCGCCGAGTGGCCGTGTCGCCAGCTCGCCTACTCGGTAATTCACTCCAACTACGAGCGGCTTTTTACAGACGGGGCAAATCCCACCATACACTCGGGTTTCTTCTGGCGAAAAGCGCACATTGCAAGCTCGGTGACCATCAGCAAAATACTTGCCCTCATGCGGAAAAAACTCAATCGTGCCGGCAAGTCGCTGGTCGTTCGTCTTGATCGCACCAATCACATCGGCATAGGTCGGTTCGGCCCGCACCACCGTGGCCTCGCGCCCCAGTTTCTGCGGGCTGTGCGCGTCGGAATTCGAGATAATCGCCAAGCCGTCGAGGTCTTTCACTCGCCAGTTCATCGGCGGATCACTTGAAAGCCCTGTCTCGATCGCCCGAATCTCCGGCGCCAAATCATCATAGGCTTCGGCTAAGTTCTCAAAGCCCGATTTGCTACCAAACAGCCCAAACCACGGCGTCCAGATATGCGCCGGAATGTAGAGCGCTTCGGGCGTAACGTCGAGCGTCATGCGCAGCAATTCTTTAGAATCAAGGCCGAGAATCGGCCGGCCGTCAGCCTTCAGATTGCCAATCTTTTCCAGCCGAGCATTCAGCTCACTCACCGCATGGAAATCGGGTAAAATGATCAGCTGGTGCAGCTTACGCACCCGGTCGAGCTTCTTATATATCGTCGCAATCTCGACGCTCGGCACAAAATACAGCAGCTGGTGCCGTACCGTTTCGGGCAGTTGCGCGTCTACTTCCGCCACAATATCCGGCCGCAGCGTAAATAACCCGCCGGGCGTCGGCACCAACTTTTCTCGCATCTCGAGGAACCATTCGGGATGTGTAAAATCGCCCGTCCCGATCACCGAAATCCCCTTCAGCTTGCCCCACTTGTATAAACCTTCGAATGTGCACTCGCGGCTGGTCGCTCGGGAATAATGTGAGTGAATATGCAGGTCGACGATCTGTTCCATATATTTAGTGTAGCAAAGGGTGCGCATCTTTAGTCGCTCGGCCATGTCACCGACGGCATTTAGGATAGCAGCCTGGCTCGCACCAATCGCCGGGTAGCGTCTTGAGCCGCTACCCGGCCGCCACGTCGTCCGGCGGCAAACACCGAGACAACTAGGGCAGCTTGTAACACAATTTTCTGGCCTTTCGACCACAAATCGACTATAATGCTTCCGTTATCTACCAATTATTGGGAATTGGCCAAGCGGTAAGGCACTGGGTTCTGGTCCCAGGATCGGGGGTTCGAATCCCTCATTCCCAGCCACATTCTTGTAATTTTCGTCAAGCTTATGCTTGGCGATTTTGTTTATTGTCACCTTGCATTGCATATGGCCTTCTTCTTTCGGATTGTTTGATATACTTTTATCCATGATTACTGCACTTATCCTTGACGCTGATGGCGTCCTCATAAATGGAGAAAGCTTCTCTGAAACGCTAGCTCGTGATTACGGCGTGGATCACGACAAAGAAAAAGAATTTTTCACCACTATGTTTCAAGATTGTCTGGTCGGCAAAGCTGATCTGAAAGAATCTGTTGCTCCTTATCTTGTTTCATTTGGATGGAAAGGAAACGTCGACGAATTTCTAGAGTATTGGTTTAAGGCTGGTCACAGTTTAGACGAAGCTTTAATGAGTTACGTGCAGAAACTTCGAAACTCAGGAATACATGTCGTACTTGCTACCAATCAAGAGAAGTACCGTACGCAGTATATGCTTGAGCATATGGGTTTTGCAGGAGCGTTCGACAAGATCTACTCTTCTGCGCATCTTGGCCTCAAGAAGCCAGCTGTCGAATTCTTTGCTAAAGTAGTTGATGATATGGGCACAGATAAAGACAACATTCTATTCTGGGATGACGACCAACGAAACATAGACGGCGCACTTGAATATGGAATCCACGCTGAATTTTACAGTGATTACGAATCATTTTTAGAGAGTATGAAGTCAAAGTATAGCCTTACTATCTAAGGCTATACTCAGCAATTCTCTAACCTAGTGAATCGTCATTTCGTTTATTTTGCCTCTCGAATAATCCTCGCTCTTCAAACCTTATGCCCAGCCACATCAGTCAACAGAGATGAAGATGCGCAAATTTGCGCATCTTTTTTTGTTCTGTGCAAATATCACACCTATAACTTCTGAGTCCGAATCCCTTACGCCTGACATATGTCTCTTCTCGCACCCCAAAAATGTTATGATAAATAATATGAAGAATGATTTCGCCCACCCAGCCCTCAATGTTCAAAAAGACAAACCTCTTGTATATACGGCAATGTCTAAACACTTGTTTTATTATCGGATGTTCATTTCTGTTTTCGTACTCGAAAACGGTGGCGTCCCACTCAATCCGTTTATGGTCTTTGACTATTTTTTGCTCGATGCAGTAGACCGAGATCTTGTTCGTGAGGGCAACAATAATCTTGTAAAACGTTGTGATGAAATTTGGGTATTTGGTGCGATTAGCAACGGTGTGCTCGCTGAAATTCAAATTGCCAACGAACAAAGCAAAACCGTCCGTTTTTTTGCGATTGAAAAGCCGCACAAGATCGTTGAGACGACCAAAGATAAGGTTGAAATGGAAGCCGAAGTGAGCGAAATGCGCCATTTACTGTAATTCCTCCGGATTAATAACAAGAACCTTACCTTGGTTCAGCCTAAAGCCAAGCTCCTCCAACCTTTTTGCCAGCAGAATAAAATCGGCTATCACAGGGGTGCCATCCGTCGGACTCATTCCCAGCCAAGTTCGATAACAGAGGTAAGATGCTCCGATTTTTCGGGGCATTGTCTTTATCTGGCACTCCTCTGTTCGTTCTGGGTGTTTGGATTTGGTATCGATAATCAAACTCCTCTTTGCTAAGGCCCGTGATAAACTTATTTCATGACGAAAACATCTCACGATAGCGAAACTCCAGCTCAAGGACAACAAGTAATTACTGCCTGCGCCTTTATTCACCATAATTTTGACGGTGTTGAGAAGCTCTTCTGGCCTAAGCGAGCTGATACTAAAAAGTTTTTGCCGGGTATATATGAACTGCCTGGCGGTCATATTGATTTTGGAGAGGATCTCGTCCCAGGTTTGATCCGGGAAATAAAAGAAGAGTTTGGAATGGCAATGAGTGTTGGCGATGCATTTGCGGCCTTCACGTATGCTAATGAGATAAAAGGCTCACATTCCATTGAGGTAGTATTCTTCGCGGGATTCGTTGATCCAATAGAGAACATAAAAATCAATCCCGAAGACCACTCTACTTTTGGTTGGTTTACAGAATCGGAGATTGAAGAACAATTTATTAGGTCTCGGCCCAGCGGAGATGACCCGGAGAACGCTATTATCCGGAAAGGATTCGCATTACTGAGAGGCGAGAAGCCAACGTCCTAACCTATTTATACTGTTCCTTGTGGCTCCAGAAAAACCTCAAAGGCCAGGATGATGATCGTCTTGACGATAGGCAAAACCACGCTTCTTATCAAATAGTCCTCGCTCTTCGAACCGTATCTATGTTGCTACCACGCGTGCCTATAGTCTCGGGTTTTGTTCATTAGTTAAGCTCCTCGCGCAACCACGCTGCCACTTCCGGTGCATAATAGGTAATTATCATGTCAGCACCAGCGCGCCGGATACCGGTCAGCACTTCCATTACCACCCGCCGCTCGTCGATCCAGCCGTTTTGGGCCGCCGCTTTCAGCATGGCATACTCGCCGCTCACACTATAGGCTGCGACCGGGAGATCAAAACGCTCCCTGACGCGTTGGATTACATCGAGGTAGGCCAACGCTGGTTTAATCATGACAATGTCAGCACCCTCTTGCACGTCAAGCTCCACTTCATGCAAAGCCTCGCGAACATTCCGAGGGTCCATTTGGTAGGTCCGGCGGTCACCAAATTGCGGCGCTGATTGGGCCGCCTCCCGGAACGGGCCGTAAAATCCGGACGCATACTTAGCCGAATACGCCATGATTGGCGTATTGCTAAAGCCAGCTTCGTCAAGGGCAGTACGGATGACCCCTACCCGCCCGTCCATCATATCTGAGGGCGCTATCATATCAGCTCCAGCCGCCACATGTGATACGGCCATCTTTGCGAGCAGCTCGAGCGTCGCATCGTTATCAACAGAGCCATCCTTGACCGGCCCACAGTGGCCATGATCAGTGTACTCGCAGAGACAAACATCGGTAATAACGGTCAGCTCCGGAACCTTTGTCTTTAGCAGCCGCACGGCTTCCTGAATAATGCCCGTCTTGCTGTACCCGCCGGACCCCACATCGTCTTTATGTTTGGGTATGCCGAACAGGAGAACGGCCGGTATTCCTAAATCGGCTATCCGCCGCGCTTCAGTTTCAAGTTGAACCAGGGGCCACTGATGTACCCCGGGCATTGAGGTAATTGCTTTTGGCTTGGTTATACCCTCGGCTACAAAGAGTGGATAGATAAGTTGGTCTACAGACAGGTGGGTTTCGGCCACCAACTCCCGGTAGGCCGTGGTCTGGCGCATTCGGCGCATCCGCACACGAGGAAAAGCTGACATATGATTCATAGTAATACACTCTAATGACTTATCAGCGCCCACAGCCGATAGCGTTTCATTACCTTATACTAATACACTAGGTTCTCCTTAGTCAAAAAACAGTCCTACGAATGGT
>Ga0105241_10000366_pt1 | contig 34375 bp, 69 predicted proteins | sample KBSC64metaG_FD_80422 | JGI IMG/M metagenome (GOLD analysis project Ga0105241, IMG submission 80422) | Corn rhizosphere microbial communities from Kellogg Biological Station, Michigan, USA - KBS C6-4 metaG | ecosystem: Host-associated > Plants > Roots > Rhizosphere > Soil | place: Michigan, USA... | reverse complement strand
TTGATTCGGTTAGTTGCCCGAAGGATAATCTACTAGAGCAGATCCTTGATGACCATGAGGATGACGGTAGACTCGTTATCTATGCAGGCTTTACAGGAAGCCTCGATAGAATTATTGAAACTTGCAAGCGAAAAGATTGGGCAACAATTAGAGTCGATGGTCGTGGATGGGCTTCTGGAGTTGAAGGCTATTCAACGCCCAAAGAACTTCTTGAGTTGTTCCAACGATCAAAAGGCAATGTCGATCGACTCGCCTTTGTTGGTCACCCAGGTTCAGCCGGTATGGGTATCACTCTCACGGCAAGTAGCGAAATCGTCTATTACTCTAACGATTTCAACGCCGAATCAAGAATTCAATCAGAAGATCGTATTCATCGTCCCGGTATGGATATCAATAAAGGAGCAATGATTACCGATCTAGTTCATCTTCCTAGCGATCTCCTTATCCTTGACAATCTCAAGAATAAGAGACGGCTTCAAGATATGTCTCTTGGGCAGTTCCACGAATCTTTGAAGATGGCAGAGGAAGATCGTCTACTCTAATAGAGTACAACTCTAGTAGAGTAGAGTAAAATAAAATCCACTGGAATGATTCTCATTTTTGCCGTATACTAAGGTAGAGCAATTTCATTTTACTCTACTCTAAATGCGGCCTACTCTACTAGAGAAAGGTAAGAAAATGGAGACCCCTGATCGTCCGGTAGTTAAGATTCCTCTTAGTGAAATCAATTCAAAGACCTACAATATCCGTGGTCAGATTAATCCTCAATCTTGCGTGGATCTAGCTGCACGTATCAAGCTAGAAGGGCTAAATAATCCTGTTCAAGTTGCTCGTGTTACTCTAGAAGAGTTGGCAGATAACGACAATAAGCCTTATAGACTTATTGCCGGTTTTCGTCGATTCATGGCTCATAGAATTAATAAAGCTGAAACAATCGATGCTCGTATTTACGACAATATCGATCCTGTTGAAGCTGTAGTTATTAACTTTACTGAGAATATTTCTCGTGAAGATCTGACTTTAATGCAGGAAGCTAGGGGTGTTGACCACCTTCGCAGGATGCGAAATATGACTCAAAAAGAGTTGGCTAGTGCTCTTGATAAATCTCCTAAGTGGGTACAGATTCGTCTTTGGGCGTTGGACCTTGAACCTGCTATCCAAAAGGATATCGAGCAAGGCTTGCTGAAAACTAATCATATCGAAAAGTTGAAAGCTCTCCCTGAAGGTCAGCCTCGATATGATTATGTCAAGCAAGTGAAGAGTGCAATGCTTACAGGTGATAAGCCTAGAGTTTCTCTGACTAAAAAGAATGTGTTCGGTAAGAGGCGACGGGATCGAACTGAAATTTTTGAGATGCAAGATCATATCTTGCATACTCTTGCAGGTGGAGCTTTCTCTCGGTTGCCGGAAGAGGCGAAACTTATCATCAGGTTCCTTGGCTGGACTGCTGGTGAAGTTACCGATATCGAAATTTACGGCTATCTTCGTAAGGTAGCTGAGAACCATAACCTTGAATACACTATGCCGGAGGCGGCTTTAGCTTCAATGCAAGGATAACAAAAGGTTACTCTAATGACTCTAATAGAGTTGCTATATTTATTGGCAATTACTATTGCAGTGATAATAGTAGCTTTATGGTTCTGTCACCGTCAAAATAAGATGGTGACAGGATCACACGATTATATCAACAAAATAATTGACATTACTCCAAAAGAGTTAGACAATGACAACCGAAGAACTGATTAAAACATTCGGTGAAGAACATAGAGAAATAATTACAAAAGCAATTAGATTTCTTGAAAATAATGAGCCTTATTGGAAATTAGAAGAACCAGTTGATCGATTCACGTATATTCAGATAATTCTATCAAAGGTCTCGAAACAATGACAGATCCAATCTTTTACGACACAGAAACGTGCGGCCTGCATGGACCTATCGTACTTATCCAATATGCTCAGGGTGATGGTGAAGTTGTTCTACACTCTGTTTGGAAAGAGCCGATTCGTGATACACTTGAACTTATTGAATGGTTCATGGGTAATCCTGGTGGTGTCGTTGGTTTCAACTTGGCTTTCGACCATTTCCATCTTTGTCAATTATATACCACCCTTTCTCGTTTGCCTGATCTTTCTCTTACGCCAGAAGATTGTATTGAAGAGTACGCCTTGGCAGAGCCAGGAGCTAGAGATGGAGATTGTCTCAAGCCAGTTTCCGCATGTGACCTAATGTTGGTTGCTAGAAGGGGTGTCTACCAATCGATGATGGCCCGTAAACCGATCAAGATTCGTCGAGTTCCTTCGATCCTTGCTCATGGTCTTGCACAAGAACTTGAAAACAGGGTTACTCTAAAAGAGATGTACTTTTCCCGTAGGAAGAACAAGGGACTTCCGAAATGGGAAGTAAAGAATTGTCTTGATAGAGATAATCCTGAGAAGATTGATCCTCACTTCAAAGATATCGTGATGGATTTCAAAGCATCAACAGCTTTGAAAGTTATTGCGAATGATCTTTTAGGTGAAGACCGATTTGGTCGAGAGCGATCGATCTACTCAGATATAGCTATGGATAAGCAATATTATCCGGCAGAGCTAGGGTATGCTCCGTTTGCTTTAGCAATCGCGAAGCCGGGCAAGTGGAAGGTTCCTCAGACGTTCCCTATTAGGGATATCCGTGGTAAGTATGCCTGGCCTGCTCTATTAGAGCATCATATCCGGCACTGGACATACGGAACTTATGCTCGTATGTACGCTGCTGATGACGTGTCAGATACAAGGGGAATCTGGAAAGCTTTTGATTGTCCTGAACCGGGTGATGTTGATAGCGAACTAGCTTGCATGGTTGGAGCGGTTCGTTGGAGAGGATTTTCAATTGATGCCGAAGGTATTAAGAAGCTTAAAGCGAAAGCTATTGAAACAGCTCGCTCGGCTCCTCGCTCTCCTAGAGAAGTCAAAGATTACTTGACGCCGTTGATGACTCCGATTGAACGTCTTGCTTTCAAGTCAACAAAGAAGATGATCCTTGAAGAGATGGCGAAGACTTGGGAAGCGGACTGTCCTATTTGCAGTGGTGAAGGGACAAACTGCGAGAAGTGCAAAGGTTCAGGTGCAATTCCTCATCCTGTTGCTGAGAGAGCGAAACGTGTTCTAGATGCTAGAAAAGCGAAAAAGGATATAGAAGTCTATGACAAACTCCTTCTCGCGGGAAGATTCCATTTTAGCGTTGTCGTCGTTGGGACTCTTAGCAACCGCATGTCTGGTGCGGACGGTCTCAACCCCCAAGCTATTCGAAACGAAAAGGCATTTCGTTCCTGTTTCCCTTTACATCATCCTAATACTATCCTTTGCGGTGGTGACTTCGAAGCTTTTGAAGTCTCCCTTGCGGAAGCAAATTATAACGATGCCAAACTCCGCGAACAATTGATGTCTTATACAGAATGTTTCAAATGCGGTGGCAAAGATCCGAAGTGCGATGATTGCGGTGGCTCTAATAGAGCCAAGATGAAGATTCACGCTCTCTTCGGAACAATGTGCTTTCCGAATATGACCTATGAGGAGATTTGTAAGAACAAGATCGTTTACACTCGATCTAAATCAGGGTTCTTCTCGCAGATTTATGGTGGCAATTATGCCACACTGATGAGCCGATTGGGTGTAGACGAGAAAAGTGCAATGGCAGCCGAGACCCGTTTCGCAAACTCTTATGAGGGTGTGAAAAAGGCAAGACAAAAGATTTTCGATGCCTTTTGCTCAATGAGACAGCCCGCAGGTCTTGGTACTCATGTAGAGTGGCATGAACCGTCTGATTATATTGAGAATATGCTCGATCCGCCGTTTCGACGTTACTTTCTACTTGAGAATCAGATTTGCAAAGCTCTCTTTGATCTTGCGAGCAATCCACCTAAAAACTGGAGAGAATATAAAGACGTGAAAGTATGGAGAAGAGACAGGGAACAAAGTGCCAATGGTGCTGTTCAGTCTTCTCTATATGGTGCAGCTTTTCAAATTCAAGCTGCTAATATGAGAGCCGCAGCAAATCACGTTATCCAGTCAACTGGAGCAGAAATTACAAAGGCTGTTCAATTGGAGATTTGGAAACTTCAGCCTTCAGGAGTAAACCGTTGGCTCGTTCAGCCTATGAACGTTCATGATGAGATCGAAGTTGTAGCAGATAACGATCCGACTCTAGTAGAGAAGATCAAAGAAGTTGTCGATAAAAAAGTGGAAGAATACCGACCGTTAGTGCCACTGATCGGTATTGATTGGAAAAGTGGCATGAAATCATGGGGAGAAAAGTGACCTAATAGAAATAGCTTCGGAACACTATTTGTATTAGGTTGTTTTGGGAGTATAGTTATGTCGATGCTTGCGGAGACGGTTCAGCTATTGGCCGTTCTTTGTCAGCGAGAGCAGCTAACTGAGACGGAATTCACTCTGAAAGAGGCGGCTGCTTCTTATGTCGAGTTGCAACTTAGAACGGCAACAACGATGTTCGAGAAAGAACTCGAAGAAGAGGAACTAGATGGCGACTCTAAACTCCCTGCGAAAACAGGGAATTAACCGTATTAATCGCTTACGTAGAGTGCAAAGACTCGTTGAAAGCGAAGTCTTTGCACTTGCGTGGGCTAATACGCCATCTGAAAAACAGAAAGAGGTTGAAGCCTGGATCTATTTAGGTGATGTTACTCTAATAGAGAAATGGATTGAGAAGGCTAGATTAATTGACCTTGAAGTTATGTCTTTACGACAACTAAGAAGCAAAGCAAGTGAGTTAGGTGTTCCTTATTACGGTAGGTTGACCAAGATAGAACTTATTTGGGGAATCAGCAATGCTCTCGAAAGCCGAAATGATTCAGCGGATCATCACGATGAAGGAAACAATGCAGCCTTTGGCTCTAAATTGGGCCAAGATTTCGGAGAAGTCTTACAGCATCCGGTTCACGGGATTGGAGGAAATGAACAGTACGGAACTCAAGCAACGACTCGGTAACGTTCAAAAGATTTTCGATGGGTCTTTCTCCGATCTTATGAAGATTTGGAGACAACTTCCTCAGAGTCAGTGGGAAACAACTTTTGCTCTCCAAATGCGTCATCTTCCCGAGTACACTGATCTTAGGAAAGCTCTAACGGCTTTCAAGAATCAGTTTCTAGGAAAACAAACAAATGCGAAAGCTACGTCCTGTTAGAGCAGAAATTAAGAAGTTCCTTGATTCGGCGATCATCGATCCGAACAAGCGTGGCGAGTTCATTCACAACCAACTCGTTGAACAGGGCGATCCTAGTTATTACGAGGTTAGAGTTGTTGAATATGCTGGAGAAGCTCGCCGAATCAGGGAGAGAATCAAAACAACAAATGGAAAGGGTAGAGCAACTCTTGTAGAGTTGTATAGAGAAACAATGCGGAAAGCAGCTACAGCACTAGCTATTTCCGTAGGAAAGATCGACGAGAAATATGGTCCTGAGCCTATTAAAAAGGTCAGGAAGCCCAAAGAAGAACCGCAACCCTAATAGAGTCAACCAATGCGGCAGTTAATTCTTAACGATGGATCTGCCGCATTGGTTGATGACATTGATTATTATTATCTTTCTCAATGGATTTGGCATTTGCACTCTGTTTTTGGAGTCGATTATGTAGCAAGATCAGTTAGAGAGAATAAAAGATGTAAGCTTCTATTTATTCATAAAGAAGTAGCAGAAAGAATGAGACTGAATATAACATTAATCATTGATCATAAAGATAGGAATCCGTTAAATAATTGTAGAGATAACTTAAGAGAGGCAACTAAATCACAAAATATGGCAAATAGTAAGAGAGCACTAAATAACACAAGTGGGTACAATGGAGTACATTTTTCAAAATGCAAATATAAATGGGTTGCTCAAATAGGATTTAATAATACGAGAAAACATCTAGGTTACTTTAATACTCCAGAAGAAGCAGCGAAAGCTTACGACAAAGCAGCTAAACAATATTTCGGTGAATTTGCCTTCTTTAATTTTCCAGGTGAAGTATGAACCCTCTTCCTCCCAAATCTAGAAAAGGCCCCGAAGCAGCGATCCAAGAAAAGATCGTAGCTTATCTGAAGATCCGGGATTGGGTAGTGAGGGAAACTCATGGGAATATTTTTCAGTCTGGTTTTCCTGATGTCTATGCAGCTCATAGACGTTATGGGACAAGATGGATCGAAGTTAAAAATTCAGACGCATACGCTTTCACACCTGCTCAATTAGAGTTCTTCCCTTTACTCAGTTCAGCAGGTGTGGGCGTATGGGTCTTGGTTGCCGCAACAGAGGAAGAATATAACAAGTTGTGGCAGCCACCAAATTGGCATCAATATCTCTCAGTGAATAAGATTGTTTCTCGACCACGCCCTTCTCTCAAAAATATCGAAGGTTACACACCTAAATATCCAACTCCAGGGATCAAAGAGTAAAAGGTTAAAGAATGAAGGAAATCTATGAAAGAGTTTTAAAAGGAATGAAAAAGACCCGGCCAAACGATTTTGAGTGTTTGGCTGGGCTAACTGAGGAAGTAGGTGAATGGTCACTTGCTTTGCGTGTTGAGCGAGGATTTAAGCAACGAAGACTCGATGAACCGAGCAAAAATGAAGCAGTAGATATTATACTTCTTGCTATGGAAGCATATATCCATAGCGGAGGTACTCTAGAAGAGTTGCCAAAAATCATTAATACGAAGTTAACCAAGTGGGAAGAGTTATTCTCATGAAAAAGTACCTCATGGTTTTTGATGTAGAGTCGGTCGGACTTCATGGTCCTGCGTTCGCTGTTGGCTGGGTTGTTCATAGTTTGCACAGCTTTAACAAAATTGGTGAGGGACTACTTGCTTTGCCTCCTGACTCTTTTAGATCAGAAGATGTCGAGGGGTTGAAGTGGGTAATGGCAAACGTTAGCATCGAGGAATATAATTGTTCATCGACACTTGATCTTCAAGAGAGATTCTGGAAGTTTTGGAGTACCATTCGACAGGATACTCTTCTTTTCGCTGATTGCCCTTGGCCCGTCGAAGCGAACTTCCTTGAAACCTGTATTAATAACGATCTACCTTCACGACGTTGGGAAGGCCCTTATCCTCTTCTCGATGTTGCCTCTTTTAGATTGGGGAGAGGGGAAATGGGGTTTGCTACTGAATCTCGTCTTCCTGATGAGCTTCCAGTGCATAACCCCTTGTGTGATGCGAGGCAATCAATGAGACAACTTATGAGTGTATTGCAGAATGACACAAATGTCTCTGCTTACTATGCTCTTAAAGAACTCTAGGAGAGTAAAATGGAGTGGACCCGGATCGACGATATCGACGAGAACAGCAATATCAGGGTACGTTATTGTCTAGTAACACCACCCGGATACAGTTTCGAGATCCGTGCAACTCGGTTAGGTGTCCAGTTGACCGGGATCACTCCTTACTATACTGATTATGTTCCGATCCAAGAGAAGCTTTCTTGGGCACAGTATCAGTCTCAACGAATCCGTGAAACAGGTACAGTTATTATTCAAACTTATTTGGACCGAGGAGAGATTTAAGAAAGGTGAGAAGTTGTATGAGGCGAAGTTCATTGGGGAAACATAAGATTCCGCAAAGAAAAAGGCAGTTCAGACAAATCCTTTGGCAAAAACAAAATGGTCTTTGCTGTTACTGTAATCAACCAATGCAGAATAGAGAAAGAACCTCTAAAGATATCAATTTACCCGATGATGCTACGTTAGATCACGTATTTCCGAAATCCAAGGGCGGTATCAGAAACCATATATCTAATCTCCGTTTGTGTTGCTTCAAATGCAATCAAGCGAAGAATGATACTCTACTAGAGGAACACGATGTCAGTAGCCATCCAACATCCCGGAATTAATACCAAGTTTGCGAATAAACTCCCTGAGCGTATTATTGCTGCAATGAAGGAGAATCCAGTTCCTTGGGGACCAGTAGGTTATGTAACCTACAAGCGTACTTACTCACGCCATCTAGTTCTCAATGATCGTGAATCTCCAAAAGAAGAATATTGGCAAACACTTACACGCTGTCTAAACGGCATTTTGCATATCGGAGGAGCTTTTACTCTACGAGAGTTGGAAGTTCTAGCAGGATATCTGATCAATCTAAAGTGCAATTTTTCTGGTCGAGGTCTCTGGCAACTTGGAACACCAACTGTCGATAGGCTTGGAGGCGATTCGCTTCAAGCTTGTTGGCATGTTCGCGTTAATGAGCCGGTACATCCTTTCGCTTTTACTTTCGAAGAGTTGATGTTAGGTGGTGGTGTCGGCTTCTCGATTATGCCAGAGGATGTTTATGAAATTCCTCCGGTAAAATTTGACATTGATGTCAATCGAGTTGATACATTTGATTGCGATTTCATCGTTCCTGATAACCGTGAAGGTTGGGTCGAACTTCTCAAACGAATTCTAGATGGGTTCTTTAACACCGGAAAAAGCCTGAATTACAATCCTGATTGTGTTCGGGCAAAAGGTCAACCGATCAACTCTTTTGGAGGAGAAGCATCCGGTTCTGAGGATCTTGTTTCTGGTCTAGATTTCATTACTGATATCCTCAAGAGCCGAGTTGGTCAAAAACTTCGACCGATCGATGCTCTCGACATTCAGAATATCCTCGGTATGATTGTCGTTGCTGGTAATGTTCGTCGTTCTGCCCAGATTGCCAAGGGATCGGGAAGGGATCGAGACTTCCTCTTGGCAAAGTATTGGGGAAATGGCCAGATTGTGCCCAAGTGGCGACAACAAAGCAATAATACTGTCGAAGAAGTCGATCTTCATAACCTTCTCCCAGAATTCTGGTGGGGTTATGAAACTGATGAGAAAGGCGACTCTAAGGGGGAGTCTTATGGACTTTACAACCCCGATCTTGCAGCAAACTTCGGTCGTTTGGCCGATGGAAGACGGCAAGGATACAACTCTAAAGTTTGTGGTCCGAACCCCTGTGGCGAGATTATGTTGGAGTCGAATGAAGCTTGTAATCTCGGAGAGTTGTACATGCCAAATCTCCGAGACGGACAAGAGTTCCACACAGCAGCAGAATTGATGTATAAATGCCTGAAGACGATCTCTTCACTTCCTTTCCTTTATTCGAAAACAAATGAGGTCGTCAATCGTAATCGACGACTCGGTTTGGGTGTTACAGGAGTTATGGCCGCACATAAGTTGCGTAAGCCTGAGATGTTTGATAGTGTGTATAAGCATATCAGAGAAGCTGACAAGGAATATTCTAAGCTGATGAATTTCCCGCTCTCGATTGCTTACACGACTGTTAAGCCATCGGGAACAGCAGCCAAATTGCCAATCGGAATTACTCCAGGAGGAAACCCAGGATATTCTATCTACAGTAAGCTATTGATTACCTTTTCTTCAAACAGTCCAATGTTGCCTGTCTTGAAGCGGAAGGGATATCCAATGGAACCTAAGATTAATTTGGACGGTTCCAGGGATTTCAATACAACTATGGTCGGGTTCCCGAATCGTTATCCCGATGGTACTCCTACTGAGAGTATATCAGCTATCGAGCAACTTGAAAATGTTGTAATGCTCCAACGATGGTGGAGCGATAACGCAGTATCAGCTACAATTCAATATCATCCACAAGAACTCCCAGCAATTAAGGATTGGCTCTACAAGAATTACAGTAACAGTCTCAAGTCGATTAGCTTCTGTCGCCATTCTGGTCACGGCTTTGTCCAAGCACCCAATACAGCTTTGACTCTAGAAGAGTACGAGCGTTTTGCTGCTTCTGTCGAGCCGATCGGAGATGGTGATTTTGCTTTTGGTGCCGACCAAGATGACACTTCCATCGATGGGGTGGAGTGTATCGGCGACCGCTGCGGAACAAAGTAACTCTAGGAGAGTAAGATGCGACATTTCGTGCGACGAAGCGGAATGACCTTGAAAGGTCTCGTCGGTTGTCTAGTCTTGGGTCTTGTCGTTGGTACAGCAATTAATTTCTGGCCAAAGGCAAAGGCTACTACTTATCCAATCTATTGGGGAGATATGGTTGGTGTTGCAGCAACGGGACCAGATACCGTTTCGCCTGTGACAAAAGATGCAGCTTACACTGGAAACGATCCCAATGCACCAGACCATTTTTACTACAGGTGTGGTAATTGTCTGGATAATGATTGGAATTGGGTATTCACCGTTAATGGTGTTACTTGGACTATTCCTGTGGCGAGTCTACCTTCGCATAAAGGTACAATCTGTCTCGGTAGCCCGCATGAGGTCTGTTTTGATTGTCTTTTCACGACCTTGCCAGATGGAAGTTATGTTTTCTGCATTGATACTACGCCAAGTGATCCAAACGAAGTGGAGTGGAGTTTCTGTGGCGTTCTTGAGAATAACGGAGACGATGGTAACTGGATTCGTTTCTACCCGGATCTAGGCTTGGATCAGGGTCCTGCGTGGGGTGTGACTCATTATCACAGGATTTCAACCCAAATTAACGAGTGATAACTGCTCTACTAGAGTTAGCTCGGCGGAGACTAACTCTAGTAGAGTAACATACGGAGGCTCAAATGCGGCGAGTTGGTGTTTATGTCAACGTGTCAAATCAGTTTGCTGCTCTTAGTGAGAAAAAGAAAGGTTATAGAGTAAATTATGAAAAGTACCTTAGTTCGGTTCTTGATAGCAACGACACTCTTATACTTGCTATTGCTTACGGATCACAAATATCCGATGAAGCGACGGCATTTATCCATGTCTTAAAGAAACTCGGTTATATTACCAAATTTGCTTCCTCACGTCAAGAAAATAGGGAGATTCGGCAACCAAATAGGAATGTAGAAATCACGATCGATATCCTCGATTCTGTGAATAATCTAGATACTATTGTAATTGGATCTAATGATCCTGAACTAATTCCTCTTATTCATAAGTTGCGATTGCAAGGAATAACAGTTATAGTTTCTACTCCATTCCTATTGCATACCGAAGGATCAGTTAATATCGATCTGATCACAAACGAGGATATAGTAGAATATATCCAAGTTATGCGAGATAAAAAGCATGACAACGCAACAAAAAGCTAGGAAAGCATATATCGATCTTTGGTTAGAGTTTTATACTGCTAAAACTCAACAAGAGAAAGATAGCTTGCTAATTAGTCTTGGCTTTTTGCAGGGATTATGTGCCCCGACTCTAATAGAGTTCAACAAGTGGGCATGTACGAGTGTTGCTTTCTATAGGCAGTATTGGGAAGAACAGGTAAGACTAAGAACAATCAACGAGCACTTAAATGAAATGCCTCCTGGATCTTGACGGAATCATCGCTGACTTTCATCAGCAGTGGCATACGATGATGGGTATTCCCTATCCTAATCCGTGGCCTGCTGGTGTTTGGTCAATTGCCCAAGTCCACGGTATTAGTTGGAAAGATAGTTGTCGAGGTCTAAATGTTAATTTCTGGAACTCGATTCCTTGGATGCCTGATGGCCGAGAAATCCTAACTCTTCTAGAGGAGAAGTTCGGAAAAGAAAACATCTGTATCCTTACAAGTAATCATGTAGATGATGCTGCGACGGCAGCTTATGGTAAGGTACAATGGATCGAGCGAGAACTACCTGATTATAGCCATAGATATTTTCTTGGTGCCGCGAAAGATTTCTTGGCTCATCCGGGAGTATGTCTTATTGATGATAAGAACGAGAATATTGCTAACTTCTGTGGAGCGGGTGGAGAAGGTTTCCTCGTTCCTCGTCCGTGGAACATGAAACATTTTATCGCCGATAAGGCAGTATTTTATCTAAAGGACTATCTTAGGTTCCTATGATAATTCAAACATCACCCAACAATTGGTCATGCGTGCCGTATGCATTTGCTACGGCAACAGGGATCGAAGTCACTACTCTATTAGATACGATCGGTCACGATGGATCAGAGATCATCTTTCCTGATTTGGAGGAACCTTTCTGCCGCCGAGGTTTCCTTGGCCAAGAGGTCGTGTTAGCTTTATATAGTTTGGGTTGGCTTGCTTCGGAATTTCAGTTCGAGCCATTTGGCTTTTACGATGATACTCATGCCTTTACAATTGAATACAGTTCCGATATGAAGAAGAGTCTGTCTAATCTATTAGAGAACTCTATTGGAGTAGTTTGCGGAGCTATCAAAACAACTGGTAAACAGCACGCAGTTGCTTGGGACGGAAAACAGTGTTATGATCCAACAGGATTCATTTATCCTTTAGATCGTTATGATATTTATGTGTATTATACTCTAAAAGAGTTAAGTCCTGCTAGAGTAGAGTAAAATCCCTTCGTTGATTTTCCGCAACAAACTCCTATTGCAATGCCGATTTTATTTTGGTAAAATCGTTGTTAGGGATCGTTCCCTACCCGATCCGGGTTTTACTCTACTCTATTCGGTGTCTGCTCTAGGAGAGTTGCGATGATGAACAAGGCGATCGAGATTCTTGGTCAGCCGACCCGTACCTTCACCGAAGCGAAGGGACTGTCTCACTGGTGGTCGGCACGTACTCTCCAAGAGTATGAACAGATTCATAGTCTAAATTACCCCTCATCGAAGCATAGTGTCTATGCTTATCCTGAGAAGGTCGATGGCGGGCAGAGATACAACATCAATATTTTCGAGTTGCTTCCTTCCTTCGCCATGTTTATTGGCGATAAGGAACTGTCTCGGGAAGAGTGGCTGAAACAGGATGTCTTGGCTATTGGCCGTGCTAAGGACGCTCAACATTTCAGAAATTGCGTTTATGAAACTGCGGGGTATCTTGGATTCGAACTCGTTGCAACGGGAGTGAGCTTCGTTACAGAGATCACTCGCGAAGAGTTCGAGAACTGGTATCCTACCGCTAGGATCTCAGAAGCTTTGGTCCTGGGTAACCTTTAAAGAAAGGAAAAGGATTAACGTCAACAATTGGGGCTTACAATGGGGTAAGCCCCCTATTAACCGGAGACAGCGATGCCGAGTTTCTTTTCAGAGCTACAGAAAGACCCTACTTACTCCTCACTTCCAGACAGGATTGATGAGGAACTGCTAGAGCAACGGGTTATTGCTCTAAGGCAGGGGGACATGACAAAGGTCAACGAAATTAGCGTACAACTTATGCGTTTCGTCATGTCTCTAGTCGCAAATCGCGCCCACAAGAGAAGGACTCCTGATCTAATCGGTGTAGCCCTTCTTACTCTAGTAGAGACGGTTAAGCAAGCAGCAACCAGTCTCGAAGACAATAACATTCTTCCCTATGTTTCCTTCACAATTACAAGAAGGCTTAGGGATTATATTACGGGAGATCAGACGGTTCGGATTCCACCGAGGACACTACGTTTCAAATTTAAGAAAGGCGAAGTTCTGAAGCTTCCATCTGCTGTTTATTCCTCAGCAGATGCTCCGAGTAACGATGAAGAGAATGCATTTTTCAAGCCTGCTATAGCAAGGCCGGAAGAACCCTCAATCGAATGTCTCGAAATGCTAAAGAAAATTGTTCACAATGATCGTGAACAACTTATCATCGAAATGCGAGCACAACGTTACGAATTGAAAGAGATCGCGGAAAAGATCGGTATAGGGAAGTCTAGAGTAGCTCAGATTAAAGACGAGCTAAAAGTTCGCTTTAATCAGCTTAACAACAAGTAACTAGATGGGAGGGCTAGCAACCCTCCCATCTTTCTTTAGGAGCAGGAAATGCATTTCCTTAGTGCCACGATGACTCGGGAAGACTTCATCGCCTTTGGAACTCATCAGGGGTTTCGGGCTTCCGAAGTCGAGAAAATCTGCAAGAGTATGGGTTGGGAGCAGGGAGAGAAAAAGGTGGCTGCTGTTCTTACCCGTCTTATGCGAGCTGTTAAGGACACAAATAATGAGACCTTTAAAGAAGCATGAGTTCGCTTTCCTTGCTCATTGGGAAGAACACAAGAAATATCTCAAACTTGAAGGGTGTCGGATTACCGATGCAAGGGTAGAATTTGAGACTGTAGTAGAAGTTGTCTATAGCATTCCTAAAGTAGCAAGATGGATCGTTCGATACGGATTCAACGGTCCTGGTGATATCGATCTCTATATCCTTCAACCGTCACTTGATAACCTCAAAACTCTAAAAGAGTATATTAACAATGAATTGGAAGGATGTAAAACTTCACCCGCTTCCTAAAGATCGAAGTGTGCTAGTTACTTGTCATAATCCGATGAATGATTATCGATGGGTATCGATACATTCTTTTGGTTCTGGTAGTATCTGGCAAAGAGATGTTGTTGCTTGGACTGAGTTACCTAAGCCCGCTAAGAGATCGATCAGTGGAGAATGGTCATAACTCTAAAAGAGTCAAGCTCGATTAGAGTAGAGTAAAACTGAAACCATGTTTCGGAAAAGCAACAAACTTCTATTGCAACGGCGATTTTATTTTGGTAAGATGATTGTTAGGGACCGATCCCTAGTGCAACACGTTTTACTCTACTCTAATCGGCCCTTGCTCTAGGAGAGTTGACAATGATTTTCGCCGTCGAAACCCCGACCCTGAAGTTTCTCACGATTTCACTGAGTTTCGAAAAGGCTTTCGAGTTCGGGAGAAGGATCAACGCTCACGACTCTACTGGAGTCAAGATTTCCAGGATCGAGCCTCTTGACCCTTCAAACACGAACTTCGTAAAGACGTTCGATCTCATCTGGGTTATTCCCATTGATGAGAAGAGAGTGTTCGCCACCAAACATGATGAAGAGGCGGTGACAAAGTTTTTCGAACTCGTACTCTAGGAGAGTAGAATGCTTCTTTGCGATCTATGCAAAGTCCCGATCGACCGTTACTTCGTTGATGGTGTTGTTCGTGGTCAAGGCTGGGCGACTATGTGCCAGTCGTGCCACGAGAAACACGGAGTCGGTCTCGGAATTGGTCGGGGCCAACTTTACCAGTGGCAAGAGAAGACCAAGGAATTCAAGAAGATCGAGGGGTGATATGACATCACTGAGATCCGCTCTAGTAGAGGCGGGACTCGTAGCTAACCTGGAGAAGTTCGAAGAGAACTTCATTGAAGGGGATAGCGATCTAAGTCCCATCAAACGACGCTTGATTATCAGGCGTCTCCTCTCGGAGAGAAACGATGCGAACCTTCAAGGTACTGCGTCCGATCATCGTCAAGGATGCCAACGGCGGCGAGCATGAATTGATGCCCAATACCTACACCGAGGATCATATCAAAGAGATTGGTATGATCCTTGATCTAGACAAGGCGATCGAAGATGGCTCAGCAGAAGAGTCGAGCGGAAAGGATGAAGGAATTTAACCAGCAGATTTATCTATCTGCTTCCTTCTTCAAGATGACAACGACAGGAAGTTCCGTTGTCGATGCAAAAGCAAACAGGTCTGTGGGAGGGCTTCGAGCCTTCCCGCATCCCAATGCTACTATTCAGGTTGTTCCTCCCAAGGAACCCTGGAGAAAGCAGAAACAAAAGAACATTATTCGCGGTGAGGCTGCAATTCTTCTCAACAAGGCCAACTCTAGTAGAGGAGACAAGAATGAGTAGTCACGAGCTTGCACAGTTGCTTCTTTCCAAGCCCGATCTCCCTGTTGCTGTTGCGGAGAGTCTGGGCGTGTATCATTGCGACGTTCACAAATTTCGGATCGCCGACGATCGGAAACATCTTCGCTTCGATAACAAGGAGCCGAAGGAAGGCGAATTGGAAATCGATGTTCTCTGGATCATTCCCGTTCTCTAGGAGAGTACGATGGACGACTTGATCGCGACCATTCAGTGTGATGAGTTCGAAGACGATGCCCCGGATCGGGACGAGGTTCTTCGAGAAATTAATCGTGGTCGTCAGGTGATCGATGATTACTATGATGACCTGATCGAGCACGAGCAACAGATGGGTTGGGACGACTGAGGATCGGAATATGGCCACGGATGGCCAGTACGATCTACTCTAGGAGAGTTAAATGAAGAAGACTTACAGCATTCAATACTCCTATCGAGTCAATAACGGTAGGATCAAGAATGCAACTGTTCGAGTTTGGGCCTCGACTCATATCGAGGCCATTAACAGTCTCCTGAATCTTTTCAATTCCGAAGAGAAACTCACAAAGGTTCATAGCATTAAGCCGGTCTCGATCAAGCAGCTTGATGCCGAAGCTTGGGAGGAAGATAATGAAGTGTCAGATAAGAGGTTGTGAAGAGGAAACAACGTCAAAGAATGGACTCTGTTGCCGCTGTTTCCGAATGAAGAAGGATCTGAAGAAGTATCTTCTCACCGAAGGAGGAATGATTCATCTAAAAGAGTTGCTTCGATTCGCGTTCGGAAAAGGATTCATCGACATCGATCCCGAGACTGGAGAACCCAATGACAATTAGAGAGATGCTAGAAGAGAAGAAGCGGCAAGCTGATTTAATCAAGCCGCTTTCTTCGGCAACGATTATTGGAGTCCTGACCAAGTACCCTGATCACGTTATCAGGACATACGGTCCGGGGATTCCAGTTGCAATTAATATCACTGAAAATACGATCATCATGATGAACGGCCTATCCTATCTTGATGGTGGTCATGAAGAAGGGATGTTCGTTTTTGAAGAAAACAATAGGAGAATGTAATGCCGGTATACACTCGGTTCACGGATCGTAAAACAGGAGAGGTTGTAACTCTCCGCGATCTCGATGCAACGATGTGCGAACATCAGGGAATCCTACCTGATGACAGGAGAATGTGTTTCCTGTACGATTTCGTTTGCATGGTCGGGATCGGTATCCTGGCCAAAAGCGAGAAATCGGAAATTACCAAGGAAACTCTAGAAGAGTACCTTGCGAGCAAGGATTTCTCGGACACCGACAAAACGATACTCCACTATTACTTGGTGGAGAACTACTCATTCGAGGCATGGCACGGCCATGCTTAAGTGGATCGCAAACGTGAAGCCTGGAACCGTAAAACTTTCCAGGCTTTACCCTCTCGGCCTTCCAAAAGGCCACAACCAATATGATCCGGCAACTCTGTTAGAGTTGGGATTCGTTGGGCTTTACACCTACACGACCGGCGATACGGTCAAGCAGGAGCCTGAAAAGGATCTTATCATGAAGAACACCGAAGAACAGATCGCTTTCTTTCGTGAAGTCGAGTTCGGCAAAGGGAATATCATCCTCGAATCCGTTGCCGGTTCCGGGAAGACAACCTCAATCGTTCAATGCCTGAACTACATCGATGACGAGATCCCGATTCTTGCTTGCAGCTTTACGAAGCTCGCAGCCCAGCAACTCGAAAAGAAGATCCGAGCGAATAATTTTACTAACGTCAACTCGACAACTCTCAACTCGCTCGGTTGGGGAGTTTGTCGATCGAACGTGAAAGGCGTTCAACTTGATGCGAATAAGACGGTCAATATTCTTCAGTTTCAGCTTCGATACCAATACTCTCTCGGATCTCTTGATCAGTCCAAGATTTACAAGGCCCTTTCCGGGCCGGTCAAGCGTCTCGTTGGACTCTTGAAGAGTTACGTCGTTCGAGACAATTCCATTGCTGAAATGGAAAGGATTGCAGATTACCACGGTGTCGAGATCCCGGAAGGTTCGACGCCAGAAGCAACATGGGCAAAAGACAACTTCTACAAGGTCGTCGATAGTGTCTATTCTGAATCGGTTGGTTGCTTGTCCTATATGGACTTCGACGATCAGAAGTTCTTTCCCGTCTACTTCGGTTGGGCAATGCCGAAGTACAAGTACATCATCGTCGATGAGTGCCAGGACTGTAATCAGTGCGACATTGAGATGATCGCCCTACTCCAGAAGAGTCAACCCGATAGTCGTCTCATCTGGGTTGGCGATACGATGCAAGCGATCTATCTTTTCCGAGGTAGCTTGCTCAATGCAATGGCCGATATCAGGGGACGATTCTCTTGCACCTACCTGACCCTCTCGGTCTGTTGGCGTTGTGCCGATGACATCTTGATCGAGGCAAGGGAAATTCAACCCTTGATCCGATCTCCTCAGCCGAATCCCAAGGGGAAAGGAGTCGTTGGTAATGTCGAGACCAAGGAATTTCTTGACAAGGTGTGCGTCGGAGACTACGTTATCTGCCGCACTACTGCCCCTCTTGTCAAGCGTTGTCTCCAACTTGTTCGGTTGGGCAAGGCGGCGAAGGTAAAGGGTAGGGAGGTTGGTAGGTCATTACTGAACCTGATCGATAAGGTATCGGAGATGATGCGAGGATTCGATCCTCAAAGCAATGTAACTCTGAAAGAGTTCATTACTGTCCTCGCAGAGTACAAGGTTCAGACGGTCGGTAACCTTGAAGCAGCTAATCGTGAAGAGGCTGCGATCCGCGTTCAAGATGAAGCGGAAGCACTTACACATTTCTGCATGGAGGCGTCGAATGTCGATGACGTTGCTCGTCGGATTGATCAGATTTTTACTGACGATGAGGATGACGAAAAAGTCATCCTACTTCTTACAGGTCACAAATCCAAAGGGTTGGAGCGTGACACTGTATGGTTTCTCCGACCGGACTTGTGCCCTTTCCCCAAAGCGAAGTCCGAGCACGAGAAAGAGGCGGAGAAGAGACTTCGGTACGTTATCCTTACCCGTGCCGCACTCAATCGCTTCCACGTTATGCCGGAACCGGACGAAGTGAAAATCAAAAGGGAACGATGACTCTAGGAGAGTCGGGGAGGTAACTAACCCGACTATTCAAATGGAGACTGCGATTTTGGCAGTTGGTCAAGGTAAATTTGCAACAATTGATAGTAAATATTGGGCTGAAGTTCAATCTCTTGGTTCTTGGAATTTGAATAATAAAGGCTATATTCGTGTTACTTTTAAAGGTAAGGAATATTGGCTCCATAAATTAATATACTCTTTTGTTGATTCCAATTATGCTGGAAAAGTTGACCATAAAGATAATAATCCACTAAATAATCTTGAAGAGAATCTTAGACCAGCTACTTCAAGTCAAAATATGGCAAATTCAAATTTAAGTATACGAAATACTTCAGGTGTTAAGGGAGTTTCTTGGGATAAGAAATGTCAAAAATGGAGAGCATATATTAGAATTAATGGACAACAGATAAGCTTAGGCTATTTCGATTCCATTGAAGAAGCAGCGGAAGTTCGACGAGCAGCGGCAATTCGTTACTTTGGTGAGTTTGCAAGAGAACTCTAGGAGAGTAAGATGCAAGTTGCATTGATCTACGATGCAGGGCTAGCTGGTCAGGATCTTGTTGCTAGGATCACCAAGAAATATGGTGAACCTATCCGACATGCTAGTGATGAAGTCATATGGAAAACAGATGACGGAGACAAGTTGATTGCTGACGTTTTTACAGTGGCAGAAATTGGTAGAGAATTCTTCTTTATCTTTGCTGCCGCTGACGAGGATGATATTACTCAATTCCTTACACTCTAGGAGAGTAGATGTACACGATAACCCATATCGCCGGTGTTGCTCTGACCATCGGCGATATGGTCATCCAGCGTTGTTCCCTTTGCGGAGGTATCCTCGTCGATAACAGGAATACCTCTAGTCCAGACGGAAGTAAAACCCTTACTTGGGGAGTGAGTCGGCTTGTCCGGGTTCATATCGGTAATCCGATTCATTGGGAACTTCTCGAAGACACAGACAAATTACCCGAAGATAGTTGTATTGATCTAATCTAGGAGAGTATGATGCCTATCGGACCTGATGAAGTTAATTTTGATATCAATTATAGTTTCATTATCGGACAGATCGATAAGTGCCTTCGGGCAGGATATTGTACTTTCGATCTTCCAAATACTTTTGATCGATCCGAAGTCACTAGTAGAATTACAAAGGATTATGAGAAAGCTGGATGGTCAGTTCTCATGATTCCTTGTGTTCGATTGATCAGAAGAGAAGGTAAAAAGACTATCTTTTCAACGAAAACGATTATCTTTCGTCCTCTCAACAATAAGGATCAGCCTCTCTATCTCACAATGGCTCTATCAGAGATTATTTCTGATAGTAGATGTATTCGTAGGGAAAGTATCGAAGTCATGAAGAAACTCATTTCTACTGGACCGATGAAACCGATCATCGTAAAACAGAATGAGGATGGGAAATTCATCATCGTTGATGGACATAGTAGATATGCTGCTCTAAAAGAGTTGGGCTATAACGATGCACCTGTGGAGGTACAATGCTAAAGGGTTAATCTTCCGTAGACCGATTAGTACACTATTCTTGTGGGCAATGTAATCTTTGGTGGACAATTGGAGACGGTCCAACTGACACCGAGTTATATTGCCCACATTGCGGCCAGAAACAAAGTTTCAATTCTCTACCGCTACCACTTCCAGGAAAATCAGATGAAGTGCCAATTCTGCGGACAGAAGTTCGATCCTCAAGGGACGAATAGGACATATTGCTATTCCGATTCTTGTGGTCAGAAGATGTTGCGTTTTATTCGAAAATGGAAAGAGTGGGAGACTGGTTATAGTGTCAATCTCAGCGAACTTAGCAAAGAGGAGCAGGCAAAATTCCATAAGGAAGCGTTTGAAAAAGAGAACTACAAACGTAAGAAACTTAATAAATACTAATACACCTGTGGAGGTACAATGCTGAAGTCCATTAAAGCGACATTCAATTGTGATTGTTGTGGAAAGGATTTCACAGTAAGAGTTGATCCTGCATATGTTCCTCCGGTGAACTGGTCCCTATATGATATCGCTGAGGACTCTATTAGAGGAGGTAATGGTTACGAAGGTCCGGGTGACAAAGGTTATTGGGGTTCTGTCGAAGGTGATAAGCAACTCTGTGCCGAGTGTACCAAGAAAGGGGATTTAAGTGTCCAGTTACCGTTATAGCGACTTCAAGAGGGGCCTTAATAACTCATTCTCTACTCTTGCACCCGCTATGCGTAAGGCGGCTGAGGAGACAACGAACTTCGGAATCGCTCTGGATTTACGAAAAAAGGTAGTTTCTCCTTGCAAGACAGGTACTCACGAAGAGAGACGACATTGGCGTCTCTACTTCCGACGTAACCGGGCAGCTCTATACGAGTTGCAAGACCCGCATAAGTTCGAACTTCCCCCGTTGCAGGGGTAGTTTGGTGGGTAGTAGGCTAGTGGTAAAGCCGCCTACGGCAGCATGCACCGTAGGAGTCAGAGGTTCGATTCCTCTCTACCCAATCCTTTAACTCTAGGAGAGTGATATGAAAAATAAGGTGATCAGTCAACGGAATGACGCAACTTCGATTAATTCGAAAAGGGGGATGGCACGTAGAGCTAAGCGTAATGCAAGCAAAGTTGATCGACAATTACAGAAAAAGATTTTACAGGACGAAACAAATGCAGGAACTGATCAAGATAGTCGCGGAATTACGGCTCAGTGACCCCGAACCGTCGTTACTTCAGATCATCAACAGTGTATCGGATATCAGATATCCTACCAAGGCATCAGCAGGACTAATCATCGAGGGAGTTAAAAAGGAGTTAGGATTAATCAAGATTCCTGCTCCTGCTCCGGTCCAGTCTGATCTCCTTGACAGGATTACTCTACTAGAGCAGAAGGTTGCAAAGTTAATCAAGCAGAATACCTGGCATATTGGTATTCTCGGGGCAAAGAGAAATCAGTTCAATGAACTTGAACACGAATTCAAGGACGTGGAATTCTATTACCTGGAGGTTCTACAATCGAATATTTCGATTCCGCAAGGGCTAGATTGCATCGTTGTTATGACAGATTTCGTTAGTCACCAAGCAACAGGGCAATTGAAAGGATATATCACCGAGTTCGTTTCAGGTGGCGTAAGTTCTCTAAAGAAGGCAATTAGTGAGATCATTAAATGAGACAACTCTCAAAGAGTAGGTACGTTGAAGCTTTAAAACGAATGCTTCAACGGATTAAGGATGGTGATGAACTCGTTCTTATCGATGATAACACTATCGGGAATAAACATACCGAAGCATCATGGGGACTTTGTACAACGATATGGCCAAAAGAAGACTTGTTCAATAAGAATCTTCCTTTCCTCGGTGCAAAGTATCGTGCTCCCGGTCAATCGTGCCCTTTTGACAAGAATCCACAACCGAGTGAGTACGGCTGTTTCTATCGTTGTCGTCTTTTCAGTGGTGAAGTTACAAATCGTGAAGAGGCCATTCAACTCTATCAGATTAAGTTGGAGGAAAAGTCATGATGACCTGGGGCGAATTCAAGAAGTCAATGGAAGAGGAAGTCGGTGTTAAGGACGGGCATTATGTCGAGTTCGAACTGAGACCGAATATCCTTAAGCCTGATATTGTTAGCGGTCTCCTGACAATCGATACCGCTAAAGAGTGTGTCGAAACAGGAGGGGAATTCTTTCCAGTTGTTTGGATCGATAAGAATCTACCTCCTAATCATATTAATATCAATGGTAAAGTTATTAAAGTGGAAGATATTCAAGCTGAATACTCTAAGAGCAATCCTTGCAGGGAGATCAGGACAGAGATTATTCCTAGAGGAATGACTCGGGGAGAGTTTGATAGGTGGCTCGATGGTAAGGTTCCCGATTTCAATCTTGACCTTGAAAGACGTAAGACACCAGAATACATGGAGAATTTGTTAAAGATTAATTCACAGGCAGGATATATCAACGCTTACGGGTGTCGAGTTCCTAAGCCTTGCCAAGAGATCGATGATAAGGGTAGGGATATGGATAAAATTTGTAAGTTGATGCATCGTGGATGGGAATACAGTGCAAAAGTTCTCGACACTCTCAACTCTTTTAGAGTACCTGATTGCCTTTGTACGATTTACCGTCTATTCAATTACGAAATCGGAGAAGGATATAGAAGGCTTACTTGTCCTAATCCGATGAAAGAAGGGGAAGTTTTTGATACTCCCTGGGCCGTTAAGAAGGATTGCCCACTATGTCAAGGAACCGGATCTCCGTCACTTGTGAAAAGTGCGGAAAAGAAGTAGATTTCTGCCATGTCCAATATTCTATTGAGAAACAAGGATATTGGATTGTAGTTGATTGTCATGGTAAACGAGAAGAGATGTTCCTTTCTGACTTAGATCGACCTGTTAGCTTGAGAGGAGTTGCTTTCAAATGCCCGTCTTTGTTGGCTATATCGGAGAGAAAAGAGTAGAAGTGGAGGGAGAAACTCTAAAAGAGGCAATGGCTAACGGTGGCTATATGCCTCTTAATCAAACGAAAAGTGGAATGAGGCTCGTTGGACAGCTTACAACTGGCGAACGATTCTATTTCAGAATTTCTCCTGTTAGTAAATTCAATACTCCGCGAGAAGTGATTCGGGCACCTATGAAAAGGTATGGAGAAAGGAGATTTTAATGACGGTCGATGAAGTATTGAAAGAGGCTCTATATGAACCTAACTATGCTATCCGATATAAAGTGGGCGGAAATCCACTGATCGTTGGACAGGATAGAGTAGTATGGAGCCTCACGAAGAAGTATTTCAAGACAGTCGAAACAAGCCTAATCGAGAAGTATACGGACTGGGAACCGATGCTTCCGACCGATAGTCACCATGAATTGATCAAGGCTGTTACTGAGGGTAAAAGCTTTGTAACTTTCATGGGTCAAGAAATCTATGTTATGACTCCTGTAGAGTCAAAACAGGAAAGGGTTGAAGAGACAGGAAGATCACCAGTTACAGATGAAAGTCTCACAGCAGCCGGTAAAATTGCAGAAGCTCTAGGTAAGTGCATCCCATCGCTGATCAGTAACAATAACTCTGAAAGTTTGCGACTTGCTACGGAAGGAATGCAACAACTTATCTGGCTTGCAAGGAATGTAGGCTGGGAAACCAAGGCGAACCGCCATCTCTACGAGAGTAAGCATGTTCGACCTAGAGAAAAAGACTCTAATGTTTGATGGTAAGATGTTACCGATCAAACGTTGGGAGGTCTGGTATCAAACTCCGTTTGGCATTATCGATTCGCTTGATCTAGCTGTTTCGAAATGCCTTGAAAACGATCTTGATCCAAACGCACTTATCGCCCCTTGCCCTGTCGCGATCGACGAGGCGGGACGGTATGAAATCATTGTGAGACACTAACCAGGGGTAATCATGACTCTACGAGAGCGGATCGAAACAATCTTGATCGATAATAATGTTAACCCAGATAAGATCGGTACTATTGCCGGAGAGATCATGGCTCTAGGCAAAGGGAAGGGATTGGAGATCATCCATGAGATCGGTCCGAATGGATTTCATCGATTGACTCTCAATGAAGAGAAATCGGAATGGACAGCACCAACAGATATCATCAAATTGGGCGATTTTATCGCTACAACTGATGCTTTTATCAACATGCTTCCTCAAGTCGGTAAGGTTTTCCCTTTGAAATCGAAGGGTGAAGACGGAAGAGGTGACTTCGTTACCCGTTCGGTCCAATCACTCTCGTAGAGTAGCCGATTAGAGTAGAGTAAACTGGAAAATTTCAGAATTTTCTGGAATTTTGGTCGATTTTGCCGTATTCTATGGTAGATAGACCATCAGTTTACTCTACTCTAATCAGTTCCTACTCTAGTAGAGTTACTCTAGGAGAGTTACAGTGGCAAATCGCGAATTTTTGATGCTGGCCCATCCCTATAATGAGAAAAAGCACAACATTAAAGGTTGGCTTTACTCTGAAAAGATGGACGGTATCCGAGCACTTTGGGACGGTGGGATTAGCCGTGGACTCTACAAGAGTCAAGTACCTTTTGCAAATCACGATAAAGATGAAAGGTATGTCACTCCTCCGATTGCGACAGGTCTTTGGTCCCGTTATGGTAACGTGATTCATGCTCCTGATTGGTTCCTTGATAACCTCCCTAATTTCCCTTTAGATGGTGAACTGTTCACCGAACGGGGATCTTGGCAAACCCTATCAACTATTATCAAGCGTATTGTCCCTAATGACGAAGCTTGGAATGCTGTTACTTATAACGTCTTCGATATTCCACCGTATCAACAAATCTTTGCAACTGGTAAAATAAACAATCCTAACTTCGCCAAAGAGTTCGATATCACCGAACTGATGCCTTGGGCAAGGAACCAGAAACCGAAAACTTTCCCTGGCTTCATGAGTTTTGTTCAAGTTACGAATGAGTTGGAGCGAATTAGCAACATGGTAGTTCGTAACGTTAAGCAAACTCTACTAGAGTCAGTCGATCAACTGGACTCAGCTTTTCGAGAAGTTATCGATCTCGGTGGTGAGGGATTGATTGTTCGGAACCCGAAAAGCTATTGGGAACCGAAACGAAGTCACCAGCAAGTGAAAATTAAGCCGGATCATGACGCAGAAGGGTTCGTTACCGGCTATATCTGGGGAAGAAAGACTGATAAAGGATCGAAGTTGCTTGGTAAAATGGGAGCTTTGATCCTGAATTTCAATGGAAAGAGGCTAGAACTCAGCGGTTTCACTGATGCTGAACGGGAAATGAGAAATTTATCTTACGATTCGACTCTGCGGGAGGATGAGGGGTATGTCCGTCCTGGAGAACAGTGTTCGCCTGCTTGGTACAATTCTCACTTTCCGATTGGTGCAACGGTTACTTTCAAGTATCGAGAGCTTTCGGACGACGGAATCCCAAAAGAAGCCAGATACCATCGGGTTCGTTAGAGATATTTGTGGGCTTTGCGGAGAACCGGGTGCAAATAAGATTCCGCATCCGGTTCGCTGGCCTGGTGAGAGGGCACCTGAAACAAATTGCGTTCATTCTGAATGCGAAAATACTGAATGCATGCGAGCTTATAGTGAATTGTCTGAATCTGAAAGAGAATCTTTCATACAAGGGTTAGTCAGATGAAAAGGAAGCGACAGGCGACCTTGGATCGACGTTTCCGTAAGTACCTTCTTAAATTGCAAAAAGAAGGAAAAATTTTCGTTCAAAAGGGTAAAAATACGATTACTACCTAATTTGTCAATGAATGATAGACATCGAATAGAAATTAATATTAATTCAACTAATCCTGAGAAATGTTGGGATTGGTTATTGTCTACTTATAACGGTTATCCTCAAATAAGGATTCAAAAAGAAACATGGAAGGTGTCACGTCTTATTTATTTTCTTCATTACGGAGTAGATCCAAAAGAACTAGACATATTACATAAATGTGATAGACCAATTTGTTGTAATCCTAATCATTTATTTCTTGGAGACGCAAAACAAATGCTAGAGATATGGTACAAAAAGGTAGACAATTAAAATCGAGATTCTCTGTTGAAGAGCAATTACAGATGTTGACTCTATCAGAGTCAATGACACAGAAACAAATAGACAAGATATTTGGTTGTGATCAATCTAATGTCTGTAGAATTCTGAAAGGGGTAAAATAACCGTGAGAACCCTTGAGTATCTTTCGCCATCATCGATTGCTAAATGGGAAGAGGGTGTCGAGGGTTTCTATCTTTATTATCTTACCGAACATCGTCCCCCGAGGGAGCCACAAACTCCACCGATGGCCGTTGGTTCGGCTTTCGATGCTTATGTCAAGAGCTATCTTCATGATAAGCTCTTTGGCAAGAATCACGGTGACTCTAATAGATTCGAACTAAAGGCGATCTTTGAGGCACAGGTCGAGCCTCAAGTTCGAGAAGCCGCTTGGAAGGCTGGTGGGTACTGTTTTGAAGTGTATAAGCAATCCGGTGCCCTTCTCGACTTGCTCAGCGATCTCCAATCGGCTCAGACTGATCCTCGGTTCGAGTTCGAAGTTAAGGGAGCCGTGAACGGTTACCGAGAAGGCGTTGATAGGGAGATCAATGGAGTGACTCTTCTAGGGAAGCCGGATGCGGCTTATATTAGTAAAACCGGGGATCACGTTATTCTTGACTGGAAAGTGAATGGCTATTATTCAAAGTATCCTACTTCTCCAGTCAAAGGATATACTCGACTAAGAGGATTGGGCGGGCAATCTTGGGGATGTCATAAGGATTGTAGCCCTTTCGAAGTAGGTGGGATGACGATCAATATCGCTGGCTTTCTTGAACATTACGAAGATAAGTGGGCAAGACAGCTAGCTATTTACGCTTGGCTTCTTGGGGAACCTGTCGGCGGTAACTTTATTGTTGCTGTCGATCAACTTAGTTGCAAACCCGGTGAAGGTTATCCGACGATTCGGGTCGCCGAACATCGTATGCGGATTTCTCCTGATTTTCAATGGAACAAATTTAGGAGAGCTTGTGAGATTTGGGCTATAATCCAGTCTGGTCATATCTTTCAACAAATGACTTTAGAAGAGTCACAAGCTCGTTGTGGTCTACTTGACAAGCAAGCAGAAGTCCTTTATGGTGGGCATACTGAAGAGGATGCTCACTGGATCGAAATGACAAGGAGTAATAAGAGGTTCTAATCGAGATGGTCTCGACTAGATATAGTCCTTTGGAGAAGAAGTGATGAAGCGTTTCAGTGCTTTGCTGGTCGTCTGCATGATTGCCCTTTGGGCTGTTCCTGCGAACGCTGGTTGCGGTGGAAACGGTCGCGGTGGAAAGTGCGGAGTCGGTCTCTTTGCCCGAATGAGGGCTAAGAAGCACGCTGCCGCTAATTACAGTTACACGTATCAGGAAACGTACCAGGCCGCTCCTTCTGTTTATCAGGCCGCTCCTCCTGTTTACTACTTTTCCGCTCCCGCCAACTGTGCTAACGGCAACTGTGCTCGTTAAGAGGTAACTATGGACAGGCTCCAGTGGACCGGCGATAATATTGACGAAGTATTCCAGTTCGTTGCTCCACTGGAGCCTGTTCCGATTAAAGGATTTACCAACTCGGACGACATTTTTGGTCTTGAAACGATCAAAGGATTCGTTGTCGTTCGTAAAGGTCAGTTACTCTTGAAGAGTGAACAAGGAATCGAAGTTACAAACGTATAAGGGGCCTGTTTGCGGGTAACAGGTATAATCCCACCGAGAGGACGCCGGTTCGACTCCGGGTGAGCAGGCCCCTTATCTAGGAGAGTAACTAATGCGGTTGTATGACAAAGCTTTTATCATCAAAGTGCAAGATGATGGTGGGTTACCTCTTACTGACTACTTGGCGAAGGTCCAAGAACTGAATGGTAAGGTAGGAATCTGTATCAGTTATAAATTTTCTGGTGACAGGCTCCTACTTGCCCTTCGTGTAGAGGATCGAATCGTCGTTGTTCCTGATTCCGAGGTTCGGTTTCATCCTGATGTAATGAAGGCTCTCGAAGAGGATCTCAAGGCAGTTATCGAGTTCAATAAGAGGTATCCCGATGATATCAAAGGACATGAATTTACTTCTGACTAGAGAGCAAGTAGTAAGCATGGTCCAGCAAGTTCGGATCGATGCTTACGACAATGACGACCCCGAAGCAGCTAGCAGTAGTGAGAGACGACTCTATCAGAGTATCGTTTTAGCTGCTGCCCAAGGCCAGGATGTTAAAGAGCTTGCAGAACTGGCTCTGCAAACACAAAAGTGGAACTTTAGGAGATGGTAATGACAGGCGAACGAGCAGTCTTCACACGTCAAGTTGAGGGTGGCGGCTGGCAAGCTCACTATGAAGATGGTGAGCCGAACCAGTTTGGTGCCGGAGAAACAAAGGAAGAAGCGATTGCCAACCTCAAGCATCAGACCTTGCAAGGGGTTGCGGATCTAGGTCGTACAGGTTCGCCTCCTGCTGGTACGGTCGGCGGTCAAGCCGCTGGTCCGACAGTCAATGAAGCGATCGCGGTTAAAACTAACCGGATCGTGACCAAGAAGTTGCCTCATCCGGTCGAAATCAATGGTAAAGTGGTTAGTTATGCCGCTTACCGTGAAAGCGACCCCGGTGTCCAATCTTACGGAACTGACGAACAATCTGCAAGGGTTCAGTTCCTGACCGATGAGCAAGGACGGGGTGGGAAATAGTGAACTCCAGGAGCGACCCCCAATTCACTGCTTTCATTGATGCGGGGGCCGCTACCTGTAGAGATAGAAGCATCTTTTGGCGTACTCTAGAAGAGCGAGGGTTCGAAGTTGCTTTTAGACAGCTTGTTAAAGCTGGCGGCAATGCAGATTGGTTAGAAAAAGCAAGGGAAAGGTACAGCGAATATGAGCGGGAAAGAAAATGCAGATAATCTTCGTAAGCAGTTGGGTAATGTTGAGAAGAGGATCAGTAAGCTGGCAAATGAGAGAATGGCTCTGATGAGTCAGATTAGCAAGATCGAGCAGGGATGTATGCACAATTGGAGCAATACCGAACTTATCAAGGGAACGAAGGATCAATATCAACGTACTTGTCACAACTGCGGGATGATTCAGAAGTCGAAAGCTGTTCAAGTTAAGTTCTGATCGGGGAATGGCCAAGGATGGCCCTAACTCTTGGAGAGTCAAATGCTGGTTATTGTAAAAGGCAACTTCCGGGTTCAGCTTCTCAAGCACTCGGTAAATCCTATCGGTGAAGAAGCAATCACTTTCTTCTGGACTTATGAACGTTTCATCCATGCAGAAGTGATGACTCATCGAACTTTCTCAAGGAACTACTCCTCTTCAAGAGCTATTCCTTATGAAAGAATGATGGAGTGGGTCGGAAAAGATCCGGCGAATCATCTTCACCTTGGATCGAACCAAGCCGGGATGGTCAGCGGGAAGGAGGTTGATAACGCTGATACTCTTCGAAGTGATATCGCTTTGAAGTTTTTCGAAATGAGAGAATGGTGTGATAGTTTGGTTGATAAGTATAACCCACATAAAGAGGTTATCAATAGGTACACGGAGCCTTGGGGTTGGATAACGGGTATGGCGACGATGGGCCGACGTGCCTTTATGAACTTTATCTCTTTAAGGTGTAGTCGGGGAGCGAATCCGAATATCCAACGAGTTGCAATCAGTTGTTTGCGACTCTACAAGAGTTCGGTTCCTCAGCAACTTGAATATATGCAATGGCATACGCCCTTTTTCGACGATTATATTCCTCATGGTCTTGTATCAGATAGTAATGTACGAGTAGGGCTAATTTGGAGTGGTGCCCGTTCCGCGTGGTGTAGCTACAATAACCCGACAAAGGATGCCACTTTCGAGAAAGCTCAGATCAGGCACGATGATTGTGTTAAATTCAAGCATGTTACCCCGCTTGAACATCCGCTCCAAGCTAGAAACGATGGTAAGGCACATGGGCTTGTTCCCGGTTACAATTCGTACCGATCGATGATTCCTGGTGAATCGGTTGAAGACCTCAATATCGATGAAATCCTGGCGGATTACGGTGACAGGGACTATATCCTATGAGCGATCCTCTTATCGGCCTTTACGAGAAGTACACGGTCACAACTAAGGATGTTAACCGGGATATAGTTGATTGTGACCTGTTCGTATTGGATCTCAACTGCGATCGGTTCGCTCGGATCGCGTTTCGAGCTTACAAGAAAGCTTATGGTCCTGGACTCTTGAAGAGTCAGGCTCATTGGGTTGTTAAGAAGAATGGGGATGAGGGTAAGCATCAGCATTGCCTTTTCGTTGTTCTTGATGCTTGCCACGATCAAGCAGCTTTGGAAGGAATCAAAGCTTATGCAGAAGCGTGCAAGGATGAATTTCCTTTATTGAGTAACGATCTTTTCGAGATGTACAGGAGGCACAATGGCAAAGAAGAAAGCTAGTAGTACCGGGTATCCTTCCTATCCAAAGAAGGAAATTCCTCTCCAGAAGGCAGCCGATAAGGCTGCGAACGCCCCGAATCTTCCGCCGAACTATGGTCGGGCTGGACAGAATCCCGTTGAACGTAGTGGAAAATAATGCAGAGGTTCCTATGAAACTGATCGAGCTACATCCTAGATGGATTCATAGGAACCTCTTCATTTTCCTATGTCCTCATTGTAGGAATGTTTATCTTTCCTGCAAGAATGTGACTATGAGCCAACAAGAGCAATTTGCTCTCTTTTCAGATGTTTACGAAGGAACAGGTATCATCTCTTCTAGAGCAGACTGTGCTTGGAAGATTGAAGGTAGTTTCACTAATCTAACGGTTACACCTTCAATTGATACCCCTTCCCATTGGCATGGTCATATTACCAATGGAGAAGTGCGAGATGCTCAATAAGGCTGTTCTTCAGTGGCTATATGAGCAGCAAGACTTAACAGTCGATAAGCTGCCATATAGCTCTGAAATCGAAGTTATGCGAACGAAGTATTGCCAATTAACCAAGACAGACGCCTCTTTTAGAGAAATTTACAACGCTTTAATGACTCTGCGTAAGCAGGGTCGGCTCAAATTGAGAGGAAAGGTAAACAAAGACAATGCACCTTCTATCGATTGATATCGAAACCACTGGATTGGACCCGAAACAGCACCAAATTATCGAATTTGCAGCGGTTTACACCGATACACTTGACCCGTTGCGGGTTCGTGCCGAGTTTAGACGGCTCGTTTCTCACCCGATGTATATTGGCGAAGCAGTTGCACTCGCAATGAACGCGGATATCTTCCGAGAAATTGATGCAGCTTGGAAGAGAAGGACAGAGAAATGGCCAGTTGACATCGATAAGTCAGAAGTTGTTACTCTAGAAGAGTTGCTTAGGGAGTTTTGTGGTTGGGTCAATGGTTTTAGGTCTGGTGAGAGTAGGATCACTCTTACTGGAAAGAATGTTGGTAGTTTCGATCTCGCCTTCCTTCGAATGATTGAAGGCTGGGATGAATATAAGAAGGGGATGAGGATTGGTCATCGCTGCCTTGATGTCGGTCCCCTTTACTGGTCCCCTTTCGATGAGGTTATGCCTGATCTGAAGACTTGCTTGAAAAGGGCAGGTCTAGTTGATATGGTTGCTCATCGTGCTCTTAACGATGCTCATGCAGTTCTTGATTGCATCGATTCATATTTCAAGTTGGTAAGAAACAAGAAAAGTGGTGGTAGTTATGCTATTTTTGGTTCCAAGGTAGTTAGTAACGCTAATGATTTTTCACCGATGGTTACTTATATCAATAAGTATCGCGATTTCTTCGTTCGGGAATATAAAGAGTTTCAGGAGAAGTTCGATTGGGAGGGTAAGTAATATGTTGCACTATAAGAAGACTGATCCACGAGCGATTGATCCCGTTAGAGCTAATCCTAACGATGCCGGTCTTGATATCTTCGCATTGGAAGAGGTCACGATTCGACCGGGTGAGATCGTTAAGGTGCCCACGGGGTTGCACATTGCTCTAAAAGAGTCGAATGTCGGACTTTTCTGGGGTAAATCGGGCCGAGCTTTGAAAGGACTTACTATCCTCGGTGGCTGTATCGATGGCGGTTACCGGGGTGAGTTGTCCGTTGTCGTTAGTAATATTAATATTGCTAACACACTTCAGTGGTATTGGCATAATTTGACTGGCTCGGACGGGGAAGAGTTCCATAAGATCAGCGTTGCCGCTGCTGAGGATATAATTACTATTCCTTACGGAAAGGCGATTACTCAGCTATTGGTTGTAAGTGGTGTCGAGTTCCCTGTTCCGACTCTTTTAGAGTCGTCACATTGGGACGAGACTTACAATAATACCGTCAGAGGTGACAAAGGGTTCGGTTCCTCTGATCATATCAGATTTATCGATGGTCCTTTAGCTGAATGTACTTCAACTCAAACTCCGAAGGCCGTTATTTACGAAAAGGGCCATCGATATGTCCGAGGAGAAGGAAATCAGTATAGATATGACCCTAGTATCGGAATACGTTAAAGAAAAGATCAATAAGGACGAAATTCGATTCGTTCACTTCTCAACTAATGGTTGTGAAGTGATTTATGTCAGTAAAAATCCCAATTTCACCGATCAGCTTATCTTCAGGTACAACTCTGGAAGAGTTACAGTTTTCAAGTCGGTTGATAGTTTCGTCGCTTCACCAGTTTAGCACTATTGCTACTCATGGGTCGCGACAGTTTAAAAGGGGAATAAGATGCTTCGTTTTGCTAAGATTCTTGGTCATGCACGGCCTCCTGAGAAGTTGAATATCAATGACCCTGGATTGACTCTCTTTTCAGGGGAAGATTTCAAGGTCGGTCATGGGGAGGTTCATGCCTTCCGTACCGGGATCATGATCGAGATTCCTGAAGGTTCCTTCGGATTGCTTCTCAGTACCCATTCCAATGGTGTTGCTGGAGCGATTGTTTGCGGTGATTTCCTTTCACCGAACGATGTTGGGGAGGTTCGGGTTTCGATCGCTAATCTCAAGCGGGACGCTTTTGAAGTTAAGGCAGGTGCCCCTCTTTGTCAGCTTGTCGTTGTCCCTGGAGCTGATAAGGTTGAGGGAGAGGCGGAAGAGTATGATCGAGAGGGTCTCACTAATGAGATGACTGCTGCGGCTGATGAAGCCAAGCAGGAATCGAAGAAGTTGAAGGATAGCGATAAGAAGAAGTAACTGTTAGTTCGGACCGAGTTCCGATGGACCGAGTTCCCTACTCTTTTAGAGGAGAAATTTAAATGAGTGACACGGCTACGGCTGATCCTAACAAGGATAAGCCAACTGATGCTTCTACTAAGACTGAGAAGCCGACAGCCCCTAAAAAGGCTGAGAAGATCGTCCCCAAGAAGGCTGAGAAGGTTGAACCTGAACTCAGCAATGTTGATGGGGATGTGGTCGATAATAGCAAGTATGCGGAACCGAAAGGGACTTTGCATACTGATCAGTACAATACACAGTTTCCGGGCGAGAAGACTGCCCGCCCCAGCTAATCTTTTAGAGTAGGTAACTCCTTAGGTAACTCCTAGAGTATGCCTACTCAAATATGCCATTGCAGATATGCCATTTAGAAACCGCCATTTAGTTTCTGGAGATTAGTGCCATGAAAAGCAGCGGAAAAGGCGTGCCAAAGATGAGCGATAGCGCCAAGATCAATGGTGCATCTGCCCGTAACAAGGGCAAAGCTTCACCGATCGCAGGCACCAACAAGGCCAGTGGAAAATCGGCCAAGAAGATTAGTAAGGTGAAGTAACGGTTAATCTATTAGAGTGAATTAACCATAGGCGGAAGTGTAGCCAATTTATGGCTGCACTTCCGCTTAGTTGTTTCACGCTTTTTGGCCCAATATATTTAACAACTCAGCGCATACTATGCGCATCTATTCCTACTTGAGTTGGTATGATTCTACCTTTAGGGGTGTTTGAAGGGCAGGGTGGAAGTGCTGGAGCCATGCGCTATGGCTTTGCCGGGGTGAGTTCGGGCCGATTTCGAGGCTGGATTGGGTAAAAGTGATGTACAAATAGGCCGTAAAAACGTAAGTCGTTGGTATGAAAGGAGTTAGGTTCCTACAGTTCCTATAGATCCTATACTCTCTCTCTCTCTTTTTTAATACTTATACTTCACATGACAGACGGTTGGCATTAGAAGAAGAAATAGATAGAAACCCTGACAGGCAAACAACTTACGTCGATTCCTGACCTTTGTTAAGTAATTTGGGCCAAAAAACGTGAAACTCCCAGGTTTCCCAGGCTCGACACTGTACAAATTTGTACACTGTATGAAAGTTAGGGGTGCACGCACGCACGCACGCACGCACGCACGCACGCACGCACGCA
>Ga0105241_10000364_pt1 | contig 34394 bp, 25 predicted proteins | sample KBSC64metaG_FD_80422 | JGI IMG/M metagenome (GOLD analysis project Ga0105241, IMG submission 80422) | Corn rhizosphere microbial communities from Kellogg Biological Station, Michigan, USA - KBS C6-4 metaG | ecosystem: Host-associated > Plants > Roots > Rhizosphere > Soil | place: Michigan, USA... | reverse complement strand
GAGCACGATCGGCTTGTCTTCATCCGCCATCGTGTCACCCGTCCGCGTATCCTTCAACCCGATCGCGGCCGCGATGTCCCCTGCGCGCACTTCTTCGATCTCTTCACGCTTGTTCGCGTGCATCTGCAACAAGCGCCCGACGCGCTCGCGCTTCCCCTTCGTCGCGTTGTAGACGTACGAACCGCTCTGCAACACGCCGGAATACACACGGAAGAAGGTCAATTTTCCAACGAACGGATCGGTCGCGATCTTGAACGCCAATCCGGAGAACGGCGCCGTATCGGAGACGTCACGCGACTCGATGAGCTCGTTGTGATCCGGCTGATGTCCTTCGACCGCCGGGATGTCGATCGGCGATGGGAGGTAATCGATGACCGCGTCGAGGAGCGCCTGCACGCCCTTGTTCTTGAACGACGCGCCGCACAGCACGGGAATGATATGGTTGCCAACCGTCGCCTTCCGGATGGCATGGCGGATTTCGTCGAGCGAGAGCTCCTCACCGCCCAAGTACTTCTCCATCAACGTTTCATCGTGCGTGACCGACGCTTCGATCACCGCGTGACGCGCCGCTTCGGTCGCGTCACGGAACTCCGCCGGCACGTCGACGACTTTGAAGGTCTTGCCGAGCGTTTCTTCATCGAAGATGTACTGCTTGCGCTCGATGACGTCGATGTGGCCGGTGAACGTATCACCCGATCCGACTGGGAGCTGGATGGGATACGCTTCTTTGGTCAACCGGCTGCGAATCATCTCGAGGCAGCGCTCGAAGTTCGCGCCGACGCGATCCATCTTGTTCGCGAAAATCATGCGTGGCACACGGTACCGGTCAGCCTGACGCCAGACCGTCTCCGTCTGCGGCTCGACACCGGCGACCGAATCGAGGAGCGCAACGGCACCGTCGAGGACGCGCAGCGACCGCTCCACTTCGACCGTGAAGTCGACGTGTCCCGGAGTATCGATGATGTTGATCCGATACTCGATGTCGTTCCGGGGCCAAAACGCCGTCGTTGCCGCCGACGTGATGGTGATACCGCGCTCCTGTTCCTGCTCCATCCAGTCCATGGTGGCCGTGCCTTCATGGACCTCACCGATTTTGTGCTGCTTTCCGGTGTAATACAGGATGCGCTCGGTCGTCGTCGTCTTCCCGGCATCGATGTGGGCCATGATGCCGATATTCCGATAATGTTCGAGCGGTGTCGTCCGTGCCATAATCCAATGATTCCCGTTGGGAAGGAGCAACCCTTCCAAGCTTCGTTATCACCAACAAAAACGCGGGTGGACCTGGCACCTCTCATCTGAGGCCGGTATCCATCCGCCGCCGCCGGGTGCAATCGCCACTGGTGCGCGATTGGGGACTCGAGGCGCGCCGGCACCCTTCGCCGGCGATTGCTTTTTCGGTGTAGCCCATAATTATCACCACACGCCTCTTCTAAGTCAACGGCGCACAATGACTTGACGGGGATTGCGCCGGGAACTGGCCACTGGGGGCCGTTCGAACATTCATTATATAGGAGGGGGGTCCCCCAAAAAAAGAAACGTGCGGGGGAACTGTTCCCCCGCACGTCATTCTCTCCTCTCACTGCCAGGCTCTTGGGAGGGCTAGCGAGACGGTGGCTCTAACCGCCTGTCCCGCTTCCCCCTACCACTCACGCAATTCCCACGGCGCCCGGGGCGGCTGCTTGCGCTCCGCCGCCCGTCCAGGGCGAATGCGCCGAGGCATGTGCTGATCGTCGGCTGCGGCTTGCCGGATACATCCGACCGTCGCTGCCTGATCATCCCGCACAGCCTTCGCTCCAGCTTTCACTCGGCTTTGTTCCGCATTCTTCGCCGGCGGAAGGCGATCACTCATGTCGTCGATCCTCACGAAAAAAACGATGCATGCGTTTCGCGCGCAGTGCACCAAGATAGATGGACAGGCTCACCACCGAAAGGCTCGACGAGCACGAAATACGGTCGCGGCTGCATTTCGTGGTGTCGATGGCACGTGCGTGTATCGCCCGCGCGGGTTTTGATTCTGCTGCGTCAACACGAATCATCACAGTGCGCATCGTGCATGTCGTTCACTGGTGCGTACGAGTGGCGCGACGCTTCTGTTGGATCCGTGTGATGTAGCATTGCCATCGCACACACCTGACGACTCCGCATCCCGCAGCGCATTGCAGTGTCACACGGTTTGAGACCGCAATGCACGACGTTCCGCGTCGACGAGCTGGTCACGTCGTGGCGGCAAGCACTCCCCGACAATGCACGTTACGCACCAGCAGATTCGCGAGCCCACACAACTGCTGCTTCATAGTATTCCACACGCGTGACCGGCCATTCGGCGGCAGGAAAAGCGGCTGGCGTGAAGGATGATGTCCACAATTGTTGCTGAATTCCCACATATGTCACGAAAATTGATACTGGTAACTTTCATGACAATGAATCGTTATTAGCTTAGAGTGCCGTCTCTGTTGCCGAAGAACGATTGTTCGATTATGCATGGCCCAGGTCATGCTTTTTATGCCGCTACCGTGTACCCATTTGTGTCTTCCTATCGCCACGCACCTCGCTGCATTACACCCCTTGTAGGACTGCTGCTCCTCTCGGGGATTGCGTCGCGCGCGCAGGCACAGGGGGGAACCACCGCAACAGTTGTGGGCGACACAATGGTGGTCCAATGTCACCCAGAAACCGTTGCGGTCAAGCGACACTTGCCGGCACGGAAGCCACACATTCGCCGAAAAAAGGTCGCAGCCGCACCGGCCGTGAAAGCTCCGGTTAAGGTTCCGGCACCGACTCCACCGGCCGTAAAACCGAAGCCAAAACGCGTCGTTCGGCGCCATGTGGTTAGAAAGCCGACAGCGCCGACGGTGATCCAGGTCTGCCATCAGACCATGTTGCCCGGCGCACCGGCGCCGAGGTCAACGATCGTCCCGGCGTGGGCCAAGGCGTTAGGACCGATCCCGCCAGCGCCGATGCCGGAAGCACCGACGCCAGCCGCGAGCGAAGGGGGGGCTGCAGGAACGCTCCCCGGAGTTCCTGGGGCGTTGCCGGTTGGGACGGGGGCGTTGGTGCAAGGCGGATCGATCGCGGTGATCCCGGCGATCTTCATCGCGTTCCTGCACTCGCATCATGGGGATAACGAGACGTCGGGGCCGCCTGGGACGCCGACGCCGCCGGTGATTCCTCCGATTGTGCCGCCGGTATCTACGGTGCCGGAGCCGAGTAGCTTGGCGTTGGTGTTGACGGGGTTGGGGGCGGTAGGTGCGGCGGTGCGGAGACGGCGGCGGTAAAGTAAAAAGCCCCGTTCAGCGTCGAAGACAATGAACGGGGCATTTTTTTTACCTACAGGCTTATCGCCAAGTGGTTGCCAGTTATGAAGCCCGTGTCTCACAAGTCCTTTCCAACTGCGCAGGCGCTTGGCGAGTGGATGGCGGACAATCACGCCAGCGCAAAGGAGCTTTGGGTCAGAATTTATAAAGCGGCGTCCGGTAAGGCGTCAGTGACCTGGGCCGATTGTGTTGTCGAGTCAATCCGCTATGGGTGGATCGATGGCCAGAAGAAACCGCTGGACGAGAGTTCATTTTTGCAGCGGTTATCGCCGCGCACGCCCGGATCCAACTGGTCTCGCAAGAATCGCGAAATTGCGAAGACGTTGATCCAAGAGGGGCGCATGACCCCAGCGGGACTGGCGCATGTTAAAGCCGCCCAAGAAGATGGGCGTTGGGAGCACGCGTATGCCGGCTCCGCGGACATGGAAATTCCCGAGGATTTCATCACGGCGTTGAACACGCTTCCGAAGGCCAAAAAATTCTTTTCCACGCTGAACAGACAAAATCTGTTCTCGATTTATTACCGGCTTCACTCTGCAAAAAGGCCGGAAACGCGAGCGAAACGGATGGCCCAAATTTTGTCGATGCTGGAGAACGAGACGACGTTGCATTGAAGAAAAAGCCCTGCCGAGCGTTACGACGCTCGGCAGGGCTTCGACTTCTTGGCTGATCGCCGCGTAACTACCAGCGATAGTGCGCGAACGCCTTGTTCGCCTCAGCCATCTTGTGCGTATCGTCCTTCTTTTTGATCGCGTTCCCTTCCCCTTTGCTCGCCGCGATCACTTCAGCCGCCAACTTCTCGGCCATCGACTTCTCGTTGCGTGAACGGGAGTAGCTGATCAACCACCGCATGGCGAGCGCCGTGCGACGATCGGGACGCACTTCGACGGGGACTTGGTACGTGGCACCGCCGACGCGGCGGCTCTTGACCTCGATGACCGGCTTGAGGTTGGCGAGCGCCTGTTTGAAGACGGTGACGCCGGGTTGGCTGGTCTTCGTTTCGACCGAGTTCATCGCGTCGTTGAAGATCCGCTCCGCCGTGCTCTTCTTGCCTTGGTACATGAGCACGTTGATGAACTTCGAGACAGTCTGGCTGTCGTAGCGCGCATCGGGTGCGATGGGACGCTTGATGGATTTCTTGCGACGGCTCATTTACTTCTTCCCCTTGCCGGTCGGAGCAGCTGCGCCCGCCTTCGGCTTCTTGGTTCCATATTTCGAACGGCTGCGATTCCGACCGTTGACGCCCGAGGCGTCGAGGGTCCCGCGGACAATGTGATAGCGCACGCCCGGAAGGTCTTTTACACGACCGCCACGGATGAGCACGATCGAGTGCTCCTGGAGGTTGTGCCCTTCACCGGGGATGTACGCGGTCACTTCGAACCCGTTGGTCAAACGGACACGGGCCACCTTCCGGAGCGCGGAGTTCGGCTTCTTCGGGGTGGTGGTGTAGACGCGCGTGCAGACGCCACGCTTCTGCGGATTGGACTTGAGCGCGGGCGCCTTTTCCTTCTTCGCCACTTCCTGGCGACTCTGGCGCACGAGCTGATTGATTGTCGGCATGTACTATGGATCGACGAAACGGCACCTCCCGAGCGGAAGTGCCACAGCCTGTATAATTTATGCCGCCCCGGTCAGATCGCAACGGTGGAATACTTTACCGGCGAGAACTTCCCCGGTGACTACTCTACCGGTGAGAAGACCACCGGGGGGAAATTTTACTTCCCCCGGATCGCGTCCAGCCCTGGGCGAGTCACGATGTAGATGGCGTCCTGACGGTCGATTGGGAGCTTGGAGTGACAATCGGCGTAGCGCATCTCCTGGACGTCGTCCGGATGGAGGTCGTAGAGGAAGTACTCGATTCCCTCCCCTGGACGGTCGCTCCGGATGCCGTTGATGTACACCTTGTTCGGGGGGCGGCAGCCGCCGAGGCCGCCTTTGAGCCAGGTGGGGCGATAGCGGTCGATGACGTCGAGGACAGAGCGGACGGGGTGCTCGTCGATTTCCTCGGCGGTGATGGACGTGCTGGCAAGGGGGGAGCCCTTCTGGGGGGCTTGGACGACGACCCGGTTGAGGCCGGTCACCAGTTGGGTGAGCTTGACGACCATTTTTGAGGTGTCACCCGCTTTGAGCTCGACGTTGTAGAAGGCGACGGGGCGAAAACCAACCTTGCGGACGGCCACGACGTAGGGACCGCCCCCTTCCAGAGAGTCGATGAGGAAGCGTCCGTCGTCCCCTGTTCGAATCTCGCCTTGGGACTCACCCATGGATTGGGAGACTTGGACGAAGGCGCCCTTGATGGGGGCGCCAGACGAGTCGGTGACGGTCCCGGTGACCACCGCTGGTCCCGGCCCGCGCGTCGGCGTTTGTGCGGCGACATACCCTGCCGCCAACACCGTTAGGCAGCATGCGATGCTCGAAGCACCAGCACTATTGAACGCGAAACGCATATGTAGAGGGGTGAAGGAAACGAAAACGAGATTTGCGCTGTCCCCAAACGCTGAGAGGATATCATATTGTAGGCCGAATACCTATTGGGGATCCCGTTCCTAGCACGTCTTTTTTCCACCGAACCTTTCTGACCAATGCCTCCCGCACGCCGTGCCTGTGATTGGCTTGGCTTTCCTGCCGCGCAAGGAGCCGCCGAAGTGGCGCTCATGCAGTTGCGGCGGGTGGCAAAGACGCTGCGGAAACTCGACCGGACCGATCCGGACACGCTCCACGATTTTCGCGTGGCGCTACGCCGCTTCCGGAGTATCCTTCGCGCGTACCGCGACGTCCTCGAAACGTCGGGCAAGAAGCGACGGCCCATCCCTAAGCGCGTCCGCCGCACGTTGCGGCGTCTTGCACACGCCACCGACGCTGGACGGGACTTGGACGTGCAGCTCGAGTGGCTGGAAGAAGGATGGAAAGGATCGACCGCATCCGAACGCGCCGGAACGACGTGGCTTTGGCATCAATTGAAGTTGGAGCGAGACGAGGCTGGCGCCGCTCTCGACGCCGCACTGAATCATCAAATACTCGATGCGATCGAGCGGCTGGAGTCGTATCTGGGCGACGCGCGTCGTCGCAGTGCCTCGCGCGCACAAAGAAATGGAGCGTCGTCGACGTTAGCACGTGTCACGGCAGAACAGGCGGAGCGGCTGGCCAGCGAACTCACGAACCAGCTCGCCATGGTCACGACGCCGGCGCAGCATGCGGAATCGCATCGTGCACGCATCAGCGCGAAACGACTGCGGTATCTCTTGGAGCCATTCGCACGAGATACCGTCATTCCTGGGATTACGTCGGCGATCGCGCAGCTCAAAGGGATGCAAGATGCCCTGGGAGAGCAGCACGATGTTGCGGTCTTCCTCCCTCGGCTCGCCGACCAGATGGATACGGCGAGCCACTCCACGATGCGGACAGTACAACTCATCGTTCGGGATGCCGCGGACTTGGACGCAACGGAGTTCTGTGAAACGGTCCGCCAAGTCTATCAACAGGATCCCATGCCGGGACTGGTGCGGCTTTCCTGCCGCCTTCGGGAGCGGCAGGAAGTGGGATACGCCCATGTACAGCGCTGGCTCGGGGCGCGCGCAGCCGACGCAATGGCAGACGTACGGAATGTCGTCGCGCGATTTCCCATCGAGTAATTAGAAATCGCGCTGCGACATCCCCATCAAACGAAGTCGGCCAGCGCCGAAAAATTGAAATCCTCGACCATCATGGGCGGCGCAATGATTGGAGGGCGTGGCCAGACAAACCCTCCATGCCCCGGCGTTGGGGGAGTGTACCCAAAGGCGGCACGCGTCGGTACTCCCAATGCGACGATCTTATTGAGGAAAAAGAAGGGGGACTCGAGAAACCGGAAGTTCTTGACCGCCTTTGTCAATTTCCCGTCTTTGACCAGGAAGCACCCATCACGGGTCACACCTGTTGTCATACCGCTGTGCAGATCGAGTAAATGCACGTCCGAGAAGCGATTGACATAGATCCCCTCTTTGCACGAAGCAATCATTTCCTCGACGGTGGTCGGGCCACCGTTCAGCCGAAGCGAATAGGGGCGTTCCGCATATGGCTTTCCACGGTCGAGCCCATATCCTTGGTCGTATGCCATGTTCACGAGCACACCATCTTTCACCCACGTCATGGCGGGAGTCGCACATCCCGGATCGAAATAGGGACGATAGCCGCCGTCGGGATCCGCCGGATCGGATGACATGTTCACCCGTGGATCGAGGATCCGCTGACGTAATTTGTTGCCGCCTTTCGGTGGCGGAGCTTTCGACAAGGCGGTATATCCGTTGTCGGTATTCAACGCGTCGAACTCGTCAGCGAGGAATTGGAGAATCTGAATACTGGCTTGTGGGGCCAGGATTGCGGTTCTGCGCCCTGGTTCGACGGCGAACGGCGCGCCACACAATGTGGCCATGGTGATCGCATCCGTCGCCGCCTTCATGTAGTCGACCGTAGACCAATCACGGGCGGCGCGTCCTCCCCACCCTGAGCGTTTGCCATCGTAACTGCGGGCGGTCACCGTGACTTCGCTGTCGGTCTCGTCACTACTAAATAGAACGCCGTCGTCTTTGAGCACGAGCGCTTCTGATCGCGCCATCAAGCCGAGAAAACCGGCGGCATGCAACCGCGCACCGAGCACACTGCCGAGGATCGACGGAATGACGATATCCCGCGTCGTGGTCATGGCCTGAATGGTGCTTTCGTGCCAGAGCTTCACGGGGACCGTCGGCTCCTGCAACTTCACTTCATGCTTGATCCACTGCTCGGGGCTGTACCACGGCGACGTACGCAACAACTCTTCGCACTGCCGTACTCCGGCCAGGAGGGCCGTGTCATCCAATTGATTGGTATTGAATTGCGCGACTGTCGGATACACGCCCATCGTCAGTCCGATCTGTAGCGTATCCCCATCATCGCTCGTCAACACGCGATCGTTCGCCATGCGCGTAATCGTGCGCGCGGTGTGGGTCACTTTGACGTCGACACCACCGAGCGTGCTCATGCGCAACACCCGCTGGCCCAAGGTAATCAGCTGCTCTCGAGTCATGACGGGGCGTCCGTCGGCCAATCGCTTGGCGAGCGGAGGCAATACCCGGAGGTCATGGGGAGACCGTTTGGTCACCGTGCCGAGACGGCTCATCGTACTCATGTCCGCTATCTCCGCGTCTGGACGACGTCGATTTCTTTGAAGAAGCCTGCGGGCGCGCTTGCAGTTTGCCAGGCAGGAGCTTCCGGTTGTCCTTTGTATAGTTGAATGGCGGTCGGCGAGACAGTACTTGTGTCACCGACGCTCAGCAAGTTCTTCCAAAATCGCGTCGTCGCGAACTGGAGTCCGTTCCCTTCCAAACGGCGGACGATCTTGCCGCGGGAAATTTCGAGCGCGCAGGCGGCGCCCTGTTCGAAATTCACAAATCCAGAGGAAAGCTGTGGATCAACCATGAGATACGAAACATTCTGGATCAGAAGTCCGTGTGTGACTCCATGACACAGATCTCCTATTGAGCGTGTCTCAGCAGTCGGGGTGACGACGACGTGGGCGGGACGAATACGAGGATTATGATCCGCGTCATTGGCGAAGACGGTCCCGCTCAATGGCACCTCCGTTGCCGGCGAGATCGCTCGCAACGCGTGCACCGTATCGCGCGACGCACAGTAATTCCGCAAACGTCCTTGTTCAATCAACGGAACAGGGTTCGTTGCCACTCCATCGTCGTCCCATCGTACGGCTGTGATACTTGGTAGCGTCCGGTGCGACGTCACACTGAGGGCCGGACTCGCGATCATCGTGCCGAGGACGTCTTGTGGGGGACTCAAGAAACTGGAGCCTCCAGCACCAACTTCGTACCCCAGGACTCGATCGAGTTCGAGTGCGACACCCAATGTCTGGCCCACCACGGCCCCCAATGTCGCTCCGTCAAAGATGACCGGATACCGCCCAACATCCATAGTTCCCCGCGGCAGGGAGGCAAGAACCGCGATGCGTTCAGCGCTCTCCTTGACGACGTCTTGTAACTCGGGTGCGGACACACATTCGTAGCCGCCAGACATCGGAAGAACAACCGGAGCCTGTACATTGGGCGCATAGACGAGTTTGTCAGCGCCTACCGTGAAATTGGGTTGCGCGGTCCGAAGGATTTGCGTCACCAACGAGCCGTCAGTCGACCCAAAAACGCGCGTCTCCTGCAGCCAGTCGAATGAGACATCACAGAATGAGGATCGCTCGTGCGCTGCACCGCTGAGTGCCAGTAGGAGCGAGAGTTGATCCATCACGGAGACCTTGAATGGATCGATCACGATCGGCGTCTCCCACTCGCCTTTGACGACGGGGGCGGGCGCAATGCCTAACGACGTCGTACCAATGTTTGCTCGAGACTTCGCGTATCCTCTCGCCGTCACGACGGCGTTTCTCGCGGCCGTTGCGAGCGCGTCAGCATCGGGAACACTTCCATGGATGAACGCGACGGCGCCATCGACAACGACCCGAATTCCATACATGAATTGCGGCGTGAGGCTGACATTTCCCAATACGCCGCCGAGGATTCCGAAGCTGACCTCCTGCCGTTGCGCGACGCGAACGTCCGCGTATTGGACGCCCGCGCTCTTGGCCGCATTCAACGCGTGCAACGCCAAGCCACGAAGCGCCTCTGCGGTAATCGGTTCCGGAAGTAGTGCGTTCGGCGTGAGTGCCAGCTGGGCCTTGGAGAGATATCGTGGCTGCGCACCGGCCGTCGCGCCGTGGAGCACAACGCCGGCGAGCGCCAGCGTCGTTCGCGTGAGGAAATCTCGACGAGTGGTCGACATCACCCCTGCGCCTCGTGCTGGAGAAATTCGATGGTGCGCACCAACTCCTCGTGAATGTCCTTCGAATATCCCGTGAACACTTTCCGAATGATCCCGTGTCCGTCGATGATCCAGAGCATCGGTTTCCCGAACAGCGGATAATTTTTTGTATTGAGCGACTCTTCGGGAGTCATTCCGCCATCTTCATTCGGGATCTTTCGTCCCGCCCAAATGCCGACGGGGTACGTCACATGGGTATTGGTCACGAAATAGTCGGTCAGATGCTGAATCTCTTCAGCGGGTTCCACCAACCGCCCGCCCCAATATCCGAACGTCCACGTGAGCATGATGGGCTCGATCGCCGGAAACTGCTCGTGCAATTCCTGTAAGGCGTATACCGCATCGATGCAGGGCTTACACCCTGTATGCGCCATTTCGACAACGCGAATCTTTCCATCGTCGACGGCGATCGTTGCCGAGTCTTTGGACGCCCGGTTGACCCACGCGTGCGCGACGAGTGGCGCTCCATGCGTCCCGAGCTTGGCATTCCCGGCAATGACGTTATTAGAGGCCCAGCGGTAGGTGTCGGCCATCGGCGCGTAGGCCGAATCGAAGGCGATCAATCCCGGGGGTGGTATGGTCGCGGCTCGATACAGTGTGTCGAGCCGCGCGATTTGGACACGTCCATCTGATCGCGAGGTCAACGCATCGACCGTCATGTGATAGACATCGCCCGAAAGGAATTCGGGACGTCGTTCGTAATACGGCGTCTGTCCCATGAGTGCAATGGCCCGAACACCCAACCGCGCAACGTCAGCGCTCCGTCCCATGGCATAATACACACTCATCAAATGACTCCTGGCATCGAATTGCCACCCCGCCGCGGAATCGCCGAGAGCATCCAAATCTTTAAGATATGCCTCAGCGGTCGGGAGGCGCTCTGGGGCCCATCGGTCGCCGAATGCTTGGACGGCAATGCGTAAGGTGTACGCCCGATCGGCGAACGACAGGCGAGGCGTCGATAGCCGCGCGGCGAGTTGTTGCTTGGCGTACCCTTCTTGCCCAGCGGCGACGCTGACGCGTCCAGCTGGATCGAGTTGGATGCCGCGGATCGGATGTGCTCGTAACCGAGCGAGCCAGGGTGATGCAGCCGCGGTGACCGCCGCATGAAGCGAGTCCATGGGATAGTACGCCCGCTTCAGGGGAAGCCGCATCACCATGCTACGGATTCGAACGCCCAAATCCGCCGCCGCCTGCGCCGCGGTGATCTTCCCGGTGATCACCCCGGTGTCCGCCGCAGTCGCTTCCATCGTCAAGACCGGAGCGACAACGACGAGAGATGGCTGAGGCTCGCGCGCGACCACGCCATTCTCGGTCGTGCGTTTCGCGACGTGGACGTCCTGCGCATGAAGCGTCCCGGCGGCGACGACGTAGATGAGGGGGATCATTCCGCTGCCCATTACTCTGGCACGCATCATAAAGAATTTCTCGATCGATAATTTCATTGATGTTCCTTCTTACAACCGGATGCGAAGTCCACTTTTGACCTGTCGTCCCATGGTAGGGTACCGCGCCGACTTGTCGTTCTCGTAAAAATTTCCGAGGTTCTGAATCTGCATCACCCCTTGGATCGCTTCGGTGAGCTGCCGTGTGGCATTGAGATCCGCCGTGGTATACGCGGGGTTGAACGAGACGTACCCATTCACCGCGCGCTGCCGATACATGTTTTGCTGCAGGCGGATGTCGTCGCTCGAGAGGTTCCGCATGAAGAAATCGTTGCGGTCATTCAGGAGAGTGCCGGTGCCATTCAGATTGAGACTGATCGTCGTCCGCGCAACATTGTACGTTAGCCCGAGCGCCCAGGTATGCTCTGGGAGCCACAGGAACGTTGCTCCCGGTTGATACTGCGGATAGTTCTGGGCGGAAAAGAGTGACCGATATTTTGGTGTGATTCCAATGGTCCGACTCTTGGTCCAGCTATACGTTCCCTTTGCGGTAAACGGTCCGACGTTGGTCGTACCTTGCAACTCCCATCCCTGATTGCGGATGCTGCCAAGGTTCAGGTACTGGTATTGATATACGTACCCGTATCCATCCGGCGTGTAACTATAGCCGAAGCATGACCCGACATTGACACAGACGACGCTCGACCGGACGCTGTCGATCACCGGCGAGTCGATCAAGCCGTTGACGGTTTGATTGTACCGCGTCACGACCAGCGACGCGCGGCTGCCCAGGTATAGCTCCAATCCACCTTCGCCACCCTGTTGGTATTCTGGAGTCAGATCTTGATTGGGGACGAGGTAGTAAAAGTCGCCGTAGTACGGAACCAAGTATGGATATTGTTGATCGACCTGAAAGCCTGACTTTTGCTTCGGTCCTGGTGGCTTGGTCGAGCTTCCATAGCTGGCCCGCAGTTTGGCCGTGACGGGGCCGAAGTCCTGGGTGTAGGCGATGCCGTATTTCGGCGCATAGTTTGGCAGCTGGTTCGCGCCGAAATTCGGATTCCACTCCGCACGAAGCCCATACGTCAAGAACAGACGATCACCAATCGCGAGCTGGGGTTGTATGAATGCTCCCGTATTGTGCGCCGGTGAGCGCCACACGTGGGAGTTATTGAGTGATCCGTTAAACGACAGCGTCGAATAGACGACAGTGGTCGAGGCGAGGGTTTGTGAGCCGTCCACCCCGCCCGTGAATGTCCCTTTGAGCCACGAGGTAATCGGCACTTGCAGCGTCGTGAAATAACGAAGTGACCGTTTGTGCTCCTGCGTCCATACGGCGAACAGCGACGTATCCCCAACATCCTGGTGCCCGACTGCCGTGTTGCGTTCCTGCGTATCCGATCCGTCGTCACCCCAGGTCAACTCATGCGACCACCACTGGAATGGTGTATATGACAGGGTCACCCCAAGCGTCTGGCCGGTCAGATTCCAGACTGTAGGACGGGTCAACCCCATGTTGTTGCGCGGCTGGTACCACCCGGTTTCTTCATACCCGGTGGTCGTTTGTTCGTCCGTCCCGGTTTGACGGGTTTGGGACAATTGACGCCGAAGCGTCACGTCAGCGGTGACGCGCCCAGCGCTCGTCGGAATTTCCAGCCGCGTTCCGCCGAAGGCACTCGTGCGCGCGGACTGTTTGGACGGCGACCAAGGGCCCATGTACACCCACGACCCGCCGCCATTGTAGGAGAGCCGCCCTTCGACGCCGCTCAATTGACCACTGTAGTCATGCTGCGGCGTACGCGCGCTGGAGAAGTTGTTCTGGACGAAGCCGCTCTGCAAATTCAACGTCAGCTGTGGGGTCGTCGTCGCTCCACGCTTTGTAAAGACCTGCATGACGCCGTTGATGGCGCCAGAGCCATAGACGGTGGACGCTTGTGGCCCCGTCAGTATTTCGATGCGCTCGATGTTTCGAGGGTCGATCTGCGAGAGAAATTTCGGGTCGGCGAGCTCGACACCGTCCACGTAGGTCTTGATCGCATTCGAATTGTTGAAATCCGAATTGAAGTAATTGATTCCGGAAAGGTCGTATCCGGACGAGAATGCCGTCGCGCCCCGCGAATACATGGTGACCTGATCGAACTTCGCGTCTGCCCCTCGATTGCTCTCGAACACCCCTGGCACGTCCCCGCGAAAAAGCTGGTCGATCTTGGTGATCCCACGTTGCTCGATGTCCTTGGCGGTAATCACGGTGATGGCGCTCGAGACGGCCTTGAGCTCGGTGGGAATCACCGTTCCAGTGACCACCACTTGTTCCAATTGGTTCGTGCTGGCCGTGAGCGTCCCGTCGACCACGAGGGTTTCCCCTTCGGCCACGGTGACTGACCGGGTGTACGCTGTGTAGCCGACCAACTTCATCGTGATGCGATGAGCTCCGGGAGTCACACCAGTGAATCGATACGCGCCATCGTCCCGCGTGAGTGCGCGGTGGGTTGTATCATCCAACGCGATTCGCACGCCTCGTAGCGGCTGCTTGGTCGCCGCATCTCTCACGTGTCCCGAAATCCCACCCGACATGATGGCCGCGGTCATGCCGCGAGTCACGATGAACGTTCCCGTTTTCCCGATTTGGGCGACAAGCCCTGTCCGGTCGAGGGCATGTTCCAAGGCGTCCATGACGGGAACATTCCGCACGTGCATCGTGATTCGGACGGACGAAGGGATCAATGCGTTGTCGTACGAGGCCGACAAGCCCGCCTGCCGTCCAATCAGTTCCAGCACGGTCCGCAGCGGTGTATTGTCGACGTCCACACTCACTCGGCGCTCATCCGGTGAAGAGCGTTCCGTATCGTTGGCCTCCGCGACCCGTTGGGCCAAGAGCGGCGGCGTCGCTCCTACCGCGAAGAGAAGAGTCGCGCCAACAAGATGCAACGCCGGGAAACGTACTCCTCTAGAGACCATAACTACGCTCCGTTGTGAAAGAATGACGAGGCAACGCCGGCCGAGGCGACGGGCGTTGACCGGGCACAAGGGTAATCCCCTGCTCAGTGCGTTTGACGCGGACGCCAAGGATTGTCGACAGATCGCTCAAGGCATCGCCGAGCGAGTATCGCGTCGTGTGACACGTCCACGTCACCTGTCGTCCCGCCAGTGTCGAGTCGGCGAGTTGGATCGTAATACCGTACGCACGCGTCAAGTCAGCAACGACATCCCGAACAGGTGTGTCGTGAAAGATCAGAGTGCCTGCGGCCCAGTCGGTGTATTGCCGAGTGTCATTGGTGGGAACGACTTGCACCGTACCAGAGTCATCCATCGACGCTCGCATGTTGGCGCCGAGGGGAGCCAACTGGGCTCCCGCACGAGCATTGCGCGGGCCAATCGTAACGCGCCCTTCGGTGACGACGATCCGAGTTTGCGCATCCGATGCATAGCGGCGCACGACGAACGTCGTTCCGAGCACGCGAATGGATGAGTTCGTCGTTCGAACGATGAACGGCCGAGTGGCAACATGGGTCACGGTGAAGAGCGCTTCGCCTGCGACCTCGGCGGCCATTCCTCCACTTTCATCGGAAGAGCTGAGCGTCAGACGCGTCGCTGGTCCGAGGACGATTCGCGATCCATCGCGGAATGCGATTGTCTTCCGCTCGCCGGGAGTCGTAGCGTATGTCGTTACGGAGGGCGCAACGCCGGCGCCGTTCTGACGGTGCCATGCACTGTAGCTCAAAACAGCGATGAACATTCCGAAGATCGCCCCCAAGACGGTTCTGGAATGGCGACCATTGGGTACGCTCGGACGTCGACCATCGTAATTCATCGGCGCCCATTTCTTACCAACCTGGGAGCGGCTGGAGAGGTCTCGTCCAGTGTCTGCAACCGTGGTACGCGCCGTCATATCTGTCCGATGTGCAATGGCTGACCACGTCACCTCGACTTCATCGCGACTTCCTTCGTTCGTGTCCGATTGAAGGGCGGCGAAGACCAATGCCCCGGCCGGATTTCGGTCGAGCCACGCTTCGACGTCGGCGGCTTCGGCGCTGGTGCAGTTCCGCTCCAAATAGCGGAGGAGCAGATCGTCAGAAGGGATGGTCGGACTCATCACAGATACAACGGCACCGCCCCCAATTTTCTGACAGTCCTTCCGATCGCGCCGCCATTCCGGCGTTACGGGCCTCTCACTCCCTGTGACCGGAGTCCGCTCTCATGGCGCGACGGAGGACCGCGACGGCGCGACTCAAATGTTGATCGACGGCGCCTCGGGACAGCCCCAGCGCCACCGCAATCTCTTGGGGAGTCAGCTCGCGGGCCCACCGGAGATACATGACTTGGCGCCGGAGGACGGGAAAGGTATCGACGACGCGCCAAATGACGGCGATTCGATCGTCCGGCTCCTCCAACGTCTCGCCATGGAGTTGCGACGGCTGATCACATGATGTGTCGCGCACAAAACGCAACGCTCTGACCGACGCGCGAGTCTCAGCGCGTTGCCGGTCGATCACGCGATGCCGAATCGCCGCATACAGATACGCACGCAATCCAGATTGTGGATTCCACTCCGATCGCCGGTTCCACACTGCCGTAAACACATCCGCCACGACATCCTGCGCCGCCGCACGATCGCCGCATAGGCGATATGCGAAACCAATCAATCCCGACGCATGCGCACGATACAGCGTCTCGAACGCGGTCGAGTCGCCATTCCGAATCTTCTCGACAATATCGGTCTCAGTCGCGTCAATGGGTGCCGTATGCTCGGCATCATTCAGCGCCCGTAGTGGATACGCGCGGTCAATTGGATCGTCGGCCGAGGAGCCGTCGAACCAATAGAGGGCCGTCATGCGCGCACCAGACGGGTGATCATGCGCGCATATATACGACGCGATACACCGGATCGCAATACGAAATGTCCCCGGCCCACCTACTCGACGTATCACAACTGTTGCGACCCGCGTGAATGGCGATGCGCTACCACGCCCTCGATTCCTTCTATTAACAATCGCGGCGGGAAGAGGTCTAATATCGAAAATGATATGATATTTCAGCTGGTGCCGAGCACGACTTTGGATCACAAATATGACATCCGGCCCGTCGCGCCCGAGGCCCAACACTCGCCCCTTATTGCCCGTATGGAAGACAGGAAATCGATTTCACCCCCAAAAACTGCTCTCATGCATCGCCATTCCGTCCCGCTGTTTTTGGCTGCCGGATTCTTGTTGACGGCCTCGATCACCCTCGGGGCTCAATCGACCGACCCTGCTCCGCCCCAGGCGCCGGCTGCGCCGGCAGCACCAGCCGCCGCGTCTTCTGGAGCGATGGGAAGCGACAGCACGCCCTACGTGCTGACTAATCTCGTGCTTCCCGCCAAGGCGAAGCCGGCCCAGGGCCCTGCCCTCCTCGCCGCCGAATTCAAGAAGGCGGCTGACCTCAAGAAAACGCCGGTCGTCTACGTTTATTCGCCGAAGAGCTCTCCGTTGGAGGAATTCCATAAGCTCTTCGCGGACAGCCTCGTGAAGGACGCCTTTCGTGGCGTCTACTTGATCGAAGTCGACGTCAATACGTGGCGTCCGTTCCTCAAGCAGTCGAACATCACGGTCACCGGCGTTCCGGCATACTATGCGATTGGTGAGGACGGCAAATCGATCGGCCGCCAGATTGCCGCGGCGACGTGGGGAGACGATACCCCCGCCACGATGTCCAAGCCGCTCAAGTCCTTCTTCCAATCGCTCGCGCCGGGGAGAACGAACGTCTATATCCCGCCGTCGAACGACAATGGACAGTCGATGCCGGGGATGCCTGGGGGTATGGGCGGCGGGATGCCGCGCTTTTAACGGGACACGATACGAGCGTTCATTGAGAAGTGCGACGGATACGAGCGATGCCGTGAACGATGCGCAGCCCGATATCAGGATCCGTCGACTCGATGACGTCGCGCACGATCCCATTCCGATCGACGAGAAACAGCGTTGGTGATCCATTGGCCCCGTACCGCAGAAACAACTCGGGACGGGGCAGAAGATACTGATTGTCCTGGGATGACCACGTAACATTCGCGATCGAAACTCGCTCACCCAGTTGAGCCGACACGGTCCGACGGATCGTCGCAATCGCGGAGTCATTCTGAGTCGTATCGTTGAGGTACGTCACAACGAGTGCACTGAGGTCACGCGCTCGTGAGCGTTCCAACAGCTGCCGTATCGCACGGTTCGCACGGTCGCACGGGTTGCATTCTGGAACGGCGAATTCGACGATCGTAACCTCTGACGACCATATCCGCTGTGTCGCCCCTATCGGTGGCACGACCCAGTGCAGTGCGCGCACCGTATCCAACATGCGATGATTCACGAGTGCATATCGTGCGCGCGCACGTTGGGCAAAAATGACGGGAAGACGCGCGAACATCGCGGCGAAATCCTGACGCTCGATCAGGCGAATGTCCGGCGTGGTACGTTGATCCGCAATCGTCGCTTCGTATACGGCAAGACATGCGTCGATCTCACGAAGGCTCGCGTCCGGATTGCCTTCTCGCATCCACTGTTCCGCCTCGAAGGACTTCAGCACGCACCAGGCTTCCTTCCCCACCCCACTAGCTTGGACGTCTTTCGAGATCTTGTCGAAGAGAGCGAGGGCCCGTTGCACGTGCGCGGATCGCCGAGGATCTTCGCTCCCGAAGAGCGGGACCAAGCGCAACTCGGCTTTGACACTGGCCAGGGGGACTGCGAGTGGCGACTGCGTGTATCGCGCGACCCGGGCCGCGACCGTGTCGCGCATGGCGGAATCCGCGGATACCACCGCGCTATCGAGCGCCGCGTCCAACTCGCTCCGCGCCGGCTGCTGGGCATAGAGACGTGCACCACCGACGAAAATCGCGGCGACGACGAGGCCACATTTTAAATATCGCATATTACCGAAAATCACTTTTTAAGCGTAAAGAAAATCGAGACAACGGTCAGACCGCGTCGGCGAGCGCGACAAAGTTGAAATCGCTCACCATGATGGGTGGAACGATGGTGGGGGCGATCGGCCAGTCCCCATGCCACGGCGAATAGCCAAATGGAGCCCGTTCTGACGTTCCCATGGCGATCAGACGGTTCATGAAGAAGTAAAACGAGTCGATGAACCGAAAGTCTTTCACGGCTTTGTCGATCTTTCCGTTGCGCACCAAGAAGCAGCCACCGTTGGTCGTTCCGGTCATGATACCGGAACGCCAGTGGAGGACTTGGATGCCGCTCAGCCGATTGACGTAGATCGCCTCTTTAGCGCCGGCGATCATCTCCTCGACCGTCAACAGGGGGCCGTTCGCGGCTTCCAGTCGGAGGGATTTTGTGCCAAAACACCCTGGTCTTCCATTCGTCGCCGCCGTGAGTGGAGTCCAGGCAAGATTGGCAAGATGTCCGTGTTCAAGGAATCGAGTCGTCGACATGGGGAAGCCGTCGTCGTCGAACGGCAGATACCCCCCATCAGGATCGAATGGATCGGAGGTGAGATTGACGCGCTCGTCGACGACTTTCCGTCCCAACGGGATGCTGGACAATGGAGTCATTCCCATATTCGTCGCAGGTTCGCCATAGTCCGGCGCGATCGCGCGAAGAATTTGTGCCACGGCCGGCCGGCCAAGAATCGCGACACGCCGCCCCGGTTCAAATCCAACGGGGTTCATCGCCAGCCGACTCAACCGCGCCGCGTCCGCGCCGACACGGGAGGCGTTCATGCGTTTCCAATCACGGGCCGCTTGTCCTGCCCATCCTGGCGCGCCGAGTGATTCGTTGGTCTTGGTCCATCCGATCGCGGTGAGCTCCGCGTCGGTCTCTTGGCCGATCGAGAAGTACCCTTGTTTATCGGCGTACGCTTGGCTGCGAGCGTATGTACCGACGTAGGCGGTTGCCGCGAGCCCGGCATCATGGATCGGTTGCAACAATGTTGGGACGATCGTCTGCCGCGCCTCGGTCATGGCGTCCACTGTCGAATCGTGCCACACAGTGCCCGTGGGGACCGCTGGAGGATCGACAGGGAGATCGGCGAACGTCGGTTGCGCATCGCCATACAACTCATGCGCGAGTGACTCCGCGTGGCGTACCGCGGCACGAATCGACGACACGTCGAGCTGGTTGATCGCGATCTCCGCCGCGCTCCGTCCGCCAAACCGCGTCCATACCGCGATGTTCAACGTATCACCACTGTTGGTGAGACGCACGTGATCATTGGAGATTCGAGAGATTCCAGTCGCGACATGGTTCACGCGCACGGACATCGTGCCGGCGCGAGAGGCATGCAACGCTTCCCGCGTAATGGCACGCAAGGTGTCCGCGGACAAGACCGGCGACGGGGAAGAATGGGACGACGCCGGCACCGTCATGCCTTCGGGAGTTGAATGACATCGATCTGCTTGCACAACGCGGCCGGCGCTGTCGTGGGATTCCGCATCGTCTGCCACGGGATTCCCTTCTCCATCTCGCCCATCTGCGTATGGAGCGTGCTGGCGTCTCCGAGCATCACGAGACCCGACTTGAGGATCGCCAATGTACTGAATGACATCCACATGTCGTGAATCAACGCCACAGGCACTCCTCGTCGAATCTCGACGGCGAAGCGAGGGCGTAGCATTCCCGTCGAGAGATTCGAGGAAGGATTCACCTTCGCACCAACCACCCAAAAGCCGTGCGTCATGTCGCGGGAGAGGTCGGCTATACTCGTGCGGCTCGTCGCCGGTGTGACACCCAGCTGCCCTCCATTCGCCATCGGGAGGCTCGCGGCTGTTGGCGCAGTCGTTCGTCCGGCAAGCCGTGGCGTTCGTTGCCGGCGCTGATACCATGGCGACAACCACGGAGCGGATTCCCGAGTGACATGAAAATCGGTGACCCGTCCGCGATCGATGAGCGTCGTCGAGGACGTCGCGACCCCTTCGTCATCCCACTGCGCCGCCACGGAGGACGGCGTCGCGCGATCCGACATGATCGTCAGCGCCGGCGCAAGATCATACGCCGCGGTATTCGTCGGCATTTCGAAAGGGCGCACGAACCCCGCTCCCGACGCGTCCGACTCCGTCCCCATGACGCGATCGCCGTCGAGCGCGAAATTCAGAGTGTGGCTCACGAGCGACGCAAATGCCTCCCCATCGAGCACCACCGGAAATCGTCCGACGTCATTGAACGACTTCGACGGAAGCTCGCGAAGCACCGCGAGTGGCTCAAGTCGTTCGAACACGATGCGCTCCCACTCGGGTCGTAAGACAAGCTCAAATCCGCCGCTCTGTCCCCCTTCGGGAGTGATGGGGATCTCAATGCCTTGTTGTCCCCACAATGAGGACTCGACATGAAAATTCGGCCCACCACGCGTAAAAGTCTGCGTGATGAGCGTCCCTTCTGTCGAGGCAACAACTCGCGTCTCCTCGGTCCAACTCGCTTGCGCCTGGGCCCACCAGAAAAACGGCGCGGTGGTCCGAACAGCCGCTTCGGCGCGAGCCACAAAGGCATCAAATTCATTGAGGGGAACCGAGAAGGGATCAATGTCGACAGGACAGTCCCATGTCCCGGTCGCCGCTGGTACGTGGGCAAAGCCCTCCGGCGCTGTCCACCCCAAGGTCGCGTTGACACGCCCAGCCACAGTTGCTCCAGCGGCGGCGGCTCGCGCGGATCGGACCATCGCGTCGCGGGACATCACGTTCCCATGCTCGAAAGCCCAAGCTGTGCCGGTTCGCGCGCGAATCCCGTAGCCGAACTCGAGGCGTGACGTGGTCCCATCACACGCTCGCTGGACTCCGATGCGAACGTCGGCGAACTCGGCGCCAAATGTGCGCGCGGCGTCGACCGCGACCAAGGCGAGACCGCGAAGCTCCTCCGCGGCTGGTAAATCCGGCATCCATGCGGTTGCCGGACGCCGGCGCGCCACTGGCGAGGCTGGCACATCGAAATCGTACCTGGCCATGCCGCGCACGATGCGCGGGGCCGCGACCATTCCCGCGAAGAGTGCCCCGCTTCGCCGAAAAAATTGGCGTCGTGACGGCGAGTGCTGATCGATCATTGGCTCGCGACAAATGTGGGCGGCGTGGCGCCATGCATCAGCCGATCCAACTCGCGCCACAGCTTTTGTTCGGCGTTTCTGGAGGCGAAGGGGAGGATGGCGGCGATCCGCCCAACGGGATCGATAACAAGGCAATTTTCATCCCCGACTAGATCAGGGTCGTTGGGACCGCGATCGAGCTCGACACGATCCGTCCCCGCGATTTCCTTCCATTCCCCGGCCCAAATCGCAATAGGAATCTTCGCATGAAGGAGCTGTTCATAGAAGGTCGCCATTCTCGCCGCCCCTTCACGCCCGCCGATACGATTGACGCCAGCATAGCCGTATCGGCTCACGACGAGCAACGTGCCAACGGAGTCATGATATCGTCGCCGTACCCGATCGAGGCGTGACACCTTTTCGCCGGTCAGGTTACTGGAAATGCAGACAACGTGAAAATGCCCATCGCGTAATGCTCGCTGGCGCGGCGTCGATGTATAAATGGAATCCGGGGTGTTCAGCCAGAGATGGGCAGCGATCACAGGTCCGGGTGTTCCCAATAGTCGCCAACGTGATTCGGCTCGCGCAATCATCTGCTCGAACCCGTCCAGCAGGCGCGGCGAGGTGCGACGCACTGCGGTCCGAACCGCCGGCCAAAACGCGCGCGCCTGAGTCCGTCCAGCTTCGGTATACGCTCCCAGCGTCACCATGTGATCAAGCGCGGCAGAAATCGGGTCGACCCGATTCAAATATGAGTCGGCGAAACCCAGTAATGATCGACACAAGGCGTTCACACCAACCGTGTCGCCAATGGCAAGATGCGCGACGATCAACGTGTCTTCGGCTCTGAACTGCGCCATCATGATCCGCTCACGATCGAGCTGGGTGCGATATCCTGTCACAGGAATCTTCACGAGGGTGGTGAGGTACTGTCGCGCAACGGCAGCATTGCGGACGAGCCGAGTAGAATCTTGTAGAGGGTTCGAGAATGTGGCGACCGCCACGTATAGCGACATCGCGAGAAGCGCCGGACGATTCGCGATTTGGCGAATCCTCGTGTCGAATAACTTTTGCGCGAGGCTATCACGCTCGGCAAGAAAGGCAATCTGCGCCAGTGCCGCATAGTCCATTTCTTCCTTCGCCGACGCTGCTCCTGTGCGAGACGATGGCATCAGGCGATCGAGCCACCCCCGAGCTCGATCTCGCTCGACCCTGCTAATGGAATCACGCGGATACGATATGCTACTCGTCGAAAAGAGCGACTCTTCGAGCGCGACGCGATATTCGCGGAGGTCAGCCCACGCGACAAAGGGAGTGAGTGGAACACGCTCTCGCGTGCCGTCGGTTCGCATCAACACGCCAATTTCATCCGGGGTCCGGCGAATCACGAGCGGATCAACCGTTTGGAGTCGCTCGGTCAAGTTGGCCGACAGCCGTTGCATCGCGGTGTCGCCCTCCATTGTTGGCATGGGCGGAGGGGACCCAGCTTGCGCGACGACAGACTGTGGTATTCCGAAGATGGAAATCAACACCCCACCAATGGCGCACCGTACTAGCGATGCGCCCCTCCAGCCTCGAATCACTGCGAAATACACCCAGAGCTGATCTTTGAGTTATACTGCCCTTCAAAGAGATAGTTGAAACCGATCGCCGTTTCGTTCCCGTACGTTCCGCCCATAGGGTGTGCGCCGATGGGATAAATCGTCTGTGGGTCCCGCCCATAGATCTTGACGAGACGACGCATATCACCCAGCCGGTGCCCAGTGAGGTATAGCCAAAATGCTCGCTCATGGTATAGTGAGTCGACGCGCTCATCCGTCGTCCCAGGGTCGGTCATCGCCCCCATCCCAATCGTCGCACGGAGCGTATTCAGGGTGACGAGCCAGTTCGGATCGCCGTTGTGTAACGCGGCTTCCGCTTCGATCAGCCGTGCCTCGATGCCACTGGCAAGGACAATGGACGTATTGGGATAGAGGTACTTGAGCGAAACGAACAACGACTCGGCGGGGACATAATACCGTTGCTTCGAATATCCGAATGGCGTGCGGGGATCGTGTTCGGAGACAAACCCGAGCCCATTCACACCTTCATGATCTGACATCACATAGCTCGATTGGAACTGCCCTCCCCCAGCGTCATAGGTGCCGAAGGGAGAAGGGCTCAAGCCGGAATCCGGGCGATATTCGAACGACGTTGGGACTGACGCGACTTCGGCCGCCGCCGCATCGAACTGTCCCAAGTCCAACAACGCTCGTGCCTTAGCGACGTGTGCAAGATGCTGAAATTGGGCGCTGTCCTTGACGTCCGCGAGCGACGAGTCCAACTGAACAATTGCGGTCCCCAACGCGGAGTCGGTCGTTACCGGAGGTCCTAGGATGGGGCGACTGTCCGGGGTAATGTCATTGATGGGAAATCCCGAACAAATAGTTTCCGCGGTCTGTAGTATGGTGAACCCACGGAAGGCAAAGAGTTGTGCGAGAAAATCGCCTTTGAGCGAATCCGGCGTATACTTTCGAACCTGATCGATCGCCAAGGTCGAGTATGGAAGATATTGCGTCAAAGCCCCGAGCGGTTGATCATTGTCGGTAAACTGACTCGTATAAATATTGTTCGACGTACGTTTATCGAATTCATATTCAGGGATCAGGTAACTCCCAAGCCGATCATCGTACGTAAGCTCATCCGAAAACAAGGCGCCGATTCGGATACCGTTCATGACGTACGTGAAGTAGCCCAGCGCGATGACACGACGTCCATTCGCACCGGTAGCGTTTGCCACGGCTTGATCGGTGATATAACTCGGATCCGAGACGTCGAGCGCACCGTGGCAGGCGGCGACGGCCGACAGCATGGCGCCGGCGCAGAGGCTTCCCACAATCCGTCGGATCAGGAACGTCCAACTCCAGCGTCGCGTCGAACTGGCGTAAAGAGTCATTGGTTTCATGGAGACAAGGAGAGAGCGAAATGAACCGATCATGGAGTGATATCGAACCGGAATCCCCACGAGCGCGACTGCGGAATGCCCCCGCCGGCGAAACTGCCCCGAAGGTCGGTGTAGGTCTCCGGATCATTCCCGTTCTTGGTCCAGAGAAATAGATTCTGCCCCTGAAGACTCACTGTCGCGCGAGTCAGTCCGGTGTGTAGCATCGGGATTCGCAGAAATCGCTGTGGCACGTCCGCGGAGATCGTGAGCTCCCGCCACCGCATAAAGTTCCCCGGTCGGAGCCAATCCGCGTATGATTGTCCGAGAAGCTTGGCCTGCGTCAGAATCGGTGTCGTGGGATCATACGCGGCACGACATGTCACCGCCGCGGCGCAATTACGACCAAATTCATCCGCCGCGACAAAGCCAGTCTCTCGCTCAAAGAGGGAGGAGACGTGAATCAGGTTGAAGAAGGTGAACGTCGGTGTCAGGGTAATCGTGGTCGGCGGATATCGTACGCCATAATACGTGAGTGATCCGATGACCCGCTCGCCATCCTCATAAATGCCGTCGGGACCGCCACCGACGGTATCGACCACACCGAGCAACTTCGTCGCGAACACGGCGTCGACCGGATACCCGACCGGAAAGAGCTGTTGGGCAAGCGGAGTATTTTGGTGCGCTCCGAGACTCAACAGTTTACTCGTAGTGTGTGAGTACGCGAATTGGAGATCCCCTCGTGCCGCCGCATTGTCGAACATCGGCAACGTCGCGGTCGCCTCGAACCCGTTCTGCGAGACGTCGCCTAAGTTCGTCCAACTCTGGGGAAGGTTGGCGGCGAACTGGACTAGTTGGAGCTGATGATTTGTTCTTCGCGAGTACTTGGTCACGGCAACAGCCAGCCGTCCAAACAGAGTGGCATCAGCGCCAACTTCGAACTCCTTTGATGTTTCCGGCCCGAGGGTTGGGTCCGTAAGCCATTGTCGCTGGACACCAGGATATTGTTGATTACCAACAGAGACTTGCACAACGTTCAACCACCCTTGCACCATCCCTTCCGTCGGGTATCGTGTTGCAGAGCCCCACGAGGAGCGGAAACGCAACTCACTCACCCCGGGTAGTCGTCCCCGAAGCAGCGGAGACTCCGACGCGACCCAGGACACGCCGAACTTTGGCTGCGCAGTGGGATTGAACGATTGCCCGGCCCGTGAGGTTCCGTCCATACGCACGCCTAGATCGACAAAGAGCTGACGCGCAACTCCAATCACTTCTTGCCCGTACCACCCCAGTTCGGCCGACTCCGCCCACTGCGGATCCACGGACACACCGGACGCCAGTGCGAGTCCTTGCCCACCGAACGGAATTCCAGAGCCGTACGCCGACAGGTCGTTCTGCAACGCATAGTTGTAGTTGACACCGGAATGAGTCGCAAAGTGTAGCAGCGACACATCATTGTCGATTCCGAGGTTGAGTGTCACACTTCGCCCAGTCGCGTTTCGGTAGGAGTCCTTTACTTGAGCAGTTTGATTGGCTGAGGCGGCCGGGATTACCGCGTTTGTCGTCTCGTGGTTCAAGTCGAGCCCGAGCGATAGGCCCGCGGTGAACCAGGACAGGGGGTGCACATCAGCCTGCGTCGCGATGATCGTATGCTGTGTCTGGTTGGCCTGGGTGGTGATCGCCGCTCCAAGTCCAGCAATATTGTTGTAGATAAAATCATCGGTCGCAGAATCGCCTGGCACGCCCGTGGCGCCTGGCGGCAGCGCGAGTTGACGGCCGGTCGCACCATAGAAAACCTCCGGACTTGCAAGCCGTTGGTTGATCGTATGATAGTCGACCTGCCCCGACAGCGTGATTTTCTGGGAGGGTGATGCACTCACGCTGCCATGCCCATTCACACTCTGGAGCGTACTTGGATTCTTCATGTACTCCGCGCTTCCCGCTTGTGTTTGCGAGAGGACCAATTGCCGAAGCACAGCGGGGAACTGCACGGATCCGATTTTATTCGAATAATCGCCGGAAAAATAGTAACTCAGCGCGTCCGTTCCGCCTGCAACATTTGCCCCGTATTGGAACGCCGGTTTCGCCTTGCCGAGCGTCGAGAATTCTGGCTGGGCGTAGACCGACTGCACTCGTGTCACACTATCGATGACGCACTGCCGGTACCGATACTGTGCCTCTAATGTGCACGTGTACGGGTACCGTTGCGTCGGATCATTATAATAATGTGACCAGACCTGATATCCGGACTGAACTGTTCGCTGGCGCGCCGGAACAGAATTCTCCAAGGGATGGATGTACCAATTCCATTGGGTCTTACCTCGGCTACCCCGCTTCGTCTTGATGACGATGACCCCGTCGGACGCGTCCGGCCCATAGAGAGTTGATGCGGAAGGCCCTTTGACCACTTCCACCGTTTCGATATCGTTGACGTTCAGGTGATCGAGCGGATTCTCCTCAGCGGCGCCGTAGAAGCCTGCTTGGTTGTCCAGTTGATCCTTATCACCGACGTTATGCCGGGTATTCTGGTTGCGATAACGTACCCCGTCCACGATGACGATAGGCTCGCTCGTCAGATTGAGCGACGAAGATCCACGCAGACGGAGTACCGACGGCGATCCCGCAAGTCCACCGCCGGTGCTCACGATCGTGAGTCCCGGAACCCGTCCCCGCAACAGATCCGTCACCGATGAAATCGGCGCCGCTTTGACGACGGAATCCGCGTTGATTACCGTCACCGTGTGGCCGAGCTCGCGAATCCGCTGTTCACCAGTTGCCGTAACCACAACCTGATCCAGGGTATTCACGCCGGGTTCGAGCGCGAAGTTGGTAGTGACCACGGAGTCGTTGATGACAGTGACGACTCGCGTCTGACGTGAATATCCCACGTACCGCGCCGTCAATCGGCGAGCTCCCGCCTTGACGCCCATGAAATGAAAGGCGCCATGCTCGTCGGTCCGTGTCGTGCCAGCGCTATCGTCCAGCGTCACCGTCGCTCCCACAAGGGGAAGCTTGGTGCGGCTGTTCGTGACGACGCCGGCGATTCCGCCATCCGCGACGCTCGCTTCGCCATGATGCTCCGGTCTGATCGCGATGATATCCGGTCCTAACGCCTCTGCGTGTAACCCAGTTCCTGGAAGAAGACGCTCGAGAATGTCGCCGACACGAGTACTATCCGCGCGCAGCGTGACCGGTGTTTTACCAGCCTTCTCCGTGGCATCCAGGAGATAGATTCGGAGTCCCGCTCGTGCGGCGACGAGGTCGACGGCACGCGACAGCGGAATCCCGTCAAAGTCGACCGTGATGCGCCGCGCCAGAGCGTCCGCTCTGTTGGGCATCTCGTTCCGTTCGACCGCAACGTGCTGCGCCGGCGCCGTATGCACAGGCACGACGGACGCCGCGGCGACAGCGAGCACTGTCATCAGACAGGCACGTGCCGTCACGCCACGTACGCATCGACCATTGAAATTGTTCATCGACCAATCTCAGAATGAGGGGAGTAACGTTCTCGCGAATGGGCCGGCACCGGCACCGATTCCCGACGCGGTGACAACACGACGACGGTATCCTCAAACGTCATCGATACATCCAACAGCCCGCGCAACACCATCATCATCTCTCGCGGGTCGGAGGTTTTGAACACGCCGGACACTCGTCCGATCGCAATCGAGGAATCCGCACATTGGAATCGATATCCCGACCACCGTCCAATTGCGGCCAGGACTTCGGATACCGGTGCGTCATGAAAGACGAGCTCTCCGCGCGCCCAATCGGTGTATGCCGGCATCGACTTGGTGTCACTGAGCGCAGTGATGGAATCCGTAACTCGCGCCGTCATCCCCGCGCTGACGACCGTGGCACCACCACGTCGCGCAACGCTGACGCGGCCAGTCGTGACCGCCACACGGAGTGCGTTGTCGGTCGCGTAGCGTTGCACGTCGAAGGCGGTCCCAAGGACTGTCACGACGTCATCGCCACTCCGCACCGTGAACGGGGTCGCCGATGCCGATCGCACATCGAAGAACGCTTCACCGTCGAGTATCACGTGCCGAGCACGATCGCCGAATCCCGCGGGGACCTCGAGGCGCGACGATGGCGCGAGCGTCACCCGAGAGCCGTCGGGAAGATTCACGGTCAACTGTTCCGCAACACGCGTTTGGTAATGACGGGCCGGGACGACGTGTGCAGACCACGGGTGGACGAGTGCGACCACCACAGCCAGAGTTGCGGCGGCAAGCCCTGCAAGTGTGCTCCACCGCCGTGACGCGAATCTGTTGCTCGCAGCGATGTGCGACGCGAACGGCTTGGTCGTATGCTGGCGGGGGGACGGCGCCAACACACGGTCGAGGAGCGTTTCGATGTTACCGGAGCGATCCGCCTCCAGACTCCCTGACAGTGTGAGCTGTTCGCGCACCCGCTCGGCGACGATGTGCGCCGAATGTCGCTCGGCCGTATGCCGCGACTCTGAGAGCCCCGATTCGCCCACGCGTTCGAGGGCCTCATCCAACGCCTCCCATGTGGGAGGGGTAGAATCGTGATTGTCTGGCCGTACGTGATTGGCGTCCATGTCTATTTATTTCGCGACATGGACGGTTGTGACAACGCCGTTCAACTGATCTCGAATTTGCCCGGCCACGTAGGCCGGGTGAGACGAATCTTACCGGGGGAGGTCCAGGATTGGCGTAAGGGTCGCCCGCAAGCTCGCGCGGGCCCGGGTCACGTGCTGGCGCGCGGTGGCCGGGGTGATCTCGAGGACCCGCGCGATTTCCTCGTACGACATCTGCTCACGCCAACGGAGGACGAGTGCCGTCCTGCGGGGCTCGGGAAGCTGATACACGGCGGCCACGACCGCGGCGGCGATCTCTCGATGGAGCACACTCGTGTCCGCATCGGCGGGCGCGGCCATCGACGCCGCAATGATCGAAGCGGCATCACGTTGAGCTTCTCGCGCCGCAACCGAGGCGTTGCGCTTTCGGTTGTACGCCATGTTGCGGACCGTGCGATACAGGAATCCACGCACGTGCGACGAGGTGTTCCACTCCGAGGCACGAGTCCAGAGCAACACGTACGCGTCCTGAACGATCTCCTCGGCTTCGGCCTTATTCGCTGTCAACGATAGCGCAAAATCCGAGAGATGCGCGTAGGTCTCCTGATAGAACTCCCGAAGCGCGTCGCCATCACCCTTCCCCATGCGCCGAATCAACTCGGCGTCGTATGCATCTTCGGAGAAACGCTCTTCGGCCAGGGGGGGCTTCGCTCCGGCGTTCTCGCGCGACACCTGTTCGGCAGCGCGGTCCAGCTTCCGCTCTACCGAGTCATCGCTCCCGAAGAGAAAGCTGAAAAACAGCGGTACGGTCATCGGCGCCCCATTGTGGGATCTACAGTAAAGCCGTGCTCAGGAACGCACAAGAATCATCTTCCAGGCGTCCCTGGCACACCGTAGGGTCACAACGAAAACGGGCGACCCCTCACGAGGTCGCCCGTCTCCTATTCCGTCAATCCCGATGCAGTCTGATGGCGACGAATATGGTGGGGCTCTGTCGTCGGACGACGAGCCCGGCAGCCTCTGGTCTTCGAGACCGTCCGGGAGATGGGCCGTCGGTACGGATGATCGAATATAGCCGCGGCGCAGAGTGTTAAGACAGGAGGGACTATTTTCCCAAGTTGCCAGACACCAAGTTGCCAGATCCTGGCGGACAGATGGAACTCGTGCTAGATTACTGCATCGAAATGGGTTGGGGTATCCCGACCGGCGCTGGGCTTCGGTATTTACCGAGGCCCTTCTGCTTTTATGGTATTGGCGTGGTATGCTGAGAGCATGGTCAAGCCCCAATTGTCGAAGTCTCCCGAAGAGCTGCGCCAAAATTTGGCTTGCAAAATGTCATAGGCGCGATTGGGTTGCGCAGCATTGAGAAGATGCCGGCCGATCGGTCGAGCAATCAGATCTGCCACCTGGAGTCCCGTCGCATGGGCAAGCTTGGGACACATCACGAGATCCAACGGGACAAGGCCGCATCTGCTCGTCCGATCCTCTGTGAGACGAGCGAATTCCTGGGCCAGCACAAGATCCTCGGTTCGTCCTCGGCTTTCAAAAATCACGTGCGTCAGCCGTTCGGACTGTCCCTGCTGCTCCAAGAAACGCCCGACACGCTCCAGCCCACACGCCATGGCAAGATGGTAGATGTGGGCTGACGTCACTGGGATCGTTCGTTTATCGACGGCGACGACAATCAAGGTTACGGGAACAGCCGTCATCAGAGTATTGAGATCTAGGAAGAACGCAGCTCGCCGCTCCGCGTTGATCAGCTTGACGAACGGACCGGTGTGACGCACAATCTCCTTCTCATGCAAAACGACGAGATCGTGGCCAAAGTGTGCCAGCTTGAAGCGCTGGACAGCGGGACATACTGTGGCCACATACTCCTCTTTCCGAAAGAGACAGAACGCGAGCACGAACATCGGATATTCCGGATTGACCATGTGCAAGCTGTGATCACCACTCTCGTCGACATAGACGAGATAATCACCGTAGGTCAGACCCGCAGGAACAGCTGTGTGAAAAGCAGAAGACATGAGGCCGAGCAACATACGCTCGGCCAGCGTCACTGGTCAACGTGAGAAAACGCTCGTCCGTCACCGATCCATGTGCCAGAGTAGTGACGGTACGATCACCAGGAGAACGTGGTGCAGATAGTGAGGGAGAGACTCTTCGGAAGAGGGTATTTTCCGGAGACATGTCGCGGTCCGAGCTCCTCCAGCAGCTCGTCCAGCACGCACCGCGGCACGCACCGCGGCACGCACCGCGGCACGCACCGCGACATGCACCGCGACATGCACCGCGACATGCACCGCGACATGCACTGCGCTGACGGGCGATCGCCCATGTAGATGTGGCCCGGCCGCGGCTCGATACGACTCGATACGATAGGATACGCGGTGATGAGGAGGATCGCGACGCGGCGTCGGCCGTTCGCACGGAGGAGAGGGCCGTTGCAACGGGCGGGCGTGGCGATTCATCGACGGACTCGACCGTTGGCACTGTGGTCGCTGGCGTTCTCGTGGTGCTCTCCGTGGGCGTATCGTTGATGCCGCCGTTGGCATCGGGATCTCCGGTGTTCTCCTCGTTGGTGCCACCGTTCTTCTCGCTGGTGTCGGCGCTTTCATCGTTGATGTCGCTGTTGGCAGCGTTGGTGTCGGCGTTGGCATCGTGGCGATCGCCGTTGGCAGCGGGCGCTCGGCCAATCCCACGCCTGTGCACCACCGCGCATCGGCGCGCACGCCGGTCACCTCACCTTTGCCGCGGTTGACCTCGTCGCGCGCACGGTTCACCAGGGCGCTCGCGCGCTCGGAGACCGGCGTGTCACGACATATCACGCACGACACCGCGCCAACCGCATCCCGCGCACTCGTTGGGACGACGCTCGCACGGCTGACCCCGTCCCTCGCGCCCGCCACCCTGTCCGTGACGACGGCCACCGCACCCCTCGCGGCGAGCACCACGTCGCTCGCGCGGATCGCAGCGTCCCTCGTGTCGTTCCCATCCTCCCTCGCGTGGGTCGCCTCCGCCCTCGCGTCGCTCGCCTCGTCCGTCGCGCGGCTGGCATTGTGCCGCACGCGGTCTACCGTGCGCGTGCGGCGCGACTCCGGTCAGCGCGCCGGCCCGACCACGCCGCTGTGCGGTGGCGACACGTGATGTGCGCCGCCGACCTCGTTACGTGGGTCGCCTTCCCGGTCCCGCGCACACTTTCCCACACGATCCACCGGCAGCGCATCGTGTCTGTACGCCCTCACCATTACTATGGTAGTGGGACGGTCAGGAATACGGGAATCACTGGAGAGAATATTCAGAGAACAGATTTACGAGGAGGGGCTGTTATTACTTCCGAATGCCCAACATCGATCCTGCTGCTGCGACATGGCCCTAGTATAGGGCGAAATGCCACACAATAGTTCTTCTCCGAAGAACTTGGTACGACTGAACGCTACCGCAAAACCGATTACCGCGCATCAAGTTCGTCGATCAGCCGCTGAATTTCAGTTAAGATCTCCTGACACTTGGTCATGTCTGTATAAGTTTGATACCCGAACACGGGAGCCCCTAATGCCAATAAATATGCGTTAACGTTCGCCATGGTCACCTCGGGATGCAAGGTCGACTCATCAATGCCTTCCTCAATGAGCAATTGCCTGCGTTGCTGAACTTTATCGGCACGCCGGCGCGTACGCTTCAATTGTTTGTTGGCGGCCGCGAGACGTCGTTTGAACGACGCGGTACCTTCGTCATCCTTGCGCACCCGGTCCGGTCGTGTCGCACTCGCAAGCGTATCCGTCAGCAAAGTGTCCACCGTTGCAACGAGCGTCTGTATCGTTGTGTCGATATCGCGATACTCAGCCACAACACGTATCATATGGAATTCGTATCGGCTTGTGGCGTCCATTCCCAACAGCACTCGTTCCGTCTGTTTGATGGCGACATCCACCGTGACATGTCCGAGTAAGCAATGGCGTCGAATCTGAGACAAGGTCGTTGAAAACGCCGGTTGTTGGAGTTGTGCAATGATAGTGAACACGAGCACTCCGAACACGATGATCATGACCGCCACTCGAAGCTCTCCTACCACATGTCCCGATGCCAGTGTCGACACTGGCCGAAAATAGCCGGCGGCAACAGTCAGGCAATAGGCAGTGACCAGGAGCATGTATATGGACATGTACATCCACAGCTCGGCCGGCGACAAATCGCTCCGACCCTCGATTTCTTTGTCGGTAAATGATTGCACGAACCATTTGGCACTGGAAATTGCACCAATTGCGAACATCGAAACGGCCATGTAGCGTGCATGGAACGGAACGGCGGGCATGGCGCGAAGAGCCATCCAGCCAAGTAATACGCAATACAGGAAACGAAGAATATACTGTGGTCGCTTGTGCGGCTCGATCTCTCTCAGGATTTTAGATCGCCGTGGCTCGACATCCAGGCGTTTCATACGGAGGAATGCCGCGATGTGCCCCACCGTCACATAGTAGATCGCGACTAGACCAATGACATAGTTGACAATGAAAGATAGGGACAACGTGTTGTGTTCCCACGTATCCGTGGCCGCAATACACACCGCGGCAATGGCGGCGTACAATCCCCAAAGATTCCATCCATTCCGCGCATCCTCAGCACGACAGTCGGCGATTTCCGCATCGAGAAGCGTGAGGAGCATTTCACGCGATGGGGCAGCAGGAGGGGGTACTGGATCAGGAGAGTCAGACATCCTGAAAAGATGCGAATTCGCAGTCTCTACCGGAAGGTAACGAAACACATATTTAGGGACACGCGGATGTACACGCCTCTTGCGCTCCTTCCCCCATGGCCTCCCGCATAGCCTAGATCCCACATCATCAGGATCACGCCTCACTCCGCATCGAGAGTCGAACCGTCACACTCACAAACCTAAAAAAAGCTATTTGGCCGAAATCGGGGCTCGTCAAGCGAGATTTACTGCAATATTATGCCACGGTTGGCCGCGGAGACACCAGCACTTTTCGTTGCATTTGACATTCTCTCGGATGATTATACGAGTGCATTAAACTGCCCCATGCGAGCTCTGGCGCCGACCCACGCAGCTGACGCATCCCCGCAAGATCGAGCCAGGCCCGGTCGACCGCCTCTCGTGTCCGTACGGCGATGAACAAGGTCGGATTCCCGGCACTCAGTCGCTGCGGCGGAACATCGATGAGGTCCGACGGCGCCAATCCAAGCATGGTGGCACATACTGGGGGAGGGGCTATTGTCCAGATCATCGCGGGTTCACGTTTGACGTGACCGCACGGGCGCTGAGGAGTGGGGCTGCGTTCATAACATCCGCCGTTTTGATGCGGCCTTGCGGCCGCGGGCGGCTGATATTCACTCCGCCCCACCCCTCAACGCCCTCCGCAGAAGATCGAGCATTCTCAGGG
>Ga0105241_10000360_pt1 | contig 34545 bp, 40 predicted proteins | sample KBSC64metaG_FD_80422 | JGI IMG/M metagenome (GOLD analysis project Ga0105241, IMG submission 80422) | Corn rhizosphere microbial communities from Kellogg Biological Station, Michigan, USA - KBS C6-4 metaG | ecosystem: Host-associated > Plants > Roots > Rhizosphere > Soil | place: Michigan, USA... | reverse complement strand
TCTCGCACCAAATATAGACGATATAAGTTATATTAATGTCCCCGGCGGGCTGAGTTTTATTTTTTTTGTGGCCGGACGCCGATGCCCTCCTTATATTTTTTGACGGCAACCAGCATTTTTTTGTATTTAGGAATGATGGTATGGAGAAAAAGGATATAAAAGTTGACAGACAGAAAGATAATGATCAGCCACTTATATATATTACTGTCGTGTGCGGACAGTAAAGCCCCGGTTTTGCCCGTGGAAAAGATCTTTTCCAGGATGGCCAGGGTATAAAATCCTGAAAGGATACTTACTACGCCAAAAGAAAGTATGTACTTATCCAGGATGGTCTCGATCTTTTGCAGGAAGGGCATCAGCTGCAGACCCAATAAGGCTGGGTAGTCTGCAAAAAACAGCAGCCTTGTATGGAAATAAATAAAATAGACCAATACAACGAGGATGGCCACCTGCCTGTCTATACCGTTGCCGCCTGTAATATACTGGGCTCTCAGCTGATATATATTGTACAGCAGTAGCAAAGCGCCGGCGACGATCCGCAAAAGGATCTTATTTTTAAGATAAAATGCGTCGGAGAGGGGATTCTTTACTACGATCTTCTCCAGGTCCGATGAAAGTACCGGACGTTCTTCCATGGAGACTTCCGGGAATTTGTCCCAGGAATCTTTCAGGTGTTTTAGCTCCATATCAGTTTTTCCTTTAGGTAAGGGATAAAATTCTTTTTAACCCCTTCCTTTGGAACGATATTCCTTTTGGAGGGCAAAGGACCTGTCAGATCGGCAATCTCCTCCGGCGAAACTTTCTCAAATTGTAAGAACAGCCGCATTTTCTCATAATCGGGTATTTCGCCCATGCGCTCCCTGAATTGAAGCATATTTTTTTGATAGTCAGGGGATTTGAATCGAATACTCCGGTCACTGGCAGGCTGCATTCCCAGGGTGATGGAATGAAGGGCCGCCATATTGATACAAGCTCTCAGCAGCAGCACTTGTTTGCTCTCATCTCCCCGTCTTGAACGAATGCTTTGGGAGGCTGCCGAGATAATATCGGCGAAAAGACGTTGGTGCTCTTTGTAATTGTTGGCGAAAAAACGGCAGATGGAGTAAACTCTTTTGTGCTGGGTTTTGAGAAGCGATCGTAAGTCCTGATCAGGACCTTGTTTTTTTGACAAATTATTCATGCAGGTATGGATTTTCTTATCATAGGTAATGGTGTGGACCCGACAAATGTTTTAATAAATCAAGACTTTCAATAATTGAGAATGGTCTTTTGCTTACGCAAGAAGACATGGTCGCTGCATGAAGAAAAAATGAAATATATTTCTTTATAGTGCTATATACATAATGATTATCGGTAATTCGATAACTGAAATTGTTTTTGTAGTCGAAAAACTACATTCAATTAAATTTTTTACTATACCAGCGCGGGTGCCTTATTAATAACTTGTCGGGGCAGAAAAATCAGCTTATATAGATTAGTAGCCTGTATAAGTTCTTTACGTTAAGGGCGCAAACGAACCGGGTTCGTTGTCCAAAGGACATATAAATTTAAGTTCAATGAGTTATGTATCTCTTGAAAATTCAGAATCTTTTCTGAAATGTTTTGAGGTGATGGCAGAAGACAAATCTTGTATCGTTACTGATTCGGTGCTTTATTTTTCGGGAAAAAATGGAAAAGGCTTTATGACTGTGGCCGGTGTATCCACCGGTATCGAAGTCCTGGCTATAAATACAGCCATGCTCTCTGAAGATCTTACGTTCAGTTTCTTACCTTCCCGCAGTGCATCTTCTTACATTTTATGTTTTGATGATATCAGCTTTCCCGGAAAAGTGGATACTGATCTTTCCTTCACTTATATGGGTATGCCCGGCGATAAGCATAGCTCTTCGGTATCTATTACGGATGCCAGCTACGGCAAGCTGGTGAGCTATCCCAAGGAAAAGACGATCCGGGCTTTGATCGTACGGGTGCAGAAGTCGAGCATGGGACATCTTATCGATGATTTCGATGCGGGTGTTATCCAGAACATATTACAGGCGGGCGATAACACCTCCTCACTGAGCTGGCCTATTACTTTCAAATACCGGCTGTTGCTGAATGATTTTATGTCCGAGATCGTCCAGCATCCTTTTCGCGAGCTGTTTACCGTCCGTAACGTATCTATCCTGGTGGAGTATCTGCTGCAACAGTTCTTTGTGATGGAAAAGCTGTCAAAAGACGGCAACTATCTCAGCAATCAGGATACACATAATTTATCCAAGGTAGAGCAGCATCTCTGCGTGCATTACAGACAGGAATTTCCGGGTATCGAGAAATTATCCCGTATATCTGCGATGAGCCCCACCAGTCTCAAGACGAAGTTCAAGAAATACTATGGAGAGACCTTATTCGGATACTATCAGAAGAATAAGCTGGAACATGCCCGTAAACTGTTGGATAATAAAGTGCCTGTGAAGGTAGTAGCCACGGAGATCGGATATTCCAATCCTTCGCACTTTACACTGGCCTTTAAAAAAGAGTATGGTTTTTCACCCTGGCATTATCTCAACCCTCATTGACCCATTTTGACCCACCCCTAATACTAACCAGGCAAACATGACTATGAAACCCCTAAATGCCGTCGCTAATGATCTGGATGCTGCACCTCCTCCCCGGTTCACCGAAAAATTACCCGTGGGGCTGCAGATCACCTGTTGGAAAGTGTCGGCCGACCAGCTGGATCTTTCCATCCCGGCCATGGAGAATGGCCTGTTGCTTACGTTCATCAATTACAAAGGCGATCTTCAGATAGCCCTGGGTGATAGTAAGGATGGATTTCAGCAGGCAAGCCCCGGATTAGGCCTGCTGGCCCAGGCTACCCAACCTCTGCTGTTGCGGAGCTTTGAGCCCATTCAGTTGTCGGCTGTGACCCTGTTTATATCCTCCGACTGGATCGACATGATGCTGAAGACCAACCCCAACTTTATGAAAATCGAGCAGGCACTGGAGGGAGAAGGCAATATCGTTACCTGCCGGCTGGGTCGTAGACAATTGACGCTGTTTGCCGCCATTACTGCTTATTCCCATCAGCATGGAAGCGAGCATATGGGCAATCTCCTGGAGATACAGAATCATGCACTCTGTCTCCTGGAGCATTTTCTCTGCAGCAGGCATCGTAATCTTGCCGGTGTGAACGCCTCTACCGGTATCGACAACGAGGACGATCTAAGCCTGATCCGGGAGGTAGAGTCTTATATCTCGGAATATTACTGCAGCGATACTTTTACGGTCGATGCCATTCTGAAAAAGACTTATACCAGCTATCATAAATTGAATTTTCTGTTCAAATCGATGCATGGGATGACTATCTCGGAATATATCCGCAATAAAAGGATAGAAAAATCCAGGGAAATGATTGCCGACAATGTCAAATCCATCAGTCAGATAGCCTATGAGATAGGGTATTCGAGCATCAGCAATTACATACTGGCGTTCAAAAAGATCTACCGGATAACACCGGGGAAATATAAAAAGCAAATGGACAACCTCGCATAAAATCCCTTGACCTCCTGTCGACTCATTCAAGAATGGCCGGGCTCCCTGGAGTCCGGCTTTTTTTTGTTTGGTTACCGGACCTCAGGCGGTCCGGGCAGGGGGAATTTCAACCATACAGTCGTTCCCACGCCTTCCCTGCTCTCTATAGATACACTGCCGTTGAGCCGGTGGGTAAGGTCATAGACGAATTTATGTCCCAGCTGGCTTCCGGATTGAATGTGATCCAGGCTTACCTGCTGCATAAAATAGGCTGTCTGTTTGGGGCTCATGCCTTTCCCTGTATCACTGACGGAAATACATAATTGAGCATCTTCTTCATAAGCGCGAAGAACGATCTTTCCTCCATCCGTATATTTATTGGCATTGTCTACCAGGTTGCGTATGATGGTAATGAGGATGTGTGGATCTGACCAGGTGGTGAGGCTTTCCTCCGCAGAATAGGAAAGGTTATTTCCTTTTTGCTGTACCTGTTCCAGGAAGAAATCGTGGATCTCCTGCAGTAAAGGCCGCAGGTATATCTGCCGCCTGGTAATGTTGAAATTATCCCGCTGGCTGGTCACCCATAGCAGGAAGTCTTCAGAGAAGTTATAGATATCCTGTGTCCCTTTCTTGATCCAGTATATACGTTCTTTTATCTCCTCGGACGAATAATTCGACTGATTGTCAAGCAGGTCGCTTGCCAGTAAGGAGACGAAACGCAATGGGCTGCGGAGGTCATGGATTACCAATGAGATAAGTTTCTCCCGGAGATTGCTGCTTTGCAGCAATGCCTGTGCGGATCGCTCTGCTCTGGCCCGGTCTTCTTTCCGCTTATGTCTTAGCTTCAACCAGATCTGTACCAGCGCCACGAGCAACAGGAGCATTGCCAAACCAGCTAACAATAAGAACCAGGTGGCGTCCCACCACCTAACATCCTTTCTTATCATATCATGCCTTAAACCATGTTACAACACCAAAATAATAGAAATAAAACGATATAGCAGTATTGGGTAGAAAAAAAGCGTGGGTAAGCAGGAAATGCAACGAAATAAAAACCCGTTGTCGTATGCCTGGAGCCGGTTTTAACTCCCATTTGTCCTTATGAGGGGGTATTTTTTGTGGAATGAGTAAAACGGGGCAACAAGGGGGGGTAATTTTAGCACAAATTAAAATCTGTATTCTATGGACAAAATCTACATTTCCCCGTATTGTCCCTGCGCGCATACTATTTCACCGGAACGTTTTACCCGTCGATAAAAATGGAAAACAGGTTTTCCCGGATACCTCTTTTCCGGACACCTTAAATCGTTTAGTTATGCCCGATTTCGACTTGACTATCAATATCGTCGTTCTTTTTGTATTGATCGGGTTGGCTGCGCTGACCGGATTCGGCTTTCGTAGCCGGCAACTTGCCAAAAAGAACAGACAAATAGCAGAATTGGAAAAAGAAGTGATGCAGGTCAGCGCTGAGATCCTCCAGGTACAAAAAGAATACTGCGAATTGGAGCTGAAAATAAAGGACTTAAATATACCTGTGATACCGATGAGAAAGGGGACAGCAGCTGTAGTCGCCAAGGATAACGGTGAGGATCAGGAAAAGCGTATTAGTGGTTGATTTACATATATAATCTGAAAAGATGTCATATCCATTATCCTGGAAAGACAAGATGCTTGCCTTTCTTGCCACGGCAATTTTGCTGACAACCGCTGCTGATGGTGCCCCAGGTGATTTTTTTTATTCTTCCTCCCGGAATAGTCATATTTCCGGGATTTCGACGTTATATATTATTAAGGATACCGGATGGCTTAGTCCGGTCGAAGAACGGATCCCTCCAAGGTATGTCCGGAAGGAAAGGAACAGCGATCTTGCGATCGTTGTACCCATCAACCGGGGGAAATACAAGATCCGTTTCTTTGACGACAGGGATCAACTCCTGTTTGAGATCAGGCATATCCGGGATTCTTTGCTGATTGTTGAAAAAGTGAATTTCCGCCACGCAGGTTTCTTTCAGTACGAGCTGTATAAGGATAATGTACTGGTGGAAAGAAACACATTCATTATTAAATCCAACTCTTGAAAATGAAACAAAAAAGAGAGAACTAACGCTAAAACCCTATTCAACTAAAATCCAAATTCCTCCCATGCGAATCCTGACCAGCCTTTTATGTAAGGTTTCCTTATCTTCCATGATACTGACTGCTCCCTCCATAACGGGCAGCAGTAAAGATGATGGCGCTGAAAAGCCATACGATAAGGACCTGATACAGCCCTATTATTCCTCAGCAGTTATTAAAAAATTTGTCAACTATAGTTCGCTGACCGCTGCTCCCCTGTATTCAGAGAAAGGGGAAACAGTTTTCCGCCTTGCAGACGTCAACCGTATTCACCTGGCTACTTCGGTCAACCTAAGCAAGGTTGCTGCCGGCGTCCGTGTGCATATGGCGGCCTCCTCCGGCGCACGTATGATCACGATGGCTACGGCTGCCGCCAGATCCCATGCCGCTGCCGCCGCGAAAGCTGTCGAGCTGAAGATGGTGATCAATCAAGCAGTGATCCTTTATAATTTCATGTCGCTGGAAAACAGCGGTCTCGATGAACAGGCCTTCGAATATGCCTGGCGCGGTTATCACAACATGTTAAAGAAAGGTCTTATCCGCAAGAAGAGCGTACTTACCATCTGTGATTTCAGCCAGCCTTCCAGCAACCGGCGGTTATATGTCATCGATGTCCGTAAGAAGAAGCTGTTATATCAGACCTATGTGGCACATGGACAAAACTCCGGCGAAGAATATGCTACTTCTTTTTCCAATGAGCCCGAATCTTTTAAAAGCAGCCTGGGATTCTATATTACCAGCAGGACATACATTGGCCGTAATGGTCTTTCGCTGCGTATCAACGGGATAGACACCGGATACAATGACATGGCGTCCCGGCGGAATATCGTATTGCATGGCTCGAATTACGTCAACCCACAGTACATGAGCGATTTCGGGGTCATCGGCACCAGCCTGGGTTGCCCGGCTATGCCCACCGGCGTTAGTCCCCGGATCATCCGCGCTGTAAAGGGTGGCAGCTGCCTGTTTATTTATCATCCGACGCAAAAATACCTGGAAGAATCTGTCGTTATCAACAACTACTGACCATCAACCCCTACCCCCTATACCCATGGGCTGATCGAGAGATCGGCCCTTTTTGTTGTGATTACCGGCCCTGACCGTTGGGATTTTGTTGGACGGCCGGGGTTTGATTGCCGGCCCTGATGGTCGGGTTTTGTTACCGGACCTGACGATCCGGGTTTTGTTAGAGACATATGTGGAGTGATCAACTAACTATCCCGGAGCTTATAGATGTATACATTTAATAGTTTATAAGAGGTTATAAAAGTTTTACGTTAATGTATTAGTGATATAAATTAATTTTATCAATTGCGTAAACCTTCTTATGAACGACGATAATAAAAGACCCTTCGCCGGAGAATTATGTCAGCCGCTGGACCCGGACATCATGTACGGGGAGATCTGTATAAAGCGGTTACCCAACGAAGGTATAAACCTTTCTCTCAGGCCTTTATCACTCGCTATCGACGAATCCCTGCTGCGGGAATTTGCCATCCTCGAATTGCCGGAAAGAAAGGATCTGGCAGAAGCGCTTTACCGGACAAAGAAAGAGGAGCTGGACTTTCTCACTCTCTCGGACCTGGGACAATCGTTTATGGGGTTCATTGATGAACAGCCTGCTTTTCTTGTCACTGTCTATAGCATGCAGCAAAACAGCCTTGGACGGCATTACGCATCCCGACCGGGTGATTATAAGATCCGGCTGGAGCGTTTGCCTATGGTGGACGGTCGTGATGCGGATGCATTCGCTCCTGCTATCTGGCAAGCCTGCTCCGATTGTCTCTTTACTTTCCCTGAAGTGGGAAGGCTGATCGCGGCCCTGGATATTCTCCGCCCCCAGGAAAAACAGTACTGCAGGCTGGCCGGCTTCAGACCCCTGACCAGGAGTGGCGGAGGGCCTGATTGGGAAGAGCTGTATGTGCATGCGGGGAAAAGATCATAAAGTAATGGATGTGGTCAGCGCAGATGGCATCGGCAGCAGGACACGGACGCGGGTGCCTTTATTCTTTTCACTTTGAATGGACAGGCTGCCCCGGATGATCTTCAGGAGGTCCTTAATGATGAGATAACCCAGGCCGTTCCCTTTACGTCTGTCTACATTGGCCGACGATATAATAAAATGATCCGCCATAATGTTGTTGATCTGTTCCTGCGTCATACCTACCCCTGTGTCTTCGATGATCAGCACTATTCCCTCAGGCGCCGGTTCACTGCTGACTTTGATATGCCCTTCGGAAGAGAAGTTGATGCCGTTGAGCACCAGGTTATACAATACGATCTTTACAGGCTCGATGAACTGGTAAAGAGACAATTGTTCATCCACCTGGTTAATCAGCTGTATCTGCTTTTGTTTGGCCATGGAATTAAAAAGACCGAACAACTGGCGGACCAGCAAATGCAGGTTGAAGCTCTCTTTTGCAAGTCTTCTGTCTTCATTCCGGTATTTTATCCAATTGAGGATATTGGTTGACAGCAGCTCCAACTCCTTGGAAGTATTCATGATCTCTGTGATGGTCTCTCTCTGCAGTTCATCAGGAAGTTCGCTTTTCTTCTCGATAAGGCTTTTGCCGGCCAGATGGAGAAATTTCAGTGGGGTTACCAGGTCGTGGCTGATAATGGAGATAAGTCTCGTTTTGATCAGATCTGTTTTTTCCAGCTCTTCGTTCTTTTGTTTCAGCTCCCTTGTCTTGATGGCGATCTGTTGCTCCAGCTTGTTTTGCCTTACCTGGAACTGGCGGGTACGCAAGCCAACGATCCATACTATCAGGCCTGTCAGGAGGCAAAGACCCAGCAGCCAGGTCCAGGGCTGCTGGTACCAGTATGTGTCGATATGGAAGGAAGATTCGGTCGTGACGTAATTGTCGCTGCCGAATCCATTATGTTTTCTCAGTTTCAATATATAATCGCCCGGAGGGAGATTGCTGAAGCTCACCGTGGGAGTGTTCTGGATATCCAATGTCCTCCACAGCTTCCAATAGGGTTCCAGTTTATATTCGATGTAGATATTCTCTTTATTGACCCAGGCAGGAAAGCCCAGGGAGAAAGACAATTCACGGGTATTGGAAGGCAGGCTTGGTCTGAGCAGGGAAGAAAGGTTCATTTTTTTGCCGTCTGCTGTGAATGCGTCGATATAGATGGCTCCTTCGGGCAGTTGTGTCGGGAGCCGGTTGGGATCTATCCACACCAGCCCGTCCATGGATGGAAAGGACACGGTGGTGTCGTTCAGCGACAGCGCACAGGGGGTACAGCCGCCATTCAGCTCTGAGATGTCCATGCCGTCGTTCCTGCCGTAGTAATGGTAGTATACCATGGTATTGCCTTTTTCAAAGGCGTCAGCCATATCCGAAGGCCTGGCCCGGAATAATCCCCTATTACTGCTGATCCAGCAGAATCCCAGTTTGTCGGGCACAAAGCAGTGTGCATACTGAAGATAATTGTTCTTATCTGCAGGGATGGGTCTCAACACTCCATTCTTCCAGATATAGATGCCTTTGCCATAGGTACCGATGAACAAATAATCTTTGTATTTCCATAGCGCGCGGACGCAGGAGCCCTGGGCATGCAGCAAAGTGTCCAGCCGGCGGTCATGGATATCAAAAGTGAAGAGCCCATTGCAGGATCCAATGGCCAATACGCCGGGGCTGAGCTCCAGCATGGCAAAAGGGACATTGCTGTTGACATCTGCCTGGGGATAGCGGTAAAGGTAGTCCACCTTTTCTTCCCGTAATACGCCGATACCGATGGCATTTGCGATGTAAAGACTGCTGTCGGCCCGGGTAAAGCCGTCTGTGATGGAACCTTTCCCGGCGGGGATTATATGGGTCTTACCGGTCCGGTAAGTATAGGAATAAATACTGTCGCCCCGGCTGTACCAGAGGACGCTGTCGGGATCTGTATAAATAAAGTTGTTGAAAATTCCCTGTATAGGCCGGAAGGGGGGTGGGATAGGTGTTCCGCCCAGGATATCTCCGTTACTGGTGAGGATGGCTCCGCCCGGCAACCCGAGCTGACTGTAGGTAGATGTCACTTTATCGGTGGACGGTTTTTCCAGTTTCACCGGACGTACGCTGTTCTTCCGGATGATGATAATGCCCCTGGAGTTGGTGCCCAGAAAGAAGATCCCGCTTTTTTCATTATACCCTGCGTAGGATAACAGGGCATCCGTAGGCACGGCCTCACAGATGGAACGGGCTGTCAATCGCCCGTCTGTATAGGACAGCAGCCAGGCTTGCGGCCCTGCGATCAGGATGGGATATTGCGTGCCGCTTTCCCAGAAGAGTTTTCCTTCTTTAGGAACTGCTGGAAGTGATTCCCTGCGCGGAGAGTGGTCCTGCTCAAACAGGCATGGCACGGATGTGCGGTCCAGGCTCTCCATGTCCAGCCGGAAAAATCCGTGCGAGGGGGTGTATATAAAAAGCTGCCCTCCCAGATAGAATGCTTTGGATCCGGGTTCTACGACGGTAATGGGTGCAGGCGCTGGTTTCCCTTCCCGGTAATCGTATAAAGTGTCCTTACGAAACAATATGATCCGTGTTTCGCTGACAGGGATCAGCGTTTCCTCCAGGAAATCGAACCCAAAATGAGTTGCAGGCCGTTCGGACGATTGACGAAACATCTTTCCTGACGCCATCAGGCCGATGAGCTTGAAAGTAGAAGGACGGGCATCCAGCTTTGCCTGCTCCAGGAATTGCAGCCGGTTTTGCATGACAAAGAAAATATTGCCTGTCTCATCAGCTGTAAAGATCCTTCCTTCCAGGTTCTTAAACAGGAATAACATTCGATCTGAAGAAAACTCGGGGGTATTGGCCTTGGAGAAAGTAAGAAAATCCGTTCCGTTATACCGGGTGACGCCTGCCTCTGTGGCAATCCAGAGAAAACCGGTGGTCTCATCCCATTGCAACCCTTTTATGCCATTGGAATTCAGGCCGTTGTCGGTCGTAAAACGTTCTATCCGGTAGCTGGAAATTGCCTGGGCTGGTGCGGTAAAACATTTCCCCAAAAAGAAAAGGATCAGCAAATGGCGAAATGGCATAGTAAGGCTTTATACGGCCTCAAGATACAGCTTAATAATTTACATTATATAATGTGGCCAGCTCAATCAGCTCTTTCAGGTTGTTTGTATGTGTCTTTTCAAATATCCGGTTTTTCACCGTACTGACGGTATTCATCCTTACATTCAGGGTCTCGGCGATCTCTTTTGTTCCAAATCCCTTCAAAACGTAATGCAGGATCTCCAGTTCCCGTGGCGCCAGCGCTGAAAAGGGGTTATTGGGATATTTTAAAGACCCCTGGTCCCGTAAGGGTTGCTCATTTTGGAGAAATCGTTGCAGAAGACGGATGGTTTCCTCTTCGGGGGTTGTTTTGGGAAGGTAATGGTCGATGCCATATTGTTTGAGCGCCTTACCATATACTTCTGCCGGCTGCATGGAGAATACCATGACCCGAAGATCCGGGTATACCCGGCGGATATTGGGCAATATTTCAAGCGTGCTGCCATCCGATAGGATGATATCAAGAACGAGATGAGAATATCTTTTTTTGCTCAATTCTTTCATCAGCTCGTTGCAACTGACCACCTCATATACGTCCGTGAATCCGAAATGTAATTGCAGCAGCAGCTTCAGGCCTTTCCTGATCATGCTATGGTCGTCAGCCAGTAGTATCTGTGGTTGCATAGTACAGCGTTGAAAAAATCTCCCGATAAGGGTTTACTCGTAAACAGAGGGCTAGCGGACCGGAGGTTTGCCGGCTGTACCACTAAACCATCCCTGGTGCATAATGCTAAATTCAGGAATAAAAAACAACGGCCTGTAGAATTAATTCTACTTTCTGTTATCGTAAAGCTACTAAGTTTGTTCATCTGTTAACTATTGTGCGGATCGTTTCAAATCCGGTGTCATAAGCCAATCAACCTGCGTCCTTCAATATCCATTGCTTCCCCAGACCCACGAGGCATGAGGATACCAGTAACATTAGACCATTATCATTGTAATCATTTAAATTTTTACTATGTCTGGTTTTAGATTAAAACTCAACAGGTTAAGAAATATTCCGTACGCATCATCCATCCAGGAATCCCTTCCTTTCGAGAGCAGCTTCGAGGTAGAATATTTCTTCAATGGCGGGTGTAAGTGGGTTATGGTCAAACCGATCCTTATAGGCACGGTGGTAATCTTTCTCGTAAATTTCCTCGAAAGCTATGATGAGCCCATGGCGCTGGTGTATAACAAAAAGGACATCTGGTCGGACATCGAAAAGGAATCCACCGGCCTGACGGAGGCCATCGGCGCTGCGATCGAGCAGTATTATTCAACTCGTTATTTACCCTGGTCAAACAGTCAGAAAGATGGTCAGCCCGACGGCATCTGGGATAACCATTTATTAAACTGATCTATTTTAATCAATACATCATGACTGACCAGGAAGGCTCTCCCGAGGCATTCAGAGATCTTTTTTTTCAATATTACCCTACCTTTTTTTCATTTGCCCGTAGCCTGGTGGAAAACGAGGCTTCTGCCCGGCAATTGACGATGGAGGCAATGTCCATTCTTTGGCTAAAAAGAGCCGATGTCAGCGGCGAAATCAACAACAGGGCCTTTTTATACAGCACCATCCGCAACAATGCGTTGAACTATCTGAAGCATTTGCAGCGGCAGCCGGATGCAGGAACATACGTTGGGGAGATAAAGATGGATTTTTTTCTTCCTCCGGCCATTTTGCAGGAAATCCAGAATTATGTTGCGAGAGAAATATGACTCTGTCTGGCAGGAGTTCTTTTTGTAATGAACCATAGCGCCAGTAATACGCCATAGCTTCCTCCTCTTTCCACCCATTCGAACAGCGGATAGTGAGGGTAAAACAGTTCGGTTCCCATTTTCCAGAGAATAAAAAAGAACAACAGGCCTCTTAATGGCCGGATCAACAGGGAGAAAGCCGCTACCACTTCAAAAATACCTATCCAGCGGGCTACTGTATGTGGGCTGGTGAATCCCAGACCGGCATATTGATCGATCAGCGCTTTTTTTTCGATGAGGTTTAGCCATCCATGGCCCAGCAGGAGAAGGAAGCCTGCTATCTTCAGGCAAAGGGCTACCTGTCGGAGATGGTTCCCGTCATCCGGCCGGATCCTTTGCCACCACGTCCTGCCGCCTGTCAGCAGGACAAAGGCCAGCGGCGCACCGAAATTACCACCCCGTTCGATCAACTCGGCAAAGGGTTCTCCTGACAAAGGACGCAGTGCAGCCGTCACCAACGCCCAGCATACCAGCCAGCCTGCAATGGCGCGCATAGGGCGTATCAGCATAACGATGCCCAGCAGAATGTCCGCGATGCCTACCCAGGGCATGAGCCGGAAGGCCATTGCCCGTCCGATGCCGAAAACGGCGAAATAATGTGTCCAGATCTCTTTTGTAATAATACCGAATGCCCCGTGCCCTATGAAGCACATGGCTATGGCAATACGCAGGGAGTAATGAATCTTTTGTTCGGCTGTAAACGAGGGCATATTTTTAACCTGCTAAAGTTACAAAAAAGACGGCGGTAGTCTGTAACCTTTTTCTGTGTTTGAAGTATTCATATATAAATAGTGTTTTCGGGTGCCTGAATCAACAGACGAGAAAATAATGCATCGGGTCAAGGACGGGCATCTGTCCGAACTGTCGGTATTATTCGGGCGGTATCATATCAAATTGTATAACTTTTTTCTGCGGCTGACCTTTGACCCGGTGATAAGTGAGGACCTGACACAAAACCTGTTCTACAGGATCATCCGTTACCGGCATACATTCGATGCCTCGGCAGGCGATTTCCGGTCGTGGATATACCGGATAGCCCGGAATACGCATCTCGATCACTGCAGGCAACAGCGGTCTTTTCCCCGGCCGCTGCGACAGGATGAAGAGCTGCATCATCCGGTGACCGGTACGAACGAAGGGTATGTGGAAGACGATTTTGAAAAGCTGGACCGCGCCCTGGGTTTGCTGGAACCCGGTCAACGGGAGATCATCGTGCTCAGCCGCTACCAGGGATTGAAATATGAGGAGATTGCCCGTCTGCACGATCTGTCCGTAGCCGCGGTAAAAGTGCGGATGCACAGGGCCATAAACCAATTAAGGAAGCTGTATTTTAAACAACAATAATGTGTATATGACTTGTGAAGAAGTAGAAAAATGGTTGATAGAGGTCCGTCCTGGGGAACAAGTGCCGGCCAATGTCCGGGAAGACATCCGGCAGCATATAGAAGGATGTCCTGCGTGTGCGGTCATGGAGAGGGAACTACACCGGATGGAGCAATTGATGACCAATACACCTGAAGTCTATCCAGGTCCAGGGTTGGAGCAGCGGTTTCTGGAGATGCTGCACACGGCTGAACAAGAGCAGAAGGCTGCTGCCAGGCCCGTCGTCCGCCGTCTGTATGTCTGGCGAAATATAGCAGCTGCCGTCGTTTTGGTTGCAGCAGGCATCGGCATCGGCGTTTATTGGTCGTCATCCCGTCAGGCTCCGGCTTCCCTGGTGAAGACAACCCCGGTTGCTCATCGGGCTGACTCTACCGACGGCCGGCTTTTTACCTTGCTGAAATCAGCATCTCCCAGCGAACGGATCGAGGCGGTGAATTATGCCGAGACGGTGACCACTCCTGATCAGAAGGTCATAGACGCCCTGATCAATACACTGGATCATGATAAGAATACCAATGTACGTCTGGCCTGTTTGTATTCCCTGTCGAAGTTTGCCGACAATCCAAAGGTCCGGGAGGCTATGGTGAACTCTTTATCCCGGCAGACTGAGCCCATCGTCCAGATAGTGCTGATCAATATACTCACCGAAATGAAAGAACCCAGGGCCATTCGCCCTTTGCAGGACATCATTTCGAATGATAAAACATCAAAGGAAGTAAAAAACATCGCAGAAAAAGGCCTTCGTGTCATGTAAGGTCGCCATCTAATCATAAAACAATTGACAAATGAACAAAGCAATGCACCATTGCCTGGGACTTATTTTGGCCTTGCTGGCCGTTTGTACGCTGCGGGCGCAGGAATACAAGGCCACTGTAGAGAATTCCAGGGATGCCAAACTGATCCTGAAAGATTTTACAGGTGAGCTCCCCATCGAGGGGTATGCCGGTAGCGAGATCGTTATCACGGGTGGCCCGGATATGACTATGCCTGACAGGGCCAAGGGTTTAAAACCTGTCTATAGCGGTGGCCCGGATAATACGGGAATAGGGTTGAACATGGAGAAGTCAGGGAACCAGATCTCCATCACCTGTCTGCTGCCTTTCAACAAGAGGGCAGAATACCGGATCAAAGTACCCGATAACCTCTACCTGAAGATCACCAGTGGTTGTGAATACCACAATAGCGTCAATATCTCCAATATGAAGAATGAGGTAGAGGTCAATATCTGCAGCGGCATTACGGTAAAGAATTCCACGGGCCCGCTGGTGTTGTCTACTATCAACGGAGAGGTGGATGTAGTGTTCAACGAGATCAGCAAGGACAAGCCCACTTCCATAGCCTCTATCAATGGCGAGATCGACGTTACGCTGCCTGCTAAAAGCGCTGTCAACCTGGAGATGAGGAATATGCAGGGCGGTATGTATTCCGACTTTGATTTCCCTTCGGATGACAAACAGATGAAACGCGTGGGTGGCGGGGCTGTCAATGCCCGGCTCAATGGCGGGGGCGTCGGTCTGAAGGTAACGAGCATTAACGGTAATATCTATTTAAGAAAAAAATAACCAATATGAAATCGCTGCTGCTGTCACTCCTCCTGGGTCGCCTGTTCATTCCTCAGGCTGGCGCCCAGAAGATCATCGAAAAACATATCGATTTTGGACAAAAGGATATGGTAGCTCTCAACATACAGATTGCCGACAGTATTCGCATACTCACCTGGAATAAGAATGAAGTATATGTGAAGGCATCGGTAAACATCAATGACAATCAGGACAATGACCTTTACCAAACGGCTTTTGGGGACTCCAATAGCAATACGGTGGCTGTACAGGCGAAAGTTATCGATCATGAGAAGACAAACAGGGGCTGGAACGAAAAGTGTAATTGCTATTGTATGCAATCCCGGATATACTGGGATGTCTATATTCCCGAAAATGCCAGCTTTTCCGTCGAGTCCATCAATGCGAATATCACCATCACAGGAAAGACGGCTGCCGTACGTGCCAAGAGTATCAGCGGCTTTATCGATCTGTCCGTCGACCCCCAGCGTAAGGCGGACCTTAAGCTGAATACCATTACGGGCACTGTCTATACAGACCTGGCCGTAGCTGCCAGCAGGAGCTCGAGGTCTGTGGGTACGAAAATATCTGACCTGGTGAATGGAGGGGGTAAACCCATCAGCCTTGAGACGATCAGTGGAGATATATTCCTGCGCCGGGAGCCCTAAAGAACCGGAGGTTCGTTGTCCGAAGGACAATAGCCTCTACAGTTTGTAGAGAAATGCCAATCCTGAAGCCGGTCCGGCATAGGGAATAAGGCTGATCTTCTGATTCTTTATCAGCTTGCTCTTATGCAGTCGGGGCATCAGCAGACCGGAAAGCGTTCCGACGGCCGTACCCACGAGGATATCCGAAGGAAAATGCTCTCCTGCTTTGTGCCGCATATAGGCTGTCGCTGCCGTAGCGACGCCTGCTGCGCCATACAATACCCATTTCAATCCGGACTCGGGGTGATAGTCGGCGAAAACCCGGGCCATGAAAAAAGTGGAAGTGGCAACGAGCGCTACGTGTCCCGCGAAGAATGAATTCCGGGAGTTGCTGGCCTGCCTTACGTCCATGGGACTTCCTGCATCATATACCAGGGGGCGCAGCCGGGGGAAATAATGTACGGCGGAAGTATACAATACACCTGTGACTGTCATGGCTTGTAAATAAAGGAAGCTGAGCTCAAGATAATCTTTCCGCATTTTTTTATCCAGTGCAAAAAAGACCATCGGGTAGGGGACAGCGGCATAAAAAGGAAGATAGCTTGCCTTGTCGACGCTCCTGTTATAGGGGAGTATGGCCCAGCGGTCAAACCCGTTCACATCATTTTTTGACAGGGTAGCCAGCTTTTCCGCGCTGGTGCCGTCCTTCTTACCAATCTCGACAAAATTATATATAGTGAAGCCGGCAATAGCGGCTGTCAATGGAATGTCCACCTTTTTTTTAATAGTGTAAGGCTTTGAGGCTATGCTATTTTGCCCGCCGGTAGTGTCGGTAGTCTGGCCCCGGACGCCTGCGAGGGCGAAGAAAAAGATTGCGGCTAACAGTAGTTTTGGCATGACGCAAATCTAATAAATTAATGACAATCCAATTAAAGCAAGTCACGGTTTAGACAATAGAATTGATGATATGTACAGAGAATCTTCCGGGTTATGCAACGACAGGTCGTAATTTATTTGTCAACCTGGAAAACCCCATCATGAAATCGAAACTCTTTCTCGCGGCTGCGATGGTGATCATTTGCGGTAGTTGTAAAAAGAACGATCATCACCCCCAGGATCTTCAGTCAAAGTTGCAAGGCATATGGGAATTGAGATATCAGTCCGTTTCCTGGCAGCCCGACTCGACCTTCCCGGTGAGCAATGGCAGCAGACTTTTGACCTTTGCCGGCGCATATTGGCACTCTACCGCTCATGGAGAGGCCGGCGGCACTTATACTGTCATCGAAAACCCCACCTTTCCTTCCGGTGTCTGTGGAGGGGAATATACGGAAGGGTATCCCTGGAAGATCAATTTTATCAACGGCACGGATACTATTGGAAAATATGTGCACCTTTCGGGTGATACACTTACTTTGAGACAGGGATGTTTCGCTGCAGACGGGGGGAGATTGGAACAATATGTGTCTTCTAAGAAGTATGTTAATTAAGGCAGTAACATCCGGATGCCCTCTTTTTGTCCATTGAAGACAATCCCCGAATTTCGCTGAAAAAAGATAATGAAGCCCTTGTTCGTGTTGCTGGGATCTTTTATCGTGACCTTTCTGATCCTCCGATGGCTGAATGGACGGTGGGATTATCGCCTGGCTGCCAGGATCGCCATGGCTGTGATGCTGTTTTTCACCGCCATGGGGCATTTTGTTTTTACCAGGGGGATGGTGATGATGGTGCCGGCTTTTGTGCCTTTTAAAAGAGGTATGGTATATTTTACGGGCATCGCTGAAATAGCCGGCGGGGTCGTTCTGTTGCTCAATCATTGGTATGGAATAGCAGCGCTGCTGCTGATCCTGCTGTTTATGCTCATGCTGCCGGCCAATGTCTATGCGGCATTCCACCGTGTCAATTATGAAAAGGGGACCCTTGATGGAAAGGGCCCTGCGTATCTCTGGTTCAGAGTGCCGCTGCAGGCATTCTTTATCGCCTGGATCTATTTTTTGATATTGTATTAGTCTGCCAATTCCCAGGCGCTTTGCCAGGCTCCCTGCTCTTCGGCGTACCGGATGAGCCCTGCATAAAAAGGAGACTGTGCCAGGGTAGCGCTGTCCCCGATGACCACCAATTTCTTACGGGCCCTTGTCATGGCCACATTCATCCGGCGGATGTCTGAAAGAAACCCGATCTTACTATCGGGGTTGCTGCGGGTCATGCTGATGTACACGATGTCCCTCTCCTGCCCCTGAAAACTATCTATGGTGTTTACGTTAATCCTGTCCCCGCATATTTTTAAGAGCGGAGAATGTTGCAGATGTTCCTTCAGCAGCTCGATCTGTTGCCGGTAAGGGGAGATGACGGCAATGCGGGGCAGATCGCCGGAAGGGTTTTGTGCCTGCAGTTCGGTGGTGAACTGCGCCAGATGCTTAAACAGAAATGCCGCTTCTTCGGGATTGCTGGTGCTGACACTGTCGGTCTTTTCATCAAAGCCACATCCGGCCGTATCCACGAATACAAAGGGTCTGTCGGCGGGAAATAGTTTGCTGTCGGCCACGGAGGAATGGGCCTTTAAACGCTGCTCATAAAATACAGCGGCGGAATAACCCATGATCAATTCATGCATACGATACTGCTCATCCAGCAAAACCACTGCCTGGGGATACAAGGCTACACATTTCTCCAATAAAGTGGTGCTTAAACCATTACGGGCGGCTTCTGACGATTTAACGGTAGGAGGTAACTGACAGTGATCGCCGGCCAGTACAAGCTTTTGGGCTTTGAGAACAGGTATCCAGCAGGCGGGTTCCAGGGCCTGTCCGGCTTCGTCGATGACGGCGGTGTGAAAAGACAGGTCCCGTATGGTATAATGATTTGCGCCTACCAGCGTGGCGGCGATGACCTGGGCTTTAGCCAGGAGGTCGTCGAGGATGTACTGCTCGGTACGTTCTACCTCTTTCATGATATTACGGGCTTCATTGAAGAGCGCTTTTCGCTGTTCTCTTTCAGCCTGACCAAAGTTCCTTTTGTATTTATGGGCCATATCCTTGAACGCAGAAGCCTGTTTCCTGAGCTTTTTGATCTCTTTTGTCATGGGATGTTCCGCCATCCTGCTGTCAAGGGTGATAGACGTCAATCTTTCCGATACCCGTGCCGGGTTGCCTATGCGAAGTACATTCAATCCTTCGTCGGATAGTTTTTCGCTCAGCAGGTCAACGGCTGTATTGCTTGGTGCGGTCACCAGGATGGGCCCGCCTTCTTTTTTCAGGAGCGCTTTAATGGCCTGCACCAGGGTGGTGGTCTTGCCGGTGCCGGGAGGGCCGTGGACGATGGCCAGCTCGTTTGCGGCAAGGATCTTTTTCACGGCTGCCTGCTGGGAAGGGTTGAGATCGGTTTTCCACAGGGCGTCCTGGTCCATCTCCTGAAAGGCCGGAGACTTTTCGCCTGTGAGTACCCCGATCAGCCGTCCTTTATCTGTCTTTTCATCCACTGCCGGCGCCAGCCGGAGGGCGTTGAACATTTCCGTGTAGCTATTGTCGTCAAAAAGCAGATCGATGCCCAGTTTCCCATCGCGGGTCCAATCCGGCAACTCGTCGACACGCAGGGAGATCCTTATCCTGTCTCCGCCCTGGAAGCTGATGGTTCCTTCTATTCTGTCATTTGCGGGATCATGCTGGGAAAATAAAGCCGCTGCAGCGCCAAAACGGAATTGATGCAGGATATCCTGATGGTTAGTGCGTTCAATCTCGACGGTCAGGTAGTCCCCTCTGCCAAGTTCAGTATCACGTATGATGATGGGATACCAGCAGAGACCGGCAGCCCTTCGTTCGGCAACGGATGAACGTTCGGTGAGTTCGCGGTAAGCCTGTTTGTCTTCTTCCTGTTCGGTCTTCAGCAGGTGTGTCAACTTTGAAAAATAATCCATCCGGCAAAGATATATTAAGCGGTCCTGACGGACCGCGTTTGGTTAAAATCTAAAAAATTGTCCTTCGGACATCCGAGCTGTGCTCGGATTTTGTTAATTTTGAAACCAAAAGGTTGCATTTTTGTTATGAGACGAGACGTATTCCAGGCGATAGCAGACCCCACGCGGCGGGCCATCATCGGCATGATCGCCCTTCAATCGATGAACATCAATGCTGTAGCGGGCAAATTCGACGTCAGCCGCACGGCCATCTATAAACATATCAAGATCCTTACAGAATGTGGCCTGGTATCTATCAAGCAGCAGGGACGTGAACGCTATTGCGAGGCCAGACTGGAAAAATTGCATGAAGTATCCGACTGGGTGGCGCAATACCGCCAGTTTTGGATGGAGTCTTTCGATTCCCTGGACAATTATTTACACCAGATACAATCTAAAAAGAAAAAGCATGGAAAATAAGCAATATCCATCCGGCGATACTTCCGATCGTGAGATTGTTCTTTCCCGGGTCTTTGACGCTCCCCGTGAGCTGGTATTTGAGGTCTGGACACAGGCGGAGCATGTTGCTCAATGGTGGGGGCCCAATGGTTTTACCAGTACCATTTATGAAATGGATGTGCGGCCCGGCGGCATCTGGCGGCTGACCATGCATGGACCGGATGGTACGGACTATCCCAACCTGATAAAGTATTATGAAGTGGTGCCGCCGGAGAAACTGGTGTATAATCATAGTTCCGGTGAGCCGGGCGATCCGGGATTCCTTGTTACCATATTATTCGAGACGGAAGGGGAGATGACCAGGGTCAACATGCACTCGATCTTCGTCACAAAGGAAGTGCGGGATATGGTGGTAGAAAAATACCATGCTATCGAAGGCGGCAAACAGACGCTGGCCCGTATGGGAGAATACCTGAAAAAGATTGGGGCGTGATGCAATCGAAGATCCTCACTTTCGCGTTCAGCCTGATCATAGGCAGCAGCTATGCACAACGAAGCGCACCGGACGTTATTCCTACAGGCATGGGGCCGCTGACCATTCAACCCGTTATGCATGCCAGTCTGATGCTGTCTTTAAAGGACCTGGTCATTTATGCGGACCCTTCCGGAGGAGCCGGATGGTAATCCTTAAGAATGGGGATCAGGTCAAAAGGTGGGGCATCAGTATAACGGCTATTCCTATGTACAATTTGCCCGTAAGCCCTACTGCTATGCATACGAAAGGGAGGGGGAACGGATATGTATTAGGCATAGGGGGGAAGAACATCTGTCTTTGGGGGGATACGCAGGGGGTCCCGGAGATGCGGGCGCTGAAAGATATCGATGTGGCTTTTGTTTGTATGAATCTGCCCTATACGATGGATGTCAACGAGGCGGCGGATGCTGTGCTGGCATTCCGGCTTGTGGATGCCGGTAATAAGGGGATTGATGTACGGTTGAGGGAATGGTATCCGACGAATTTGTAAGGGCATGCCACGTTTTTGATCTTCCGCTTGTCAGAATAGGGTCAATTATATTGGTAAACCCGGAAGAACCGGAGGTTTTCCGAACCTAAAACCCACCAAGTATGAAGCTTTCAAAAACACTGCTCAGCGCCGTTATGATCGGCATTGCCGTGCATGCAGCTTCCTCCTGTAAGAAGGAAACGACCTCTCCTGACAAGGTCAAACAGGAAGCTAAAAAGAAAAGCGCAGAGAAGACCCCTGTACCCGATCCCTGCCCTGCCTGTGGAATGGGTTAAACCAAGCATATTATCCTCTGTAGCCTGCAACCTGGATGTAGACATGCTGACTGCCTGTCTGCCGTTGCTGGAAGAATCGAGGATCGATGCCCTGGAATGGTCTTTTGATGCATTGTACAGGGAAGAGAAGATTCCTGATTGGTTCAGGGACCTGTTGGATGCCTTTGGCAATGAGCGCAGGTTGATCGGTCACGGTATCTTCTTTTCCCTCTTTTCCGGCAGGTGGCTGGCTGGACAGGAAGAGTGGTTACAACAGCTACGACAAATGTGCCGTGATTTTCATTTCGATCATATCACCGAACATTTTGGATTCATGACGGGAAAGGATTTCCACCATGGAGCTCCCCTGGGAATACCCTATACATCTGCAACATTAAACATCGGCAGGGACAGACTGAAAAGGATCTATGACGTATGCGGATGTCCGGTAGGTTTGGAGAACCTGGCTTTTTCCACTTCCGCAGAAGAGGTAAAAATACATGGTGCGTTCCTGGAACAACTGCTGGAACCTGTGAATGGATTTATTATCCTCGATCTCCACAATCTTTATTGTCAGCTGCATAATTTCGGGATCCCGTTCGAGGAGCTCATCGATCTGTATCCTTTGCATCGTGTCAGGGAAATTCATATTTCAGGAGGAAGCTGGGATGATTCAACGGCGAGTCCCGGCCGGACAGTGAGAAGGGATACACATGATAACGCAGTACCCCAAGAAGTTTTCCGTTTGCTGGAAAACGCCATCGGGCGTTGTCCTCACCTTAAATTTGTCGTGTTGGAACAGCTGGGCGTAGGTTTGCAGACAGCAGCCGCCAGGGAAACTTTTTACAACGACTTCCTGAAAATGCAAAGCATCGTACAGGAAAAGGATAAAGCGCTTGTTCATGGGCCCGCGGTCACATTTCTTCCCGGGCCCATCCTGCTCTCCGATGAAAAGGCGGAAGATGAGGTGTTGTACCGGCAACAGATGGAACTCTCGGGGATCCTGGAAACGGCTGCGACCTATGAGGAGGTGATCAATAGATTGAATAACAGTTCCCTTGCCTGCTCGGACTGGAATATAGAAACCTGGGAGCCATATATGGTCGAGGTTGCCATGAAGATAGCGCAGAAATGGAAGAAGGTCAATTCAATAAATTCCTGATAGATTCATGCAGCTGCTTTTTGGTAAAGGGTTTGGCCAGGAAATGATCAGCTCCTATTTCCAGGGCGGCATCTTCAGCTTCGGGATCCACACCGGAGATCATGATGATCTTGACATCGGGCAGACTTTTCCTGATATAGCTGATAAAATCAACGCCCAGCCCATCCGGCAGACGATTGTCCAATACTATGAGGGATGGTACTTCTTTTTCCAGGAACTGCCTGGCTGCCGACAGGGTCTTGACATGATTCACCTTCATGCCCTGATCGTCCAGTATCAGGCTCAATAACAGGCACATTTCTCCTTCATCCTCAATAATCAGTATCTTGTTCAGGTGTTGGTTGGAATTCGTAGACATTTTTATCGGTTGAAAAGTGTACCTTTCGGAATACAATTACTGTGCTGAATCCTGTCCCTGCTATACACTCCCCACCATTGTCTTTTTGTTTGGAGCGCTGGGGAAAAATATAAACAATATTTGAGTACTGTCTTCTACAAAAAGGAACCGCTGGAAGACCAATTCCGGTACATGTATGATCCAGCCAAACGAGCTCAAACAAACCTTGCCTATGGAGCTTTCCGATGGGATTGTTTCCACCACTACTTCTGTCTGGGAGATACTTACGGCAAGCCGGGATGGAAACCTGACCCGGGTAAAGGAATTGGTGACCGGATGTTCCGGGCTCATCTATGCACAATACAATTATGCTCCGCCCATCCATTTCGCAGTACGGGAAGGGCATACAGCGCTGGTGGAATATTTACTTGACCAGGGCGCCTATGATCCTGACTATAAGACCTATCCTTTCCGGGATAAACTGCCGGTCATAGCAGAGGAGAGAGGACATGCCATCATTGCCCGGCTGCTACAGCAATACAATGACGATCCCACACGCTGGAAGTTCAGGGGAGACAATGGAAGGATCATCCGTGAACGGACAGATCTTGAGAAAGAGTTTGAGAAGGCAGTGGATAAGGGAGATATAGAAAAGACCCAACAGATCCTGGAAGATTATCCGGCGTTCGCGCTTGATGAAAGTTTCTTCTGGGGCGAAGGCATCCTTGCCAGGCCCGCACATGATGGCAATCATCCCCTGATCGGGCTCCTGATGAGCTATGGCGCCCAGGTGCCGGCGATGCTGAAATGGGCGCAAGCCTATTATTTTGAAAAATATGATACGGCGGCATTTTTGATGGATAAGGGCATGAGCCCTGAGGTGAAGAGCTGGCATGAAGTGAGATTGCTGCACGATATGGCTCAGAAGGGAGACATCCCCAAGGCAAAGCTATTGGTGGAACATGGCGCCGAGCTTGATCCCCTGGAAGATGAATACCTGTCCACGCCGTTAGGCATGGCGGCGCGTTGGGGACATGCAGACATGGTGGAATATCTGCTGTTGCGGGGAGCGGACCCGCATAAATCCGGTGCACCCTGGTCGACGCCCCTGGCGTGGGCTCAAAAAAAAGGACATAAGGATATTGAAAGGATGTTACAGTCGGCAGGGGCGAACAAATAATTATTATTTAATTTTTCTTACTTTGGCAGCATGCCTTTTATCGACTCCTTTTCCATCAATACCGACAAACAACAGCCTTTCCCTTTTAATATTCCGGCTGTCAGGTTCGCCAGACTGGTTGAATTGGATAAAAAGGTTACGATCTTTGTAGGAGATAATGGTTCCGGTAAATCTACACTGCTGGAAAGCCTTGCCTATTACCTGAAGATCCCGCTGATCGGGGGTCATATCAACTCCACAGCCAGCTTTGCTGCTGCCAAACTGCTGAACCCCTACCTGGAGATCAAATGGAGCCGGCAGACCAGCAAGGGATTTTTCTTCCGGGCGGAAGACTTTAGTGATTTTGTCAATGCAGTGGAAAGACAGCAGTCCGGTATCCGGACGCAGCTAAGCGAATTGCAGGGCCAGGTGGATGATTCCATCATCGAAAGAATGGCCGAAAGCATGAATTATGCTCTTCATCAGACCAGGAAAACCTATGGTGCAGATATGCAGGCATTTTCTCATGGTGAGGCATACCTGACGATATTACAAACGAGAATAGCCGACAAGGGTATCTATCTCCTGGATGAACCAGAGGCAGCCCTATCTCCCTTAAAACAATTAGCGTTGATAGCATTCATACTCGAGGTCCTGAAAAAAGGGAATATCCAGTTCATTATGGCGACACATTCCCCCATTCTAATGGGTATCCCGGGCGCCAGGATCTATGAGATCCAGGAGGACGGGATGCAGGAGGTGAAATACAGGGAGACGGAACACTACCGGATCACAAAGACCTTCCTGGATAACCCTGAACATTATTTACGTCATTTCTGATAAAGACATAATTTCACCTCATGACAGGTACTCTTGCGCAGTTGATATCCCTCACTTCTTATGGCAACGCATTCCTGCAGGCTGGTGAAATAGCCGATGATTTTTATCCCCGGCATTCCACTTTTCAGTTTTGCAACAAGGTGGATTTTAAAAATTTTAAAAAGCGCATTTTTTCTTCCTCTCCCCAGGAAGTGCCGGTAGCAAACGATCCTAATGAATGGTTCCGGTTCCTGAAAAAGAATGGCTGTAAAAAGATCAGGTTATATTATCAGCCCTCCGGAGATAAGGGGCTGGCTCAGGACCATCAATTGGCCGGCATGGTCGGTGGCGGCGGTACCTGGATGATCGAAACTATTTACGGCCGTTATTCACATTATTGGTTCAATAAATGGGAAGTGACAAACCAGGATGATCCTGACAGAAAGATATGGTCTGTGTCATATGCCATGATCGATAAGGACCAGCCGGTCACCGATGTACAGGCGGACATCCGGGAAATCTACTCTCAGCTGGAGCAAAGTCTTGTCTCCATCACGGATTTTGCCGGGGTCCAGCAACTGCCCGGCTGGGCAGATGTATTTAAAAAAGCAAGGGCTATTTTAAACAGTACCGATCCGGCCGGTAGCTACTATCATCATGATCTGCTGTTGGAGAAACATTATACCCTTATTGCCAGGCAATTGCTGTTTGCAGCCGGAGCCGCCTGGGTATTCGGCGGTATGGGCTCCTGGAATGATCTCGGTTTTAATACAGCGGAGGATAACAAAAAGTATGATGATGTCTCTGCGAGCCTGTATACGGCTATTAACCAGTCTGTCCTGGCAGTGGCTAACTCTTTTTAGGCTGGTAGTAAATTTCGGTCTCGCCCGGGCGAAAAAGTTGAACGAACCCGACAAATTAAGAGGCTGTTACATTTTTGTATATATTGCCGGACACTTTATCCATATGACAGCAGAAATATATAAGCCTGCCCCATTGTTGAAGGATTTTGTAAAACAGGTGGTTGTCCTGGACAATTACGCCCCGGGGTCAAGAGAAACCTCCCTGCCTTATTTCGCGGACGGGTTACCGGGTATCATGTACCAACAGTGTGACACGGGCATGTACCTGAACAGGACCAAGAGACTTGCCAATCTTTTTATATATGGCCAGACGGTAAAGCCGATTGAGATCACTGTCGGCGGTAGCTTCAGGATCATCGTGTTTTATCTTTATCCTCATGTTGCCAAAGTATTGTTCAAACAGAACTCCAGTGAGATCACGGACACTTGTCTCGACCTTACCCTGGAGAACAGGTTTGGGCTAAAGGAATTGATCGTAAGATTAGAGGACAGCATAAGCACCCGGCAACAGGTGGAGCTGATCAATGATTTTTTGATAAAGCATATTTATGGCAATAACCTCAAGCCGGACAAGGGACTCGACTTTGCTGTGCGCCAGATCGTGCAGGCAAAGAGCCTGGCGTCTTTAAAGGACATCAGACGACAGCTCAACATATCCGAACGGACCTTTGAAAGAAAGTTTGTCGATCATGTAGGCGTCGCCCCCAAGCTTTTTACAAGGATCTGTCAGTTTCACGCCGCCCTGATACAATTGCAGGAGCAGCAATTCGAGAAGTTTACCGATGTCGCTATCGAAAATGGTTATGCCGACCAGTCCCATTTTATCCGAAGTTTTAAGGAGTTTACGGGACTTACTCCTTCCAGGTTTATCGAATCGATACAACGGCCATGATCCAGCCGCTGGCCACACTTGTATTAGGCGGCAATGGAAAAACAGGCCGTAAGGTGGAAACCGCAGCGGCAGGAACCTGGAATGCCTAAAAATCCTGTACCTTACAGGGTACTATGAAACCGGAGATCCACATAAAACGCGTGTATGATAAACCCTCGGCAAAGGATGGGGTCAGGGTACTGGTGGACAGATTATGGCCCAGGGGACTGAAAAAAGAAGAGGTAAAGGCTGAATGGGCGAAGGAACTGGCTCCTTCGACGGAGCTAAGGAAATGGTTTAATCATGCGGCGCCGTTGTGGCCGGATTTTGAAAAACGGTACATGGAGGAACTCCGGAAGAACGATGCGGTGGAGGGGTTTTTGGAAGAGCATCAGCACGATAAACAGATCACCCTGTTGTATGGGGCAAAGGATACGGAGCACAATCATGCGATGGTATTAAGGGACTATCTGGATGAGCGTTTTGACCATTGATCTATTTGCAATATTCTTCTAATTCACTGTCAGGCTGCTCACCCAACTTTAAAGCCTTTCGATAATCGGCGCAGGCGCCGGCTTTATCTCCGAGGTTTGCTTTTACGGCAATCCTGTTATGAAGTGCCTGTAAATGATCCGGCTGGATCCTTAATACAAAATCAAGGTCAACCAGCGCTCCTTTAAAATCTTCCAGTTTGGCTTTTGCCTGGGCCCTGACATTGTGCGGCATCACAGCCGTTGAATCCAGCGCAATGGATCTATCAAGATCCTGCAAGGCGCCATTCCAGTCACTCAGCATCAGCTTGCTCAGGCCCCTGTTGCCGTATCCTTCGGCGCTGGTGGGATTAAGCTGCAACGCCTTATCAAAATCAGAGATGGCATCTTTATAATTATCCATTCGTCCTTTGGTATATCCTCTGAATAACCAACCGTTCACATTCTGCGGGTCCAGTTGAATGCATTTGTCAAAATCGGAAAGGGCGCTGGAATAGAATTCAAGATAGAACCTCGAGACGCCTCTATTGTACCAGGTTTCAGGGTCGAAGGGGTTTAAAGACAGGGACTGGCTATAATCCTTTACTGCATCTGCATAATTCGAGAGTTTTGCTTTTGCGACACCTCTGTGTGCATAGGCCAGCCAGGAGTTAGGATCCAGTGCAATGGCTATGCTAAAGTTGGCAATTGCTTTTTGATAATCTTCCAATAAGACCTCCGCGGCTCCTCTGGCGCCATAAAGCTCCACCTGGTCCGGGGTGAGGGAGATCGCCTTATTTAATAATACGATCTCTTCCTTAAACTGCTGTTTTCTCTCTTTTTCCCGGGATGCCCAATAATAGCTGTCCGAGATGAGCCAATCCCTGCATTCTGCCGGGGCGGCCGTGTTACCGGGGTGGGTCAGATCCTTATAGCTTTTTATATCCGTGCAAGCACCGGCGGTGTCGTTCAATCTGAATTTTGTCCTTGCCCTGGTCAGATAGGCATCATCGAGGGAAGCGCTCAATCCGATGGCTTTATCAAGGTCTTTCAAAGCCTGGGAGAACATGTTCAATCTGAACTCGGCGAGACCTCTGCTGGAATAAGGGGTGGCGTATTCCGGTTTCAATTCGATGGCCCTGTTAAAATCGGCTATGGCACCCTGGTAATCGTCCATACTTGCCCTGATATTGCCCCTATTGTTGTAATTGACGGCATCCTGAGGGTTTAGTTTTACCTGCATGTCATAATCCGCGAATGCACCCAGGTAGTCATTGAGACGCATTTTACAGGTGCCGCGGAAATAATAATTGCCGGCGAAAGACGGATTCAATTCGAGTGTCTTATTAAAGTCGTTGAGCGCCAGGGCGAACTTATTCAGCCTGTAATATGCCATGCCTCTCAGGTTATAGGCATCTGCATTATTAGGGTTCGCTGCCAGCGATTTGTCCACGTCAACCAGGGCATCACTATAGTTTTTATTTTCATATTTTCTCCGGCTGCTGTTGAAATATTCGGCTGAGCTTTGGCAATAAGACGAAGTGAATGATAAAAGGGCTGCAAAGAGCAAGAATGGTTTTTTCATTATTGGACAGGTTAAAGATATCTTTGTCGAAATTCATAAGATATAACGAATTTGTCTGCCCGCCTATTGCTCAGCGATGCCTTGTAAGCCGATGCCTATTGCATTGCAACATTGAAGGCGATGCTGGTTTCAGGCTTCCTGCGGTAGGCCAAGCGCCTGTGATAGTAACCATAAGAAAGAAAAGCTGCTGCAAGGGGGACAGACATGAATATAAGATTGCCGCCCCTTTCTCCTGATGAAAAGATACACCATGTGGCGCCAAGCAGATCGAAGACCAGACCGGCATATGCCCATTCTTTGATCCGGGAATATCCGGGGATCAATATGGCAATAACGCCTAATGTCTTGGCAACACCGAGGAAAGGTATCAGGTAAGGAGGCATCGATATTCTTTTAAATCCTTCAACGGCAATCTGAACGGAGAATATATCGGGTATAGCTCCACCCAACATAAAGAATGCAAATAGGGAAGTGAAGGTCCAATAGAGGATGTTTGTCTTTTTCATTTTGCTGGTTTTTTATTGTTATCGAATGTTTGTTTCGACAATACAAATGTATTCCAGCCTTTTTGCTTTCGTGCTATGGTATTGGGACAATAAGGAGGTGTGATTGCGACAAAGCCTTCGGTCTATTTTTTTGTGAAGACCAATTCCCGCGCATTATTTGGCTACCTCGATCTTTACCTTTTTATTCTTCAGCTTTTCATTTTTTATCAGCTGCAAAGTGTGACCGGCTTTTGACTTGCGGATGGCTACGAAGGATGTAAAGTCTTTTACTTCGATAAGCCCGATGTCATCTTTTTTCAGTTGTCCTTTATGCGAAAGAAAGCCTACAATATCTACTTTGTTGATCTTGTCCTTTTTGCCGGCGGAAATAAACAAGGTGGTCCATTTGGGTTTGTCGGGCAGTGTGGTTGTGAGAGGAAGGTCGACAGGAGAAGGGATTTCCTGTATATACTCAGGCAGTGTCTCTTCGGGAGACAGGATGAGTATGGCTGTGCCGCTGGCCTCCACACGGGCTGTCCGGCCATTGCGATGGATAAATATTTCTTCTGTGGAGGGCAGCTGGTAATGGATGATATAACGGATATTTGGTACATCCAATCCCCTTGCCGCAAGATCTGTTGTGACCAGCACATTGGAGCTGCCATTCCTGAATTTAGCCAAGGCGCTGTCCCGCTCAGCCTGTTCGAGCGCGCCGTGGTAGAATACATTGACGATGCCTTTTTCTTTTAACAGGGTGCTGGTGCGCTCGACAGATTCCCGGTGATTGCAAAACACGACGGTGCTCCGGTCGCCAATCCTGCACATAAGCTGGAACAGCGTTTCTATTTTATCTTTTTCCGGGCTCTGTGCCAGTTGAATGGAAAGACGTTCTGTTTTCGCACCGGAAAGAAAATCCAATGTATGGATGTTTGTTAATCCTACAAAAGCGGGGATCTCCACGGCTGAGGTAGCCGAGGTAAGGATCCTTTTCCTTAAGGAGGGAAGGGCGCCGATGATAAAAGACATTTCTTCATGGAAACCCAGTTCCAGGGATTTGTCGAATTCGTCCAGTACCAGGGTATGTATCCTGCCGGGGTGAATATTATTTCTGCGGATATGATCGGCCAGCCGCCCTGGTGTCCCGATGATCAGGGCCGGGGCTTCGATGAGGTTGTTTTCTTCGGTCTCTCTCAAATGCCCTCCATAGCAGCAAGTGACCTTAAAGCCTGTGCCCATGGCTTTGAACACCTGTTCTATCTGTATTGCCAGCTCCCGGGAAGGGGCAATGACCAGGGCTTGTGTACCGGTGGTCTTTTCGTCCATCAAAGCAAGTATGTGCAGAAGGAATGCAAGCGTTTTTCCGGAGCCGGTGTCGGATAGCAGCACCAGGTCCTGATCCTGCCGGGCGGCTGCCAGAGAGGCGGATTGGAGCTCGTTCAGTTCAGTGATCTTCAGGCGGGCTAGCATTCCCTGTACATCGCCGGGATTTATAATCATGCGGCAAAAGTACGCTAAATGTTATCGAAAATGAGATGTTTGATTATGCAAATCAGGCTACTCAGGCGAATATGAAGTGGTTCGCAACTAGCCAAATGTACGTGTATTGAATGTTTGCACCAGTTTGCTTAGATCGATGATATTGGAGACGCCCAATTTCTGCATGATATTTGACTTGTGCGTACTGATGGTTGAAATATGGACGGACAGGATCCGGGCAATTTCTGAAACGTTTTTTCCGGCGATCAGATGATGCATGATCTCCGACTCCCTGGCGGAGAGGGTCTCGAACGGGCTTGCCGTTTGCCCTTCCAGCACCTCCCTGGTCAAGGTGTCTTTCAGTCTGGAGCTCAGGTACTTCCTGTTGTTCAAAATGCTCACGATGGCCTTGCGGATCTCGGAGGGGGGCTCTTCCTTATTGATAAACCCTTTTACACCCATCTGGAGGTATTTTTTCGCATATACGTCCTCGCTACTCATGGTCAGGATGAGGATCTTTTGTTCCGGCCGCAGGGCAAAAATGTTTTTTAACAGGGAAAAGGAGTCTGTAAGGGGCATAGAGATATCCAGGATGGCAAGATCATAGGCACTGGATCTTATCTTTTGCCATGCGCAGTCTCCATTGCGACATTCGTCGATCTCAACCTGCGCGAACTCTTCTTTGATCAGGAAAATGAGGCCAGTCCTCACAATGTTATGGTCGTCGGCAATCAGGATCTTTTTCATAATGTTTTAAGGTATGGTGAATCTATTATCAAAATAACTGTTTGATAAACAATTACAATATAAATATAAACGATTTATACAATTTGTGGAAGTTCGTGAATGATTTTTTAGGCAGTAATGATTTCTTAACTCCAACTATTACTAAGGCGCCTCTCGCTAAATATGCTCAATTTCGCATGACGCGGCCGCATATCCAAAAGCGCCATTACTCCTTTACCAGGAACCGCTGGAAGCGGTTCGTCCGAAGGACAATTATTAGCGGTTTGCGGGAATTGGGCTAATTTTTGGTAAAGGCCAATTCCCGCACTTCATCTTATGATCGCTGTAGAGAATATTTCTTCACGTATCGACGATAAGATACTGTTCGCCAACCTGAACAATTCATTCCAGACCGGCCGTATCCACGGTATCTGGCATGAAAAGAACGAGGCGGGCACGGCATTTTTAAAGCTGCTGGCGGGGGATTTCCTTCCCGATAACGGTTGGTTCAGGTATGGGCGGGAGAGGCTGGATCACACGGATGTAGCCTACTATAACAGGGACGACATGCCGGGGGCTGTATTTGAAATGATGCCTTCTTCCGGGCTGTATAAGGATAAACTGATATATCTTTTTGACGATGTATTCGATGCATCGGATATGAGATACTTCCTTTTCTGCTATAAGATCATTCTTTCTCTAAAGGAAGCGGGCAAAACGATACTGATCACTTCCACGGACCATAAAGTACTGACGGCATTTACGGATTATTTTCATATCCTTTCGGGAGGGGTATTCCAGGCTACCCTGCGTTTTGGGCAGTATGATCTGCTGGATGAAGTGTTGAAGCATGTCCGGCGGTTCTGAGCAGCAGCGTTATCCGGTTGCCCGTATCACCCAGTGTGTCAATGAGCAGCTTTCCCTCCAGCTTCGATAACAGCTCCAGGATGATCTTGTAGCCCAGGCCCTGGTTGTCGTTATTCGCCTGATAGGTGTTATTAAGGATGGCATCCGTCAGGTGTTTGTCCATGCTTTTGCCGGTGTCGGTAATAGTAACGTAAGTAGTGTCCGTGTACTGTGTGGCTTCAATCCTGATCTCTCCATGGAGGGTGTATTTGTTGGCATTGTCTGTAAGGTTGCGGATAAGCAGCTTTAATATATTGGTATCGGAGAACAGTGTAACAGAGGGGGGGACCAGGTTAAGCACTGTATTATTACGCATGTTGGCTCCGGGTCCGTACAAAGAGACGATCTCCCCGACGATGTCATGCAGGATGATCTTTTCCTCCCGTATGACGAAACCTTCCTTCTGCGCATTTGTCCATACAAGGAAATCCTGTACGAATGCATACAGGTCTTGCGTTGCATTCCGGAACTTTTCCAACATTTCATCCAGGGTTGCGCCCGTCACCTGCTTGCGATGTTCATAGATATGATCGGCCAGCATATGTAAGAAGCGGAGGGGGGAGCGCAGGTCATGCAAAATGATAGCGATCATTTTTTCTTTTACCTGGTTGCTTTCGGACAGTGCCAGGGTCCTTTCCTCCACCTTTTTTTCAAGGTTACGTGACATCTGGACCTGCCGGTTATACCGCAGCCAGAAAATAAAGAAGAGGATGCCGATGGCTGCCACTGCAACCAGGAGCCGGAACCAGACCGTCTCATACCAGTAGGGGAGTATGGTCCAGCGGACCGTCTTATAGTTATAGCCTTCATTACCGTCGTGCTTTCGGATAGTCAGGGTATATCTGCCTTTGTGCAGACCGGTGAGCACCAACTTCCCATCTCCATTCAGCAGGTGCCATTTGTTGTCCAGTTCCTGTATGGAATATTCCAGGTGCAAATTTGCGCGATTGCCAAAATAAGGGGAAGAGATCGCAAAGACCAGGGGGCCGGAATGTTGATCCTCCTCGAAATTGTCAGTGGAAGACACTTGCTTGTCATCTGCGCCTATACGTTCGATAAATATGGGATGACCGGGGGGTATGATGGTTATGCTGTCCGGGTAAAATTGTATCAGCCCATCGAGGGAGGGCAGGGAGAAATGGCCATCCCTGGTGACGATGCCACAGGGAGTGCAACCTCCATCGAATTCGTTACTGGCAAATCCGGCCGATTTGTCGAAATAGTAATAAAATACATTATCCTTATTGCCGGCGGCATAACTGTCCAGCTCTTTTTTTGCAACCCTGAAGAGCCCCTTGTTCGTGGGTAACCAGAAATAACCTTGTTTATCCTCCATAAAACAGTGGACGGTGGCGAGATTGTTGCCGGGATCCATCGGCATTTTATGGAAGCGATGTCCATCGTATTTATAAAAACCATGGCCATAGGTGCCGATCCAGATACTCCCGTCTTTGGTTTTATGAATGACCCTTACGGAGGCCTTCTCCAGTCCCGGCTGACGGGCAAGCGTCTTGTAGATCAGGTCGTATGAAAATATTCCGGCTGAAGTCCCGATCCATAGCTCATTGGGGGATATCTCCCGGACAACCTGTATTTCAGCTCCCTGCAGCAATGCCGGATGTTCCAGTAAAATGGTTACGTCTTTTCCCCGAAGCCGGAATAATTCATTCCGGTTGCTATACAGGATATCTTTATTACCGGCCTCAAGGATGGAGGTGAGCCAATCGCCCATGTAGATAGGACTGACGGGTCCGTGCAGCCCGGGATCGGTACTTCTTAAGGAATCATAAGAAGAATACCAGATATGACCATCTGATGATTGGAGAAAGGAATGTGGGTCATATACTCCCGGCGATGGCTTATTTACCGGTTTATGCCGGTCCAGGATGCCGGAGGAGGTCAAAATCCTGCCATCCGGCAACTCTACCTGTCCATACAGGCTATTGATGGCGTAGTTGTCGCTGTTGAAAGCCAGCCGTCCGAACTGGTGTTTTTTGAGAATGTATAATCCACTTGTCGCTGTACCGACATATAATATCCGGTTG
>Ga0105241_10000359_pt1 | contig 34562 bp, 42 predicted proteins | sample KBSC64metaG_FD_80422 | JGI IMG/M metagenome (GOLD analysis project Ga0105241, IMG submission 80422) | Corn rhizosphere microbial communities from Kellogg Biological Station, Michigan, USA - KBS C6-4 metaG | ecosystem: Host-associated > Plants > Roots > Rhizosphere > Soil | place: Michigan, USA... | reverse complement strand
TGTTTGCCCCTTTGAAGACGTCATCTAATTCATCCTGACCGGTCGGAGTCTCTTGTATTGCTTTGAGCACAGCCGTTGGTTTATGAGATCTGTATGCAGCGCTCGATGCAAATTTTGCTTGCCGCCTATCTGCGCGTGATGCATCTGATGCAACATGGGTCAGGTCCTGCTCGTAAGTGTGTTGGTATTGTGCTTCAAAACGACTCAGGCTGATATCTCTGAGAGTGAGTATGAGCCCATCATATTCTTCCATCCCGGGGTAGCTGTGCAGCGCCTGGCTTTCACTACTGTAAGCAGCAGCAATGTTAGGATCAACATCGAATTTTTCTGTAAGCTCGGCGAGCTTCTCGTCGAGATTGGCGCCTATGAGGCTCGGATCAAGAGAGGGGCTTGGAGGTAATCGGTCTGGTATAGTCATCGGCGTATTATATCATATATTTGCGTTGATCATGATTTAGGTGTATAGCAAAATACGATCAGGTTGCAGCGGTGTGCGACATACCCTATGATTACTCTATGAACCCCTCCTGTGACATGTGTCAATTCCTGGGGAATAAACCCCTCCAAAACCAGATCCTGACCACCAAGTACTGGACGGTCGGCATTATCCCCGATCAGCCGTATCTGGGCAGGGGGCTGGTGACGCTGCTGACGCACAAGGCGAGCCTTGGCGAGCTGAGCCAGGAGGAGTGGGATGACTTTGCGGCGATCGTGCGCAAGCTGGAGCCGGCGTACGAACGCGCCTTTGGCGCTCGGCCGCTGAACATGGGCTGCTTTATGAACAACGCATATCGTGCCGACCCGCCGCACCCGCATGTGCACTGGCAGATCTTCCCACGCTATAAAGCGCCGGTCGAGCTCGCCGGCATGACGTTTACGGACGACCGCTACGGCAGCTTCTATGATGACGACGCGCGGAACCCGGTGGGCGGCGAGGTGGTGTGGGAGATCGTGAATCGCCTGCAGCAGGCGATAGCGCTATAATCGATATATGGCACAAACAACAAAACTTCCGAGCAAAAAAGTGCAAAAATGGACCGAAGACTTCATCAAGAAGTACCGTCCAGCTCTAGAAGAGCTCTCTAAGAAGTAGCTTAACTCTTTAAATAGTACGGACTTTCAGCTCAGCAAAGCCGGTTTCTTCATCGAGCTCACGGGTATACGTAGTTTGTTCATCCTCGCCGATGACGATTTCGGCGGTGGGGTGGATGATCGTGCCTTCTTTGAGATGACCGCCAAAGCCCTTGCCGTTTTTATCTGAGATCGACATGTGCAAATGCACGCCATTTGTACTGACCGTACCGACGAGCGAGGTTATCTCGAAGTCGTCTTTGTAGGTTCGAATATCTTGCTTTTCTGGCAGTGCGCCAGCCATGCGCATGGTGGCTTGGCTGAGGCCGCCAACGCAGGTGATTATGAAGCCGGCTTGGATGTTGTGATCGTTCGCGAATTTTTCAATCTCTACTTTGAGGTCTTGGCCCGGAGTTAGGCGAAAGGTGTACAACTTCATTATCTATGAATCGTTTTCATTAAAGTAGTAGTGCCAGGCCGGAAGTTCCAGCCCGAAAAGCTGGTCTGGCGAGTTCTCAAACAGGTCTTTTACTTCGCTGGCTGACATCCATTGAGCGTCCTTGGCTTCGCTGAGCTGTGACTTGGGTTCGGTGCCAGACCAAACAGTTGTGCTCATATGTTGAGTGTAGCGTACTCAGTGGCTGTTTGTCGACGGGTATGAGGCTGCGACAGTTGATGCTAGAAGAGAAATATTGTACAATGTTCCGCACATTATGCCAGAACAGCTCATAACCCGTTGGGAAACGCTTACACTCAGAAAGCTGGTGGTGGCGGACGCAGGAGCGTACGCCACGGCGGCTGCACGGCTGGTTTCCTCTCCTGATTGGCATAACGACTTCGCGGTATATGATCGGCTAGCGGCGAGTTGTCCGGATTTGAATACCGTTGAGCAGGACATACAGAATCCGATGAGCATTGCCGAGCAGCGCTTTGGTATTTGGCAGGAGGATAGGCAAGAGCGTACTTTTGTGGGTAGCGCTAGCCTCATGGCACGCGCAGCCGGCGATGAAGTTAGTTGTTGGATCGACCCCCGTTACCGTAATCAAGGATACGGAGCAGTGGCTCTTCGTGGTTTGCGTGATCACGTCCTTGGCCAGGGGCGAACACCGTTTGGGAGGGTTCATGCAACGCATGGTTTCGCATACACGACTGCAAAGGGTGCAGGTTTCGTTTGCGCACCAGGAATCTCACAAAGAAACGATCGCTTTTTATTATTCATGGCGAACACAGAAGATGTACTTCCCGTCGCCGGAGTTTCCTGGACTAGAGCTTTCCTTGCCTTAAGATAAAGGGCGCATAGCTGACGAAGTGAGTTAGGTGGGGGTGGCCTAACTCACCGTCAGCCTGGTGAATCTCGGCCATATATGATGGTATGATGCAAGCATGAAACTCTACCGCTTTAGCCCTATTCAAACCAAAGAAGAATTATTGCAGGCTCTGGAGTATATACATGTCGCTTGTCACCAGTTATGCAAACAGTCATTCGGCGAGTATTTGCCGGTTGCTGCAAACATCGGCATCTTTTGCCATTATGACGATGAGTTTGAACGTCTGGTAAAATTCCGCGATGAGCTTGCCGATGTGAACGACAACTGGAAGCAGAAATATTACCGACTTTTTGAGCCGCTGACTTTTCCGGCGAAGGACGGCATCCCAGCCGCCACCTATACGCATTTGTACATTCGTTTTGCTGATCCGTACCGAGCGCAAGTGGGCGATGCTGACTTTGTACTAGCTGCTGAGAAATATGCGCCGCTTAAGGAATCTTTACTGAACGGCGCCAAAGTGCCTGGTGTGCGCGTGTATACCGGTGAGACCAAGCTCGATATGATTGAGCTCTACAACCCTGATGTCGATGCATTGTCCTATGTGCACATGCACAGCATGGAAGACAATGTTCGGGCGCAAGCGGCCGGGAAGTAATCAGTACGAAATTAAAAATAGCATCGCCATGACGACGGTGCTATTTGCTGGCTGGTAGGATTACTTCCAGCCGAAAGCTTGGCTCAAAATCCACAGCGTGAACGCGATGGAAATGAAGAACAGGCCGAGACCTACCGGGCTACCCCAGCTGAACCACGAGCCCCACGCACGCCAGTGCTTGAGACTGTTCTCGTGACTCCAGTTGTAGTCCTTCTCGTAGTCCTGGATACTTTTGCCTTGATGTTGCATAAAGTTCCTTTGTTAATTAATGAGAGTTTGTCGCTGGCGGGTTCGACGATGCCCGTGCTCAGCGCAAACCTACTCATTCCTCTGGTGGTCTTGTTGTCCGGCCATGTTGTTCGCCGAATGAGCGGCGCATGGCTATCAATGGACGACCACGATAATCATATTTAAGCACAAAAGGTCAGATCTGACAATTATTCCAGAGTGAGTATTTTAGTCAAAGTGCTCCGTAAGCTGTAGGGTATCAGGGGACTATGTCCTGGGGCGCATTGGGGTCCGGACCAGCCACCCACTCGAAATCTGTACGGAATCGTACCTCATCGAGTGCCTTTCTACGACCTTCTGACGAGATGAATACACCTAAGAGCACATCGCCAACCAGTAGAGTGGCGCCCGCACCTTCAGCGATTCCAGCAATGTTTTCGTCATGGGCAATTGCGGTTGCGGTTTGCTCGCGCCCGGCATTTTCATAATACCTTGCAGCCGTCAGGCCTGATATGACAGTGCTTGCTAGCATCAAGCCTGCTAAACCAGTGGCAGTTTTGTTTCTGTCTATTCGATCTTTTATTTCAGTTCCAGTTATGAACAACCGTCGCATAGTCTGGATCCTCCCTGCTCGGATTTCGATATATTCTATTTTAACATCTAAACTTGTATTATACAAATCCGGTAGCTAACCATGATATAGCTGTACAGGATAGAGACGACAGGGTATATTCAAAACATAAGCATAAACGAAAGGGTGGGCATGATGATACGACGATTCAGACAACTACTGCAAGCTCCGGTGTTGAAAGTGATGGTGTTTGGGTTGGCGCTGGCTATGTCACTGCAAATGGGTGTGGCGTATGCCGATCCAACGTATACGCTGTCTGGTACGCTTACGGTTAACTCAGTACCCATTCCGAATGCGTCGGTGGTATTAAGTGGCGGAAGAACAACGACCGACGCGCAGGGTCATTATGTGATCAACTCCTTGATGCCTGGGAGGTACTCTGTGACCGTGGGTTATGAACCGCCGAACCCGCCCGTCGGGAGCGACGTACCGTACATTTTTAGTGTCACCTCGGGCAGCACCTACCTGACGATCAACAGCGATACGACCAAAGACTTGGCTTTCAATATTGGTACCCAAACCATTCACGTCGTTGACACTATGGGGCGCCCGGTTGCCAATGCTGGCGTGCAGATGGCCGGCGGGTTGGGTATTTTTAATGGCACGAATTTTGATTTTTCCGATGGCAGTGATGGCGAAACGTTTACTGCTTCTGAGATGTCGGGTACGGCCAACACGGACGCGAACGGTGACGCACTTGTCCCGGTCGCGGCGGGTATCAACTACCAAACATGTGTGTACACGACCGTTTCGGTATGTCACCCCGTGACACCGACCACAGGTGTATCTACTACAGAGACCATTCCAGCGGTGGGTACCATTTCTGGCGTGCTGCAGGTGAACGGCATGACCGTGCCGAACGCGCTTGTGCAGATTGCTGGCCGTAACTCTACGACCGACGCGAATGGCAATTACTCTGTCCCTAATGTCCCGGCAGGCAACGCGACGGTGTATGCCTACTACACGCCGCCAACTACGCCGATAACGACAGGCCGACCATATATCGTCGGCCTGTATTCTGCCTCAAACTATCTTTACGTTGACGGCGACGCTACCAAGAATCTAAATTTTACTGTCGGTACGCAAACCATTCATGTAGTCAACACAGACGGCAATCCGGTCCCGGGGGTTAATGTGAGCATGGCTGGTGGTGCGGGAATATTTAGCGGCTCGACGTATCAGGTGACTGCTGACGACGGTGCGAACTTTACTGCAGGACAGATGTATGGTCAGGCGACTACGGATGCGAACGGTGACGCGCAAGTCCCCGTTGCAACTGGTCTTACTTACCAGACCTGTGCATACACTTCGGTTTCCACGTGTCATTCCGTGACACCGGTAGTCGGCACGCCGACGACGCTCACTGTGCCCACCGAAGTTCCGGTTGCGCCGAATGGCTTGACCGCAGTATCTCCAACTACTGTGCCTGCATTACATTGGAATGCAGTGAGCAGCGCCACGCACTACAACGTGTATCGTGATGGCGGTACGACGCCGATAGCCACTGTTACCCAGAATTCCTACACCGACAGTGGTGTGTCAGACGGCACGCATTCCTACGCCGTAACCGCAACGAACAGCGGCGGTGAGAGCCCACATTCGACTGCGGTGAGTGTGGTGGTCGATACGACGCGCCCTGTCGTAACGGTAACGCCTGCCGCTGGCGGCACCCTTTCTGGGACCGTTACCTTCAACATTACGGTTTCAGATGCCAACCCACTCGACGCCAATAAAAATAAGACTACTTGGGTGTATTTGTACGACACTGTTGGTACACAGAAAAGTGTCGGCGCCAAAGTTAATCTTTCAAACGGTAGCGGTTCGTTCACTGTCGACACTACTAAGCTGAACAACGGCAACGTCAACCTTGATGTCGGTATTGTCTACGATGCTGTCGGCAATGCCTCCGGCACCACCGACAACTACTTCCGCAATTACACTATCGCTAATTAGCTTATGGCGTAACAACCGGTGGAGCTGCCCACATGTATTGCTGTAGTATGCGGCGCAAACCTGCGGTAGTTTCTGTCTGAGGTGATACACTGGTGGCAATGAAATCCACCAAAATCATGGCAATAATTAACCTTTCCCCGGATTCGTTTTCAGGAGATGGCATAGCCAATCAAAAGCAGCTGGTTGAGCGGCTTAAGACAGCGATTGCTGCTGGTGCAGACATATTGGACATCGGCGGTCAGAGCACACGACCGGGTGCTGAAGTAATTGATGCCGCAGAAGAGATTCGACGGGTGGTGCCGGCAATTCAGGCAGCACAGCGGCTGACTGATCTTCCTATTTCGGTAGATACCTTCAAAGCACCGGTCGCAGCGGCGGCATTAGAGCACGGTGCGACGATCATCAATGATATTCAAGGCGGTTCGGACGCTGACCTGGTAAAATTAGTCGCGCAAGCTGGCGCGGAAATCGTTGTGATGCATTCCCGCGGTACACCGCAAACCATGGCGAGTCTCACTGATTATCCGCGCGGTGTCATTCCAGAACTCCTGGACTTCTTTCGTGAGAGAACCGAGCAGTTAATGGCCGGATTTGGTATTGCGCGCGAAAAAATTATCATTGATCCAGGAATTGGTTTTGCCAAAACTGCTGCGCAAAGTTTTGAGGTAACGCAGCGCCTTGCTGAACTACAAAGTTTAGGTTTTCCGATTTTGTATGGTGCTTCGCAGAAGAGTTTTTTGGGCTGGGCACTCACCACTGACCCCGCGCAGCAAGCGCCAGTGACTGAGCGCACCACCGGCACCACCACAACAACCGTTTTCGCAATGCTGCAAGGCGCCGACATTATTCGCGTACATGATGTAAAAGCTGCAGTGCAAGCACGCCGCGTGCTGCAGTGTATTGCCGACCCAGTCGTCCGCGAGCAGGTTGGCCCAGGGCATGCACCACAAAGCCAAAAGGTTATACAATGATCCGACTCATCGTTGCCGTAGATGAAAAAGGCGGCATCAGCCGGCATGGGCATATCCCGTGGGATGCACCGGAAGACCGCAAACATTTCCGCTTGTTAACCACCGGTGGAGTGGTGGTGATGGGCCGTGCGAACTACGAAGAGAGTGTACGTCGGCCGCTACCTGCCCGGCGTAACATCGTCATCAGCCGACAATCTGGTCTTAAGATTCCTGGTTGTGAAGTCTACTCCGATCTCAAAACCGCTTTAGCACAGGCCGAAGATATCTGGGTAATCGGCGGCGCTTCGATCTACGAACAAACTTTACCTTTGGCCGACGAAGTCTACATGACCAAAATCCCTGGCGACTACCACTGCGACCGTTTCTTTCCGTCACTCGAAAACTTCACCGGCAAGGTACACAACTTCACGGTCAAAAATGGTGTAATCGCTTCTATTGCGTAGCGATACATAAGAAGCAGAGAAGAGGATCCGACTCTCGAGATGGGATGCATCAACGCGATAGAGATGTTATAATATTATTCATGGAAGCGAGACCCGAGGTTGTGCCCGAATATGCTGCTCTATTTTTTCAAGCAGATGGGATTTTTGAAGCGAATCGAGGAGTTAGTGGGCCGGAAGCTGACCGAGCTCGTATCGACGCAGCGCATTTATATCAAAGAGCTGCCGGATATTTAATATATGAAGAACTTACGGCAAGAGGGTTGCATGACAATGATATCCTCGAGTTGACACCTGCAGAAGTGGAGTTTTTAGCACACGATGCGATGGGTCAGGTTCAGTTACGTGTGCAAGATCTTTGTCCTGAAGCTAAAGAGGCACTTAGGAGGGTTGCATACCAAATAAGCGGAGAGCCCAGACCGGCGGCTAGCCACGAGCCAGCCCCATACTCTGTGTCGTAATACCTTGATGCTTAGGTTCTACTCTTCAAAACCGCTGCTCTGAATCTCTAAAATCGTGGTGCGCTGGTAGCGGATAATTTTTTCATTTTGGAGTTCCTTCATGGCGACCGCGGCGCTTTCACGGGTAATGCCGCAGAGGTCGGCGATCAGCTGGTGACTGACCGGGAAATTTACCAGTCGCCAGCCATTGCGCCGTGCGGTGGCGTGGCGGGCTTCCAGGAACTTGAGCGCGGCTAGAACTTTGTCGCGAGCGTTGGTTTTACTCAGGCTGCTTAAGCGAGTGAGCAACTCATGAACGTCGCTTGAAAAATGCGTGGCTAGAGTTTCAGTGAGGTCGGGGTCGGCACGCATAGTCAATTTAAGTTCATTAGCCGACAGTACGTATACTTCGCAGTCACTAAGCGTGGCGTAGAACCATTTGAGTGGATCGTGCATGCCTGAAAAGAAGGCAAACGGCACAAGGGTTGGTGGCTGGACGATGTGCAGAATCTTCTCGTTACCTTGTTCATCGATGTCGTATAGCTTTACCACGCCGTCCTTCAAGATACACACTTCCAGCGGCGTATCACCTTGGTAGAGTATGATTTGCCCGGCAGGAATTTGCCGCACGTGCGCACCCTGTGTCAATTGCTGCAGTGCGCCTGTTCCAGTGTCGGGGTTATGCTCCATCTCTTCTAGTATACCTCAGATCTGGAAGCGCGCCGCCGTATAAAGAAACCGCGGATGTACATAGACTGGAAAAGTTTGCGCCCGCGCCAAAACCAGTCTGTAACATGAGGAACCTCACAGCAATCCTCCATGGAGAGGGGATATAGTAAAAAGCACAATGTAATCGGAGCGGTGCGCAAAAATAAGCCTAAAGCACAGGGAGGGCGAGATGAATCTTATACTATATCTTTTAATCGGCGGCGCTGCTGGACTTTTGGCGGCGAAAATTGTGGGCCTGCACGCTCGTTTGCTCGGGGATATGATTATTGGTGGTACTGGCGCCCTCATCGGCGGCCTGCTATCGCGTTTAGTGACGAGCCCCGACCAGTCGTACTTTGCCATTACTGGCGCTGGCCTTTTGTGGTCGGTAGTTGGCGCTTTGATCTTCGCAACTACTATCGCTGCACTACACCTCAAAGCCCAGCACCACCACTTTAGCATCTAGTCGAGCGTTGGGACGTCGAAGGCCTGCTGGTAATCTCTTTACGCCACAGTGTGGCTATGCTCGTGGCCTTACAGTGGTGGAATTGCTATAGTAAAACGCATGTTTGCATTGCTGATTTTGCTGATGGCTATTGGCACGGCGGTTTTGCCATTGATTGTAAGTGAGGCCGCTCGTTTCTTTCCAAGGCTGAAACTGCAGCCCGGTTCACCTTGGCTGCCGATTGTCGCCGCGGCGCTGCTGCTGGTGAGTATTGCTTTGCCTGATGTGCATATTTCGAAGCAAACCAGTACTTTCCAACAGCATTTTGTTGGCGGCGGAATGTATAGCGCCTGTCTGTATCTGTATGCCAAGCGGGTGTTTGGCTGGCGACCGCACTGGATTATTGACATGATCTTTTTGTTTGCCTGGGTGTCGGCACTGGGTGTGGCCAACAAACTCATCGAGTTTGCTTTTCTAGAGTTGCGCTTAGTTGCTATCGACACCTCAGATGCTTATTGGGATTTGTTTGCGAACACGCTTGGTGGCTTCGTAGGCTACTTTTTGTTGTCTGCTTTTTGACACAATGAGCAAATACGCTCTAACGCATACAGCCTGTGCCGGTTGTAGCTGGCTGTAAAGTACACCCTCGCTTTCTCTGTATCTGAGGAATTACGTATTTTCGGCGCTTACAAAAAAGTCAATGAACAATCATACAGTTTTGTAGTTGGTACCCTAACAGCTCCTGAATTCTCCGCATGGTTTACTTGCCAAGATAAATATAAGGTGAGTAATGACAGCAGAATTGATCCAATTGTCAAAACGTCCACAGCCCGGTGAAAACCTTGCAGGAGCTTTAGTTGATCAACCATATAGTCCTCCCGCCGGAGAGCAACATTTCCCTAGCTCAGACAGCACACAAGCGGGGGGTGAATCTGTTCGTTTTGCTTGGCTCGAACTAACAGCGAGATGTCAGGAGGAGTGCGGTCATTGCTATGCTGAAAGTGGCCCAACGGGGACACATGGTTCGATGACCACTGACGACTGGGGTCGTGCCATAGACCAGCTGGCGGAACGAGGAACCAATATGGTGCAATTTATTGGCGGCGAGCCCACACTGCACCCTGAACTCATACCGCTAATCGGTCATGTGCTTACGCGTGGGATGAACGTGGAAGTGTATTCCAATCTTGTGCATGTTACCCCTGATCATTGGGAGGCATTTCAGCAACCAGGAGTTAGTCTTGCTACCAGCTACTACTCTCCTGATCCCTCGAAGCATCGAGAGATTACTCGATCGAATACGCTTAGCCCAATTCGCAGGAATATTCGGCGAGCGGGTGAGCTTGAGATACCGCTGCGAGTTGGCCTTATTGGTGTTGAAGCAGGGCAGGATATCGAGGGTGCTATAGCCGACCTCCAATCACTCGGTGTCGATCGGGGTAGAATTGGAGTCGACTATTTACGACAAGTAGGGCGTGGTGTTCGCGATGCGGTCACACCCGAAACGGTAAGTCAGCTTTGCGGCAATTGTGCTGACGGGGTGGTGGCCATTATGCCAGACGGCCGCGTACAGCCTTGTGTGTTTTCGAGACAATCAGATTTCACGATTGGTAACGTCCGAGAAGCTTCTTTGGACACTATTCTAGACAGTAGGCGCTTTGCTGACGTGCGAGGTCTCCTCAGAGAAGAATTCTATGGGTCGCCCGAGGATGGAGAAGAGGGCATACAAAATTGCACTCCAGACTGCACCCCGAAGTGTACGCCTAGCTGCGACCCGAGTTGCTCTCCTAGACAGGGTACTTGCGTTCCGGACTGTCAGCCTACTAGGAATCCTTGTGTACCCGATGCTTCGCAACCATGTAGGCCCGCAGACTGTACGCCTACATGCGCTCCGCCTCATTGTCGGCCAGAAAAGTAGTAAAACTGTAGCGCTCGGAGGGTGCTGTGAAATATATCAGCCAGCGAGTAGAGCTGGCTGATATATTTAGTGATTATGTTGCTTACTCGTCGTCGCCGAGGAGTTCGACGGAAGCCATATTCCAGTGGTCGTTGGTTGGTGCGGTGTCATTCATGGTGACGACCGAGCCAGCGGCGCCCGTTGGCTGGTTGGTGTACTGACTCCAATAGGTGTCGCCAATGGCGGTGTCGACCCATTGGTCGAGCATTACCTGGCCGGCTGGCAAGGTGCGCGCTACACTGCGGTCCCAGTCGTTGCCGACGGCAAACACCAGTGAAGTGGAATCGGTGGTCGTGAGGCTGACATGGGGCGCACCGGTGGTAGCAGATGTTGCGGCTGAGGCGCCGATGCCCCGGACGCCTTCCATAGCAATGACGGTCAGATCTTGGGCGTTGCCGGTTTTGGATTCAGTAGATTTGACGGTTGCATTGGTAAGGATATTGGGCGCCGTTGCGGTCCAAATTTCGCTATCGCCAGACTGCGCGTTGGCGCGTTTGACGAGCGTCCAAGTTAGCCCTGCGCCGCTGACGGTAACGGTCTGCTTGTTTGCTCCTGATGGGCCATCGGCCGAGACAAAGGCCAGGAGCACTTCGCCAGCCATGGCAGTGTGGAAAGAGGGAGTGGTAACGTTACCGGTGCCGTGAGCCGTGACTTGCGCTTGCATGACGAAGCAGGTCATTGGTGGGGCTGGATTTTGGACAGTAACCGTAACCGTTGTAGCCGTCCCAGTATTGCCACTTGTGTCGGTAGCGATGGCTGATAGCGTGTGCGAACCGCCACTCACAGTGGTCGTGTCCCAGTTCAGGGCGTAGGGTGCGGTAGTTACGGGGCTGCCCAAGTTGTGACCGTCGAGTACAAACTGTACCGAAGCGACGGCCACATTATCGGCGGCATTTGCGGCGAGAGGTGTGGTCCCTGAAACAGTCTGGCCGTTGGTGGGGTTGGTAATGGCCACGGTTGGCGGTGTGGCGTCGGGAGGCGTAACGTTGCTGGGTACGATTTCTACTGCGGCGAGGTTCCATTGATCGGTGGTGGGGGCGGTATCGCTCAGGCTAACATTTTGGCCAACCGCGGTGCTTCCGGTGGTGGTGCCTTGTGACCAGTAGGTGTTGCTGCTCGCGCTGTCTGCCCATTGGGATGTGAGCGATTGGCCGGTGCTGAGCGTGCGAGCGGTGGCGTGGTCGTAGTCGTTGCCGACCGCGTAGAAGTATGAGCCAGTGGCAGTTGCTGCAAGACTTACGGATGGTGCGTTAGCAGCTGCGGCTGCGACAGCTGATGTGCCCACACCGGCAGCGCCCTGGAAGGCGAGAACGGTCAATTGCTGATCAAAGCCTGTAGCACTCGGTGTTGAGGTAACAGTTGCACCGGATAGGGTTGTCGATGTATTGGCGGTCCAAATTTCGCTATCACCAGATTGCGTATTCTCACGCTGTACTAATGTCCAAGCTAGCCCGGCGCCACTGACGGTGCTGGTTTGCGCACCCGCGCCGCTTGGTCCGCCGGCGCTTACGAGGGCGACTAGGGTTTCATTGGCAGTTGACGTGCTGAATGGTGTAGTTGAAATAGGGCCAGTGCCGGTTTGTACCACGGTTCGGTCGATAGTCAGGCTGCCTGACGGCCCGGCAACGACATTTACGGTAATCGCTGCTGCTGTGCTCATATTACCTGTGGTGTCGGTTACCTGTGCGCTTAAGGTGTGGCTGCCAAGAGGTGTACTGCCGACGGTCCAGTTGTATGAGTACGGTGTAGCTGCGACTGGAGCGCCGAGTGGCTGTCCATCGAGCAAAAATTGTACTGACGATACGGTCGCTGGGGCAGTCGTGGTGGCGTCAGCCTGTAATGTAACAGTACCCGAGACATTTGAACCTGTTGCCGGGCTCGTCATGGTGACAGTCGGTGTGGTGGTGCCAGGATTGGTTTGCGATAGAACGGTGACGCTATTGCCGGCGATCTGGATTTTGGTGTCGGTTACGTTATTGCTGGTGTTGCTTTCCGTAAGCACATGCGTCGGGTCGGCAATACCACGCAAGATGTAGGTGCCATCAGGGACACCTGTCAGATCAATGGGCTGTCCATCGTCGGTTTGGTCGTACTCGTCTCCCCAGCCTACTGACCAGCCGAGCGGTTTTGTCGGGCTTTCACAGTTTGACTGCGGGATGAATGAGTTATTCGGGGTGTTCGGCACGCCGCCAACGTAGGTGTCGCCAGTCATGCAGTAGTCGGTCTTGGGGCTTGTAGCAACGGCGGCACCGGTAGAGCCGTCGGCGTTAACGCTATTCAAGGTGAACTTGTTGAGCGGAAATTGGTAGTCGCTCGGCGGGTCGAATACGCCAGTAGCCGCGACTGGTACGGTGTGGTCAAGACCCCAGACCCCGGGGCTTGTGCTGTTGTATATGGACTGGACGAAGGTCGCGGTTCCTGTAGTGCTATTGTATGTGGGGTCGATTTCGAACGGCCCGGTGCCAGCGTCCCAAGTGATGTGCGTGTATCGCAGCAAACGTACTCCGTTGAGAGTGCCAATGGAAATCTGACTGGTCGGCACCTTCATCTGAATGTCAGGCAGGGTGACGGTGGCTGCAGATGCTTTTGGCACGAATACAAAGAAGGCAGCGGCGGTTTGTACACTGGCAATTACGAGAAACAGTGTTCTCCGACTTGCCGCGCCCATGTGTGACCTTATGTTATGCAACAGTGAACCCATCCGAACCCCTCCATTCTGGCGCTTTGCAGCGCATACAACCCTAAAAGTACTTAATTATCCTTACATGTTCGACTATATGCGACAGTTTTGCACCTGTCAACCGGGGCTTTTACTACGATTTTACCTCTGTTATATGGTACTTTCAGAAGAGACGCCTTGGCCATAATTTTTGGCGAGATACGACGCCAACTTCGACGGCGTAGAGCCAGATCTGAGCCTGGAGATAAATCCAGAAAAGCAATGCGAGGGTGATCGAAAAGACTCCGTAGGGCGTGTTTAGGGTGTGCAGTTCGTGGGTCATGAGGTATCCTCCGAAGGTCTGTAGTAGCTGCGAGCCGGTTGCCGCGAGGAATGCAGTCAGCCAAAAAGCGTGTTTTGAGCCACTGTTGCCCGAAACGCCGATATGTTGTACGGCGTATAACCCGACGATCAGCAGACCGTAGCTGATGAGGGTAGGAATAATCTTGAAGAGGGGTCCATGGCCGAGACTGGTGGCCAAGCTCGATAACACTGCCGCGACAAGGAGGGCTCCGCCGCCGGCAACGATCATACCCAGGCTTTTAAACATTCCCTTTGGAAAGCCAGCTCGGCGGCGTTTAGGCACGCCCCAGAATAGGTCAAACGTCTGACGGACAGCATCAGCTGCTCCGCGGGCGCCATATACGGCGACAATGATGCTAAAAACCAGCGCGACGCCGGCCTTACCTACGCTGTTGATGTTGCCGCGCAATTGGCTGCCGAGCAACGGAAATGAGTTGTCGATTCGCGTTAGAATTGCCGTTTGTAAATGCGGGTCATGCCGCAATACGAGCTGCAAACCGGCAGTGGCGGCGAACAGTAATGGAAACAGTGCCAGAAATGCGTAGTAGGTAAGGAGCGCGGTCCGATTGCTCCCTTGGTCTTCGCCAAACTTTCGCATGACGGCGTATGGGAACGCAAGCCAGCGGTGATTATACTGAAAATCGTCAATCCAAGCAGTCAGTTTGTGAATGAGTCTCATCATGGTCATTCTTATTGTACAACGTTATACGTAGCAGGCCAGTTCGCCTGTCTTACATAGCGATTATTGCAGCAAACGGTCGCAGTTAATTTCGAGCATAGTCAGGCGCGGGTAGCGTACGAGCCGGCTGTCCTGTAATTCTTTCATATTAATGGCAGTGCTTTCACGGGTGACGCCGATCATATCCGCTAGCAATTGGTGGTTGACGGGGAACTTCACACGGCGCCAGCCGCTGCGGCGCACCATGGCGTGGCGCAAGGCTAGAAACCGAAGGGCGGCCAAAAGCTTATCGCGTGTGTTCGTTTTGCCGAGGCTACTCAGACGCAGAAGCAGCTCGTGGGTTTCGTGGCCTGACCACTGCATAAGCCAGGCTGCCAACTGGGCGTCGCTTTGCATCTGGGTGGCTAGTTCTTCTTTAGAAATCACGTACATATCGCAATCAATCAGTGCAGTGTAAAACCACGGTGTAGCCCGTGCGCTGTCGTCGAACGGCAGCGGTAAGATGGCTGGCGGTTTCATGAGATGCAGTACCTTTTCGTTGCCTTGGTCGTCGATATCGTGTAGTTTGACGACGCCCTCTTTCAAGATAAACGCGTCGTTGGGGTTGTCGCCCTCATAGACAATGATCTGCCCTTTGGGGAAATGCTTAATGCGAGCAGTGCTGAGCAGGGTGGTGAAAGCGGGGGGAAATTTTGCAGACATGTATACAACATACGCATCCTGCGCCGCAGTTGCCGTTAGATTTTTTACAGCCCTCTCTGTAAAAAGTTACTGACCAGGCGGGCAATGTGCGCGAATATACCTTTGAGGGTAGTAGTTGATGCAACCTTATCACTAGTCGTTATCCTGGTGATTTACCAGATTTTTGTGATGCATTTTACGATTACTTGCTGCGCCGCTGCTGAATAATTAGCAAAAGGAGGGTGTAAATATGATCCTCGCGCGTCAAAAGAAGTGGAAAAAATGATGCACGAACACAAGCACGAAGGTAAGTTTAAGAGCCGCAAACAGGCCATCGCCGTAGGGCTGAGCAAAGCACGCGCTAAGGGCGAGCGCGTGCCTAAGAAGCCCTAGATAAAGGGGCGGATAGGGCTGAAGATGGAGCCCAGCGGACCTGCCGCCTGGCGTACGAGTTCGAAATTTGGCTCTCGGCCGTGGTAATCCACGCGCTTGTTGCCATAGGTGAGGCGGCCATCAGCGTGACGAAGGCACATCAGATAGATGCGGCGCCGAACAGCATGCAGGGCCAGCCATGGCGACGACACCTCCATCTTAAAGCCGACCATCTCATATTTCGGCACCCCTTCATTTTTGAGTTCTTCACCTGTACGCATCGAAACCTCCCGTTTAGTTAGTTCCTATGTTTGACTAGAATACCACTCCGGGCTGCAACTATGCTGTAAGATTCTTGGCGCTGGCGACAAAGATATGCCACATCTGGTTATCAGTTTTGCATCCCCGGCCGCGAGCCGCTATAATACCGCTGTAACTTGCTTAGACGGCGCCGTGGCGGAGTGGTTACGCAGAGGTCTGCAAAACCTTGTACACCGGTTCGAATCCGGTCGGTGCCTCCAAATTTTCTTTGAAAACACCTTGCGCGGGTGGTGAAATTGGTAGACACGAGGGACTTAAAATCCCTTGCTCTAAAAAGCGTGCGGGTTCGATTCCCGCCCCGCGCACCATAAAGATCATAATGCAGCAATCGAGCTCTCTGTGAGCTCGATTTTTCGTAGTCCATCACGCTGCTCTTGCTATACTGCTTCTATGCAAGCTATTTGGGATTTTACTGATACTGAAAAAGAATTAGTGCGGTCTTTGGTACGCAAAGGTAAGACCGAAGAAGACAGTGTTGGACCATTCGCCGTCGTTTCGTTTGAGACTTTTTATGAGTTGTTTACGGCAGATGAAATTAGGGTTGTCGAGAAATATCTGGCGTTTGATCCAGCTGTGCTGCATCCAAAATTGCCCGTACTTGGCGTGGCGGGCGTGCCGCGTGATTTGGTGGCGATAAACGGGCAAAAGTATATCGTTGGTGGCAAAACGCATCATCCGCCGCAGCAATACTTGCCGCGCGCAACATACGAAGCATATCAAGCGATGAATACAGCGCTGCATGCGGATTTAGGGAGCGAGCTGGTTGTGCTGTACGGCTATCGTTCACCAGCGCGGCAAGTGTTTATCTTCTTTCAGATCCTTGCTGAAGTATATGATTTTAACTTTGCCAAAACGGTGCGCAGAGTTGTGCTGCCAACGTGCAGTGAGCATGTTTGTCCGACGCGTCAGGCGATTGACTTCATTGCAGCACAAGCGCCAGAAGGACAGGAATTTGACCAAACCCGGGAGTATGCGTGGCTGCAAAAGAATGCCTCGCGTTTTGGTTTTGTGGAATCATACCCCAAAGACAACACGCTCGATATGATGTACGAGCCGTGGCACTGGAGCTATCGACCGTAGATTTGGCTAATACTCAGACATGAAGTGTTCGACTGTTTTCAAGAAAGCCTGTTTCTGTTCAGGCAGGAGGCTGAAGTATTGACCAAGAACAGCGGGCGTGGTGGACTCAAAGTCGATCATCGGGTCGTAGGGTAGGTGTGGTTTTTCAAAGATGACCGTATCGGCAGGTGTAGTGTCGGCGAAACAGACATCGCTGGCGGCGACTAGCCATTGTTGACCCGCAGCAATAAGCCCGGCGGCCCGCGCCTGGACTTGCAGTTGCATGCAGCGCGGCGCATGGCTGGCGCAGGCGATTTGGATGACCTGGTTGATCTCTGTTGGCTGGAATAGTCGTGCGGCTGCTGCAACCTCGTCCGAGGTACGAATAAGGTCTTCGCCCAAGATGATTTGCTCAACGCGAGCGCGCAACTCTTCTAGTTTTTGCGGGTCATCGCCAAGGAGTTTTTGGAGTTGCGGAAACGCTGCTAGCTCGTCTAAGTGATCAAGCACATATTTTCGCGTGTACTCGTGCTCTTTGAGGCCGTTCTTGCGCGACGGGCCGCTACAAATGACGACCTGTTCGATGGTATTCCCCGGTGTTTCCGTCAACAGCATGCGGCACAGCAGCGGCAGCGAGCCGAGTCTATCCTTGGCGGGTTCACCCCAGGCGACGTACTCCCAATTGTCGTCCTCGATGTTATATACATGGATCAGGATGCCGGTCTTCATACTTTGTTGAGTATACACCCGTCTGCTATCCTGGTCAGAGATATGCCGAAACCGACCATTGCTATCCAGATTGTAAATTATAAGACCAAATCTTTCTTGGAACCGTTGCTCACCTCAATCGTGAAGGACATTTCAGGGTCTAAAGTGTTTGCTGAGATTAGTATTCTCGATAATGATTCAGGCGATGACCTAAGCGACCTAGCGCGTAGATGGAAAGATCGCAACGTCAGCGTGTTCATGCATGATAGTAATGTTGGCTTTGGTGCTGGGCACAATATTTTGGCACGAAAGACGGAAGCTGAGTACATCTTGTTGCTCAACCCAGACATGGTGTTTATTGAACCCGATACGGTGAGTCGACTGCTGCAGACAATGATCGAAACGCAGGCTACGGTGGTGGGCCCAAGATTGCTATGGCCAAAAGATCGACGCAACCGGGAGCTGCATTTGCTCGAACTCGATCAACTTGAGCAGCAGCCTTGGGATCACGGCCGTGACGACAAACGACGATATCGTATCGACAGTGAGAGGTGTTCAGTTGCATGGGTTTCAGGTGCGGCTTTCTTGATCCGTCGCGATGCGTTTGAAGCGATTAGCGGATTCGACGAAAAGTTTTTCTTGTACTATGAGGAAGTTGATCTGTGTCGTCGGTTGCGTAAACAGGGAAAGCGAATCGTCTATAATCCGCATATTCAGATATTGCATTATGGGAGTGCGAGTGCCAACAAGATTAGCTTGTATGGTTTCAAATCGTTGCTCCGCCTTGAACTGAAAAAACTGAAACGCTAACTCGCCTTACACTTACGTCAGTATGTTATACTAAATTCTAATGAACCGTGTACAGCCTGTCTCGATGCAAACCATGATGCCCCCGCGGGCATAATTTTTCTCCTCCAATTTTTGCTTTTATCACCGAAAAACAGGTAGACTACCACTATGAGTAATTTTTATGTTTGTACTTCCATTCCGTACGTGAATGGCGAACCGCATGTCGGCCATGCGCTGGAGTTTATTCTGGCAGATGTGCTGGCTCGCAACGCTCGACAGCGGGGCGATGACACACTCTTTAGTACTGGTACCGATGAGCACGGCAGTAAGATTTTTCAGACTGCCGAGAAATTAGGTAAGACACCAAAAGAGCTAGCCGACGAAATGAGCCAGCGCTTCCGCGAGTTGAACAAGCGCTTGAATATCAGCAACGACCGCTTTATCCGGACCACCGACAAGGCGCACGAGCAGCGCGCCCAGCTGATCTGGAAGCGGCTTGAGCACGATATCTACAAATCCACCTACACTGGCTGGTACGATGTTAAAGAAGAAGAGTTCATACCGGAGAACCGTGTCGACCCAGCGCGCACTGATCCGTCGCATCCGCAGGCTTACCAGAAACTCGAAGAAGAGAATTACTTTTTCCGTCTGAGTAACTACACCGATAAGATTATCAAGGCGATTGAATCGAATGAGTTTGCCGTCGTGCCCGACACGCGCCGCAACGAGATTCTGTCGGTGTTGCGCGAAGGACTGGACGATGTCAGCATCTCGCGTCCGGTAGATAAGTTGGACTGGGGTATCCCGGTGCCTGGCGACAAGACGCAAGTGATGTACGTGTGGTTTGAGGCGTTGATGAACTATATCACCGTGCTTGGCTATCCAGAGCACGATGACTTTAAGGAGTTCTGGCCGGCTAATGTGCAGGTGATCGGCAAGGATATTTTGCGCTTCCATGCCGCAATTTGGCCTGCAATACTAATGAGCCTTGATGTACCACTCCTCAAGACGCTGTACGTACATGGCCATGTCACCATGGACGGCCACAAAATGAGTAAGTCACTTGGCAATGTGGTGTCGCCATTTGAGATTCTCGACAAATACGGCGCTGACTCATTCCGCTACTATTTCCTCAGGCATATCCCGAGCTACAACGACGGCGACTTTAGCTGGGACGCACTGGAAGCGTCTTACAACAACGAGCTGGGCAACGAGCTGGGCAACGCCGTGCAGCGCACCGTCGCGATGATCGAGAAATACCAGGCTGGCAAGATCGGGCCGCTTCCCGAAGCGCAGCACGATAGCACGCCGGTCGAAGAAGCCATTGAGCAGTGCCGGTTCGACCGCGCTTTAGACGAGATTTGGAATCAAGTGCGCGGCCTCAACCAATACATCGATGAAGAGAAGCCGTGGTCGCTGGCCAAGGCTGGCGATGTTGAGCACTTGCGCGAGGTATTAGCCTATCAAGTAGCCTGCTTGCTTGAGATCGCCGATTTACTTACGCCATTCCTGCCGGAAACCAGCGCCAAAATTCAAGGTATCTTTGCGGAAGGCACGCTCCATCCCATCGCCGGCACACTGTTCCCTCGTCTCGAGCTATCTGCCGAGGGGTGATTTACTAAGAAGGAATGGACTTACAATCTATTAGGTGTTATAATATTTAATAATTATGTCTGAATATGTACCTCCTGAAGCCGCAGATAGCCGACTGGCAGACGCCGCACAGAAAATCGCTTCGCTCATAGTGCGACTTCGTGTCCCGGCACTATATCCTGGCGGTAGGTATGACGTGGTGCCTGCTGATGGTTCGGCATTCCGTGCGCCTTTATTGCTACACGCAGCTCCTGAAGGTCAGAGTCAGACGCGATCGCTAACTTTTGACATGCCAGAGGCTGTTCGTAGGGATTACCCACTTCCTTCAGAACAGGCCGGGATGCACCGATCGCCTCTTAGGCTATCAGTATCTAGCGATGCAGCTGTGACAGTGCGCGCATATTCTGGGTCTGAAGCCCAATTTCCGGATTGGCGAGTGACTGATACGTGGCCAGAAGCGTCGAACCAAGCTTTGACACGCATCCAGGACCGCTACGATCGCACCTCCGGTTTATGGGTATTGACTAGAAAAACCACGGTCGACGTTTCGCAGCCAAAAGGCTCCCAGTTGCAGGCAGGCATGGCGGGTGAGTTGGAGCGTGCGGCTACAGCTTTTGAATCGGGTGCGATGGTTGTTCCGGTAGAAGCTTTTTAAAGACCTTCAGCTAACGCTAATCTAGGTTAATGGTATAATACTGTTATGACCAGTATGGAAAAACCTTCGGGTGAACCGTGCACACCTGCGGACGTTGTGACGGCAGGAGGGCGACTTGTTGTGGCAATGCGCCAGTTGAGAGTGCTACGAGCTGTCCCTTTAAACGACAAAGGATATCATTTCGATTTCCCAGGTCTGGCCGGCAATAACGACGCGCCTCAAGCGGTAAGCGTTACTATCTATCGTAGTTTTGCTCCACCACCAGATTATCCTCTTCATTCTGGGATGGTACCATCCATAAGGGACAGCATTTACCGGATAATAGCGGGCGTTAACGATAGTGGCGAGGGAAGCCTTCCTGCTATTACTAGTACGGTACAACTCGGACCTTTCACTACGCAGTATTCGTTAGTCGATCGTCAACTCAAGGATAGGTTTGGGGACGACGGAGTAGTAGAGCGCACATTTATACCAGGCGGCGACAAAGACGGTGTTGCGGAGGAGCCGCTCGATAGCCCAGAAATTCCTCCATTTTGGCTTGGGACGATGGCGGGTATGTTTGACGAGATTGCAATTGCAATTGAGGCTGGCAAGAATGGGATGTAGAACCCGGACAAACGGTCAATGAGTGGTTTTTGAGCGTATATGGAATTGTTTGATACTCACTGTCATATTCACGAATCGGACGTTGCTACCCAGGGTGATGACGCGACTCAGTCGCGATGGGCCAAGCTTGGCTATCCGGCGCCGAGTAGTTTGATCGCTGAGGCGGCGGAGGCTGGCGTAACACGGCTGATGGTAGTGGGCTGCACAGTTGAGGATAGTGCGCTGGCGGTGGATGTGGCCGGTCTGCATGACAAAGTGTGGGCAAGCATTGGTGTGCATCCGCATGATGCGGAAACGTTTGTGGCGGACAAAACAGCGCAGGGGCGATTCGCTGCTCTAGCAACGCGGACCAAAGTGGTAGCGGTTGGTGAATGTGGCCTGGATTTCTTCTACGATAACGCTAGCCGCGCGGCACAAGAGCAAACGTTACACATTCAGCTAAAACTTGCCCAGAAGCATAATTTGCCGCTGATTTTTCATGTGCGCGACGCATTCGATGCTTTTTGGCCGATTTTTGATCAGTATCCGGGTTTGCGCGGCGTGATTCATAGCTTCTCGGCGACCGAGAAAGAGCTTGCTGATATTCTGCAGCGCGGGTTATATGTTGGTTTGAACGGCATCATGACATTCACTAAAAAGCCCGAGCAACTAGCCGCCGCCAAGGCCGCGCCGCTAGACCGTTTGTTGCTGGAGACGGATGCGCCCTTCTTGACTCCCTCCCCATACCGTGATACAATCTGCACGCCGAAACATCTACGCCGCACGGCCGAGTTTTTGAGCGAACTTAGGGGTGAGACGCTCGAACGGCTCGCAGCCACAACGACTGCAAATGCGCGCAAACTATTCGGTTTATAAGGACACCGGAATGATCAACGCTTTCCCGAGTAGCAAACCTGAAACCAAGACCAAGCAGCCCACCCCCGAGCCGCACGCTGCTCGACGTGCCGTACGCTACACCGCCGTTTCCAACGCTCAGACTGCTATTGCCCGGCAATTTCCCGCACTGTTTATGGCACCGCTAGCTCAAGCGGTAAGCACCGACAATCAAAGGAGTGACGACCATGTTGCGCAAACTGCTGCATAGTCTGATCATCCAAGACCCTGATGAACAGGCTGCGGAGCTATATCGTGAGATTATTCGCCACGAGGCTCGCGTGGGTGGTCGTTTGTTCGGCCCCGTTCACAAGCAGGTGCGCCGTGAGTTCTTCTGCCTGGACGCTCACACCTGGGTATGGTACGAAGAATGGACCGACAAAAACGGACGTCACACGATAACGACACGTTACGATGTTCGTCCCAACGGCGTATTGAAAGCCCAACCCGGCCACGAATACGGGTACATCGACACCGATGAAGCCAAGCGTCTGTACCACGCTGTCTCACTGTATAATAAGCATGTCGACGCCGCGTTGTACGGCTTGGCCGCCTAAAGATATCATCGGTGGACACGTCACTCTATTTTGACTACGCTGCGGCTACACCGGTTGATCCGTTTGTGCTAGAAGCAATGACCCCCTATTTTAGCGACCGGTTTTATAATCCCTCGGCTATGTACGGTCCGGCGCAAGCTGTGCGCGCAGATCTTGAAGAGGCACGTGCCCGTATCGGCCATTGGCTTGGGGCTCGCCCGAGTGAGGTTGTCTTTACGGCTGGCGGCACCGAAGCTAATAATCTAGCGATTCGCGGTGTGCTTGAGCAGTTTCCAGAAGGGAATATGGTGACGAGTCGTATGGAGCACGATTCGGTGCTGCAGACGGGCGAGCGTTTTGCTGTGCGTGAAGCGCCTGTGACGGCCGAAGGGATTATGGATATTGCTGCACTCCTACGACTCATCGATGACCAGACGGTATTGGTGAGCGTCATGTATGCCAATAATGAGATCGGCACGATTCAGCCCATTCGTAACATAGCGCATGCAATTGAAGTGGTGCGCCGTGATCGACAAGCGCGTGGCATATCCGTGCCGATCTATTTCCATAGTGATGCCGCTCAGGCTGCGGCTTACTTGGATCTGCATGTCTCGCGGCTGGGAGTTGATCTGTTGAGCATTAACGGTGGTAAGATCTATGGCCCGAAAGGAAGCGGCGCGTTGTTTGTAAAGAGTGGCGTGCGGCTAGCGCCGCAACTGCTCGGCGGCGGACAGGAGCGCGGGTTGCGCAGCGGTACGGAGAATGTGCCGGCGGTAGTTGGCTTGGCGACTGCGCTAGATCTAGTGCAAGAAAACCGTCAAGTAGAATCGACGCGTCTTGCCCCGCTCCGCGATTATTTTCTGGACGAACTTTCGCTCAAAATTCCAGGAGTGCTTATCAACGGCTCACGTAAACTTCGTTTGCCGAATAACGTACATGTCACTCTCCCTGGCCAAGACAATGAGCGACTACTGTTTGCGCTTGGTGAACAGGGCATCCTCTGTGCGGCCGGCTCTGCCTGTAGCGCCAGCAGTGATGAACCCTCGCATGTGCTTGATGCACTTGGAGTGAGTGAAGCTGCCGCCCGTTCGTCGCTGCGGTTTACGCTCGGGCACGCCACTACGCGGCAATCAATCGACAGAGTGGTTACAGCCTTGCTCCAGATAATGTCATTGTAGAATAGTCATTCGCTCGTGTCTCGATGGCTTGCTACTGCTATACTAGAGGCTTTGCGTAAGGAGTTTAACCTAAAATGAGTAGCCAAAAAGAATGTAACCCCTCGAGCTGCCCTATCATTGGACGGGGAGAAAGTCAGCTGCCAGACGAAGTTGTATGTGGCGCAATCTGCTCGGCGGCGACGTACCTTTTTGCAGGAGAAGTCGTCGTTGAGGCAGATGTAGCACAAGCAGACAACGGCTCGACAACAGGCACCGGCCAGTAATACTGCCGCAAGTTATCGCGGCCCTTGCAGACCGCACTGTTCTCGGCATATAATGAGCATATGCGGAGCTGGTCTAGTCCCAGCCTTTTTATTACATAAAACAAGGTTCTGCCGCATCGACACTCCAAGCACGGCTAGATACGCTTGAACAAAACATTCAAAAGTGTTACGGTCAAAATGAACACTCATTACGGTGGTGGTGGCGACTAAGCTATTGCTACTGAGAGAGTGAGCATGTCAACTGGAATTAAGCAGGGATACTTCCAAACGATATGATATATTTCACGCACCAAGAGCTCGCCGCTACCTACCACGTATCTGTCAAAACGGTCCGCAACTGGATTGAATCCGCAAAAGAGGGCAAGCTGGTGCTTGCCCTGCATGAAACAAATGGTCGCTCGTACATTTCAAATACAGCAAGCAACATTGCACAGATTGAGCAACTGGCTGAGAAGGGGAAAAAGTACCGGCCGCACCGTGCCGTCAAAGTTGTTACGCCCCGAGTAGAGTTCTACAATCTCTACAATCAAGCGCAGATTTACGACATTATTATGAATCTGGATATCCACAAGGAGATTCCACGGCAGTACAACTACTTTGATAAAGGTGCCGACTACTGGGATGATTATGTGCAGCGCCTGTCTGCGGAGAAGATGACGAATACGCTGACGAGCACGATTCATTTGCTTGAAATCAACCAGACCTATCTCGACGACCTCTTGAAAGAGTACGACCGCATCAATATTATCGACATTGGGCCGGGAAATGCTTTGCCCGTTCGCAAGTTACTTGAGCACTACATGGCTCAGGGTAAGCTTGGTAAGTATATTGGGCTGGACATTAGCCAACAAATGCTGCACATCGCTGGCAGTAACATCAAGCGCTGGTTTGCTGACAAGGTTGATGTCGAATTGCACCAGATTGACATAACTTTTGAACGCTTTACGAATCTCGTCGCAGAGATGGAACTACGGAAAACGGATAAAAAAGAAGTCAATGTTGTGCTTTTCTTTGGTGCTACCGCTGGAAATCTGAAGGAGCCGTATGGGGCGTTGAAGACTATTCATGACAGTATGGCGCGCAATGACGTGCTGCTCCAGGCGCAGAAACTCGACTCCAAGAATGCCAGGCGCTATTTCGATTTCAACCTAAAGACCGGTAACGTGGATCTGGCACCCAACCATCGCTTTATTTTCGATCTTCTGAATATCGACAAATCCTACTATGACGTCGAAATGGGTTTTGATGAGGTGCTGAGGGAGCGGTATATCCGGGTTCGCTTCAAGCTCACGGTTACGATTAATTTTGTATTTGCGAGCGCCGAGAAGACCATCGAAGTTAACAAAGATGACACGATTTTGCTCTGGCGGTCACGCCATTACACCGATCTTGAATTTCTGCAATTGCTCGACAGCTGCGATTTTCACACGCTGCATGCCAGCCAGACCGACGACTGGGAGTATATCCTGACGGCAGCGCAGATCAAGCGCAGTTAACAGTTATCGATTGTGCGAACATCCTCGCCAAGCGTAACCACTTTGCGCTATACTGCCTGAAGTATGTTTAAACATAAGCGGAATAGTTTGTATCGGCTCATATTGAGCGGTGGCGTGTTACTGGGGTTGCTCGCTGGTGCGCAGAACGCGGCAGCGCAGAACGTAACCCAAGGATACGGCAGCGATTCGGTGCTACAAAATGGCCTGATCGTGCAGCTCGTGCCAGGCAATGCTGGCAAAGTGCAGGCCGTGACGCAGAGTACGGCAGCGCAGATGCTCGGTGTGACCGTTTCGGCCGGCAACTCGCCGGTGTCACTTTCTACGAATGGCTCAGCAGCGCAGACATATGTGGCTACATATGGTGAGTATCCTGTGCTTGTGAGCGACCAGGGCGGCGCAATTAAAGACGGCGACTTAGTGACGATTTCTTCGATTGATGGCGTTGGCATGAAAGCTGGCACTGCGCAGACAGTGGTCATTGGCAAGGCAACGGGCAGTTTTGACGGCAAAACCAACGTGGTAAGCACTACGAGTTTGTCGACAAGTGGCGGCGGCCAACAAGTGGCGCTTGGCTATGTCAACGTGAACATCAGCGTGGCGCATAATCCGTTATATAAGCAGCAGACGTCAACGCCTTCTGGCGTACCCTCCTTTTTGGCCAGTGCAGCTAAAGTGGTCACCAACAAGCCGCTTGGCCCAGCGCGAATTTACGCAGCTCTCGTAGTTTTGATTCTGGCGCTGATTATTGCCGGCGCATTATTGTATGCCGGCGTGCGGACGAGTGTAACGGCCATCGGGCGTAATCCTCTTGCAAAGCAATCGATTATGCGCGGGCTTTTGCAGGTCATATTGCTTGCGCTTATTATTGTCAGCGTGGCCTGCGTTGCGGTATATTTAGTACTGAAAGTATGATGCTTATGCATTCTGATGAGGGCGGACGCGGACGATGACAATCTGGTGGCTGATCTTTATCTTGAGTCTTATCCTAGCGAGTGGGCTGGGTTTTATTTGGGTCATTTTGCATGTGGGCAACGACCGTGTGCACAAAAAGAAAGTTGATTCATATGAACAGCTGGCGGCACGTGATGTCGAGCATATTTTTAACGATGAGTTTCGCGAAGAACTGCGCAACCGCGGCCGGCTGCACTTTGAGAAGATTTTGGGTGAGAACGCTATGTTTTTGCAGCAAGACTTACGCCTGACGACGGCCCAGCTGAACGATTATATGAAGGATGAGATTAGTCGTGAATTGAAAGAAGCGTTTGCCAACTACGAGCAGGCCATTACCGATGCCAAGCAGCTGGCGGTGGACTCAATCACTAAGACCAAAACCGCTATTGATGAGCAGCGTGAGGCGCTGGGTTCGCAACTCCAGAAAGAGATTATCGACGAAAAGGCGCGGCGCATCGGGGCCTTTGACGCGCATATGGCTGAGGTGGTGAACCACTGGATCGTGCAGGCTATTGGCAATCAGATTGATTTGAATGACCAGCTTGAGTACATCTTAGGCGAGCTTGATACGAATAAGGCGGCGATTATTGAGGATATCCAGAATGGCGCATGAGCACGAGGATACCGAGCACGCCTTAACGCTGCCAGTGCTGGTATTCGGTTTGCCCGAAGTACATCGCTTGCAGCGCGAGCTTGAGGCGCTCGAACAGTATGTTCGTCAAGAGACCTTGCGTGGCGGAGACAAGGCGGTGACGTTGCCGCGGACAAGCCGCTTGTTAGAAGCTTTGGCTACCGATAATCAACGGGACTTATTGCAAGCTTCAGCGCGCAAGCAGCTCAGCGTGTTCTTGCAGCAGGTTGTGCAGCAAGCGCCGATGGTGCACATTAGTTTTGCGGCCGACCCATCGTCGGCTTTTACGGCGAAGGTGGTGGCGTGGTTGCGCGGCAACATTCATCCGCAGGCTTTATTACAGTTGGGGCTCCAGCCAAGCATCGCCGCTGGATGTGTCGTGCGCACGGCAAATAAAACGTTCGATTTTAGCCTGCGCGAACGGCTCAAGTCGCAGGAATCGGCGCTGGCTACTGCTTTGCAGGGAGCGATCAAGTGAGTGGCAATCGGCATTTCGACCAGCTCGTCGCTGCTGGCAAGCCGGTGGGTGAGGTTATTGCCGTTGACCGGTTCATGGTGCGTGTGCGCGGACTCCAGCCCGTGAACAATCACGCACTCATCTTATTCGAAGATGGGACAAAAGGCTACGTACACCATATTTATGAAGATCATGTGCTGGTACTCCATATGGGAACGAATTCGGTGCATGTCGGATCGGTGGCTGTGGTGCAGCACGAAGAGCTCGTGGCAAAAGTGGGCAAAGACTTCATTGGTCGTGTTGTGTCGGTGACTGGCGACCCGCTTGACGGTAAGGGCCCAATCGCCGCAGACGGCGTACGTAATGTATTTAGCGAGGCACCGCTGTTGTTTGAACGCGAAGCACTCGACACGCAGCTCGAAACAGGGATCACGGTTACGGATACGCTGTTTGCACTCATGCGTGGCCAGCGCATTGCCATCTTGGGTGATGGCAAGTCCGGCAAGAGTACACTCGCGACGCAGCTAGCGCTCAACCAAAAAGACACCGATATCACTGTGGTGTATGCGTTGATTGCGAAGCGTCGCAGCGACGTCGATGCCTTGCTCGTGCGCCTTACCGAAAATGATGCGCTCAAGAACGCCATTGTGGTCGTAGCGACCATGTCCGATTCGCTCATAATGAGCTATTTGGCGCCATACGTAGCTTGTGCTATGGCCGAATACCTCTGGCAGGATCTGGGTCAAGACGCGCTGATTATTTACGACGACCTCACGGCGCATGCGCATACCTACCGCGAAATCGCTTTGCTGAGCGGTATGAGCCCGGGGCGCGATTCATTCCCCGGTGATATGTTTTATGTGCACTCGAGCTTACTTGAGCGCGCTGGAAAGTTGGCTCGCAATCATAAAACGCTGACTTCTATCCCGCTGGTGTACGCCGCTGGTGGCGATATTAGTGCCTATCTGCCAACGAACGTTATGTCCATCACCGATGGGCAGTGGATTCTCGATATGGATATTTTTCGCGACACCATGCGTCCGGGGGTGAGCGTCGGGCTGAGCGTGAGTCGTGTTGGTGGACGCGGGCAGGATGCGCGTCAGAAGCAGTTCGCTGGGCAAACGTTCAAAGCCTTAACCGCACACTCGCAGGCGCAGGAATTTGCGCATTTTGGTTCGGAACTGGCCTTGGCTGCGCAGGCAGACTTGGCTCGCGGCGAGCGACTGTATAAATTGCTCAATCAAATTCCTGGCGAACGCTATACACTGCAGGCGCAAACGATGATGCTCGATATTGTATTGAACTTGAGCGAAACCGAATCGCTCGACATTGAACACCTCAAACAAAACGCTAACGCCACGGCCGCAGAAATGAAGAAACCAGAAGATTACGACAAGTTGCGCGATGCGTTAAAGGCCAAGAGTATCGTGGAGATGAAGCGATGAGCCGGCTGGTTGAGGTTGAGGCGCAGAAAAAAGCCGTCGGCACTATTGTGACGCTGACGAGCGTGTTTGAAGGGCTGGCCAGCATGCGCATTGCCCAGGTCAAGAACCAAGTGCAGCAATCCGAGCAGTTTTTTAATGAACTGTGGCAAATTTATCGCCAGCTGCGCGCTGACAGCTTGTTTAGTTTTGGCCGCGAACATACTGAAGAGGTTATCGACAAGCAGTTGTTTGTCATTGTGAGTTCTGAAGGTGGATTTTCGGGAGACATTGACCAAAAACTGATCAACTGGATGCTGTCACAATTTGCACCCGATAAACAGGATTTGATTGTCATTGGCCACCACGGCGCCATTTTACTCACCCAGGCTGGGGTCAAATTCAAGAAATATTTCACCTTGCCGTCGCGCGACAAAAACATTAATGTCGAGCCGCTGGTGAGCGAAGTGCGCCGATACAAATCGACCAGTGTGTTTTACCAGACGTATGTGTCGCTGATGGTGCAAGATATTAAGCGTATCGAACTACAGACCGCTGTGCAGCAACAAGGGCAGCGGGTGCGCGGCAAAGCGACAGAAACCGACGAAATCAGTGAGCAGAATTATATTTTTGAGCCGAGTAGTTTTGAGGTGATCGCTCATCTGGAGCGTTCCATGACGCAAATTGCTCTCAGTCAGGTGATCTTGGACTCCAAGCTCGCCCAGTATGCCAGTCGTTTCCGGGCTATGAGTATGGCCAACGACCGCGCTGACGAGTGGCTGAACGACCTCAACTTGCAGTACAACCGCACTAAGCGTCGCACACAGGACGAGCGTCTGAAGGAAATGATTAATGGCTTACGCCGGGCGGTAGCAGCATGAACCAGGGTGTCATTCGATCGGTGCAAGATTTGTTGGTGCGGGTGATGTTCGACGACCAAGTGCCTGATGTGCACGAGATTTTATTGGTCGAAGGCAGTGATGCACCGCTGCTGGTTGATAGCTTACTGCCTGACAACTATGCACTATGTTTGAACATTCAGTCTGATCGGCATTTGCAAAAAGGTATGGCGGTACGCCGGACTGGCAAGAGTATTGAGATTCCGGTTGGCGAGGAATTGATCGGACGCGTGGTTGACGTGCTGGGCAATCCGCTTGATGGTTTGGCGCCAGTCGGCGTCACCAAAGCAGGCAGGCGGGCTATTTTCCAATTGCCGGCCCAGAACACGAATTTCAAGGTAGCCAAGCCGGAAATTCTCGAGACTGGGATCAAGGTTATCGACTTCTTCGCGCCGTTCGTGAAGGGTCGCAAGATCGGTATTATCGGTGGTGCTGGTGTAGGGAAGACCGTGCTCACCATGGAGCTTATCCACAACGTGGCGCTCGAAGGGTCTGGCCTCAGCTTCTTTACTGGTATTGGTGAGCGCATTCGTGAAGGGCATGAGCTGTATGAAACACTGAAGGGCCGTGATTTGCTGAAGAGCACTTGCATGCTCTTTGGGCAAATGAATGAGAACCCGGTGCGCCGTTCACTGATCGGTCTCAGTGCAGTAACACTGGCAGAGTACTTCCGTGACGAACAGGGCAAAAACATTCTGTTCTTTGCCGACAACATGTACCGCTACGTGCAGGCCAAGAACGAAGTGGCAACCATGCTTGGGCAGGTCCCGTCGGAGGGCGGTTATGAGCCGACGATTTTCTCAGACGTCAAGATTTTGCAGGACCGGTTGAGCTCAACCAGTACAGGGTCGATCACTGCCGTGCAAACGATTTACGTGCCGGCCGACGACCTCAGCGACCCGGCCGTGCAAATGATCCAGCACGAGCTGGATTCAGTGATTGTGCTCAGCCGGGCCGTGGCCGAGCAAGGTATTCGCCCAGCCGTCGATCTTATTCGTACGACGTCATCGCTTTTGTCGAGCGATATCGTGGGTGAACGCCATTATCTCCTGAGCATCCAAGTGCAGGCGCTGCTGCAAAAGCACGAATCTTTGAAACCAATCATCGCTATTATCGGTGAGAATGAGCTCAGTCCGTCTGACCGCGTTGACTACGCCAAGGCTAAAAAACTCATCGACTATTTCTCGCAGGACATGTTCGTGATGGAAGACATGAACGGCAAAAAGGGTGAGTTTGTGCACCGCGAGGACATGCTGAAAGGTATCGAGGAGATTATTGTATGAGCGACCCGGCCGCTGGAGCAGCTGAAGCTGCCGCGACCACTGATCCGGCCAAGAGTGAACAGACGGCCGCCGACGGCACGCCAACGATGCACATCAAAGTGTATTCACCGTTCCAGATTTATTTTGATGAAGTGGGGCGGAGTATTTCGGCGGTCAATGCTACTGGGCCGTTCGATATTTTGCCGCATCACCACAACTTTATTACTTTGTTGAATCCGTGTGAGCTCTTGATACGAAGCCTTATCGGTCACGAGCAGCGCATTCGTATTTCTGGCGGGCTGATGCATGTTAAGGCCGACCGCGTGACAGTATTCTTAGATATTTAGAATTGCCAGTTTCTCTGGCTAGTCGAGCACGATGTAATCAAAACCAAATGTCTGGCTGGCAGGGCCAGCGTTTGCGGCGCAGACGCTCATGTTGGTTGTAGAGCGATTGATGTAATAATTCAGCCCAGCGGCGCCCGAGCTGACTGGCGTAACGACGACGTGCGGTGTGGCGGCAAAAGCGACGGCGAATGTTAAGGTGGCAAAGCATCCAGCAGGCGGTGAAGTGCCGGTGTTTATGATAATAGTACCGGAAGTGTCTGAGCCACTCACCGATGCCGAGCCACCACCGCCGACAGCCGGGCCTTTGGCGAGCGAAGGAATTGCCCCTCCGGCCGAGATGTGGTGGGTAAGGGCTAGATCGCCGCTGATGGTCAATGTGTTGGCTACGACCGAGGCCGCTGAAACGCTCCCGTTGAAGGTGCTGGCACCGGTCACGTTGAGGCCGTTCTTCGCGGTCAAGGTGCCCTGCACACTGGCCACACCACTGACTGACAAACCATTCGCGCTCACTTGGCCGAGCTGGCTCGTTCCCGATACGCTAATGCCGGGCAGGCTCAACGTACCACCAATGGCTACTGCGCCGGCCACTTCGAGGTTGCTGCGTACGAGTACACCGCCAGCAAATACGGCGTTGGAGGCAACGTTCAACGTTTGCTGGTTGCTGCCTACGGTGACGTCGGTGTTGGCCAGCTGTTTGAGTGCACCGGGTGACAAACTCTGCGTGGCCACTGTCGTGTTCTTGTTGCTATTCGAAACTTTGTTACTCTTGACGAGCATGCCACCCGCCACGCCCCCTGCGACGACGAACAGTAGTATAAACAACAACAAGTAGATGTTAAATCGCTGCCAAAAATGCTGCCTTGGCGGCTTGGGAGGCGTAGCGCCAGACTCTGCTGGAGGTGTCTCGGATAACTGTGCTGCTGGTGCGCTCAAGGTAGGCTGAGTATCAGCGCTGGCGCCGCCAACTGACGTGCCGCCGCCCTCTAGCGAGTGCACGTCATTGCTTGTATCGGTTTGCAGCTGCGTGGGGTCCACGACGTCCTTTCTCTTGCTTCTATCATACAAGAATGCCGTCAAAGCGTAAACGGAATTGCCAAGCCGGGCCTGGCCGTGGGACAATGTATATATGAATGCGGTACATCGGTGGCTGGGCAAGATTGGGGGGATCGTTGCCGGTTTGTTGCTTGTGGCGAGTTGGCCGCTGGCGAGCGCGCAGCAGTCATCCTCGTCGCACTATCAGGTGAATGAGGTGTATTTTGGAGCGGGTGGCGATTTAAACGATTGTTCGTCGCACTATTGCGCCAAAGAGTCGGCCGGCGAGTTGAATGTGGGCAATACTAAGAGTACCAATTATCAGGCGCAAGGCGGGTTTGATACCGACCGAGCTCCGTATATCGCTTTTACAGTTTCTTCGTCATCAGTAGATCTGGGCGTTTTGACTATGGGCGCTGCCGCGACCACAACGGCAACATTCTCGGTGAAATCCTACTTGGCGAGCGGCTATATTGTGCAGATTGCTTCTAATCCGCCGGTAAGCAACGGTGCAAGCCCGCATACATTAACTGGGCTCACGAGCTCAACAGCATCATCGCCTGGTACTGAGCAATTTGGCATGAACCTCGTCGCCAACACTACTGGCTGTGGTGCTCCGGCCAATTTTGGTGCCGCTGCGGTGCAAGTTCCAGACAGCACCTTTAGTTTCGGCGCTGCCGCTACTGGCTACAACACCTGTGGTCTTTTTAAATATGTCAAAGGCGACACGATCGCGAGTTCTGCCAAGAGTTCAGGCGAGACCGATTATACCGCCTCGTATATCTATAACATCAGCAATGTTACCCCGGATGGTCAGTACTCATACAACGGAGTGTTCGTGGCCACAGCGACATATTAACTATGAAAAGGCAAAGTAGTTGTGCTAAAATCTCCCACTTGCAATGATAAACATAAGCGTGTAGTATCCTTTTATAAGAAACAAGGATGGGTAACCACATTGAAAAAAACAATTAACCTCTTACAGCGCGGACGATACGCCTTGATGGCAGTTGTTATGGCAACCATTTTTATGGCGCCGGCGCTTACACAGCAGGCAGCGGCGGCTCAGGCTACGTCGCGCAGCATTCAGCTCAGTAACTCCACACCTAGCGCCACGGGCGTTTCGTATTCTTTGACCTTCACGCCGGTAACGACTGCGCAGGAATTGATTGTTGATTTTTGTGGCGACACGCCATTTATTGGCTCGACCTGTGCCTTTGCAGCTACCACCGTACCTAACGTCGCTAGTGTGACCTCGAGTGCCGGTACGGTATCCGCAATCGGTAGCGGCACGCCTGTGCACACCATCAAGGTCACCGGTTTGACGATGACCGGCGGCTCACCGTACAACATCGTGTTCGGTGGCATCGTCAACCCCAGTACTGCGACATCTTTTTACGCCCGCATTATGACATACGGTACGGGTAATGCTTCTGGATACACGCCAGCCAATACTACAGGTAGCACGACTACGACAGGGACATACGTAGATTATGGCGGTGACGCCATGTCGACTGCCCAGGCGATCTCAGTTACCGCCAAAGTTATGGAAACGCTCACCTTCTGTGTGTCCGGCTCAACTATCACAACTTGTGGTACGACCACCACGCCGGCGCTGACTCTCGGACATGGTGCCAACAATATCTTGGATGCGAGTGGAGTTGATACCGCAAATGCGTACACGCAGGCTTCCACCAATGCGGTATCTGGGCTCGTAGTACGACTAAAGAACACCAGCTCGGCTACTTGCGGCGGCTTAAGTAGTAACGGCGGCACCTCTTGCGGTATTCCAGCTGTAGCTAGCGGTGCAACGACTGCCACGACGATTACCCAGGGTACTGCAGCCTTTGGCGTATGTGTGGCGGCTGGCTCGCCGAATACCACAGCTTCGACGCCGTATAACGATTCGGGTTGTACAAAATACGGTATGGATGATTCCTCTGGAACGAGTGTGCGTAGCACCT
>Ga0105241_10000358_pt1 | contig 34691 bp, 16 predicted proteins | sample KBSC64metaG_FD_80422 | JGI IMG/M metagenome (GOLD analysis project Ga0105241, IMG submission 80422) | Corn rhizosphere microbial communities from Kellogg Biological Station, Michigan, USA - KBS C6-4 metaG | ecosystem: Host-associated > Plants > Roots > Rhizosphere > Soil | place: Michigan, USA... | reverse complement strand
ATTTACCAATGGCGTGCCGCTGGCGGAAGTAGCATTGAACCAAAGAGCGCTGCCGTCGTCGGAAGTAGTGGCAAAAGTATAAGTACCGGCTACGGGTATGCGGATATAACCCGTCCAGACATATCCGTAGTTGGTGCTCTGCGTGGCACCTGCGATGCTGACATTCGGCATCCTCCCCGAAGATACAGGGGTCAGGGTAGTGAAGTTCGGCAGGGTGCTCCAGGCTGTGGCCGTAGTATAATATTTATAGTTCAACCCGGTGTTGATCGTTGCGGCCGTCACCTGGTTGCTGGGTGTAGAAGCATTGCCGCTGCCATCCATCGCAACGATGGAGAAAGCAAACTGTTGACCTGTCGCAAGCGCATTCACGGTATAGAAGGTATCCGTGGTAAAATAGCTTTTCGCGCCATTGACATATATGTAATAACCTGTCACGCCCACGTTGTCCGTCGCTGTATTCCAGGAGAGAGATACAGAGGTGCTGGAGGTATTCGTCACTGTCAGGTTGAGCGGCGCCGCAGGGGGCGTCTGGTCGGACTGCGTGGTAGCAGAAGACTCGTTGGAAATAGCCGCTGCAGCCGTGCTGTCGATGGCCCGTACCACGTAATAGTACTTTACATTAGGTTTCAATCCCTGGTCGACGTATTGGACGGTGTCGGCGGGGGCCTGACCGACATAGCTATAAGGACCGCCGGCAGTAGTAGACCGGAAGATCTCAAAAGCCGCCTCGGAATAGGTGGGATTGGGGTTCCTCGCCCAGTTCAGCTGTACCTGTGTAAAGGATAGTGCGTGAGATACCAGGTTGCTGGCAGGACTGGGAGGATTAGGTCCACCCGCATTGATCACCCTGAAAGGAGGTGAATATACACTGGAACAGCCGAATTGCTGGGTCACAGATACGATGTATTGACCGGGCTGCGTCGCTTTCAGGATACGGGTAGTGCCGATGACACTATCGCTGCCCACTTTTTTCCAGGTATAGCTGGTATAGCCGCTATCCGGTACCTGTAGATTCACATAATTATTGCCATCCGCGGAAGGAATAGCATCGCTCATCAAGCCCGAAACGGTGATGGGCGGAGTAATCGTAGGTTGCTTGATGGAGATGACCACGGGGGTATGGCTCCAGTCCGACCAGATGCCGAGGCGTTGGACCCGGCAGTCATAGGTACCTAACTGTGTAACTTTGATCGAGTCGGTAGTGGCAGTGGAGATCACCACGCCGTCCTTTCTCCACTGGTAGGCATCATAACCGGGCGCTACACCCAGCGTTACATTGATAGGGTCCCCGGTACAGAACTGCGTCCGCCCATATAAGGTCCATGGGTTAGCAGCATATTGCCGTACACAGAAAGGGAAGAAATCCGCCTCGCTCCAGGCCTGGTTCCAGGTGCCATGACCCAGCGTCGGGTATAAAGTATACTTGATATTCCCTCCCGCATTATTGATCTGGCCGACCACATTGGCAGCCGTCCCGGGATCCGGAGAACCATCCAGGCCACCCTGGAACAGCCAGATGGGAGTGAATTTGTAGGTATTGATATAGCTGTTGTCCGCCAGCGACACCCCTGACATGGGAAGGATGCCTGCCGGATACTGCGGATAGGTCTCCATAAAATTCCAGGAGTTATATCCCCCGGCCGACAGACCGTTCAATAGTATCCTGAAGGGGTCCAACTTGTTGTTGGCCACCATATAGTTGAGGATGTTCGTAATATACAGATTATGGTTGGCGCCCCAGCTTCCGGTGCTTTGCATAATGAACACAAAGCCGTCAAAAGCTCCATTGTTTACCGCATTGTTAAACACGGGACCGCCATTGGCCATCGAATATTCATTATCCGTAACAGGACCGCCCTCCCCTACTCCATGGAAGAATACGATGATGGGATACTTTTTCCCGTCATTGGCAGTGGGATTGTAAGATTTGGGAAATTTTAACCGGAAGGGAACCCCCACCCCATTGGGGCCGGTGTACACATAGGCCTTCCACGAGTTGGTATTCCAGTTCAATCGTACCGTCCGTATCCACTTGCCAATGGAATTGATAGCAGGAAGATTGGGGTTGTTGGGTGTGCCCACTGCCGCACTTGAATTGTAGGTATACACTGAGTCCGTGGGATCCAATATGCTCTGCGCCTGGGCATTCTGCACCAGACAGGCAACAAAGAGCATGACCGTAAAGAGAACGTTCGTAAAAAGTTTCATGATTGTTTAGGGAAAAAGGGCGTTTACAAATTCATTATATTAACTTGAAAATCAAATAAATACAAAGTTCTACCAACGTTTGATCGGTACTACGGTCAGGTAGCTCTGCCTAAAAGGATAGTGTCAGTTGATCAGGAGGTGAAAAGGAAATTGGAGAAAAGGGATTCACGGATAGTGACTTCAAAAAAGGTAAATAGTTAGCAAGCGTGGAGGAGGTTACTCAAAGGAGATCAAACTTAAAAAGGAGATATTCGGACGCAAGATAGCAAGATTTTTGATGTATTCTAATCCATTAACATATATAAATATATCTAATGCAAAAAGGGCCGCCTGCTGTGCAGGCGGCCCTGTAATACTGTTGGATCGATATTAGTTCTTCATGATCTTCAGGACTTTTTGTTCATTCCTGTTCACATAGGTTATCCGTACGAAGTAGACACCCCGGGCCAATGCCTGCGCCGGTTGTACGAGCACCTGGTTGACCCCGGCATACAATCCTTCCTGGCGCTGCTGATGCATGGGCCGTCCATTGACATCCGTCACGGTGATCAGCACCTGGTCGTTGTTCTCTGCCGGTATCTTCAGCGTAAAGGAGTTACTGAATGGATTCGGATAGGCCTTCGGCTCATTATCCCCACTGTCCCTGGTGGGGCCGAGCGTGACTGCCGCACCCGTCCGTGACGGCCCGGACACTATGGTCGTACCCGGCGCTGTCGGTGCTATATTTACAGTAGGCGTATAGCCTTTCACGATCATCGCTCCGATAAGCGCAAACTGAGCCTGTCCGTATGCTGTGATCGTTACCAGGGCAGTACCATCCGCGTTTGGTTTCACACCGTACAAGGTCACCGTACCCTTCGTATCCATGTTGGCGTTGAGATATACCGGGTCGCTGCCATTGACCGTATAATAGGCTGTCGCATCAAATACGCCCGTCGCACTCGCAAAGAACGTAAAGTCATAGGTCTTTGACATATCCAGACCCGTCAGCGTCACATTCGAGGTCTCACCCGCAAACATACCATAGCTCTCTATGATCACATTGTCAGGATAGAGTCCCGAGTTGTTACCTGTGTTCACACCGCCACCATACAAGCCTTCCCATCTAGCCGTCTGGACCATACCCATATTGGTCGTCACACCCGCGTCATTCTTGAAGTTGTTCCACACCATGTTCAGCATTGGTGGCGTATTCAGGTTGTTCCACGGTGCCGGGGGAGCCGGTGACAGCGTACCGCCATTGAAGTCGATCCACACCACCGATGAGTACGTGTAGCCCTGCACAGCGTTGCTATAGGATGAGTAGGTACTGTTCTGCTTAGCCCTTACCGAATAATAGTAGGTCCTGTCGGTTGTCAGGCTGCTATCCTTATACGTAGTCGTATTAGCCGCTACCGTGGTCAGCAGGCTGTAGTTGCTGCTGCCATCCACTGCACGCCAGATCTCATACCCTGTCTCGTTATTGGCGCGGTCCTGCCATTGCAGGCTGATCGAGTTCCTGGTCTGGTCGATCACCCGCAGGTCGGATGGCGCCATCAGAGGCACTACGGTCGGATCATATGCCTGGATCACCAGTGAGTTGATCATCGCATAATCCTGGCCGGCTGCCTTCTGTACAGTGATCGTCACGGTCCCGCTTGCATCCGGTGCGACACCATCGAACTGTACGGTCTTGTTCGAATTGTAAGCTGCATCCAGCGAGAGGGTCTGACCATTCAGCGTAAAGTTCGTCAGACACTTCGATCCGGCGTTGTAGCTGTTGAACAGGACAAAATTATACCGCTTCGAGACGCTTAGACCCTGTATCAGCAGCCGGCTGGTGCCGGTGCCGCTGCTAAAGAAGCCTGACTGCAGCACACTGGCGGGATATACGGTCGTACCGTTGTTCGGGTTGTTACCCACCTTCACATTGCCCTGGAAGCCGTCCTGTAAGGTAATGGAGATGCCCGTCGGCGTATTGCTGTCATCCCGCAGATTGCTCAGTACGGTGCCGGCAAACGGTATACCCGACATGTTGGTCCACGGACGCGGCGCCAGGGTGGTATCGGTAAAGTTGATATATGTAGAGCTGACATTCTGTTCTACCACATATATATTAAAGCTGGCGGAGCCGCTGGAATCGCTCATATCCGTTGCAGTGATCGTGATGCCGCTATAGAGGCCGTTGACACCTGCACCCGGTTGGATCGTTACTTTGCCGGTACCGTTGCCATTGTCTACAAAGGTTGCAAACGAGGGCAGGCCGCTGGCTGTCAGCGTGAGATGATCCGTTGCATCGTCGACTGCCGTTACATTCACTATCACGGTCTGGCCACTGCTGGTCGTTACATCGGCAATGGCATTCACCTTCGGTACCCGGTCGGTAGTCGTTACAGAAACTGAATCCGTAAAGGCGGATACACCATAACCGTTGGATGCACGCACCTTATAATAATAGGTCGCGCCGCCGGATACGGTAGAGTCTGTATAGGCCGTCACACCGGAACCTACCGTTCCTATCTGGCTATAGCTGCCGCCGGCACTGGTGCTCCGGAAGATCTGATAAGCCGTCTCATTATAAGCTGCATCCACCCAGGTCAGCTTAACGCCCGTACCCGGTACATACTGCGCCTGCAATTGACGGGCCGGCGCCGGAGCGGTACTGTCGTCGAAGAGCTGAGTGATCACCAGGGCATTGAGATAACCCACCGGCGTAGATGCATTCGCACGCTTCATCGTAAAGGTGATCGTTCCGTTCGATGCCGGTTTCAGACTACTTATCGTCACCGTATTCCTGGTATTGTTCTGCACAGCCAGCGTTACGCTCTGGTTGCCCACACGGTAGTTCGTCGATCCATTATCAGCCGCGCCACTCCATACGCTGCTCGCAAAGAACGTCAGGTTGTATAATCTGGTCGTATCCATACCCGTGATGACCGCATTCACCGTGTCGGGACCGCCATAATAAGCAAAGAAGTAGTAATCCTGCAGGACGGCATCAGGATAGACACCGGAGTTATTGCCCGTCGTCGGGCCGCCGGAATAAGTAGCCGGCCACCAGTTGGACGGGAGACTCAGACCCATGCCGGTGTTGACACCGCTCGCATCCTTGAAGTTGGTGCTCGTCACACCTGTTACACTATTCCACACACCGCCGATGGTATGGTTAGCCTGCATCCGTACATATATCTTCCTCGTCGGATCTTTATCCAGTACGGTCAGCGTGAAGGTGCGCACTGCCTTCAGACCATTGGCGTCATTGACGGTCACCTGCACATTGTAAGTGCCTGCTGCGGCATAGCTCGGATGCAGCTTCAATGTCGCCTGCCCATTGCCGCCTGCAACAATGGTATAATTGTTCGGCAGGTTGCTCACGCTAAAGCTCAGAGCATGCGAAGGATCCTGCTCATGCGCGCTCAACGGTATGTTCAGCGTATCGTTCTCGCTCAGCGTATAGTTGCCGATGCTGTCGATCACAGGTGCATAGTTGTTGTTGACATTCAAGGCAAACACCGTCGAGTCCTTACCGCCAAAAGCATCTGATACCACGATCTTCAGACCGGGATAATTACCCTGGTCGGCAGTTGCAGGCGTCAGCACCAATGTGGCTGTTCGATCATGGTTGTCCGTAAACGTGGCGAACGCCGGCAGGTTGGCCGCACTAAAGGTAAGCGTACCAATACTGGGTGAAGTAGCCTTCAGCGTCAGCGTCATGGTCGTGCCATAGCGCATGGACGTGTCCGCCTGCTTGGTGATCACGGGTGGTATATTCAGCGTCGTCGCCTTCACTGTGGGAGAATAAGCGGAATTACCTCCTACGCCGGTAGCCCGCAGCTTATAATAATAAGACTGGTTGGAGAATAATCCGGAATCCGTGTAAGAGAAGACATTCGCCGCAAAGCTTGCCAGCTGAATGAAATGGGTGGAATCCGCTACGCTGCGATAAAGCTGGAAGCCGGTGACGGTAGAAGCCGTATCCTGCCAGGTGAGTTTTATCGCGGTTGCTGACAGGACGTTGGTCGTCACTCCATATGGCGCCAGGGGTACAGCAGGCAACGGGAAGGTGGTCGTCACGGCCTGGTTGTTGGCAAAAACGGAATCCGGGATAGCCACCTGGTTAAAGCCAGGTCCTTTCCAGGACACTGACAAGGCTGCGCCGCCCGTCCCCTGGAAATACGTGACATAGAAGGGATAAGTACCCGCGTTCAGAGTCACTGTCCCGCTTCTTGTCGTTGCTGCCTGGACGAAATCATTCTGTACCACCAAATGGGCGCTGTCATAACCCCCTATGTAGAGGTCGCTGCCATCGTCCGAGTTCGTATAGAAAGTATAAGTGCCGGTTGTCGCGATCTTGATCATGCCCTGGAACTTAAAGGCATAGTTCGTAGTCCTCGTAGTCGGAGAGGTCGAAACGTTCGCCAGGAAGCCGGCGGACACAGGTGGCTGGGAATTGAGTTGCGACAAATTGGTCCAGCCGCCGGCATTTTGGTAATAGGTATACTTAATGCCGCCGACAGAGGCAGAGTCGAACCCTGAAGACCCATAACTATTGATGGCCTGTACCCGGTAAAAATACTTCGTGGAAGCCTGCACAGTCGAGTCATTGTAGCTCGTTTTGCCCGCAGGTAGGGTTGCTACGATGCTATACGGCCCGTTGAAGGCAGTGCTCCGGTAGATCTCGAAGCCGGTCTCATTATTGCTTCTATCGGTCCATTGAACCTTCACCTTATTATAAGAGGTCGCTACAGCCGTGACATTGGTCGGGAGAACGGGCGCTACATCCGCAGGCGTGTAGGGCGTGACAAAGTAACTGTTGTCGATGGGCCGCAGCGTGTTATCTCCAAAAAGACTGGTAGATGCCCAGGATAGGGACATGGCTTCGCCACCTGTGCCCTGGAAATATTCGACGAAGATGGGATAAGTGCCCGCCTGAAGGGCAATGGTCCCCGTCCTCGTCCTGGTGGCGTGTGACGAATCGTTATTTACCAACGGGGTGCCGCTGGCGGAAGTCGCGTTGAACCAGAGGGCGCTGCCGTCGTCGGAAGTAGTGGCAAAAGTATAAGTGCCGGATACAGGTATGCGGATATAACCATACCACACATAGCCGAACTTTTGAGTCTGCGTTGCGCCTGCAATGCTGACATTTGGCATCATTCCCGTGGAGGTAGGGGTGAGGGTGGAGAAGTTCGGGAGGACGGTCCAGGTAGCGGTGGTCGTATAATATTTATAGTTCAAGCCGGTCTGGATCGTGGCGGCTGTCACCTGGTTGCTCTGTGGGGACGCATTGCCGCTGCCATCCATCGCTACGATGGAGAAAGAAAATTGCTGGGCGGTCGCAAGCGCTTTCACAGTATAGAAGGTATCCGTGGTAAAATAGCTTTTCACGCCGTTGACATATATATAATAACCTGTCACGCCTACATTGTCCGTCGCTTTATTCCAGGAGAGCGATACTGAGGTCGGGGTCGTGCCCGTCACTGACAGGTTGAGCGGCGCGGCAGGAGGCGTCTGGTCGGATTGCGTGATGGCAAAAGACTCGTTGGACAGTGGCGCGGCAGCCGTGCTGTCGATGGCCCTTACCACATAATAATATTTTACATTGGGTTTCAACCCCTGGTCGGTGTAATGGACGCTGTCTGCCCGGGCCTGACCGATATACGTATAAGGCCCTCCGGCAGCTGTACCCCGGTAGATCTCGAACGCCGCTTCCTTGAAGGTGGGATTGGGATTCCTCGCCCAGTTCAGATCTATTTGTGTAAAGGATAATGCATTGGCTACCAGGTTGCTGGCTGCGCTGGGGGGATTGGGGCCCTTTGCATCGATCACCCTGAAAGGAGGTGAATATATGCTTGAACAGCCGTATTGCTGGGTCACTGATACAATGTATTGGCCCGGCTGGGTAGCTTTGAAGATGCGGGTATTGCCGATGACACTGTCGCTACCCACTTTTTTCCAGGTATAGCTGGTGTAGCCGCTGTCCGGTACCTCCAGGTTCACATAGTTGTTCCCATCTGCGGCAGGAATAGCATCGCTCATCAGACCCGAGATCCGGATGGGTGGCGTGACCGTAGGCGGTTTAATGGAGAGCACCACGGGCGTGCGGCTCCAGTCCGACCAGATGCCGAGTCGTTGGACCCGGCAGTCATAGGTACCTAACGCCGTTGCGTTGATCGAATTGGTGGTGGCGCCACTGATCACTACCCCATCCTTTCTCCACTGATAGGCATCATAACCCGGGGCCACCCCCAGCGTTACGTTCACAGGGTCGCCGGGACAAAACTGCGTTCGCCCGAATAAGGTCCACGGGTTCGCACTGTACACCCGCATACAGAACGCAAAAAAGTCCGGATCGCTCCAGGCTGTGTTCCAGGTGCCATGACCCAGTGTCGGGTACAGGGTATACTTGATATTCCCACCCGCATTGTTGATCTGACCGACCACATTGGATGCCGTCCCGGGATCGGGAGAACCATCCAGTCCGCCCTGGAACAACCAGACAGGCGTATACTTATAGGTTTGGATATAATTGGCATCCTGCAACGCCACGCCCGACATGGGAAGGGAGGCCGCCGTATACTGCGGGTAGGTCTCCATAAAATTCCAGGAGTTGTATCCACCTGCCGACAGACCGTTCACCACTACCCTGAAGGGGTCCAGCTTATTGCCGTTGGCCACCATGTAGTTGATGATGTTCGTGATGTAGGTGTTATGATTGGCGCCCCAGCTGCCGGTACTCTGCATAATGAGCACAAACGCATCATACCCCTTTTGATTCGCATTGGTAAACACGGGGCCGCCATTCGCCATCGAATATTCATTGTCCGTGACGGGTCCTGCCTCCCCTACCCCATGGAAAAAAACCATCATGGGATACTTTTTCCCGTCATTGGCAGTAGGATCATACGTCTTGGGGAACAACAGCCGGAAAGGCACCCCGACTCCGTTGGAGCCGGTATACACATAGGCTTTCCACATGTTGGTATTCCAGTTCAACCGAACTGTCCGTATCCACTTGCCGATGGTATTGACGGGGGGAAGATTGGGATTGTTAGGCGATCCCTTCGGTTTGGTCGTGTCATACGTATACACTGAATCCCTCGAATCTATTATGCTTTGCGCACGGCTTTCCTGCGCCAATAGACCGAAAATAATAAGCAGCCCCGTAAAGAGAACGTTTGTAAAAATTTTCATGATTGCACTTAGGGTAATAAGAGCGTTTACAAAATAACGTTAGTCAGCACTACGGTCGGGGGTTGGGACAAACAGGGGATTTCCTAAAAGGATAATGATACTGTCGCGTTGTTCAGGCGCTGGTAAAAGGAAATTGGAGAAGGAATTCACGGATAGTGACTTCTAATAAAAACTGAATAGTAGCAAGCGGGGAGGGGGGGTTAGTCAAAGGAGATCGAAGTCGGGAGGCAGATATTATGCAAGATAGGAAGATTTTCGACGTCTTGGGACGCCCGGACATATAAAAATTTTTTTAATATAAAAAGGGCTGCTCTGCATTGCAGAGCAGCCCATATAAGCTACCGGAAAAGAATACTAGTTTTTAATCACTCGCAGCGTCTTTTGCTCATTCCTGTTCACATAGATCACCCGTACGAAGTAGACACCTGTCGCCAGCTGCTGAGCAGGCTGTATACGTACCTGGTTGACCCCGGTATACAGGCCCGTCAGGCGCTGTTGATACACCGGCTGGCCACTGACATCCATCACACTTACCAGCACCTGGTCATTGTCCTTTGCAGGTACTGCCAGCATGAAGTAGTCTCCGAACGGATTGGGATAAGCCGTCAGATCCTTCAGATCGGTGTCTGTCGCAGCCGTGGCATCCAGTTGAGCTGCCGAAGCTGTCGTTACCAGCTGTGTCGCAACCGATGTCACGGGTGGCGTCGGCGCATTGTTCACGGAAGGCGTATAGCCTTTCACGATCATCGCCCCGATAAGCGCAAACTGTGCCTGGCCATAGGCCGTGACCGTCACCAGCGCCGTACCATCCGCATTGGGTTTCACACCGAACAAGGTGATCGTACCCTTCGTATTCTGGTTGGCATTCAGGTACACCGGTTGGCTGCCATTGACCGTATAGTAGGCCGTCGCATCGAACACACCCGTCGCACTCGCAAAGAACGTAAAATCATAGGTCTTCGACATATCCAGACCCGTCAGCGTCACATTCGAGGTCTCACCCGCAAACATACCATAGCTCTCTATGATCACATTGTCAGGATAGACACCCGAGTTATTACCCGTGCTCTGACCACCGGGGTACAAGCCTTCCCATCTTGCCGTCTGTACCATGCCCATGTTGGTCGGTAAACCTGCGTCATTGAAGAAGTTGTTCCATACCATGCCCAGCAACGGTGGCGTATTCAGGTTATTCCACGGTGTGCCCGGAGCCGGTGACAACGAGCCTCCATTGAAGTTGATCCACACTTGCGATGAGTAAGTATAGCTCTTCACGGTGTTGGAATACCCGGAGTAAGTGCTGACCTGTTTAGCACGAACTGTATAGTAGTAGGTCCTGTCGGATGTCAGGCTGTTGTCAGTGTATGTAGTCGTACCAGCCGCTACGGTGGTCAGCAGGCTGTAATTGCTGCTGCCATCCACTGCACGCCAGACCTCAAAGCCGGTCTCGGTGTTGCTGCGATCCTGCCATTGCAGACTGATCGAGGTCTTCGTCTGGTTTGTCACCCGCAGATCAGAAGGAGACATCAGGGCCACTACGCTCGGATTGTACGCCTGGATCACCAGTGAATTGATCATCGCATAATCCTGGCCGACTGCCTTTTGTACAATAATGGTCACGGATCCGGTTACATCCGGGATTATGCCGTTGAACTGTACAGTCTTGTTCGAGTTGTACGCACCATCCAGCGACAGGGTCTGACCGTTCAGGATAAAGTTCGTCACACACTTCACTGCCGCGCTATAGCTGTTGAACAGGACAAAATTGTACCGTTTCGACACATCCAGACCTTGTATCAGCAGACGGCTGGTGCCTGCACTGTTGGTAAAGAAGCCTGACTTCAGCACACTCGCAGGATATACGTTCGTGCCATTGTTCGGATTCGTTCCCACCTGCAGATCGCCCTGGAAACCGTCTTGCAGCGTTATGGAGACACCAGTCGGCGTATTGCTGTCATCCAGCAGATTGCTCAGTACGGTGCCCGCAAACGGTATGCCCGACATATTGTTCCACGGACGCGGCGCCAGGGTCGTGTCGGTAAAGTTGATATAGGTAGAGCTGATATTCGGTTCTACTACATATATAGAGAAGCTCGCCGAGCCGCTGGAATCGCTCATATCCGTTGCGGTGATCGTGATACCGCTGTAGGTGCCATTGGCGCCCGCACCCGGCTGTACCGTCACGGTGCCTGTACCATTGCCATTGTCTACAAAGGTTGCAAACGAAGGCAGACCGCTGGCTTTCAGCGTCAGGTGATCCGCGGCATCATCCACTGCCGTCACATTCACGGTCACAGTCTGACCGCTGCTGGTCGACACATCGGCAATAGCATTCACCTTCGGTATCCGGTCGGTCGTCGTCACAGACACAGAATCCGTAAGGGCAGATACACCATAACCGTTGGATGCACGCACCTTGTAGTAGTAGGTCACGCCGCCGGATACGGAAGAATCTGTATAGCTGGTGGCATTTGCACCTACCGTTCCTATCTGGCTGTAGCTGCCACCCGTACTCCTGAATATCTGGTAAGCCGTTTCGTTGTAAGCTGCATCCACCCAGCTCAGCTGAACGCCTGCACCCGATACATTCTGCGCCTGCAGTTGACGGGCAGCAGCCGGAGCAGTACTATCGTCAAACAATTGGGTGATCACGAAGGCATTGAGATAGCCCACCGGCGTAGCCGCATCCGCACGCTTCATCGTAAAGGTGATCGTTCCATCCGATGCAGGTTTCAGACTGCTCAGCGTTACGGTATTCTGAGTGTTGTTCTGTACATACAGCGATACACTCTGGTTGCCTACACGGTAGTTAGTCGTTCCATTATCCGCAGTGCCTGTCCACGCACTACCCGCATAGAACGTCAGGTTATACAATTTTGTCGTATCCATGCCCGTGATAATGGCATCCACAGTGTCGGGACCGCCAAAATAGGCAAAGAAGTAATAATCCTGTAATACTGCATCCGGGTAGACGCCGGAATTGTTGCCCGTCGTCGGACCACCGGGGTATGTGGCAGGCCACCAGGAGGATGGCAGATTCAGACCCACGCCGGTATTGACGCCGCTCGCATCATTGAAGTTCGTGCTCGTCACGCCTGTCACGCTGTTCCACACACCGCCAATGGTATGAGAAGCCTGCATACGCACGTAGATCTTTCTCGTCGGATCCTTATCCAGCACAGTCAGCGTGAACGTGCGCGTTGCCTTCAGACCATTGGCATCATTCACGGTCACCAGCACATTGTAAGTGCCCGCCGCTGCATAGCTGGGATGCAGTTGCAGCAGTGCCTGACCGTTAGCTCCTGGCACAACGGTATAGTTGTTCGGTACATTGCTTACGCTAAAGCTCAATGCATTTGCAGGATTTTGCTCACTCGCGCTCAGCGGTATGCTCAACGTGTCGTTCTCGCTCAGCGTATAGTTGCCGATGCTGTCGATCACAGGTGCATAGTTGTTATTGACATTCAAGGCAAATACCGTCGAATCCTTACCACCAAAGGCGTCTGTTACCACGATCTTCACGCCGGCATAATTGCCCTGGTCCGCAGCCGCAGGCGTCAACACCAGCGTAGCTGTCCTGTTACCGTTGTCGGTGAACTGGGCGAATGCGGGTAAGTTGGCAGCGCTGAACGTCAAGGCCCCTGCATTCACGGAAGTAGCTTGTATCGTCAGCGTCGTGGTCGTACCATAACGCAGGGATGTATCCGACTGCTTGCTGATCACGGGCGGAACGTTAGCCGTGGTAGCGCTGCTTTCATTGGAATAGCCGGAGGTACCGCCTACGTTGATCGCGTTGACCTTATAATAATAGGTGTCGTTGGAGAACAGCCCATTGTCGTTGTAAGAAGTAGCTGTTCCGGGCAGGGAAGCCAGCAATACATAGCTCTGGTTATTGCCTGCCGAACGGTACAACTGGATATTATCCGCATTACCGTTACCGTTGGTCCAGCTCAGGTTGATAGCCGACGGACCGTTGGCCGTGGCCGACAATGCGCTGGGCGCTCCGGGGATAGCCGGTAAAGCTGATGTAGTCGTATACGATACAGCGCCGGTAGTAGTGAAATTCTTCACAGCATTGACGGCCGCCGTAGTAAGCGCCATATTAAAAATGGTGAAGTCGTCAACCCATCCACCATAGAGATTGTTGGTGAAGGCGTTGAGGGCGCTCGTACCATTGATCTGCCCGATCCTTGCTCCATTGGTAGTGGTAGCCAGCGCATGGAAGCTGAGGCTGGTGTTGCTGGCCGCAAGATTGCCATTGACATACAGCAGGAGACTGTCCCCATTGTACACTACAGCCACATGCGTCCAGGAAGTGCTGGTAAACGCAGTCGATATGCTGGCGCGGGAATTGTTGCTGGCAACGGCGGCTATCAACGTATTGTTGTTTAGCACAAGCGCCAGACCATTGTCACTGCCGCCGATATCCCAGATTATCCGGTTGGTACCGGTCGTCTGGCTGGCTTTTATCCAGCAGGAGATCGTCCGCTGGTTATATGCTTCCTGCAGGAAGCTGCCGGTGTTGGAAATGGTAATATTCTGATTGGTGCCGTTCAGCTTAATGCTGGCAGCGCCTTCCACTTTGTCATTGACGTCGTAAACGGGACTGTTGGTCGTCGACAGTGTGTGGTTATTGCCGCTGCTGTCGTTGATATTATTATTGAATTTCCATTCGGCCTCCACATAGCTGCGGGTAAAGGCAGACTGACCATAGACATTTATCGACCTCAGCTGGTAATAATATGTAGTGCTGGCCGCTACGGAATTGTCGGTAAAAGTAGTGGTGCCTGCAGCCGTAGTTCCTACCGTTGAATAGTACCGTTGGCGGAAGTTGACCTCCACACTTCAAAACCGGTCTCATCTGCACTATTGTCTTTCCATGTAAGCTTGATGGAATTGTAAGAAAGCGTCGTAGCCACCAGGTTGGACGGCGCAGCAGGTGCATTGCCGTTATTGACGGCAGCATCATTCAAAGCCGAATTGGGAATGGTGGCATAGTTGCTGGATCCGGGTGTCTTCCAGGAAATACCTATCGACGCACTGCCCGTCAGCTGCATATAAGCAACAGCAATGGGATATACCCCTGCGGTAAGGCTTATAGTGGAAGAGGTCACCGTAGTCGAACCATGTGTACCGTCATTATTCACGATGGGCGTACCGGAGAAACTGTACGGAGAGCCAAAGCCATTCAGCGAACCCAGGAACAGCTTGCTGCCGGCAGAAGAAGTAGTACGGAAAGTATAGCTCCCCGTTGTCGGAACGATAATGTAGCCCGTCCAGAGGAATCCATAATTCTGGGTCTGCGTAGCCGGAGAAAGAGAGATATTCGCTGTAGCACCCACAAGATCCGGTGTCATCGAACCGAAATCAGGCAACACCTGCAGATCCGAAGGCAGGTTATAATAATTATAGGTGAACCCGGCCAGCAGAGGCACGCCGCTAACCTGGTTGCTGGCAGGAGATAAATTCCCCGCAAGGTCAGTGGCCTTCACGCTAAAGGCATAAGACTGATTCCTCGTAAGCCCGGCGATGGTGTATTGGGTCTGACCGCCGGATACAAAATAAGATTGCGCTCCGCCATTGACGTATACATAGTAGCCCGTTACACCAACATTGTCGGTAGACGCATCCCATTTCAGGGTGACGGAAGAACGGGAAGAACCGACGACCCTAACATTAGCCGGAGACGTTGGTGGCTGAGCATCCGCTACGGTAGTCGCATTGGCTTCATTAGAACCAGCGGAAGCCGCGGTATTGTTGACAGCCCTTACTACAAAATAATATTTCGTGCCGCCATTCAGCCCCGTGATGGTATCCTTGGACACATCAGCACCCGTGATATCCACCAGCTTGTAAGGCCCGCCGGCCTGGGTAGCCCTGTACACCTCGAAATTCGTCTCATTATTTACAGGCGAGGGATTCTGGCTCCAGATCAACAGCACCGAGGTCTGGGAAAGCGTAGAGGCCACGAGACCCGAGGCCGCGTCAGGCTTATTCGGTCCGCTTGCACTGATAACAGTGAAAGGAGAAGAGAAGCTGCTGGAACAACCAAACTGCTCAGTAACCTTTGCAATATAATCGCCCGGAGTAGTGGCAAAAAGAGTGCTGTCCGTACCGATGGTGGTGTTGTTGCCGACCTTCTGCCATACATAGCTGGCATAACCCGACGGTACTTTCAATGTCACACCGTTGTTGTCCAGGGCGGGAATGACCTTGCTCATGAGGCCGGAGACGCTGATGGGAGGCGTCACCGTCGGCTGTTTGGTCGCAATCACCACGGGCGTTCGGCTCCAATCCGACCAGGTACCAAGCCGTTGAACCCGGCAATCATAAGTACCGAGCTGCGTTACATTGATCGAGTTGGTGGTGGCGCCGGAGATCACTGCCCCATCCTTTCTCCACTGATAAGCATCATAGCCGGGCGCTACACCCAGCGTTACATTGATAGGATCTCCCGGACAGAACTGCGTACGTCCGAATAAAGTCCACGGGTTCGAAGCATAAGCCCGCACACAGAAAGGAAAGAAATCCGGCTCGCCCCAGGCTGTATTCCAGGTACCGTGACCAAGCGTCGGATATAAGGTGTACTTTATATTGCCACCGGCATTGTTGATCTGGCCGACGACATTGGCAGCTGTGCCAGGGTCGGGCGAACCGTCTCTTCCGCCCTGGAACAGCCAAATGGGGGTATATTTATAGGTATTGATATAGCTGTTATCCGCCAGCGACACACCCGACATAGGCAGGGCCGCCGCCGTATACTGGGGATAAGTCTCCATAAAATTCCAGGAGTTATATCCCCCGGCCGACAAACCGTTCACCATTACCCTAAAGGGGTCCAGCTTGTTGTTGGCCACCATGTAATTGATGATGTTCGTGATGTAGGTGTTATGGTTGGCGCCCCAGCTGCCTGTGCTCTGCATGATAAACACAAAGCCGTCAAAAGCGCCGCTGGTCACCGCATTGGTAAACACGGGACCGCCGTTGGCCATCGAATACTCATTGTCGTAAACAGTACCTGCTTCCCCTACCCCATGGAAGAACACGATCATGGGATACTTTTTGCCGTCATTGGCGGTGGTGTAAGACTTGGGGAACTTGATCCGCATAGGTACCGGCACGCCATTGGGCCCCTGGTATACGTACGCTTTCCACATGTTGGTGTTCCAGTTCAGCCGCACTGTCCGTACCCACTTACCGAGGGTGTTGATAGCAGGAAGGTTCGGGTTCGTAGGCGACCCCATGGCGGAGTTCTTATTGTAAGTATAAACTGAATCGTTAGGATCAATTATACTCTGCGCCTGGGCATGGTGCGCCAGGAGGCCGGAGACGATCAAGACCGCAATGAGGGCTTTTGTAAAAAGTTTCATGATGTCTAGGGTAAATGGGGGTTTATTAAAATTCCTATGGTTTGAAAATCAGAAAAATAAATAGGGTCCACCGACGTTCCCGGGCACAACGTCGAATAGGTGTACTAAGAGGATAATGTCACAATCGATCTGATGGTGGTAGAGGAAATTGGAAGGAATTCACGGATAGTGACTTCTGGTGTTAAAATGCGAATAGATACTGGGGTGAATCTCGGAAGGGGTTAGTCAAAGGAGATAGATAGTCAGGGATAGAAAGCCTTTGCAGCGCAAGATACAATTCATTTTTCGGAAATACCAACTTTAAAGAAAATTATCATAAATATACCCGTTCTCCCTTACCCTATTGTGGTAATTCATACCGCTCTTTAATACTTTTGATTAATTTGGCTGCATGAAAAGTCTCTTAATGAAGGTCCCTGATACCGTCTATATCTTTCTTTTCTTCTTCATCTTCTTCGCTTTCAATCTCACTTCCAACTTTTCAGGCCCCCATGACTCCATGTCCTATCTCCTGGGCTTTATCAAGGGAGGCGATCTTTTCCCGCCACACCACCTGCTATACCATATCACCACCTATGGCGTCTTTCGTTTTCTCAGCTTTATCTTCCCTCATATCCCCGATTACCACCTGGTGGAAATATCCGACACCATTTGGGGATGTCTTGCGCTTACAGTAGTCTATAAGATCTTTCTGCGCAGGATCGGGATGCAGGGTCGGGAAGCCTTTTTCTCCACTTGCGTAGTAGCTTTCTCCTTCGGTATCTGGTTCTATTGCAGCAATATCGAAGTCTACATGCCGCCCCTCTTCTTCCTCGTTTCCACGCTCTATATGTGTATGCAGCCGGAGCTGCGACGGAAGGACATCCTTTCCATCACCCTCCTGTTCAGCCTGTCCGTCCTCTTTCACCAGGCGAATGTGCTGATCGCACCCGTGATCGTCTGGAAGTTCTGGGCATCCCGCCGGCAGACACCCTTTATCCCGGCCATCCTCCGCCTTGGCATCATATCCGCCGTGCTCGTGGGAGGCCTTTATATCATCATAGGATGGGGTGTTGAAGGACAAAACAATTTTAAAGACTTCTACGCCTGGCTAAGAGGATATACGTTACAATCCAACTATTGGTTTCCCCTCGCTTTCGGAACGCTCATAAGAGCGCTGATAGGCTGGGGACATGCCATCATCGGAGGTCACTTTGCCTTCCGGGTAGCCCCATTGCAGGCGATGATCAATAAATTATTCTTTTATCACAATCTTGACGACGAGGTTTATCTGGTAAGAAACCTATCCCAAGGCATGGCGCTATTGCTGATGATCCTCACTGTCATCGTGCTGGCCCTTCTCCTCTTCCTGCTCATCCGTGTTCTTCTCAACGCCCGGACGGTCTTTGGCAAATATGGTCACCTGTTCATCCCACTTGGTCTCTTTCTGCTGATCTACACAGCCTTTTTCTTTTTCTGGATGCCGGAGAACCTGGAATTCTGGATCCCTCAGACGGTCATGCTCTGGGTCCTTTTGCTGGGAGCCAACCACCTGCTGCCGCCTTTACGCTTCGCACCCGTAAAGAAATATTACCTGCTGCCACTGGCGCTCACCCTCATGCTGCTGGTGGTGAACTATTTCGGCAGCATCCACTGGATGAAAGATATAGAGAATGACAGCGTCTATATCAAGATCAAAAAGGTAAAGCAGGCGGCTACACCGGGGGATATCATTGTCCTTCACGACCCCTGGCTGCTGGACGACTTCCTGGCATACTATACACCGGCTTACGTTACTCCTGTCCCGGCAGACCACGAAAAGATCACCGATCTCAACGCCCGGATACACATCTGCCTGGACAAGGGAGATAAAATATATTTGTTCACGGAAGGAAGCATGATGCACAGCAGCGGTAGCCTTCAATACATGGATTCCCTCTTGCATACACCAGGCATACAGGTGGTGGACCTTCACAACCCGCTGACCCCGGTAATGAGGATGGCACGCGCCTCCGGTGCCGCCAACTAAATCACCATGAAAAAACTATTCTCTTATAACCATGGTTGGGTGCTGGTAATCTTTTTTATCCTGTCCCGCGGGCTCGTGGCCCTTGCCCACATCGCGATGGATGATACGGCGCTCTATCGCTATTGGCAATACCTGGACGTCTTTACATTACAGCATCACCTGTTGCGGGGGGTCTGGTATGATCATACACAGCCTCCCCTGTTCAACCTGTTTTTGGGTGTAGTGCTAAAGACGGCTGGAACCAACGCCCCTATTGCATTTCAAGCCCTCTTCAAGATCTTCACCCTGGCAAATGCTTTGCTGCTGCTGGCTATTTTGAAAAAAGTCACCCGACATTCCTACCTCCCTCTACTAATATCCCTCCTATACCTCCTTAGCCCAGCTACAATCATCTTTGAGAATGAGCTGTTCTACACCAGCTTTATAACCCTGCTGCTCCTTATATCTGTCCGGAACCTGCTTCACCTGGAAGATCACATCACCTGGCGCCACACCGCAGGTCTGTTCATCCCCCTGGTACTGGTCTGTCTCACCCGCAGCATGTATCACATCGTCTGGCTGCTGGTCCTTTCGGCCCTGATCTGGATCTGGCACCGTAAAAAAAGCAACGCCCGGATCCTCCTCCTGGGTTCACTCCTCTCACTCCTGCTGACAAGCAGTTGGTACATAAAAAACTATTTCATCTTTCATCAATTCTCCACCTCCACCTGGATGGGTATGAATATGGCGCGGAATGTATTTCATGATGCAACGGTCACGGATTCTTCGAACATCGCTTCCATCGAACCCTTCTCCAGGATATCGGCTTACCGGCACTTTTTGCCGCCGGGGTATGGCCGCCGGTATACAGGTCTGAACGACCGTGATCTTCTGCACGAATGGAAGAACGATAGCTTTATCAATGAAAAGCACGTGGGATATATTGAGATCTCCCGGCAGTATTCAGCAGCTTCAAAAAAAACCATCCGCTCCCACCCGGCTGCTTATATGATGAATGTACTTCAATCGGCGATCATCTATTTTGCACCCGCCACCCGCTACCCTACCACGGAATATCTGTCGGAAAGAATGGCCTGGTATGATGTGGTATATTCGTTCAACCTCTCCCACTTCGCTCATGGTAAACAGCAAAGACGCATCGCACTTACCCTTTCAGCCATACCAAAATTCATTCTCTATTTGCTGGTCTTCTCCTGGCTGATCCGCGAAACGATCCGCCGCAAACAAGTTCCCGGCGGGCTGCTCACCCTCTTTATCACCTGCATCATCGCATACATATTCGCCGTCAGCTCGCTATTTGAGCATTATGAGAATATGCGGTTCCGCTATGAGGTTGAACCCCTGTTCCTTATCCTGCTGGCCATTTGCATTATTCCCATTTTAGATATATTTTTACCCCATGACCGAATTAAAGTGCAAGATTTGCGGGAATACGGAAAATAACCGGACCTACACTGCAAAGGAAATGATGTTTGGGCTTAAGGATGAGTTCGGATACCTGGAATGTTCGAATTGTAAATGCCTCCAGTTGATAGAGATCCCCAAGGACCTGGCCAGATACTACCCCGAAGATTATTATTCTTATTTCAGCAAGGGCGAAGAACACCACATCCAGCATAGCTTTTCCAAGACCTTGAAGCGCAATTTGAAAAAGGGCCTGCTGAACCATTATCTCAAAGGCAGGAGTCCCATCGGCAAAATGCTGACGCCAAAGCTCAGCAGCTACTACCCCTGGATAAAAACCGGCATGCTCACCAACAGCTCCAACATCCTCGATGTAGGCTGCGGGTCGGGAGAATTACTCCTGAAAATGTACAACGACGGTTTTCTCCGCCTCACAGGTCTGGACCCTTTCATAAAAGAAGATATTCATTATAATTGCGGCATTACGATCCATAAAAAGACGCTTGACCAGCTGACGGATAAATACGATCTGATCATGATGCACCATGCTTTCGAGCATATGGATGAGCCGCTGCAGATCATAAAGAACATCCGCCGGTTGCTGAATCCGAAAGGTATAGCGCTCATCCGCATACCCGTCGCAGACTCCTACGCATGGCACAAGTATGGCGTGGACTGGGTTCAGCTGGATGCTCCCCGTCATATTTTCTTACATACGGAAAAAAGCATGCAGATCCTTTGCGACCAGGCAGGGCTTACGCTTTCCGGCGTCATCTATGATTCATGGAACCTTCAATTTTACGGGTCTGAACTGTACAAACGGAATATCCCATTGCGGGCGAATAAAGAGAAGGAAGTTTTCTCGGGTCAGCAAATGGATGAATTCACCACGGAATCCATCACGTTGAATAAAAAAAAGCAGGGAGATCAGGCCTGTTTCTATTTGACGAGGGAGTCATAGACGGCTTCTATCCTTCGTGTCATAACCCCGGCATTATATTGTTCCTGGATAGTGTCCAGCGCCTTGCATCGCAGTGCGGCCCTTAAGGCAGCATTCGTCCCGAGCCCGACCAGGGCAGCTGCCAGGGCAAACAGATCGCCCGGCTCCACCAGCAATCCATTCACCTCATGTTGTATGACCTCTTTTGTGCCGTCCACGCGGGTGGCGAGCACAGCCTTTCCCATGGCCATGGCCTCCAGCAGCCCGATGGGCAACCCCTCCCAAAGGGAAGGCAGGACGAAGATATCGGCTGCGGCCAGTACGTCAGGGACATCCTGGCGAAAAGGCTGGAAGGTCACCTTACCCTCGAGACCCAGCTCCTTCACCAATGCAAGACCTTCTCTCTTTTGATCCCCATCGCCCACCATCAATAAATGCAGGGAAGGCAGGTCATTCACCGCCTGATGAAAAGCCCTGATCAGGGCCAGCGGCTGCTTATGATGGGTAAACCGGGCTAGAAAAAGCACCAGCATTGCATCAGCGGAAATACCAAGTTCCGCACGGATATTCTTGAATTTCCTGGCAGGAGAGAATCTCTGCTGATCGATGCCATTGTTGATCACGGTTGCCTTCAGACCCGGTATCTGGTCCAATCCGGATTGCCGGTTGCTCGCCGAAACAGCAATATTAAAGTCGCTACGGGCAGTGATATAACGCTCCCCCATGATACGCATCCGCCGCACCAGGGGACTTTGATCGTCGTGAAAAGACCAGCCGTGCACAGTATAGACCAGGGGAATACCCAGTGAATGGGCGGCCCATAAGGTATTGGAGCTGGCCCGGGTGCCATGTGCATGCACCAACGCGGGACGTTCAGCCTGGAACAATTGTTTTACCTTAAGCCATTTACTGACGTCAAAAGGCTTTTCGGTATAAATGACATGGGTACTCACATTCAATGCACGCAGACGCTCTACCATCGGACCTTCGGTAAAAGAGAGTACGACGGGTTCAAACCTGCTCCGGTCAAGGTTTTCAACAAGACTCAACAGGTGTGACTCACCTCCGCCGATCTGACCCTGGCGAATACATTCCAGGATCTTTATCTTCTTGTTCATGTCGGTTTACAGTTTTTCTATCCAGCGGTCGTACCAGAGCTGGAACATCAGCACCTGCCAGAGCTTTTGATAATTTACTTTTCTGCCGGCCAGGAACTCATCCCGCAGGCGGATAATAGGTGCTGCGGAAAAGACACCGGTAGCCGATAGACATTTCTCGCTGAGATAGTAGCGCAGCTGCTCTTTCAGGTCTTCCCGGAACCATACCATCAGGGGTGCGATAAATGGCCGTTTGGGCCTTTCCATCAGTGTTTTGGGAATATAACGGTGAACGACCTCCTTCAGCAGCCATTTATTCACGCCATTGCGGATCTTGAAAGAGGAATTCAATTGGGAAAGAAACTCGATGACCTTGTGATCCAGCATGGGCTCCCTTCCTTCCAGGCTGACGGACATAGTAGCCCTGTCCATCTTTACCAGGTTGTTATCCACGAGAAAGGTCTTATAGTCGATAGCCAGCAGACGATTGACGACACCGTCATTATGCTCCAGCTTGTCCCCATCCTCGAAAGCGGTATGCAGACGCTGGAAAGGCTTGCCCAGAAAGGACTCCACCTCCTTTTCCGTAATGTACTGGCTGATATATTTGACGGCTGTCACAGGGTCATGGCTCTTCCAGATCAGCCGCATTTTTTCATAGCGGGTGGAGAAGTTATATTTTTTAGAAAAATAGGGAATATGGTCGGGATTGATGAGAGACATCGTTCCGCTGATCATGCTCTGTATCAGGGGAGGGAATTGGCTGGTATATTTTTCCGCCTGGTTGAATTTATTATAACCTCCGAAGATCTCATCTCCGCCGTCGGCGCTTAGCGCCACTTTTACATCCTTTCTTGCCAGCTGGCTTACCAGCACGGAAGGTACGGTGGAGTTATCCGCAAAAGGTTCGTCATATATTTCCGGTAGTCTGCTCAGCACCCCTCCGGCTTCCTTGGCGGTGAGATACCATTCGGTGTGGTCGGTGCCAAGATATTCCGCTATTTTCTTTGCTTCGGGTGCTTCGTTAAATTCGTTCTCGTGAAAGCCGATAGTAAAAGTCTTTAGCTTTTCTGTACGGCCGGTCTGGAGAAGGGCAGCTACGCTGCTGCTGTCGTATCCGCCGCTGAGAAAGATGCCGACCGGCACATCCGCCACCATCCGGTATTCATATGCTTTCTTCAACAAATGGTCGGTATGTTCGATGACCTCCTGGTCGGACAGGTCTAATTTTGGCTTATTGTAGTAGTCGAAGACGTCCCAATACTTTGTCAGTTCCTGTCCCCTGGTGCGCAGGTCGATGGTAAGATAGTGCCCTGGAAGGAGCTTGTAAGTATTGTGAAAGATGCTGTGTGGGGCAGGGATATAGCTGAATTGAAGAAAAAGGGCCAGGCTGTTGACATCGATCTTCTTCTGAAAAGAGGCGTGTTGAAAGAGAGCTTTAAGCTCGGAGCCAAAAAGCAACGTATCCCCATTCCAGTAATAATACAGGGGTTTGACGCCGGCTCTGTCGCGGATGAGAATGAGCTTTTCCTTCTTTTTATCGTACAGGGCGATAGCAAACATACCGGTGAACTTCTGGACCACGTCCATGCCCCAGCAATCATATCCTTTGAGAATGACTTCAGTATCGCTCCAGGATTTGAAAGAATAGCCCTTTTCTTCCAGCTCTTTACGGATCTCTTTAAAGTTGTAGATCTCGCCGTTGAAATTGACGATCAGATCGCCGAAATGCATGGGCTGGTGTCCCAGCGGAGACAGATCGAGAATGGACAGGCGCCGTTGGCCAAAGCCTATGAGGGCCTGGGGGGCTTCATACACTTCATGACCGCCGTCATCGGGGCCTCGATGGAGCATTGCATCGGTCATCGCCTTGAGCACGTCGATGCCGCTGTCTTTTTTAAAATCCACAAATCCGGCGATGCCACACATAATTTGTCAGTTAAGGGTGATACTACGGTTGAATTGCCACAATATACCTTTCCAGAAAGATCGCAGATGGGCTTTTTGCCCCCGGAGGAGGTACTGGAGGGTATTCTTAGGCATGGTAAAGATCGTAAAATAAGTGGCAAACACCAGGAAAGCCGGCCAGGGTGCGTTCCTGCGCATGAACAGTATCCTGTTACGCGTGAGATAGAAGGTTTTGAGAGGGCTGGATTTGCCGGTGGTCATGGATTCCTTGTGGTAGATCAGGCTGGCAGGCTGATAGTAGATGTTATATCCTTTTCTTTTGATCTGTTCGCTCCAGTCGAATTCTTCGTAGTACAGGAAGAACTGTTCGGGCATGGGTCCCACCTCTTCGATAATGCGACGGGGGACCATCATGGCTCCGCCGTGGACATAATGAGTGGGACGGATGCTGTCGTATTGTCCATGGTCCTGTTCATGGCAGCCGATCATGCCGTTCCGGCCCGTGAAGATATTCACCTGCTTATATCCTGCATACTCGATGGTGCCTTTGGCAAAATAATAATGGAACTTGGGGCTGGCCATACCTGCGTCCGGGTATTGCCGGAAGATGTCGATCAGCCCTTCCAGGAGGCCGGGGGTGAATTCCGTATCATTGTTCACGATAAAAAGATAGTCCCCTTTTGCAGCCCGGATACCCGCATTATTGCCTGCAGAGAACCCCAGGTTGGAAGAATTGCGGATCACCCGGACGGAGGGCAGGGCGGCGACGAATGCCGCTGTAGGGTCTTCCCGGGAAGCATTGTCGACTACGATGACCTCTATATTCGGGTAGGTATTGTTCCGGACAATAGAATGCAGGAAATCACAGGTTACATCTGTGGTATTCCAGTTGAGAGCAATAATGGACACCAGGGGCGACATGACGTCTATACATTTTCCTTCTGCAATAACGCGGAAGGTGTATTGGCTATTATCCAAAGATCGGTGGCGAAATTGCACTTGGAGGCATAGTCGATGTCGATATTGATCCTTTCCTCTACGGACATATCCTTATTGCCCCTCTTTTTCACCTGCCAGAGACCGGTGATACCTGCCGGAGCCATAAAACGGGCGGCATAATCATCCGTAGTCAGGGTAGCGGCCTCATACAGAGGAAGAGGACGATTGCCCACCAGGGACATATGACCCAGGAATACGTTGAACAGCTGAGGCAGTTCATCCAGGGAGGTATTACGTAAGAGACTGCCGATACGGGTAATACGGGGATCGTTGTTGATCTTGAAGAAGACGGGACCAATAGCTTCGGCATTGTATTGGTTCAGATGCGTCAGTTCAGCTATTTGTTTATCAGCGTCCTGGTGCATGGTCCTGAACTTATAGAAATTAAAGATCCTGTACCCCTTGCCGGCGCGTTTAGCGATGTAGAAGATGGGGCCGCGGGACTCCAGGCGGATAGCCAGGGCTATCAGCAGGAACAGGGGAGCCAGTATGATGAGCGCAATGGAGGAGATCAGGATATCAAAGGCCCTTTTGGACAAGGGACCAAGATTAAATTTATCCTGTGCAGCCTCTTCGATGAGGGGGGCGGGAGCTCCGGCGGATTTCATCTTACGAAGGAACTGGATCTTGGCCTTCAGATCGTTGTCATCGCAGTTCTGTAAGAAAATGATCTCGTCGGGGCGGGTATTCTTTTTATATTGCTCCAGTTCCTTCTCGTTGAGACCGGAACCATCCAGTATAAAAGGGATGGCACTCAGCACGTGATGCTTACGCAGGAACTGGCTGAAGTTACGGATGGATGCAAAATCAAAATTCGCTTCGCAGAGAATGACCTCAGGTATCAAATTCTTTTCCTGTTGCAGGCTTCTCAATAATTCCGCTTTTACATTTTCAAGACCTTCCGAAGCATAACCTCTTTTGTAGGTACTAACCAGCTTCTCGATATGTGCGGTGTTCTTACCGATGTAGTAGAACCCGCCATACTGGAAACTGTCCGCCTTAGGTAAATGATAAGTGCGGAATGTCGTACGGTGGACGAACCTGGGTCCTTTCTCTACAGTGTTGGGTAGAAATAATAAATCCATACAAAAGGTTTACGGTTTCATAAATACGGTGGTCCAGAAATAGAGGCTTGCCCTAATAGGAATAGCTCTAAAAAACTTAAGCTTTGCTTTTCATAAGCTGAGCAATACCGTGCTATAACTTCTTACATCAAACTAACTTGCCATGGCCGAAAGGTCCTTGTCCAGCTGCCGGCTCTTTACCAGGTCGCTGACGATGATCATCAGGTCGACGGGGTTAAAGGGCTTGACAAAGTGCTTGACAATGCCATACTCCATGCATTTTAGCTCTGTTTCCTTCTTTTCCAGACCAGAAAGTACAATTAGGGGTATATCACCGTACATACCGCTGGAAGAAAGTTGCTGTATTAATTCCCAGTTTTCCATGTCCGGAAGCTGGGGGTCTACAATTATCAGATCAGGCATCTGCCGGTGGGTAAGATAATACATTGCAGAGTAGCCATCAGGCACTGTAATTACATTGTATTCTTTTCCCAAAACAGTCTGCAGCAAAAAACGAATAGCCTTACTGTCATCAATTGCCAAAATTTGCTTTTTCATCACCAAGTTCTTTTTTAAGGGTTTTAAGTTTAAGTAGACACTTAATCTTTCAAGGATGGCAATGGAAATCGGCTTACAAGAGGTATTGGCATCAACAATGTTACTTCTCAGAGCTCCGAAGCAGGCTTTACCAAATAGTGATGTGGATTATGGACAATTACTTACTACAAATCACCAGATACTTTCGAGGAATTTCAAGGATTCGTGGGATTTGTCAAAGATATATATGAAAGAGTTAAATCGCCGAATATTCAGAGGATTTGAATATGGCAGGCATCAAAAGTTAACGTCTCATAAAAATACAGATTGTTTTTCTATTATTCAAAATTATTGTTCGATTATTTTAGATCCGGGTGCAAATTGGGAAATTTTCCCGGAATAAAAAATACCCATAAGATGGTATTTTCCCACATCACCGCATCATTAAACAATAAAAAAGATATATATTAATATATATAAATGGAATAATGGAGACGGCTAGCGATGATCCTTGTAAACATTGACTGGTAGCGCTTCACGTAGCTCCCTCACCTCATCCTCTCTCAGTTCGGGAACATTCATAACATCTGCTACATCTTCCAGCTGTGCCAGAGTGCGCACTCCGGAAACTACTGTGGATACTGCGGAATTTACTATCACAAAACCCAGTGCAGTCTGCCCTGCACTCCTCTCATTCCCAGAATGGGAACCAACAGCAGCAGCCATCTTAGCTACTTCGCCTTCACTATAATCCAGGTACGGAACGGCAGGTTTATTTATAAGCAATCCACGTGCCAGTGCTCCTCTTATCAACACTCCGATACCGGCATTTTTCAACATACTCAGACAAGTCTCCTCGGGGCGACGGTCCAGCAGGCTGTATTGCATCATAACGCTGACGATCCTGCTGCGGTTGACCCATGCACGTATCACATTGGGACGAATAGACGAGATCCCGTAATAACGTATTTTGCCTTGCCGTTGCAGTAATTCGAAAGCTTCGATCGCCTCATCGATAGGGTCTTCTATAGTGCCGCCATGCAGCTGGTAAAGGTCGATATAGTCGGTGCGAAGACGTCGCAAACTCTCTTCAGCAGCCCTAAGAATATATTCCTTACGGGGGTTCCAGTCCCAGCCACTGCCGTCACTACGCCATTGATTCCCCACTTTTGTGGCGATGATCACATCTTCTCTCCTATCGTGGAATATCTTCCCCAGCATCTCTTCATTAAGGCCCCTGGCATAAAGATCGGCCGTATCGAAGAAGTTAATACCCTTTTCAAGGGCACGGTGAATAAGACGGGTATTTACTGTTATATCATCTCCCAGGGACATACAACCGCAGCTAATGGCGCTTACCAGCAGTTGACTCCGGCCAAGTTGATTGTAATGCATCATGGGACGCAAATATACCTACAATTCCATCGGGGATGTACTCGTGTCACAATATCAGTGGGTTCAGTTCGCTGGCGGCCAGCCTGCCGGCGGGCAGTCCCATCAGCCAGGTATTCCGGTCATTCTCCTGTGCAGGGTTCATAGGTTGCGTGACCCTGGCCCCATCGGCCATATAGATGATGGTCATTACCTCGCGCATTTTATCGGAGTCATTTCCCGGCGCGCTGTGCACGGTGTTCCCAAAATGCCAGGTGGCATCACCGGCCCGCATTCCTGCAGGCCGGGTTATCGGGTATTGGTTTTCCTTGATATATCTCTTGTAGCCGGCCTCCGATTCATCGGAGATCTTCTGGTCCAGTACTGTTCCTTTTCTATGACTGCCTGAAGCAAATGTGAGCATGCCCATGTCCACAGTGATATCCGTCAGCGGCATCCACATGGTAACGGTATTCGTGGTATCCACCGGCCAGTAATATTGATCCTGATGCCAGGGCGTAGGGCCGCCACCAGGCTCTTTAAACAGGGCCTGGTCATGGTAGATCCGTACATTGGGCACACCCAGCAGATCGGCAGCCATCTGCCCCAGCCTCCTGGACAACACGAAACGCTTCACACCTTCATCCGCCCGCCACAGGTTCATCACCTGTAAAAAAGCCTTGCCGTAGGTATCCCTCTCCGCAAGCCGGCGCTTCTCCGTACGCAGCCGCTTTACAGCATCGGTTACTATTGGCCGGTAAGCTGCTGCCTCCGCAGGGCTCAATAAGCCCCGGATAAGAATATGCCCGTTTGTCCTGAACTCTTCCTGTTGTCCCACTGTAACGGGGTGGGTATCATCCAATGGTGTTATGGTTTTGGGAATTGCCACGTATAGCAGCGAAGTACGTCATTCAGAAGGAGAAAATAAACGGGCATATTGACCAAAAATTGGGGAATATTACCCCACCTCCGATAAATTCATATATTTATTGGTAAAAAAAGGCAATGCTGAAAGCGTCCTTTGAAGTCCTGCACCCGGTGACCGGGCATTCCTTCCTCGTAAAGACATTTGACGAGTCGGGCTTTAGGGCGCCCTTCCATTTCCATCCGGAATACGAGCTGACCCTGATCACGGCCGGCAGCGGTAAACGTTACATCGGCAGCCATATGGCCGGCTTCGCACCCGGAGACCTGGTATTGCTGGGCCCTAACCTCCCCCACTGTTGGAAACTGGAGCCGGCCGGCGCACCCGCTGCCTCCATCGTCATCCAGTTCGCCGCCGATTGTTTGGGACAAGGCTTTTTCTCTTCACCCGAGGTCAGCGCCATCCAGCGACTGTTGACCGGCAGCCATTGCGGTATACACTTCCCCCACCCCGGCGCCCGGTTCCTCCGTACCTCTCCCGTACAACGCATTCATGCCCTCGCTGCCGAAAAGGACGACTTCCGCCGGCTCATCGGTCTGCTGGAGATCCTCCAGGAACTGGCCCATGAAAAAGACATCGTGCTGCTGGATACCAGCAGCATGACGGCGGGTTTGACGCCTGCCGACCGGCAAAAGATCCATTCCATATTCGCCTACCTGGTGGATAACTTCAGGGGGCCTGTCTCCCTGGAAAAAGCCGCTGCCATCGCCGGCATGTCTCCCAATGCCTTCTGCCGGTACTTCAGAAAGATCACTCGTAAAACTTTTATGGAGACGGTCATCCAGCACAGACTGGACCATGCCATGCGGCAGCTGATACAAACCAACGACCCCATATCCGCCATCTGTTTTGACAGCGGCTTCGGAGATATCTCTCACTTCTATAAAACGTTCCGGTCACGGATGCACATCAGCCCGCTGAACTATCGGAGAAAGTTCAGACAGGCCACAGAGGCATAAGTCTCCGGCAATACAGACCGGACGTTGTTTTCCGAAGACAGTCGCGCAAATATACGCGCCTGCATACTTCGTATTTTCTGCAGAAAAATATCTATCGTTTTAAAAAGGCTAGCGCATTAAGACAAAATTGGAGTTGTGACTCAGGCAGAACCCTTGAGCAGAGGAACAAAACGGGGTTTCACGATTGCTGTAAACGTGGGTTTTGTATACCTTCAGCCGTTGTTTTGTCGTTATAGTATACACTATAACCTGTACCAAACCATTATTGTTTGATCGTATCTAAATCCAATTTCTATGAGCAAGAACTTTACTTTGGCTCTTTTAATGCTTTTCCTATTTGTGTTGGGTTCGGCACCATTGATGGCACAAAAAGCGCTGACTTTTAATGCTACGAACCAGGACCATGCTGTTGCGCCCAGTGACATCTTCCCTACCTTTAGCGCGGGTGGACAGGTTACCTTGGAATTTTGGGTCTATGTCCCTTCTGTTCTTTCTGCAGATATCGGCACTTCATCCGTATTTGTATCCCAAGGGGGTGGTGCCGGCGGAGCCGATATATTGGGCATCGGCTATATGAATGCAGGTATTACCAATGACCTTACACTCGGCCCTACCTGGCCTAGTCCCAATGCGACGTTACCGATAGGTCAATGGACCCACATCGCTTTTGTAGTTGATCACGATAATTTCGCTGCAGCGCTCTATATCAATGGCGTATGGGTCGACTCTGTAGGCGCAGGCGGATACGTGATCAACGGCGGCGCTGGAAGCGCACCCTTCCAACTGGGCACCAACACTGACAGCACCGTATTCTTCAGCGGCATGCTGGACGAGGTCCGGATCTGGAATGTTGCACGCACACCCGACCAGATTAAGGCCAGCATGTATGGCGTGGATCCCTCCACCGCAGGACTCCTTTATTATTATAAGATGGATGAAACGTCAGGACTGACTGCGCACAATACCGCTACCTTGCCCGCAAACGTCGGGATCGATCTCGCTTTACAGAACATGAACTCGACTACAGCCTGGGTCACCAGCCCTGCCGTCGGCAACGCCAATGGGCTGACCTTTGATAATACGGCCGGCACGCAAGTGATCGTCCCCACCAGGCCTGACTATGATTTTAATCATGGCACCATCGAATTCGACGTGCAGCCCGGCAGCCTGCAAGGCCGCAGCGCTGTCATAGCCAATCGAAGCCCTACTGACGTCCGCTGGAGCGTACACATGACCAATACCTTTGGCGTCAACCAGATCGGTATTTACAATGGCTCCGGTTACGACTCTGTCCTCCTTAGTACTGCCTTGTCAAGCAGTTCCTGGTACCATGTGTCCCTTGTTACTGACGCTGCAGCGTCCGGCGATACCACAGCTGTCTATGTCGATGGCAATTATAAAGGCAAATTCTCACTGGGATACAATACAGCCACCACCGGCGATAACCTGACCATCGGCGGCAATGGCGCGGACCTTAACGAGAACTTTGTAGGCGGCATCGACGAAGTACGTCTCTGGAATCAGCCGCTTACACCAGCGCAGATTGCCACCTATATGGGTGTCACACTGACAGGCACGGAGCCCAATCTTGCAGGATACTGGAACTTCAACCAGGGTATTCCCGATGGCGACAATGCCGGTTTGAAGGTGGTAGGGGATCAGGCGCTGCCGAGCAACAATGCCACGCTGAACAGCAGCTTTGCGCTTTCCGCCGGCTCCGCCTCGAATTTCACATCGCACCCGATCTCAACGCTGCCCGTCGCCTTCGGCCAGTTTACCGCAGTCAGGCAAGGCACCGCTGCCCAGCTTAAGTGGCAGACATATGTCGAGTCCAATACGAAGGATTTCATCGTCCTGAGAAGCGGAAATGGCGTCAACTTCACCGACATCGGTACCGTAGCGGCATCTGGCAACAGCAACGCAGTGAAGACCTATTACTTCACCGACGTTACGCCTCTTGAAGGCAGTAATTACTATCGTATCCAGGAAAGGGACCTTGATCTGAAGTCCACCTACAGTGGAGTGAAGGTACTGGCCTTTACCCGGTCCGGGGACCTGATCTGGTATACCACCGGTGCCAAGTCTGTCGAGATCCGTCTCCAAAGAGGCAGCACGGAAGCTTACAGCATAGCTGACGTTGCAGGCCATACGATCCGGACAGGACGTCTTTCCGGCGGCGTCACCGGCCTCACCGATGTACCGGGCGGCATCTATTTCGTGACGGTGCTCAATGGCATCGGCGACAAACAAACGACAAAGGTTATTATACCATAATAAAACCGCATAACAGTAAAGAGGCCACCTTATGAGGTGGCCTCTTTTTTTACATATTTATTCTCTTCACTTTAAACGCTGAGCCATTGTCTGGTGTTGGAATCCCGCCTCTATAATCGACAAAACATTAAATCTTATTGAGATTCTCCCAGCAATCTTACCAGTCTTTTTTCGACAAATCCATATCCTGCCACACCATCCTTAGGAAATTCGACGAGACTTTCAGGTTCATTCATTATTTCCTGTTTAATGAATTTCAACCGATCATCATAAAATACCTTGTAACTAGTGCCGTCAACCAGATCATTTTTATAAAATACAGGCACATTCCAATAATCTCTATTCCAATTCTCCAAATTGCCTAATATTGTCCATAGCCCCTTTTCAAGGCCTAGCGAACTTGCTTTAACTATGTATATAATATTATTTTTGTTAAATTCAAGATCATGTAAATGCGGCAACCTGTCGTAAGCTTTATTCAGGAAATACGCCAAAATCCCATCATCAATGTACCGAGCAATAAGTCCAATGGCGAATTTATTGCCAATAGGAGCAGCGAATATCTGACCTTCCTTGATTATATTCTTATTGTTAGCCATTTTTCTTTTTTAGGTATTTTATAAAATCTACAGCAGCCTTGATCATTTTCTCTCTATCAGGATGATTGTCCCTAATTGGCTTAATCCTATTTAAAGGAGGTTTATATTTATCGTGAATAATTTGCTCCCTACCCCTTTGCACGTCTTTATTATCAGTTCTTGTATCAACTTCAAATTCCAAATCTTTTGTGTCTTCTGCTCTTCTATGTTCTTTCTCTCTTCTTTCAAGATCTTTTGTTCTTCCACTTCATACACTTCTAACCCGCTCCCATCGCTAAACTCCTGATTCTGTAACTCCTCCCGTTATACCTATACTTATTCTCCGCATACCCACCCTTGAGCGCCTTATCACTGATGCCAGTCATAGTAAGCCCAAATAGATAATAGCCCTCCTTCGCAACTCAAATCCACTTTTGTTGGAGTCGGATATTGCCTAGTTATACCGCCAATTTTTTGGACATAAACTTAAACAGTGCGGCCAATCTTTCTAACTCCAAATAATTCGTCAGGAAATCTACTTCTATTACTCGTTTCAAAAACGAAATATCATCTTCTAAAGACCCAACTATCAGATCAGGCTTTTTGCCTAGTGAATCCAGTTCGTCAATTGGCACATCCCAATACATATCGCTATCAAAAGAAAGCGTCTGTATTCCCTGTTCTTGCAACCTAGAAATCAGTCTAGTAAAAATAGTTTCCAAATTGCTTACACTAAATGTATTCATTATTGATTTTTAGATTGGAGTTTTTCTTTTTGTTTATCAAGATCTTCAATTTGATCTTTATTTTTCTGAATGTTGTCTTTAAATTTTTGTATTTCCTCACCATGAGCGTGTCGCCATAACCAATAACCGTGTATATTTTAATAATAAGCGTGCATAAAACCCGTTAGTACTTTTACGAGATAATTTTAGTGCTCGTATTAAAAAAATCGAGTGATTATACGCATCAAAATGTGGTTTTCCGAAGACAAAACTGCCGGCTTGATCATTGCAGCGACTTATCCCAGTCCTTCCACACGGGCGCATACCCTTGCCGCTGTATCATCTCTGCAATGAGCGCAGGACTGCGGTCATCATGTATCTCAAACTGCTCTAAAGACTCCGGATCCACTGCATACCCTCCCGGATTCGTCCGGCTGCCGGCGCTGATAGAAGTGATGCCCAGCCGGATGGCATGGTCCCTGAATACAGGACTCTCCCGGGTGGAAAGAGATAATTCCACTTCTTCATCCAGTAGACGATAGGCACAGATAAGCTGGATCAATTCCCGGTCGGTCATTTCAACCTTGGGAGAAAGCCCACCCACATGCGGCCTAAGCCTGGGAAAAGAAAGGGAATACTTCGTTTGCCAGTACGTCCTCTCCAGGTATTGCAGGTGTAAAGCCGTAAAAAAACTATCCGTCCGCCAATCCTCCAACCCGATGAGTACCCCCAATCCCATTTTATAAATACCTGCCTTGCCCAGGCGGTCGGGCGTATCCAGCCTGTACCCAAAATTCGATTTCTTACCCTTGGGATGATGCAGCTTATAATCCTCCCGGTGATAGGTCTCCTGGTACACGAGCACGGTGTGAAGACCTTCCTGTATCAGCCGCTCATAATCTTCCTGATCCAGGGGTTGGACTTCCATGGCGATATGGGCAAAATGGGGACGTACCACCTGCAGGGCCTTGACAAAATAATCCATCCCGACTGTCTGGTTGGCTTCTCCACTCACCAGCAGCACATGCTCATAGCCCATCTGCCGGATGGCGCCCACTTCTGTCAGCAGCTCCCCTGCGCTAAGGGTCCTGCGCCGTATCTTATTGTCGTAGCTGAAACCGCAGTAAGTGCAGATGTTCTGGCACTCATTGGAT
>Ga0105241_10000356_pt1 | contig 34723 bp, 29 predicted proteins | sample KBSC64metaG_FD_80422 | JGI IMG/M metagenome (GOLD analysis project Ga0105241, IMG submission 80422) | Corn rhizosphere microbial communities from Kellogg Biological Station, Michigan, USA - KBS C6-4 metaG | ecosystem: Host-associated > Plants > Roots > Rhizosphere > Soil | place: Michigan, USA... | reverse complement strand
GGGTTGTAATACACAAAAAACATATGTGGGGTATTCCCCCTGAGCAATGCCTCAAACTTTTGCACGACCTCAGAAAGAAGCTCAAGACCAAAGGCATGGTAGTTGAAGCAGGCAAGTCGTCCCGGCGGCAGCACGAAGTCGCTCACATTCGCGTTCGCTATCGTCACGGTGCTTCGATCTGGAAACTGAAGGGCGATTCTCGAGGCATTCGAACGGGCTGTACCGGCCAAAGAAGGCGAGAGCTCGATTCCCATGATGTTTCGAAATGGAAACTCGCTTGCCACGACAACAGGCCGCCCCTTTCCACATCCGAAGTCAACAAACGTGTACTCTGCGCAATCCCCCAATGCTGCTAGCCCCTTGCGAACGATGCTGGGCTGCGATCCGATATAGGGATTGATCAGTGTTGTCAGTCCTTTGTCCTGGTGGATTTCCTCCGTGCCGACCAGGCCGCTTGTATCGATTCCAAGCTCCCGGTCAATCGGGTGGACGCCCCAAAGCGGTGCGTAAATGGCTCGCAGTCCCGGAATCTTGCTCAGCCAAAACTTAACGCTTGGAAGAAAAACGAAGGACCGCGCCCATTTGCGCACATTCGACTTGCCAGTTGCCATCGTCTAAATCTAATTGGCGCAAGCGGGCTCCAACGGACCCTTTTCGCAAGTGTTCCCTAGAATCCGCCCCCATCGTCATTTCCCCCGCCGCCATCATCAAAGCCGCCGGAGTCGTCGAAGCCTGAGCCATCATCAAGGCTCTGATCATCCAGATCCGATTGATCGTCAAAGTTCGACTGATCGGCAAACGCGGAAATGTCGTTGGCCGGGCTTCCATCGAGGTCGCTGCGTGAACCCGCGTTGTCGAACCCGCGCAGATTGTCATTCGGATCGTTGTTGCGCGGATCATAGCCGCCGTCGTTCAGGCCGTGGTGCTCGGAATGTTCTGCCCCGCGCCCCGGCTCATCGTAGTAGTTGTTGTTAATCACCTCAACAGGCCGGTCTCCAAAACCTCCTCCGAATCCCGGACCGCCCCAGCCGTATCCTCCATGCCCAAACCCATGAAGCATCGACTCGATGCCCTCGAACGCGAGCGCTCCAGCGGCAACCCCGGCCGCGGTCTGAAAGGCTCCCCGTAGGAAGCTGGGCTGGCCAGCCGGCGCATACGCCATCTGCTGGTATTGCGGAGCACCATATTGCACCTGGGGCGGTGCGTATTGAGGGGGAACGGGTTGGTAGCCCGGTGCGGGCGGCTGCTGCGCAGTTGGCACCGGCGGCTCATCTCGCAGCCGTCCAAGGAAGCTGGTTGTATGCGCAGGCTGCGGCCGCTGCTGCTGCAACTGCTGCAACTGGCTGATTTGAGCCCTTGCCTGATCGAGCGCGATGTTCTGGACTAGAACGGTCTGCGCAAGCATATAGAGGGCGTCCGGATTGCCTGCAAGGCGCTCGTTGAGAAGCGCCTCGGCATCGGGATCTTTTTCTTGAAGTGGCGTCTGGTTTAGGCGATCGATAAGGGCATTAAGAAGCTGGTCTTCCTGGGGAGTCACAAATCTACCTCCGGCGGAGCTTGTCACATGGGCGCACCGCCTCTCGTGATTCAGACGCGCTGCCGCTAACGAAGTTGCTCCGTCCCGTAGTCAGTACGCAGTTCAACTCCTGGCAGTTCCGGCCTGCGCATTCAGAGCCGGTATCGGCATTTGCGCAGTTTTCCGCCGAATTTGCGGATTCCGCAAGTTGCGGGTACGTCCACGATCTCAACGAACTCCGCACCTGCGATTTCAAGGCTCCTCCGTGAGGCAACGTTGTCGGGGTCGCACGTGATCCAGACCGGATCGAGTCCGTGGCGGCGGGCAAGGGGCAGAATCAAAACCACCGATCGTGCGGCGTAGTGATGGCCTCGATGTGCTCCGATTACGCCGTAGCCAATGTGGCCCGCATATTGCTCAAGGTGCCGAGTTGATCCAATGCGCAGATTGATCTGCCCCATCTCCAGCCCAGTATGCTGGCTGAACATCTTGAACGTATACGTCGGAACTTGATGGAAAGAATGCACCGAGTAGTCCGAGAGGCGCAGTTCAAGATCCCCGTGGCGCAATTCAAGCGACCGCAGGGCCTCTACGGCTTCATCCACATTCAAAGAGGGCATTGACTCCTCGCCGAATTAGTCCCGGCCTACAAGTTCAAGGGCACGAATCTCTTCTTTACGCACTGTGAGTCTATCCACAAGGTCGGTGCGCACCTCGTATCCGCGACCCGGAGACTCCGGCACCATGATCTCGCCTTCAGAAGTCACCGTAACCTCCGGTTCAATGATGTCCTCGGCCCAATAGCGAGCCGAAGCCGATACATCGCCTGGCAGACGGAAATTCTCAAGCGTCGAGAGCGCCACGTTATGCGCTCGTCCTACACCCGCTTCGAGCATCCCTCCGCACCACACCGGTATTCCCTTTTCCTGCGCAGCATTGTGAACGGCGATCGCTTCAGAGAATCCCCCTACCCGTCCCAGCTTGATGTTGATGATCTTGCAGGATCCCATTTCGATCGCAGCGAGCGCATCCCTGCGGTTGCGGATTGACTCATCAAGACAGATCGGCGTATTCATGCGCTTCTGCAGCATCGAGTGATAGTAAAAGTCGTCGTGCCATAAGGGCTGCTCAACCATCAGCAGATCGAATTGATCGAAGCTGACAAGGTGATCGGCGTCGCGGAGCTTGTATGCAGAATTGGCATCGCACGAAAGCAGAATGTCTGGCCACTGCTCGCGTACTTTTTCGAACACTTCGACATCCCACCCCGGCTTGCACTTGAGCTTGATCCGCTGATAGCCGGAAGCCAGTTCCCTTTCGATCAGGTCCATCAGCTCGGGAATTGTCTGCTGGATTCCGAGAGAAACACCGCAGGCAATCCTGTCCCGGACTCCACCGATGAGCTTGGAAAGAGACGTACTCTCGCGCTGTGCCTCGATGTCCCAGATCGCATTTTCCAAGGCAGCTTTGGCCATAGGATGGCCCCGGACAATATCAAACAGCTTGGGGCAACTCCCGCCATGCTCAGGATGTCCTCCGGCAAGGATCGGTCCCAGTTCGTCAACGATCACCTGCCACGCCGTATCCGTGGATTCGCTGGAAAAATGCGGACGTTCGCCTGCTGTGCACTCACCCCATCCAGTCAACCCCTCCGACCTCACCTCCACCAGAAGAATTCTGCGGTTGCGCGTAATGCCGAAGCTTGTCTGAAACGGGCGCACGAGGGGCATGTGCACTTCGCGGAGAATGATGCCGTCGATTCTCATATTGAGTCGTTCCTTTAATAAAAGCGGCAGGTTGAAGATGACTGCAAATTCAGGCGATGACCGGCTGCGTCCATGGACCCAGTTCAAAGACCCCGTTCTCTTCTGCATCCTTGTTGAATGCCACAACAGCCAGGCCCTTGGAAAATGATTCTTGAAATTTGCGGCGGTTTTCGCTCTGTAATGCCAGCGCTCGTTCCCGGTCCTGGGGAGAAGCCTTCCACTTGTAAATAGCGGCTGGAACCTCGATACGTTCCTCGATTTGCCGCTCGGCAGTTTGCCGGCCCTCGAGCGCTTCGACAACCCGTTCTGAGTCCAGGTACCACTCGGCGACGAGGCGGTCCGTCGGCAGCCCACCTTGCAGTCGAGATGAGGATACACCATAAAAATTCACAAGATATGAACGAACCACTGCCCCCAGCTTGTAAATATTGAGATGCGCATTCTTGATTTCAAGCGGATCGAAGGTCCACTCCATCAGCCGAATGCCGCGGGAAAGCGCCTCCCGCCGTTGCTCCAGCTTGAGTTGCGCTCCAAGACCGCGATCCCGGTATCGCTCTCGCACCGCGAGCATGTGCGAATGAAGATAGGCCTCCGGCCTTTCGCCCGTCGCCGTCTTCGTCTTCACACCCGGAAAAGAAATTGCGAAACCAACCATCGATTCAGGTGTACCGTTTTCCCCAGCTCCAGGAAGATCGGTATCGAACGCGCCGATCACCTGGCCTCCAATTTTCTGAGCAACAAGAAACGCCTTCCGTGGGATGACATCCGTCTCGTCGTAGCCCCAGGTTTCAATCTGGAGTTGAACACAGGCCTCGAGCTCGTCGTGTCCGGAGCAGGAGCGAATCAGAATCATCGAGGCTCCTTCTCAGCGGGTAGAGGCTTTGTCGCGTCCGAGCCGGCAAGGGCGCTCTTGGCTCTAGCCCACAGCGATTCCAATTCCTCCGGGGCAAGTTGTTCCAGCGGTCGATCCGATAGCTCCTCCATCTTTCCAAACCGCTGTCGGAACCGCAGATTACAGCCGCGCAGTGCCATCTCCGCATCCACGCCCAGGTGCCGCCCCAGGTTTACAACCGTAAACAGCAGGTCGCCCAGTTCGGCTTCGACCCGGCTTTGATCCATCGGGTCTTTCGACCTCTCCGCAATCGCAGCTTCAGCTTCGAGTTCCCCTGTCTCCTCCACAAGCTTGGGCAGCAGATCGCGCCAGTGAGGCCAGTCAAACCCAGACTTGGCCGCCTTCGCTCCCAGTTTCGCTGCTTCCGCCAGTGCCGGCATCGCGCGCTGGACTGAGTCCAGCCGGGAATTCGGGACATCGACGTCAGAACCCTTGCCGGCTTTTTCCGCGGCCTTGATCTCTTCCCAATTGCGCAGTACTCTCGCCGACGATCCCTCGACCGCAGCATCCACATCAGCAACATTTCCAGCCGCGCGCGAAGCCTCTTCGCCAAAGACGTGCGGATGCCGTCGAATCAGCTTGCGATTGAGGTGATCAAGTACATCGCTGATCGTAAAGTGCCCCTCATTCGCAGCCATCTCCGCATAGAAGAGCACCTGCAGCAGGAGATCTCCCAGTTCCTCCGCAAGGTGCGGAAAATCGCGGCGCTCGATCGCGTCGAACACCTCGTAGGCTTCTTCCAGCGTGTATTTGCGAATCGTGTCGAACGACTGTTCCCGATCCCAGGGGCAGCCCCCGGGAGCCCGCAATCGCGCCATGATTGCAGCCGATTGCTCGAAGAACTCAGCAGCCTTCTTCGGGTCAGTCAAAAAATTCTCTGCGCGCTCTTCTGGCATTGGACTGGCTGGCGGGAAGTCCATCTGCCTCAATTCTAACCAACGGCCGAGCGCTTTCCGCAAACCCGGTAAGGCCGCTGCTCCTATCTGTCGCGCACGAGGGGTGCTCCCGGAATGTTCAAGCGCACACGAAAGATACTGCTGCTATCGGTGATGTAGAGAGTCCTGCGATCGCGCCCGCCCCAGGCTACGTTCGAAGCCTTTTCTGGCATGAGGATGATTCCGAGTGGCTTCCCTTCCGGTGTAAAGATCCACACACCGCCGGGACCCGTACTGTAAACGTTCCCCTTCTCATCCACCTTCATCCCGTCCGGTGCGCCCGGACGCTGGTCTGCAGTCGCATCGTAGAAAAGCTTCGCATCGGTCAACTTGCCATCCGGTTGCACGCTGTATCGCATCCAGATCTTCTTCGGCTCCGAGTTGTCAACGTACAAGTACTTTTCATCGGGAGAAAATGCGATGCCGTTTGGCCGCGGCAGATCGGATACCAGCAACTGAAGCCCAGACGAAACCTGTTTCGCCCCGGCCTGCTGACTTGCAGCATTCGGTATGCGATACACACCGTTAACGCTCTGTTGTTTTTCCGGATCTTGATCCGATTGTGTGCGCAACCCGTACGGCGGATCCGTGAAATACAGCGAACCATCAGACCGGTACACCAGATCGTTAGGGCTATTAAGCTTCTTGCCCTTGTATCGATCGGCGAGGACAGTGATCTGCGCCTCAGAATTCAACTCTTCGAGGCGATAGACATTCCGCCTTGCATGACCCGCTACAGTCAATCGCCCTTGTGTGTCCGCGGTCATTCCGTTCGATCCCGGCTCGGGGCCTCCATAAGGAGTGTGGCCTGAATAACCGCTCGGCGTGATAAACATCGTAACTCCTGCTCGAGGAGTCCACTTGCGAATGCTGTCGCTCGGAATCTCCGCAAAGTACAGTGATCCATTCAGCCAGATCGGTCCTTCCGTCCATTTAAATCCGCTCGCGATGCGCTCGAGTTTTGCCCCTTTCGGAATGATCTGATCGATTCCCGGATCGCGGCGTTCGAGTTGAACCGGCGAGGATTCGAGAGCCGATTCCTGTGACCCTTCCTGGCTCGGAAGTGCTGCGACCAGTGCGAGGCTGAAAGCTGCGGCAGCCAACGTCGAAATTGCGAGCGAAGAATTTTTCATCAATCGATGACCTCTCGGAGACGAGCGATAGACTGCCCGCGTTCGTCAACCCTTATAACGGCAACCATTCTTTCGTCTGAAGCTCATTCATGCAAGGTCAAACCCAATCCATCCATCCGGCGACCTGAACAAGAGCGCGCTCGCTCGCCGTATACTCGACCTTCCCGGTGATCTACCCATGATCCGCATTTTCGGCACAGTTTTGGCGGGACTGCTTGGCCTGGCCTTCGGCAGCTTCCTGAACGTGTGCCTCAGTCGGTGGCCCGAAGGCCAAAGCATAGTAAAGCCGCGCTCCCACTGCCGCAATTGCAGCCGAACGCTGACCTGGTGGGAAAACCTCCCCATCCTGAGTTGGCTAGCTCTCAGCGGCCGATGCAGAACATGCAACGCGGAAATCAGCTGGCGCTATCCCGCAGTTGAGCTAGCAGTATGCGTGTTGTGGGCGTTCACAGCCTGGCGAGTCATTCCCGCGATGCTCTCGCCAGACCTTTCTCCCACTCAGGGGCCGCTGAACTTTCTCTACTCCAGTGGGCTCGACCTGGCCCTCGGGCGAATGCTCCTATATTGGTTGCTCATTGCGCTTGCAATGCTCGATGCCGAGAGCCTGTGGCTTCCAAACTGGATCACCATTCCGGGAATCGCCCTCGGAATCCTCCTCAACTGCGCTCATTTCGTTCTGGCTGACTGGCTCGCGGAGGGTCCCAACATCGGTCTGCCTGGTACCTTTGCGGTGAGCCTGCTCGGCGAGAGCGTGGCCCCGATCGCCGCTGCCGCTCTCATTCTCCTGATCCGCTGGACCTACTGGCTCATCCGTCGCCGCGAAGGCATCGGCCTGGGCGACGCAAAGCTGATGGCACTGCTGGGCGCCTGGCTCGGACTCTCCGGAGCTCTGCTCTCTTTCGGCATCGGCGTTGTCCTGGGCGCTCTCTTCGCAACCATCGCGCTAGCCCTGCCCGCGGCTCGCCGCGAATCCAACGCATGGCTCACCGCCAAACTCCCGCTCGGAACCTTCCTCTGTATCGGAGGCATCATCAGCGCACTCTGGGGCCCGCCCATCATCGACGCCTACAAACGCTGGGCCGGATTTTGAATGGTTATTGCTTTGGCTGCTGATTCGCCGACACCGCCGGCGCATTCGCCAGTTGCGGACTCTTCAGCAGCTTCTTCGCTTCCTTCGAGTGCTTGCTCTCGGGATCGTCGTAATCAACGACCTTCTGATAATTCGCCTTCGCATCGGCAAGATTCCCCAATCCTCGCTGGGCCTCGGCGATTCCCCAATACACATCGGGATTCTCAGAGTCAGTAACCAGCGCTGATTGGTAGCGAGAGAGCGCCGCCTTGTAATTCTTGCGGCTCAGCTCGAATTCTCCTACGCTCTCATCTTCCTGTGCCGTCACCTGGTGAACTACGGGCTCCCTCTTCGACCGTCCATGCTTGTCGAGTCGATCTTCGTCGGGGATGTTCACATCACCGCTGCCGGTGAGGCTCGAGCTGAATCCATCCGCACCCGACGAGCCGTTATCGACAGGGTCATCAGGGCTGTGCACCGGATCGCTGTCGTTCTTCATCAGGCTCGTGGTCTCGGCTCCGCTGCTCTCTGACGCGCTTGACGGTGGCGCCGCAGCGGGCTGCGCTGTTGTAGGGACAACGGGCACTTTGCTGGTGTCTTCAGGAAACGGATTCGATTCTGTCGGCTTTTGTGCGGGCGGCTTCTGCTGCTGTGACGGCGGATTGGCCTGGGCCGCCAGGCCTGCCGCAGAAATCAGTCCGCATCCGACCATGAGCGCAATGTTAGTTCTCACCTTCATCGTGAATCTTTGCCGCTCGTTTCCCTCACTTCAATGTTACGATGCGTTGCATAGCGTACTTCATCTGACCCAGGATTCTTCTTCCCCATGGCCCTCATCATCCGCTCTTCAGCCATCCACGCCGCTGGTTGCTATACAACCACCGCGGTCCGCAAAGGTACGCGCGTCGCAGAATATACAGGGCCGCGCATGACCAAAGACGAAGCCGACGCAGCCAACGAAGAGTCGCCCATCACCTACCTCTTTGGACTCGGCGACGGCTCAGTGGTCATCGACGGGCATTGCATGGCCATGTTCATCAATCACAGCTGTGACCCGAACTGTGAGACGGAAGAGATCCGCGGTCGCGTCTGGATCAAGGCCATCCGCAAAATCGAGCCCGGAGAAGAAATTACCTACGACTACTGCCTCTACGACGGCGGCGAGGACGATGCCACCTGCAACTGCGGCGCCAAAAAGTGCCGTGGCACCATGTACTCGGCAACCGAGATCCGCCGCCGCAAGGCTGCCGCAAAAAGGGCAGCAAAGAAGAAGCAGGATCGCCGGCGCGTTCGCGTTCGGCCCACCGAGATTCCCATTCCCCGCCGCCCCGAGGTGGAGGAAGAAGAAGACGCGGCCTAGAGCCTCCTGCCCGGTTGCGCTCAGTCGTCGGCAGCTTGCGGACGTATTATGGGAGACGGGCAAGGGCCCTGACGCATGTTGATCGCCAGTGCAGCATCTTTGCACCGCACTCGCATCCATACGATGATGCACGACCTAGAACAGCCGCCGCTCTCCGACGAACAGATGGACGTACTCAGGCGCTACGCCCTGTTTGAGGTTGGCCTGCACGAAATGCTGGGCTCCCTCAAAGGCGCCTTCGACATCGACTTCGAAGACAATCGCGAAAATGAGTCTCCAGCCACCCAGCGCCGCTCGGCCAACAATCGCTTTCCCATTCCCGAACCCGGCATCGTAATCACCCGCGAGCATATCTCCAATGCATTGGAACGTAAGCGCTTCGGTCTCGTCTCCGAGCGCGACCTTGTCTACTGGGCTACGGTCCTGCTGCTCAACGACGCGTATGTCTTTGATCCTGGCGACGAAGATCTCATCGCCGAATGGCTCAACGACATCAGCTTCAACCTGGATGCGAGTTGATTCTCGCAACAACCCTGCCGTTTTTCCACGCCCGCATCGAGCAGCCCCCAAACGATACAATCCAACCTGACGCTCGAAACAAAATCACGGCAAGTTGGGAGTAGTTGATCGCATGGGTTATCAGGTTCTGGCTCGCAAGTATCGTCCGCAACGCTTTGCCGACGTCGCCGGTCAGGACCATGTAACACGCACTCTCCTTAACGCACTGACCCAGAACCGGATCGCCCACGGCTACATCTTTTCGGGCCACCGCGGAATCGGCAAAACCACCATCGCCCGCATCCTCGCCATGGCCCTGAATTGCCGTACCGAAGCAGGAAGCCAGGATCGCCCAACCCACGAGCCGTGCCTCAAATGCGTCTCCTGCCGCGAAATCTCGTCCGGCGGCAATGCAGAATCCGGCGAACTGGCGACGCACTCCTTCGACTTCATCGAGATCGACGCAGCCTCCAATCGTGGCATCGACGACGTGCGATCCATTCGCACCCAGGCTTCGGTGCAGCCAGCCCGCGACAAATACAAGATCTTCCTCCTCGACGAAGCGCACCAGATCACGGATGCCGCCTTCAATGCCATCCTGAAAACGCTTGAAGAGCCCCCTGAGTGGACCATCTTCATGATGGCGACCACCGAGCCCGAGAACATCCCCCAGACCATCCGCTCACGCTGCCAGCACTTCAGCTTTCACGCGGTCAAGTTCGAAGACATCCTTGGGCAGCTCAAAATGATTGCGCAGCAGGAGAATGTCGTCGCAGAGGACGCCGCGTTGGCGCTTCTCGCCGAAGCCGGCGATGGCTCCATGCGTGATGCCCTCAGCATCATGGATCAGGCCATTGCTTCAGCGCCTTGCAACGATAGCAATCACGCCGTTCTTGAAGCCCATCAGATTCGCGACCTCATGGGCTCTGTTCCGAACACCGTCTTCGAGCACATTCTCGAAGCTGTTGCCGCTGGCGACAGTGCAGCAGTAATGGGTCAGCTCAATGAACTCCTCGGTGCTGGACATAGCCCGCAATCCCTCGCGCGCCAGATCGTGCGCTACCTCCGTAACACGCTCATGGCCAAGCTCGGCGGCGAGCAGACCGAACTCCTCCAGATCTCCGGCGACGAGCGCGCCCGCGCCGCACGCACTGCCCTTCTCTTCTCGGAAGAAGAGATCACGCGCAACCTGCAGATCATGTTGCGCACCTTCGACGATCTGAACTACCGGCAGGAACAGCGCTTCCACCTCGAGCTGGGCCTCATGAAGCTGGTTCACGCGCAAAGGCTTCTGCCCCTTGAAGAGTTGCTCAGCGGAGTAGCCAGCGGTGCCCCAGTCAGAAGTACCGGATCCACGCCTCCGGTTCCCCCGAGAGCACCCTCTCCGCCACCGCGCACCTCATCGTCCAGTTCCCGTCCCTCTTCTGCGATTGGGTCCTCAGCTCCGCCGCCTCCGCGTTCGCCTTTCGGATCGGGAACGCTGATGCAGGCAGTTCCGATGGTGGAGAGTCATGTTGTCAGCGGATCCACCGCGCTCGCGGCTCAGCCAGCACAAGCGATATCCGCTCCGATCGAAACCGCAGGCGAAGTGATCCCCTTCCCGAGCGCGCCCGCTAAACCGGCGGTCACCCCCGAAAAGCCGGATGTTCAGCCCGACCCGCCGGTTGAAGATACCCCTCCCGCAGTGCCGGAGCCCTTCACGATCCCTGAACCTCCAGCATCCGCCTCTGCAACTCCGCAGGGCTCTCTCGATGCGGACGCTGCCAAGCAGGCCATCGTGGCCACCCTCGCACAGCAGGGACATGCATCGGCATCGCAGTTGATCTCGACCGCACGCTTCACTCTCGAATCCGCAAGCCTGCGCATCGAAGTTCCGGGGATTGGGAAAAAGATGCTCGCCCTTACAGTGAATGCGGCCGCTGAAAAAATCATCAAGCAGGAGTTGCAGCGACTTGGCGGTCCATCGCGCTTCATGGTCATTCCCGGAGAAGGCGTCGCGGCCACCACGCCCGTTGCGGCGCCTGCAGCCGGAAGCATCCAGCAGGCCGCGATGGAACACCCCATGGTGCAGCGCGCAAAAGATATCTTCAACGCTGAGATTCGAAGCGTCGTAGACCTGCGCAATAAGTGATCCAGGCAAATCTCATAGGAGGGTCGGGATGTTCAATCCCCTCAAGATGGCTGAAATGCTCCAGCAGGCAAACATCATGCAGGAGGAGATGCAGCGCAAGTTAAGCCAGACCGTTGTCGAAGGCACAAGCGGTGCCGGTGCCGTCACAGCCACCATGAATGGCAAAAAGGAGCTGCTCAGAATCAAGATCGACCCGTCGGCCGTCGCCAGCCTCACTGGTGCCAATCCCGATGTGGAGATGCTGGAAACTCTGATCGTGGGTGCCGTGAACGACGCCGGACACAAGGCTGACGAGGCCATCCAGTCGAGCCTCAAGGGAGCGCTCGGAGGTCTGAACCTCAATATCCCGGGACTGGGCTGACCCCTTACAATCGCATTCTGGCATTGCAGTGTTGTTGTGCACGTAGGAGGTCACGATGACGACTGGGCTGAATCGCAGAAGTTTCCTTCAACTGGGAGCAGCAATCGGCGCCTCGGCGCTGACACAGCGCTGGGGCTTTGCGCAAGCCGCCCAGGCCGCTGCGCCGGCCGATCGCAGAGAGCAGATGCGAGCCGCAGGGGCCTCCACACCTATAAAGACGACCAAGCTCTACGACAACATCTGGCTGCTCCAGGGTGCCGGCGGAAACATGGCCGTCCAGACCGGCAAAGATGGACTCATCCTCATCGACTCAAGCTTCGCGACCGCCGTTCCCCACATCAAGGAAGCGATTGCCGGATTAAGCTCCGATGCACCCCATGCGCTCATCAACACCCATTGGCACATCGATCATGTCGACGGCAACGAAGGCATGCACGCGGCCGGTTATACCGTTGTCGCGCATGAAAAGACGAAAGAACGAATGTCGAAACCGGCGGAGATGAAGCTGTTCAAAATGTCCATTCCCGCGTATCCCGCGGGCGCCCTGCCAAGCGTCACATTTGCCGACACCCTGAAGCACGATCACAACGGTGACACGGTAGAACGCGTCCACTACGATCCGGCTCACACCGACACTGATATCTATATCCACTTTCACAATGCCGATGTGCTTCACTGCGGCGACATCTTCTTCAACAAGTCCTATCCGTTCATCGATGAGGGCTCTGGCGGATCGATCGGCGGCACCATCGATGCCGCTCAAAAGTCCCTGATGCTTGCCGGCGACAAAACCAAGATTATTCCCGGCCACGGGCCTCTGGGCGACAAAGCCGATCTGAAGGCATACATCGACATGCTTTCAACCGTGCGCGACAAGGTAGCTGCTCTGAAGAAATCCGGTGCCAGCGAGCAGGAAGTCATCGCAAAGAAACCCACTGCCGATCTCGATTCCACCTGGGCACATGGCGGCTCACCCGACATGTTCCTCGGAATCGTCTACCGAACTGTTTAGGAGAATGCGCTGTGGCACGCTATGCCGAGCCAATAGCCCGGCTCATCGATGAATTGAAGAAGCTTCCCGGGGTGGGAACCAAGACTGCCCAGCGCTTTGCCTTCCACATCCTTCGCTCCAGCAACGAGGATGCATCGGCCCTTGCTGAAGCTGTTCACGGACTGAAAGCCAGTCTGCGGCTCTGCTCCATCTGTAACAACATCACCGACGTCGACCCGTGTCTCTACTGCACGAGCCCAACGCGCAACCAGAGACTCGTTTGCGTCGTCGAAGAGCCCACAAATATCGAAGCCGTCGAGCGCAGCCGCTATTCAGGCGTCTACCACGTCCTGCATGGAACCCTTTCGCCTCTTCACGGCGTGGGTCCTGACCAGTTGCGCACTAAATCCCTCATCCTGCGCGTCGAACGCGGCGAGGTGGACGAAGTGATTCTGGCAACCAGCCCCACGCTCGAAGGCGAAGCCACCGCCAGTTGGCTGGCGAGCACTCTACGTCCACTTCAGACCCGGGTCACGCGAATTGCCACCGGCGTACCAGCGGGAAGCGACATTGAATATGCAGATGAAGTAACCATGGCGCACGCACTCGAGGGGCGCCACGAAGTGAAGCTTTGATGCTGAACTACCCGCGGAGCCGTGCCAGCAGATCCTGCGGGTGGACGGGCTTTGCAAGAATCTCGAACTCGTAACCCTGAGCCCGCGCTTTTTCCAGAAGGTCCGCCGTTGCCGCCTGCCCCGAAAAGAGCAGAATTTTGATCTTTGGAAGCAGTGCGCGAATCTGAATAGCCGCATCGATGCCGTTCAAATCTGCCATGATCACGTCAGCGATCAGCATGTCGGGCTGGTAGGTCGAGGCCGTCTCAAGCGCTGCTTCACCTGAATACACCGCCTGGGCCTGGAACCCGCTCTGGTTCAGAATCATCGACAGCGTGTCGGCAATGACGCGTTCGTCGTCTACAACAAGTACTTTGGGCTTAACGTGATTATCGGACATACACTCCTGAACGCCGAACGGGGTAGGGCGCAAGCCTTTCAGTCGAACGCGCCGCGATACAAGCTTAAAAGCACCGCGAGCGGTACGATCAGCTTAATGAATACGTTTTTAGAATAACATCCTGCAGGTGAGACGAAACCATCCGCCCAAGTCCCAGGATAGAGCCCCCTGAACCTTCCACCAACACCGCGTGGCCTTCTCGCGGAGGCCCGGTAGAAGCTTGGACGCCAAAAGTGGTCCGGAGATTGCCTGAGATCTTGCTTAATTCTTTCTCTGCGTCACTCTGGCTGGAATCCACGAGCCACTGATCTGCGTTAGTCTAAAAATTGCCGGGCCATTTCCCTAACTTCCGCAGATTCATCTGAAAGCAACTTAAACTTCATACCCTTGGATGGACTTCCGCGTCTTGTCGGAGCAGTGCGCATGCAGCCAGCAGAAACTCAAAACCCGACACAGCCCTCGTCCTTCGCCCCAGCGTCCACAGCGGAACCGATCATCCGGGCTGAGAAGATCGAGAAATACTACGCTCAGCCCAGCCAGAATCGAATTCAGGTCTTCTCTCCAACCGATCTGAGCATCGTCCCAGGCGAGATCGTTGCCCTTCTCGGCCCATCCGGCTCCGGCAAATCGACAATGCTGCGGATGCTTTCCGGGCTCTCCCGACCCTCAGCCGGCCAGGTCTACTGGCACGGGAAGCCGGTCGCCGAAGCCGAAATCAACGTATCCATCGTCTTCCAGAGCTTCGCCCTGTTCCCCTGGCTCACCGTGCTCGAGAACGTGGAAGCCCCTCTGCGTGCTCGCGGAGTTGACCCAGAAGACCGCCGCACTCGCAGCATGCTTATGCTCGACACCGTCGGCCTCGATGGTTTCGAATCCGCCTACCCCAAAGAGCTCTCCGGCGGAATGAAGCAGCGCGTCGGCTTCGCCCGGGCCCTTGTCGTCGAGCCGGAAGTCCTGTTCATGGACGAGCCGTTCTCCGCCCTCGACGTCCTCACCGCAGAGAACCTCCGCAGTGAGCTCCTCGAACTCTGGGCCAAGAAGACGATGCCCACCAAATGCGTCTTCATCGTCACCCACAACATCGAAGAAGCTGTCCTTCTGGCTGACCGCATCATCGTCCTCGGTCGCAACCCCGGCCACATCCGTACCGACTTCCGCGTTCCAATTCCTCAGCCCCGCGATCGCAAATCTGACACCTTCACCCAGCTCGTCGATTTCATCTACAAGGTACTCACTCGCCCGGATGTCGCCCCGTCTGAAGCGCCCACCGGTCCCCGTGTTCGCGATCAGCGGCAGATGAAATACCAGATGCTTCCCCACGCTCGTCCCGGCGGCATCGCTGGCTTGCTCGAGTTGCTCATCGATAAAGGCGGGCGCGACGACATCTACCGCCTCGCTGACGATCTCGCCTTTGAGATCGACGACCTGCTCCCCATCGTCGACGCTGCACAGCTGCTTGGCTTCCTCAAAGTTGAAGAAGGCGATGCCGGCATCACTGAACTAGGCACGCAATTTGCGAATTCCGAAATCCTCCGTCAGAAAGAGATTTTCCGGGACACCGCAATTGAGAATGTGCTGCTGCTCCGCCAGATCCGTCGCGCCCTCGATGCCAAGAGCGATCACACCGTGCCCGAAGATTTCTTCCTCGACATGCTCGACGAGCAGTTCAGCGACGAAGAATCGCAGCGTCAAATCGAGACCGCCGTAACCTGGGGACGCTACGGGGAAATCTTCGACTTCGATGCTGCGCGTCGCCGTTTCGTGATGCCCGACGCGCTGCAGGAAGAAGCTGCCGGAGGCGGCGAGTGAGTCTCCAGCGCTCGCTGACCCGATCCCTGGTCATGGTGCGCACCTGGCCGGTTGTCATCGATATGGGAGTCGGCCTCTGCGCCCTCGCCCTCTTCATCGCAATCGTGCGCCTTGCCGCGTATTGGATGGGCACTGCCGTGCCCGTTTCCGTGGTCTCCGGCAACGCGCGCTCCCTGCCCGTATATGCGTTCTACTCGGTCATGCGCATCGGCATCGCCTACGTGCTCAGCCTCGTCTTCGCGGTCGCCTACGGCTACATTGCCGCCCGAAATGCGCGTGCAGAAGCCTGGATGATCGCCGTTCTTGACATTCTTCAGTCAATCCCCGTTCTTAGCTTTCTCCCCCCGGTGTTGCTGGCAATGATCGCTTTAATTCCGCACCGCCAATTTGGGATTGAGCTCGGCGTCATCCTCCTCATCTTCACCGGACAGGTCTGGAACCTCGCCTTCAGCTTCTATTCCTCCATGAAAGCGATCCCGCGCGAAATGCTCGAGGCCTCGCGCATTTATCGCTATTCCGGCTGGCAGCGCTTCTGGCAATTGGAAATGCCCTACGCGACCACCGGTCTCATCTGGAACTCGATCATCTCGGTGGCAAACGGCTGGTTCGCTCTCATGGCCTGCGAGATGTTCCAGCTCAAGAACAGGAACTTCGAACTGCCCGGTCTGGGCAGCTATATCCAGAACGCTGCATATGACGAGAATCTTCACGCCCTGCTAAGCGGAATCGCTGTCATCGTACTCATCGTCGTGGCGACCGACCAGCTCATCTGGCGGCCTCTCATCGCATGGAGCGAAAAATTCAAGTTCGAACAAGTCGAATCGACCGACCACGTAAGATCGCCGATCCTGACTCTGATGCAGCGCTCCCGCCTGCTAGGCGCGATCACAAGCGGTCTTTGGGCGCGCATCGAAGAGCCCATCTACCGCAGGCTCGCTCAATCCCGGGAACGCAAAATCGTCCGCCCTGTCGAAGCAGACTCAGGCGATCAACGACGTTCGATTACGTACTGGTTTGCCGGTATCACTTTCGGACTGGTCATCACTTGGGGAGCCATGCAGTGCGCCCTCATGCTGCGGCACATCACCTGGGCGGAACTGCGCCTGCTCTTCATCGGAGCAGCCGCGACCTTCCTTCGCGTCAACGCATCGCTGCTTCTTTCAGCGCTATGGACGGTGCCGGTCGGAGTGGCAATTGGATTCAGCCCCAAGCTCGCACGGATCGTCCAGCCAATTGCGCAGGTCCTCGCATCCGTACCCGCCACCGCATTCTTCCCCATTCTCCTCATCGGCCTGCTCAAAATCGGTGGAGGTTTGGGTATCGGATCCATCGCGCTCATGCTCCTCGGCACGCAGTGGTACATCCTCTTCAACGTGATCGCCGGTGCCATGTCGATTCCCTCTGACCTCAGAGAAGCCGCATCGCTGTACAAGTTCACGCAGTGGCAGCGCTGGACGACCCTTATCTTCCCCGGAATCTTTCCCTACCTCATCACCGGCATGGTGACAGCATCTGGCGGAGCATGGAACGCCTCAGTCTTCGCCGAATACGCCAATATCCAGAACCGCACCATCCAGACCATCGGACTCGGAGCACAAATCGACACCGCAACAGCCGATGGGAACTTCCCCATCCTGTTGCTCGCCACCATACTCGTCGCCCTGATGGTGGTCACCATGAACCGCCTCGTCTGGCGTCGCCTCTATCGCCTCTCAGAAACGCGGTATAAACTTGAGGGCTAAACAAACACTTTAAGTCGCGATCGGGGGAACGAATGATCCGTGTTGGACTCGTTGGTTTCGGCATGGCGGGCCGTGTCTTCCATGCTCCGCTTATCTCTTCAGTGGATGGTCTCGAACTCGCTGCCGTGGTCGAACGCCATTCGAGCGGTGCCGCAGAGCGCTATCCCGGCATCACGACCTATCGCTCCATCGATGAGCTTTTGTCCGATGCGTCCATCAAGCTCGTCGTGGTTGCCACGCCCAATGCTTCGCATTTCCCAATTGCGATGCAGGCGCTCGAATCTGCCCGAAGCGTGGTTGTGGACAAGCCGATGGCGCTGAACTCAGCCGAGATCCGGCAGCTATCAGAACTTGCCGGGGGCATTGGTCTGCACCTTTTTCCGTTCCATAACCGACGCTTCGACAATGACTTTCAGACGATCAGAAAAGTAATGAATGAGCATATCCTGGGACGTCTCGTCCACTTCGAATCGACGTTTGATCGTTGGCGGCCGGGATTGTCTACCCGCGCGTGGAAAGAAGAATCCGATCAGGGAGGCCTGCTCCTCGACATCGGCACCCACTTGGTTGATCAGGCCCTGGCTTTGTTCGGCCTTCCGTCATCCATCAGCGCGGAGGTACGGCGGGAACGGGATGGCGATGGTTCCAACGACGCGTTCACGATTCGTCTGCACTACATGACCGGATTCTCAGCCACCCTGAGTTCCAATCTGCTTTCCACCTTGCCACGAGCGAGATTCCATCTTCGCGGCACCCGAGGCAATTTCTTGAAATGGGGATTGGACCCGCAGGAAGATGCTCTCAACCAGATCACGAAAATCGGCGATGGGGAATGGGGCAACGAGCCTTCGGACAAATGGGGAACCTTGAGCATCGGTGGAGAAGGAACAGTTCTCTCTAAACCGATACAGTCCGAGCCTGGAGATTACCGGAGGTTTTATGCGGGCGTGCGCGATACCTTACTCGGCAATTCCGCAAACGAACTTGCCACCGCCATCGACGCCTGGCGCGCAGCCCGCATACTGGAGTGGGCAAAACAGAGTTCTGACGAGCACCGCGAAATCGAGTGCGAATGGAGCGGGGAGCCCGCCTGATTATCCGGCAGCTTCTGCCGGATCCTTTTCCTCCAGCGGTACCCAGAAGCGAAATGTGCTTCCGTGTTCCGGACCGGTTTCGACTTCTAGATCGCCCCCGTGGGCTCGCACAATTGCACGGGCAATCGCCAATCCCATCCCCGTTCCCTTCCCGATCACCCTTCCCTTCTTTCCCCGATAAAACTTCTCGAAGATATGCGGCAGGTCTTCCTTGTCGATTCCCGGCCCATTGTCTTCCACTTCGAATTCCAGTCGCCCCTCCACTCGGCGCGCCCGCAAGACGATGCGGCTCTCCGGTGGTGAATAGCGCGCGGCATTCTCGATCAGGTGACGGAAGACACGCCCCAGCAGCCGGGCATCGAACCACGCAGCGCGATCCGGCTCCTGCACCATGAGCACTGCCTGGTGCCGTCCCAACGAGGCGCGAGACTCTGCTACAACTTGCTCGAGCATCGTACGCGTCTGCCGTGGTGCGAGTTGCACACGCACTACATTGGCGTCGATCTCCGCCATCTCCACCGCTTCGCCGATCAAAGAATCAAGCCGCGCAGATTCTTCATCGACCACAGTGGCAAGCTCCTTCCGCAGCGGATCGTCCAACCCCTCGTCCTGCGTAAGCGTCGTTGCAGCCGCTCGAATCGCGGTCAACGGCGTCCGCAGCTCATGGGTCAGAGAATCGATAAGAGCAGCGCGCAACCGGTCGCTCTCCCGTGAAGCCTCAAGCCGGGCACTCGCTTCAATCGCCATCGCTCGCGACAGCGCAATGCCAATCTGCGCGCAAACAGCCGTCGCAACCTCATGTGACAAGCTCGGCGGTCTCCATGCAAGGGCTCCCACTGGACGCACTCCAATCGAGAGCACATGCGATTCGAAACCTTCCTCAACTCCCCTGTCCTCCTGATGCCCCTTCGCTAAACTGCGCAGGTTCGCCCTGAATATGGGAGAGAATTCCTCGGCGGTCGATTCGAACTCATCTCGATCCTGTACGTAGAGAGCCACTTCCTGCAGCGAGAATATTCTCTTCAGCAGATGCGGCAGATCTCGAATCAGGCTTGCGGCATCCTGGTGCAGGATCATCTCCTGGCTGATCTGGAACAGCCGCTCCACATCCTCCCGCCGCTCTTCCGCTTCTTCTTTCTGCTTGCGAGCCCGTTCGGCAACCCGGCCCGCAACCAGCGAACTGATCGCGAACGTGCACATCGCAACCCACTCCTGAGGCCCCGCAAGAATGAAAGTATGAAACGGTGGGAGAAAGAAGTAGTCGAACGCAATGGCGCAAAGCACTGCGCTGTACAGTGAGATGAAAAGCCCCGCCTGGGTCGCGGTCACCACCACGACCACAAGGAACACCATCCCCGCCGTCGCAGGGTGCGCATGAGCCAGCCCCAGTCCGACGGTGGTCAGCACCGCTGCCAGCGTCGCGACAAGCCACTGCACGTAATGGTGCCTTTTCGGTTTCAGCTGCATGGTGTCTCACGGAGATCATACTCGTGCGGCGGGATGATGTAAGCTTTGCGTGGGAAGAAGAAAGTTCATGCCCGGCCGAATCCTTGTAATCGACGACGAACCCCAGATCACGCGCGTGCTTCGCGCATCCCTCTCTGCGCAGGCATTTGACGTTCGGACCGCTAACGATCCGGAAGAAGGGCTCCGCCTCTTCTCCGAGTGGCCGCCCGACCTCGTCATTACCGACCTGATGATGCCCGGCATGAGCGGCGTCGAGGTCTGTCGAGCCATCCGCTCAACCTCATCTACGCCCGTGCTGGTCCTTTCCGTCCGCGATCATGAGCGTTCCAAAATTGAGGCGCTCGACTCGGGCGCCGACGACTACGTTACAAAGCCCTTCAGCATCCAGGAATTGCTCGCACGCGTTCGCGCCCATCTTCGCCGCGCACCGGAACGCACTGAATCTGCAATTGCCGCCGGCGACTTCGTCATCGATGCGGCCGCGCACAGTGTAGAAGTCATGGGCAAGCCCCTGCACCTGACGCCAAAAGAATTCGAGCTGCTCGTGCACCTTGCCCGACATGCAGGCAAGGTCATCACTCACCGCTCACTGCTTACCTCCGTATGGGGAGCGCAGTCAGCGCACCAGCCCGAATACCTGCGCGTATTCGTTGGCCAGCTCCGCAAGAAGCTCGAAGCGGAGACAGGCAAGCAGTACATCCAGACAGAACCCTGGATCGGCTACCGCTTCGTCCCCGAAGGCCTCACCGGCAGAGAAGAACCCGAATCCTGAATTCTCCCCGCGCTTAGCATGTATCTCCCTTCAAACCAGCCTTTATCTTTCCTTTAGCTTTTCCTTCCATCAATTCAACGCTCCTCCTCGCAGAATCGTTTCTGGCTCCAACCGCTGTCACTTCGGGTGAACTCGCAGTCAGGAACGAGGAGAGCAATGCAAGATCTCACCATGTTGTTCTATACCGTCCTTTTCTTTGCCGGCGCCTTTCTCTACGTGAAGGCCTGCCAGAAGCTGAGGTAACCCATGAGCCTTGTTACGGTGCTCGCACTTCTCTGCTCTGCCCTGTTGCTCATTTACCTGACCGTCTCGCTGCTTTATCCGGAGAAATTCTGAAATGTCGGCAAATGGATGGTTGCAATTCGTCGTTTACTCAGTGGTTCTGATTCTCACCGTCAAGCCGGTAGGCATTTACCTCGCCCGCGTCCTTGAGGGGCAACGAACCTGGCTCGATCCACTTCTTCGCCCCATCGAGCGCCTCACCTACAAGCTCTGCGGCATAGATGCCGAGCGTGAAATGAACTGGCGCGAATACGCGATCGCCATGTTGGGTTTCTCCGCAGCAACCATGCTCCTGACCTACATCATCGAGCGGGCACAGCTTCTGCTCCCATGGAATCCTCAGCACCTTGCAAACGTGGCACCCGATCTCGCGTGGAACACAGCCGCCAGCTTTACAACCAACACCAACTGGCAGTTCTACACCGGCGAAAGCACCATGAGCTATCTCACTCAGATGGCCGGACTCGCCACCCACAACTTTTTCTCTGCCGCCGTCGGTATCGTCGTCGCCATCGCTCTGGTTCGCGCCATTAAGCGAACGCAATCCAGCACCATCGGCAACTTCTGGGTCGACACGACACGAACCCTGCTTTACATCCTGCTTCCAGGATCCGTCATCTACGCAATCCTCCTGGTCGCCATGGGAGTCCCGCAGAACCTGCACGCCTATACAACCGCCCACACAATCGAAGGACAGACACAAACCATCGCTCAAGGCCCCGTCGCATCCCAGGAAGCCATCAAAATGCTGGGCACCAATGGCGGCGGCTTCTTCAACGCCAACAGCGCGCATCCCTTCGAAAATCCAACCCCACTTTCCAACTTCCTGCAAATCCTCTCCATCTTCATCATCCCCGCAGGGCTCACCTACACGCTCGGCCGAATGACCGGCTCATCCGGCCACGGCTGGGCTGTTTTCGCCGCAATGTACGTGCTCTTCGCAGCCGGATTCGCCACTCTGTACTGGGCCGAAGCACATCCACATCCCCTCATCCACGGAGCCCTGCAGACCGCCACTGCCACCGCACCCGGCGGCAACATGGAAGGTAAAGAGGTCCGCAACGGAATCGCTGAAAGCGCCCTCTTCGCCACCGTCACCACCGATGCCAGCTGCGGCGCAGTCAACAGCATGCACGACAGCTTCACCCCCCTAGGCGGACTCGTTCCACTCACCAACATCATGCTCGGCGAAGTCATCTTCGGCGGAGTCGGTGCCGGACTCTACGGAATCCTCATCTTCGTCGTCCAGGCAGTATTCATCGCTGGCCTCATGGTCGGCCGAACACCCGAGTACCTGGGCAAAAAAATCGAGTCCTACGACGTGAAGATGGCAATGCTCTACGTGCTGATCTTCCCGCTCATCATCCTCTCCCTCACCGCCATCTTCGTCCTCATGCCGAATGTCGGCCTCGGCACAACCAGCAACGCCGGCCCGCATGGACTTAGCGAAGTTCTCTACGCATTCACCTCGGGCGCCGGCAACAACGGCTCAGCATTCGCCGGCCTCGGTCCGAACTGGTGGTACAACGTCACCATCGGCTGGGACATGCTCATCGGGCGTTTTCTGATGATCATCCCCGTGCTTGCCCTCGCAGGAAATCTCGCTCAGAAAAAGAGCATTCCGCCATCCCCCGGCACCTTCCCCGTGAATACGCCGCTCTTCACCGTGTTGCTTGTCGGAGTGGTGCTGATTCTCGGCGCTCTCACCTTCTTCCCGGCTCTGAGCCTTGGACCAATTCTCGAACACCTGCTGTTGAAGGCTGGCCAGCTTTTCTGAGGAGACCCGTTCATGAGTTCCTATAGCAAATTCGCGTCCGCAGCACAGGCCGAGATCCCATCGGACCCGACATCTCGCGAGTCGCAGGTGCTGCTACCCCCCTCCCCCTCCCTCCCCCCCGAGCACCACGAACGCCGCCGCAAGCAATCTACGCCGGGCCTGGTGGAACAGAAGAGCCTGTGGAACACGGAGATCATCCGCCAGGCCGCCATCGACGCACTGCGCAAACTGAACCCGCGGTACATGGTCAAGAATCCCGTAATGTTCGTCGTCGAAGTCGGCAGCGTCCTCACAACACTGCTGCTCATCGACAACACAATCCACCATCGCGCCGGCTTCGGATTCAACCTCCAGATCACCCTTTGGCTCTGGTTCACCGTCTTGTTTGCAAACTTTGCCGAAGCCATGGCGGAAGGCCGCGGCAAAGCCCAGGCAGACACCCTCCGTAAAGCGAAAGGCGAAACCATCGCGCAGCGTTACATCTCTTCCGGAGCGCTGGAGCAAGTCGCTAGCGGACAGCTCCGCGCCGGCGACATCATCTACGTTCCCGCCGGACACTACATCGCGGGCGATGGCGAAGTCATCGAGGGCGTCGCATCCGTAGACGAATCCGCCATCACCGGCGAATCTGCTCCTGTGATTCGCGAAGCAGGCGGCGATCGCTCAGCCGTCACTGGCGGTACGAAAGTTCTCTCCGACTGGATCAAAGTCCGCATCACCTCAAACCCCGGCGAGACCTTCCTCGATCGCATGATCGCCCTAGTCGAAGGAGCCACGCGCCAGAAGACTCCGAACGAAATCGCGCTCTCCATCCTCCTCTCAGGCTTAACAATTGTCTTCCTGCTTGCCGTAGTCACGCTGCAACCGTTCGCGATCTACTCCAAAGCACCTCAGAGCATCTTCGTGCTCGTCTCGCTTCTCGTCTGTCTCATTCCAACCACAATCGGCGGCCTGCTCTCCGCCATAGGTATCGCCGGAATGGACCGTCTCGTCCAATACAACGTTCTTGCCATGAGCGGACGCGCCGTTGAAGCCGCGGGTGACGTGAACACTCTGCTTCTCGACAAAACCGGCACCATTACGCTGGGCAATCGCCAGGCAACCGAGTTCGTGCCCGCACCCGACGTCACTGCCGAGCGCCTTGCCGATGCCGCGCAACTCGCATCCCTCTCCGACGAAACTCCCGAGGGCCGCTCGATCGTAGTATTGGCGAAAGAAAGATACAACCTCCGCGGACGCGATCTCAGTGGAATCCATGCCGAATTTGTTCCTTTCTCCGCGCAAACACGCATGAGCGGAGTCAACCTCTCGGGAGTGCGCATCCGCAAAGGCTCCGCCGCGGCCATCGCGCGCTTCCTCGAAGACCAGGGCTCGTCCCTTCCGAAGAAGGTCCGCGACGCTGTCGAAGAGATCTCCCGCGCCGGTGGAACGCCCCTGGTTGTAGCCGAAAACTCAACCGCGCTCGGCGTCATTCACCTCAAGGACATCGTCAAGGGCGGACTCAAAGAACGCCTTGCCCGTCTTCGTGCCATGGGGATCCGCACCATTATGATCACCGGCGACAACCCGCTTACCGCTGCCGTGATTGCTCGAGAAGCCGGAGTCGATGATTTCCTCGCCGAGGCCAAACCCAAAGACAAAATGGACCTCATCAAACGGGAGCAGTCGCTCGGCAAGCTCGTCGCTATGACCGGCGATGGCACCAATGACGCGCCCGCTCTCGCGCAAGCCGACGTAGGCGTCGCCATGAACTCGGGCACGCAGGCTGCCAAAGAAGCCGGCAACATGGTCGACCTCGATTCAAACCCCACCAAGCTCATCGAGATCGTCGAGATCGGCAAGCAGCTTCTGATGACCCGGGGCGCGCTGACTACCTTCTCGATCGCGAACGACGTTGCAAAATACTTCGCAATCATACCCGCAATGTTCGCAGGCGCATTCCCTGTTCTCAATGCGCTCAACATCATGCATCTGGCCACCCCGCAGTCAGCAATTCTATCCGCCGTGGTCTTTAACGCCGTCATCATCATAGGGCTCATTCCGCTGGCTCTTCGCGGCGTCAAATACGAACCGAAAGCGGCCGAAGCTCTGCTGCGTCAGAATCTGCTGATCTACGGGTTGGGTGGTGTCGTCATCCCCTTCATCGGGATCAAGGCAATCGACTTTCTTCTCGTCGCCTTGCACATGGCGTAATCAGCCGAACGTCATACGAAGGAAAACAAAATGGGAACAGCTACTCTCACATCTTCGATCCGCGGACAGGAAGTGCAAACTCGCCATTCCGTCTGGCGCACCTCAATCCGGTTCACTCTGCTGATGACACTCGCATTCGGCATTTCCTATCCGCTTGTGCTCACCGGAATCGCCGGAACCATCTTCCCGCATAAGGCCGCCGGGAGCCTGATCGTCCAGAACGGCCAGGTCATCGGCTCTAGATTGCTCGCTCAGAGCTTCACGTCCGACAAATACTTTCATCCGCGCCCATCTGCAGCTGGAAACGGCTACGACCCAACCTCATCTGGTGGATCTAACTTTGCGCAGTCCAATATCAAACTGGTCCAGCGCCTGCAGGGCGATATCGACAAGCTCGCAGCTGAAAACCCGGGGCGTCCCGTACCGATTGATGCCGTGACCACCTCCGGCTCCGGGCTCGACCCTGACATTACTCCCGACAATGCATACTTTCAGGCGCGCCGCATCGCCAAAGCACGAGGCCTGACAAACCAGCAAATCGACGCGCTCATTCGTCAACACACAACCGGGCGAACGTTCGGGCTTCTCGGCGAGTCCCGTGTCAATGTTCTCGAACTGAATCTGGCTCTCGACCAGGTTGCTCACTAATCTGCGGCACTCGCTGGGATAGGGGAGGAATCATTCGTATTCTTCCCCTACTTTCTTGTCACCTCTCAATGTGAATGCCGTCATAGACGCATCGCGGCGCAATCGCATATTCTTCACTTTCATGCCGATCGCAAAAGCGGCCGGCTGCAAACAATGCGCGCCTCGCTCTTCATCACCTGCTATAACGACACGTTGTTTCCTCAGACGGGACGTGCGGCGGTGCGGCTGCTCGAGCGGCTGGGCGTCGATCTCGATTTCCTCCCTGCGCAAACTTGCTGCGGCCAGATGCACGCCAATACCGGCTTTCGTGGTGAAGCATACTCGCAAGCCAGGCGATTCGTTCAGCTTTATCGAGACACGGAATGCGTTGTGATCCCCTCCTCTTCCTGTGTCGCCATGATCCGCGAGCAGTATCCCGGCCTCTTCGAAGAACTCGGAAACGGGGATCTGCGCAAGCAACTCACCGCTCTTCTCCCCCGCGTCTTCGAGCTCAGCGAATTCCTGACCGACATTCTCAAAGTTGAGGATGTCGGCGCCTGCTTCCCCCACCGAGTCGCCTACCACGCAAGTTGCCACAGCCTGCGCGGCCTGCATATTGGCGAGCGCCCTTTTCGATTACTCAGCAAAGTCCGAGGCCTCCAGCTCGTTCCCATCGCAAACCTCGATCGCTGCTGCGGATTCGGTGGCACCTTCTCGGTGAAGAACGCCGAGGTGTCCACCGCCATGCTTGAATCTAAGCTCACTGATCTGCTGGCAACCGGCGCGGAATACTGCACGGCTCTCGACAACAGCTGCCTCATGCACGTAGGCGGGGCACTGCACAGGCAAAATCTGGAGATGAAGCCCATTCATCTGGCCGAAATCCTGGCATCCACCGAAGGGCTCCCGCAGGGGAGCGATCGATGACCGGTCCGGTGATGGATCCGCGGATTGCGCCTCCATTTCCTGAGGCGGCATTTCCGATTCTGCAGAACACACAGCTGCGGAAAAACGTCGCTCACGCCACGGACGTCATTCAGGCCAAACGCAATCACCTCGTCGCGGAAAAGAAGGATTGGCAGGAACTGCGAACGTCTGCGGCGGCCATCCGCGCACACGTGCTTGCGAACCTTGCCACCTACCTCGAGCAGTTTGAAAAAAACTGCACCGCCGCGGGAGGCGTTGTTCACTGGGCGAAGGACGCTGCCGAGGCCCGCCAGATCATCATCGACATTCTGCGCGAGGAAAAGGCAAGCGAAGTTATCAAAATCAAGACGATGACATCCGCGGAGATTCAACTCAATCCCGCGCTCGAGGCAGCTGGAATTACTGCCAGCGAAACAGATCTAGCCGAGATCATCCTCCAGCTCGGGAATGAAGAGCCATCACACATTGTTGTCCCTGCTTTGCATGTGAATCGCCAGCAGGTCCGCGACATCTTCGCTCGGCGCATGGGCCTGCCCCAGTTGCCCGATGATCCCGAAGCTCTAACCGCTGCTGCGCGCACCTATTTACGAAAGAAATTTCTCACCGTTCCTACCGCAATCAGCGGCGCCAATTTTCTGATTGCAGACACTGGCTCCGTTGCCATCGTTGAGTCAGAAGGCAATGGGCGCATGTGCCTCACTTTGCCCAAAACGCTCATCACTCTCGCGGGAATCGAGAAAGTTGTTCCGCGGTTCTCGGATCTCGAGGTCCTGTTGCAGGTCTTGGCGCGCTCCGCCACTGGCGAGCGCCTCAACCCGTACAACTCGCTATGGGCCGGAGTGACGCCGGGGGATGGGCCTCAGAACTTCCATGTCGTCCTGCTCGACAATGGCCGGTCAGAGATTCTCGCCCGCAAAGTAGAGCGACAGACGCTGCAATGCATCCGCTGCGCAGCCTGCCTGAATACCTGCCCCGTCTATCGCCAGACAGGCGGTCATGCCTACGGCTCCCCTTACGCCGGGCCCATCGGGGCAATCCTCACTCCGCAGCTCGAACATATGCGGCACGCACAATCTCTGCCCTATGCATCCTCGCTCTGTGGCGCCTGTTACGAAGTCTGCCCCGTCAAGATCAATATCCCCGAAGTGCTGATTGATCTCCGCGCCCAGGTAGTTGATCAGGAACGCAACGAGAGCAAGCGCTGGACCGATCCGATGTATATGGGAATGAAGGTTGCAAACTTTGCTTTTTCCAGCGCGCCACGGTTCCGTCTCGCTCAATGGTTCGGCAGAGTGGGCCTGCGCTTCTTTACGGACAAAGACGGGTGGATACGCAAACTGCCCAACCTCGGTTCTCGTTGGACCCTCTCCCGCGATCTGCCGGGAATGCCCGACCAGACATTCCGCCAGTGGTGGGCTGAAAAGGAAGGCGGTCGCAGCCGCGAAACCGAACCCGGAAAGGAAGCGAGATGACGACAAACTCTCGTCAGTCCATTCTGGACAGCGTTCGCAGTGCAACAAAGGCGGACACAAGCCGGTACGAAGACGTTCCCCGTGGCTACATCCGAACTGGAACCCTCGAATCGCAAGATCGCATCCACCTCATGAGAGAGCGGCTCCTGGAATATGATGCGGAAGTTGTGGAGTGCGCTCCGCCGGACCTTCCGCACATCATCGTGCGGCAACTTCAACACAGTGGTAGGCACCACTTCGTCGCTGCTCAGAGGGTACCTGCAGACTGGCTGGGAGATGGCGTGACGTGGAGAATCGACGACAACTTGAGCCACGAAGAGATCGAGCAGTGTGGCGGGGTGGTCACGGCAGCATCTGCCGGCGTGGCTGATTCCGGCACGATCGTTCTGCATCATGGACCTACCGAAGGCCGCCGCATAATCTCGCTTCTTCCCGACTTCCACCTCTGCGTCCTTCTCGCTTCGCAGATCGTGGAGACGTTGCCCGAGTACTTTGCGTGCTTCCCCGAGCCGCCCCGTCTGGCAACCTACATCTCAGGTCCATCCGCCACCGCCGACATAGAAATGACTCGCATCAAGGGCGTCCACGGGCCGCGTTTCCTCAGCGTCATCATCGTGCGTGATGACGCCTGATTCGGCATTTGTAGCCCGGACCCGCCGCTTCATTCCCGCCATTTCCGCATTACAATCGAGTCTGAGATTTCCCCGGATCGGTGGTGTATATGTCACACGCTACTCTCGCGACTCCAACCCTTCGATTCCTTGAAGATCGCTGGGACCCAACCATTGCCGCTGGCCTCGACGAGGCCGAGTGCCTTCGCTACCGTTCAAACCTGCTTGGGTCGGATTTGCGCATCACCAACTTCGCCGGAGGCAACACCAGTTCCAAAATCAAGGAAGTCGATCCCCTCACCGGTGAGCAGGTCGACGTCCTCTGGGTAAAAGGATCAGGCGGCGATCTCGGCAGCATCAAGCGCACCGGCCTGGCAACTCTGTATCTCGCCAAACTTCTCGCCCTCGAAAAGATCTACAAAGGTGTCGACTTCGAAGACGACATGGTGGCGATGTACCGCGTGTGCACCTTCGGTGACAATCCAGTCGCCGCATCCATCGACACGCCGCTCCATGGCTTCCTTCCCTTCCGACATGTCGATCACCTCCATCCCGATTGGGGCATCGCCCTCGCCGCTTCCGCGAACGGCAAGCACAAGATGGAAGAGTTCAACCGCGAGTTCAACCACTCTCTGATCTGGATTCCATGGCAGCGCCCGGGCTTCGAACTCGGCCTAATGATGCGCAATGCCGTCCAGAACGCCCCCGGATGCGACGGCATCGTCCTCGGCGGCCACGGCATCTTCACCTGGGGAGAAACACAGCGCGAGTGCTACCTGAACACCATCACCATGATCGATCAGATTGGGCAGTTCATCGCCCGTCACGGCGAAGCCTTCGGTCCAAAACGCTTCGGCGGCGAAGCAGTCCCTTCCCGCGCCGATCGCAAAACCCTCGCAATCGAGATCGCACCCTATCTGCGTGGCCGCCTCAGCATGCAGAACCGCTTCATCTCCAGCTTCAGCGACGCGCCTGATGTCCTTCAGTTCGTCAACTCAACCCACGCGCAGGAGCTGGCCTACCTCGGCACCAGCTGTCCCGACCACTTCATTCGCACCAAGATCCGCCCGATGTTCGTCCCCTGGCCAAAGAACGCCAGCATCGCCGACCTCAAGACCCAAATCGACCGCTCCCTCACCGAATATCGCGAGCAATACTTCACCTACTATCACTATTTCGTTAAACCCGACTCACCCCCCCTTCGCGATCCCAGCCCCGCAATCGTTCTCATCCCCGGCCTCGGCATGTTCAGCTTCGGCAAGAGCAAAACCGAAGCACGCATCACCGGTGAGTTCTACACCAACGCAATCCACGTTATGGAAGGCGCCAGCCTGCTCACCGGCGCCGATGACATCAAAGGCTCGCTCCCGCAATGCGGCGAAGGAATGGACCCAGCAACCTTCAAGAGTTTCAGCAACTACGTTGCTCTGCCCCCCATCGAAGCATTCCGCATTGAGTACTGGGCCATGGAAGAAGCGAAACTCCGCCGCCAGCCCCCCGAAAAAGAACTGAGCCGGCGCATCGCCCTCGTCGTTGGTGGCGGCAGCGGAATCGGCCGCGAAGTAGCGCACCTCGCCGCAGCCCGTGGCGCACACGTCATGGTTGCCGACCGCGACGGAGCCGCAGCGAAATGCGTCGAGTCAGAACTCGCGAAGATCTCCCACAAAGAACTCGTCGCCTCAACCACGCTCGACATCCGAAAACGTGAAACCGTGCGCGAAGCCATCCGCGCGACCATAGCCGCTTTCGGTGGAATCGATATCCTCATCAACACCGCTGCGCTCTTCCCATCCTCCGCAGACGGCCACATCTCCGACGACCTCTGGTCCACCACACTCGACATCAACGTCACCGCAAACTACATCCTCGCCGACGAAGCCGCCAAGTACTTCGCTGAGCAGAACCTCGATGCCAGCATCGTCCTCACCAGCTCAGCAAACGCCGTCGTGCCCAAACGCGGCAGCGAAGCCTACGACGTCAGCAAAGCCGCTCTCTCCCACCTTGTTCGCGAACTCGCCGTGTCTCTCTCGCCCAGGGTTCGGGTCAACGCAGTCAGCCCGGCAACCGTTGTCAAAGGCAGCACAATGTTCCCACGCGATCGCGTCCGTGCGTCGCTCACCAAGTACAACATTCCCTTCGACGACGCCAAGAGCGACGAAGAACTGCGTGGAGTTCTGGCCGCCTTCTACGCCAGACGTACGCTCACGCATCAACCCATCGATCCGGTGGACTGCGCTGAAGCCATCCTCTTCCTCGCCAGCCCGAAAACACGCTGCACCTCGGGACACATCTTCCCCGTCGACGGCGGCCTAACCGAAGCATTCCTGCGCTAGGTGGTTACCTCAGGGGATGCCAACCACGGCCATAACTCACTAACTCCATACACAAGTGAGAGTTAGTCAACGCCCGGCAACCGTAACTTTTGTGTTATAGCTTTTCTGGATAAACCGGTTTAGTCTTTGCCTACTCACCTTTCTTGAGATCAGGCAGCCAGATTCGGGGAAGTCTCCGCCCTCGCCCCCCGGGGCTGCCTTTTCCATTTCAGGCAATTGGCTGAACAGTACCCTTCCCGATAAGTTCCTCGACGCGCTCCACCCAGCAGCGATCCGCCGCCACGCTCATCTGCTCCGGCTCCAAAATCACCTGAAACTCGCCCTTCTTTTCGAGGAAAATCATCACCTTCCCCGGCCCTGGAGCCGCCTCAGCCGCGCTCTTCAATCCCGCGAACATCTCCTCCGTCGCGCGATCGAGACTGATACGAATGCGCACCGCATTCGGCAGCTTCACCTTCACATCTTCCAGGGGCTGAATGCCGCTCACCGAAATCTTCGGCGCAGAGTCTTCCTCGCCCATCAGCATTCCGCGCACCACCACAGGAGCCTGAATCTTCCACTGCTCAGTCAACCGCTCATAGTCGCGAGCGAAGCTGATCAGTTCAATCTTCCCCGTAGCGTCCTCCAGAGACCCCACCGCATAGAGCTTCCCGTCCCGCTTGCTCTTCTGGACGCGGAATCCATGGATGATTCCCGCAACCTGAATCTCATCCGCGGGGTCGGAATCCTTGCCCCACCGCCGCTCCGGCGGCTTGCGTTCCAGTGCCTCTGCCGTAGAAATAATCCCGGACAGGTTCTTGATCTTGTCCGCGTACTTATCCAGCGGGTGCCCCGACACAAAGAAGCCGAGCACTTCTTTTTCATTCGCAAGCCGCTCGCCCTCTTCCCAGTCAGGAACCTTGGGAAGATCATGCCCATTGCCGCCCTTTGCGGGCCCCTCATTGAACAATCCAAACAGCCCGGCCTGCCCCTGCGCCGCGTCCTTTTGCGCCTTCTGCGCGCTCTCCATCGCCTTGTCGATCCCGGCAAACAGCGGCCCGCGCTTGCCCATCGAATCGAGCGCCCCAGCCTTAATCAGCGACTCGATCACCCGCTTGTTCATCACCCGCAGGTCAACCTTCTCGCAGAACTCCCAGAGATCCTTGAAACGCCCTCCGACCTCCGTTCGTCCTTTGATGATCGACTCAATCGCGTTCCCACCCACGTTCTTCACCGCAGCCAGCCCAAACCGGATCGCCTCCCCGTGCGGCGTGAACTGCGCTCCCGATACCTGCACATCCGGCGGCTCAACCGCGATCCCCATCTCCTTGCACTCGCCGATGTACTTCACTACGTTCTCGGGCTTCGAAGTTTCCGAGGTCAACAACCCCGCCATGAACTCCACCGGATAGTGTGTCTTTAAATACGCCGTCTGATAAGCAAGCAGCGCATACGCAGCCGAGTGCGACTTGTTGAATCCGTATCCTGCGAACTTCTCCATCTGATCGAAAAGCTCGCCTGCCGTTCCCTTGTGGATGCCGTTAGCCGCAGCACCCGACATGAACCGCTCGCGCTGTTTGGCCATCTCATCGGCGTTCTTCTTACCCATCGCGCGCCGCAGCAGGTCCGCCTCTCCCAATGAGTAGCTGGCGACCACGTTGGCGATCTGCATCACCTGCTCCTGGTAGACGATCACGCCCAGCGTCTCTTTCAGGATGCCCTCAATCTGCGGCAGCATGTACTCCACCTTGCGCCTGCCCCACTTGCGCTCGATGAAGTCATCAATCATGCCGCCCTGGATCGGCCCCGGCCGATACAGCGCATTCAGAGCCGTCAGGTCCTCTACCGTCTCCGGCTTGTAACGCCGCAACACATCCCGCATCCCGCCGGATTCAAACTGGAACACGCCCGAAGTCAGCGCCGAATGGAAAACCTTTTTATACGTCTCCTCGTCCTTCAGCGGAATCGTCTCGATATCGATCTTGACGCCACGGTTCTGCTCGATCAGCGCAAGACAGTCGGTAATCACCGTAAGCGTCGTCAGCCCGAGGAAGTCCATCTTCAGAAGGCCCATCTTCTCGACGGCCTTCATGTCATACGCAGTAACAATTTCGTCGTTCTTCGTGCGCGCAACCGGGACCAATTCCGTTAGAGCGCGCGGCGCAATCACCACGCCTGCCGCATGAACGCCCTGTCCGCGAACCAGTCCTTCGAGCTTCTTCGCCGTATCGATCAGCTCGCGAATCTGCTTGTCGTTGTCATAAACCTTCCGCAGATCGGGCGACTCCTCCAGCGCCTTGTCCAGCGTCATCCCAATCGTTGGAGGCACCAGCTTCGCCACGCGATCCACATCGCCGTAGGGCATATCGAGCGCACGACCGCAGTCCTTGATCGCCGCCTTCGCCGCCATCGTGTTGAACGTGATAATCTGCGCCACCTGCTCGCGCCCATACTTGCGCGTCACATAGTCGATCACCTCGCCGCGCCGATTCATGCAGAAGTCCACGTCGATATCAGGCATCGACACGCGCTCAGGATTTAAAAAGCGCTCAAAGAGCAGCACATTCTGCAGCGGATCGATATTCGTAATCTCCATCACGTAAGCAACCAGCGATCCAGCCGCAGATCCGCGTCCCGGCCCTACGGGGATGCCATGGTCCTTCGCGTACTTGATGAAGTCCCACACGATCAGGAAGTAACCCGCGTACTTCATCTGCTTGATGCAGGCAATCTCACGCTCAAGCCGTGCATCGTAGTCGTGAATCGGCTGCCGCAGCAGGCCCTGTGTATCCAAGTGGTGAATGGCTGTTTCGAGCCGTTTCTTGTAGCCCTCGCGGCAAACCTGTTCGAAATAGCTGTCGATCGTGTGCCCCGGAGGAACAGCGAATTCAGGGAACGGATTGTCCACCGGATGCAGTTTGAAGTTGCACCGCTCCGCAATCTCCATGGTCCGCTCCATCACCCCGGGCGAATCCGGAAACAGCCGCGCCATCTCGTCCGCCGACTTCACAAAAAACTGATCGGAGTCGAACCGGAACCGGTCCGCATCATGGATCTTCGCGCCCGTCTGCACGCAGAGCATCACATCGTGCGCGTGTGAATCTTCGCCGCACAGATAATGTGAGTCGTTCGTCAGCACCAGCGGAATATTCAGGTCCTTCTCCAGCTGAAACAAGCCACTCTGAATCTTCTTCTCGTCTTCCAGCCCCTGGTCCTGGATCTCCAGGTAGAAATTCCCCCGCCCAAAGATGTCCTGGTACTGCGAAGCGACCGACTTCGCCCGCTCGTACTTCCCTGCCATCAGCTCTTCACACAGCTCTCCGCTCAGGCATCCTGAGAAGCCGACCAGCCCCTTCGAGTTCTCCGCCAGAAACTTTTTGCTCACGCGCGGTTTGCGATAAAAGCCATGGAGACTGGCCTCGCTTGTCAGCCGGATCAGGTTGCGGTAACCCTCTTCACTCTCCGCCAGTACCAGCAGGTGGTTGTACTGGTCGTTCGGGGTCTCCGCGCGATGGTCCTCGGCCTTGCAGATATAGAGCTCACACCCCAGGATCGGCTTGATCCCCTTGGCCTTGGCCGCATTGAAGAAGTGGACAGCACCGTAGATGTTGCCGTGATCCGTCATCGCGACAGACTTCTGCCCCAGCGCCGCCACGCGGTCAATCAGCTTGTGAACGTCGCAGGCGCCGTCAAGCAGCGAGTATTCCGTATGCAGATGAAGATGAGTGAATTCAGACATGGACCTGTATTCATTCTACCGGCGAACAAACTTCAGCGTAGCCGGTTGAAAACAAGGCCGAAATACAGTAGCAGATGCCTAAACGGTAACGAAATCTTGCCCACTTCAACGCTGTCATCCTTGTATCTCTGAATGAGCGGCAGTTTTGTTAGAGACTGTTGCGGAGGGGGAGCCGAGGCATCGGCTCCCCCGCGGGCGGACGGCTCCCGTTCATCCTGCGGTCTAAACGACCG
>Ga0105241_10000353_pt1 | contig 34825 bp, 33 predicted proteins | sample KBSC64metaG_FD_80422 | JGI IMG/M metagenome (GOLD analysis project Ga0105241, IMG submission 80422) | Corn rhizosphere microbial communities from Kellogg Biological Station, Michigan, USA - KBS C6-4 metaG | ecosystem: Host-associated > Plants > Roots > Rhizosphere > Soil | place: Michigan, USA... | reverse complement strand
GATTGCGCCGCAAATGGCGCCAGCAAAGTGGGAACTGAAACTGCTTCCAATGGCGGAGTTGAAGGCTTTGGCGACTGCTCCGCCGCCGGCCCCCACTGCTCCGAAACTGACGGCATCGACTGAGAAGAAGGCGGATGGTCCGGGAGCACAGCCGGGTTCGACCGACATTCCGAAGCCAGCGAGCGAGACGAACCAGGACAGCAACGATGGCTTCCTCGTGAACGGCAGCGTGAACAACGCGGCGACCTCGCAATACTCGCTGGACAGGGCGTTCGGCAATCGGCGATTCAACAGCCACAACCTGTATAACGGCAGCTTCCGGCTTACTTTCGACAACTCCGCGCTGGATGCACGGCAGTATTCGCTGAGCGGCTTCTCGACACCGAAACCGGTCTACGACCGCTTCACTGCTGGGTTTGAGTTTGGCGGGCCGCTCAGGATTCCGCACCTGATGCCGCGCAACGGGCCTAACTTCTTTGTGGGTTATCAGTGGACGCGCAACCACACGGCACTGACGCAATCCGCGCTGGTGCCAACGCTCGATGAACGAGCCGGTAATCTCGCTGGCGCACCGGGACAGCCTGCGACGATCATTGATCCCAGCACAGGCCAGCCATTCGCGAACAGTCAGGTGCCGGTCAGCCCGCAGGCCGCCGCGCTGCTCAATCTCTATCCACTGCCGAACGTCACCGGGAATCCGTTGTACAACTTCCAGATACCCGTTCTTAACAGCAGCCATCAGGATTTTGTGCAATCTCGATTGGACAAGACGATCGGCCGACGCGACCAGGTATATGGGACGTTCAATCTTGAGAGCATTCGCGGGGACTCCGTGAATCTTTTCAGTTTTGTCGATACAACGGACACGCTTGGGTTGAACGCGAATGTCAACTGGTCGCATCGACTGAATCCGCACCTCTTCTTTTATACGGGCTATCACTTCAGTCGACTGCGCGCGCTGGTGCGGCCGGAGTTTGAGAACCGGCAGAACATTTCCGGAGAGGCCGGGGTGACCGGCAACGATCAGACTCCTGCAAACTGGGGTCCGCCTGCGTTGGGCTTCAACAGCGGCATCGCTTCCCTCTCCGATGCGCAGAATGCCTTCAATCGCAATCGCACGGACGGTTATTCGGCTTCTGTCGGTCTGTATCGCGGCAGGCACAACATCACGGTGGGAGGAGACCTGCGCAAACAGCAGTTCAATGAGTTCTTTCAGCAAGACCCGCGCGGAAGTTTCGGGTTTACGGGTGCCGCGACCGGATCAGACTTCGCCGACTTCCTTATCGGCGTTCCCGATACGAGTTCCATCGCCTTTGGCAACCCGGACAAATATTTCCGGCAAACCGTCTACGACGCGTACGCAACGGATGACTGGCGCGTGATGCCTAGCCTCACCATCAATGCGGGCGCGCGTTACGAATACGGCGGACCGATGACGGAGCTGAAGGATCGTCTCGTCAATATCGACGTGGCGCAAGGGTTCGCGCAGGTGGCGCCTGTGCTTGCGTCCGATCCCCGGGGGGCGGTGAGTGGCCGCTCCTATCCTCGATCGCTCGTACATCCGGACCGATCGGGAATCGAGCCTCGCATCGCCTTCTCGTGGCGACCGATACCGGCATCTACGATCGTGGTTCGCGGTGGATACGGCATCTATCACGACACCTCTGTGTATCTAGCGCCGATGCTGCAACTGGCGCAGCAGGCGCCGCTGTCGAAGAGCCTGAAGCAGCAGAACAGTGCGGCGTGTCCGTTGACGCTTGCCGACGGGTTCACGCAATGCGGCACAACCACGCCGGACACCTTCGGCATCGATCCCAACTTCCGAGTCGGCTACGCACAAGTGTGGCAACTCGCCGTACAGCGCGATCTGCCGTGGGCGCTGCAGATGACTGCGACTTATATGGGAGTGAAGGGCACACACGGCGTTCAGCAGTTTCTGCCCAACAGCTACCCGATCGACGGTGTGGATCCGTGCCCGGATTGTCCTTCAGGGTTTCTCTATGAAACCTCAGGCGGAAACTCGATACGGCAATCCGGCCAACTTCAGTTGCGGCGCAGGTTGCGGGCCGGCTTCGCTGCGATGCTGCTTTACACTTATTCGAAATCGATAGACAACGACGCGGCGCTCGGGGGCCAGGGATACCAGTCGGGCGCGGCGCAGACGCAGTTTGCAGCCGAGCCTACGCAGGCAACTGCCGGCAATGCACAAGTGGCCCAAAACTGGTTGGACCTTAGAGCAGAACGATCGCTGTCGAGCTTCGACCAGCGACATCTGCTGAATCTTCAGGCGCAGTACACCACGGGCCAGGGTCTCGAAGGAGGAACGCTGCTGGGCGGATGGCGCGGAAGAGCGCTGAAAGAGTGGACCCTGATGACGCAGCTCTCAGTGGGTACGGGCATGCCGGAGACAGTCACATTTCCTGCCGCTGTTCCCGGCACAGGCTGGATCGGTCCGCTGCGACCTGATCTGACGGGAGCTCCGATCTACGGCGGGCAGAATGGCGCGCATCTGAACGCATCGGCGTTCACAGCCCCGATCGCAGGTACGTGGGGCAATGCGGGACGCAACTCGATCACGGGCCCAAACACTTTCAGCCTCGATGGAGCGATGCAGAGAACGTTCAGGCCTAACAAGCACTTCTACATGGATGTACGCATCGACGCGAGCAATCTGCTGAATCACCCTGTGTTCGGCAGCTGGAATACGGTTGTGCAAAGTGCGCAGTTCGGCCTGCAGCAATCGCCGAGCCAGATGCGCAGCCTGCAGGTCACGATGCGGGTGAGGTTCTGATATGCGCAGACTCGCCGCTGCATTGTTGACGATTGCGTTCGCTACGGCAGCGAACGCGCAACAGATCGGCCAGAATCGGCCCAAAGACGCGCAGGAGAACTACACGCTGTCAGTAAAAGTGCAGCTTGTGGTGGAAGCCGTTGTTGTGAAAGACAAGCAAGGCAATCCGATTCATGGGCTCACGGCCAACGATTTCACGGTAACGGAAGACAACGTACCGCAGACGATCAAATTTTTCGAACACCAGGACCTCGCCGCGAACGCAAAGCCTCTACCGCAGTCGAAACGCGCCGACGAAGATGTGAAGATCTACAAGAGCCTCGCCCGCGAACGCATCGCTCCCGAGACTACGGAGAATGAGCGCTACAAGAATCGCCGCCTGCTGGCGCTCTACTTCGACATGTCGGCGATGCGACCTGCCGACCAGATGCGAGCATTGCAGGCGGCCCAGAAGTTTATTCGCACGCAGATGACGTCAGTCGACATGGTGGCGATCATGCGCTACCAGAACGGCTCGGTCGACATCCTGCAGGACTTTACCGCCAATCGCGACCGGCTGCTGAGCATTCTAGAAACCTTGATCGTGGGCGAAGGACAGGATTTTGCAGAAGAGGTGGACGACGCGAGCAGCTCCGACACCGGCTCCGCCTTCGGGCAGGATGATAGCGAATTCAACATCTTCAACACCGACCGCCAGCTATCCGCACTGCAAACTGCTGCGCACATACTGGGTCAGCTCAATGAGAAGAAGTCGCTGATCTATTTTGCAGGCGGGCTGCGGCTCAATGGCGTCGACAACCAGGCGCAGTTACATGCCACGGTGGACGCGGCTATCAAGGCTGGTGTCTCGTTCTGGCCGATCGATGCGCGCGGGCTGGTCGCTGAGGCTCCGCTGGGAGATGCCACGCAGGGATCGCAGGGCAACGCCAGCATCTACACCGGCGCGGCAGCAAACGCGGTAAGCTTTGAATTCAAGATGTCGCAAGACACGATGTATTCGCTTGCGGCCGATACCGGCGGCAAAGCGCTGCTGGATGCCAATGATCTCGATCGGGGAATCGTGCAGGCGCAGGATTCGATTTCGGACTACTACATCATTGGTTATTACACGACAAATCCTGCAAAGAATGGGCACTTCCGCCGCGTCAAAATTGGGCTTAACAATCAAACGCTCGATGCGAAGCTGGATTACAGGCAGGGTTACTACGCCGATAAGGAATTCAGCAAGTTCACTGCAGTTGACAAGGAGCGTCAGCTGGAAGACGCGCTGATGCTGGAGGACCCGATTACAGAACTGTCGATCGCGATGGAGATCGATCACTTTCAACTGAATCGCGCCGAGTATTTTGTGCCGATCATCGTCAAAATTCCGGGGCGCGAACTGGCGCTGGCCAAGCGCGGCGGCGCGGAGCATACGCTGATCGACTTTGTCGGTGAAATCAAGGACATGGTTGGCGGCACCACCGTGAGCAATGTGCGCGATTTCGTGAATATCAAACTTTCTGACGCGACGGCAGCCGAACTTGCGCATCGGCCGATTGAGTACGACACTGGATTCACGCTGCTGCCGGGCAGGTACATGATCAAGTTCCTTGCGCGCGATGATGAGACGGGACGGATCGGGACCTATCAGACGACGTTTGTTATTCCGAACCTGAACAAGGAAGAGAAGCGCGTTCCCATCAGCTCGGTCGTTCTAAGCAGTCAGCGGGTGGACATGAAGGACGCAATCTACGACGCTGCGAAGGCCAAGGAACGAGCGAAGGACAACGCCGTCAACCCGCTGGTGCAGGATGGCAAGAAACTGGTGCCCAGCGTAACGCGCGTTTTCGCGCAGAATCGCGACATCTATGTGTATCTGCAGGCCTATAAACCTTCGGCCGGTGGTGCCGCGGCGACGCCGGTCAATGCAACACCGGCTCCTGCAACTGATCCCCTGATGGCGTTTGTCACGCTGTATTCGAACGGAGCTGAAGCCTTCAAGACGCAACCGATTGCCGTGAATCCCAATTCCGCAACGCGTCTGGGCGTAACTCCTCTGAATTTCAGCGTAAGTGCAGCAGGCCTTAAACCGGGCCGCTACGATTGCCAGGTAACTGTGCTCGATCCTGCGACCTCGAAGGCAAACTTCTGGCGCGCCCCAATCGTGATTGCGCAGTAAGTCCTCCATATCCGGCAGTTTCAATCGTGTGACCAAAGTCGCTGCTCGTGTTTGCTCTGGCCTGTAGGGTTGGGGCATAGAGACAAGAACATGGCCACACAAGCCGCAGCACCGGTACAGTTCCCCAGCAAAAAGCCTTTCATCCGCCGCTTCGGACGGGACACCTCACAGCGCACCCGGCACATCGTGCAGGGTCTTTTTTTGCTCCTGAACGGCTGGCTCGGGATACAGTTTTACCTCTGGGCGCGTTTTTACGAGCGGGGCGGGGTTGGTTTGAGCATGCCACGGCCAGCGGGCGTTGAGGGCTGGCTTCCAATCGCAGGACTGATGAACACGAAGTACCTGCTGGTTACGGGCCGCGTTCCTGAGATTCACCCAGCAGCGATGTACCTGTTCATTGGCTTCATGCTGATGAGCATTCTGCTGAAAAAGGCGTTCTGTTCGTGGCTCTGCCCTGTAGGCACGTTCTCTGAGTATCTCTGGCGGATCGGGCGGCGAGTGTTTGGCCGCAACCTGCGTCTGCCCAAATGGTTCGATATACCGCTGCGCGGATTGAAGTACGTTCTTCTCGGGCTATTCGTTGCCGTCATCGGCGTGATGTCGGCCGAGGCACTCGATGGATTCATGCAGACACCCTACGGTCTGCTTGTCGATGTGAAGATGATGAACTTCTTCCGCGATATGGGCATCACGGCCGCCGTTGTGATCGCTCTGCTCGTGCTCCTGTCGATGCTGGTGCAGAACTTCTGGTGCCGCTATCTGTGCCCTTATGGAGCGCTGATGGGGCTGGCTTCCCTGCTGAGCCCGGTGAAGATTCGCCGCGACGCAGAGGCCTGCATCGATTGCTCGAAATGCTCGAAGGCCTGCCCGGCGGGGCTCGCGGTCGATCAACTGGTTCAGATTCGCACGGTTGAATGCACTGCGTGCATGGCTTGCGTGGCAGTCTGTCCCGCGCAGGATGCGCTACAATTCGCGCTGCCTCCTCGTAAGGCGGCAACAGCGGCGGAGCGGTGGCGTCGACGCTCGCTGAAACCGGCACTGGTTTGCGCTGTGCTCGCGTACTTTTTCTTCGGGGTGGTCCTGGTTGCGCGCGCCACCAATCATTGGCGGACCAACATTCCTGAGCAGGTGTACATGCACCTGGTGCCGCGCGCCAATCAACTCGCGCATCCTGGGATGTAGGTGGTCAGGCATCCGCGTTTCGGCAAAGCAAAGGGCGGATCTCTGAGAGGTCCGCCGCTGTTCTTTGAGCTAGTATTCTTTGCGGCGTGCGCGAAACTCCTGGCCGATCTGGGCAAGTGCTGCATCGTCGAGACCCTGGGCCGCACGCGGAAAGACGAGGTTTTCCTCGATGCGGATGTGACCTTCGTAGAGCTGCTTCAAGCGTTCGGTTGCGGCACGCAGTCTCTGCTCATCTTCCGTACTCAATGTCTTGCCTTCGAGCCAGGACGTATACAGCTTCTCGACAGCCGCGTGCAAATCGTCCGCTTGACGATGGTCTGATTCGAGGGCTTCGATTTCCTTCAACGCAGTCGCGGTGTTCTGCCCGGCGCGCATGCGGGGAAACAGCGACTCTTCTTCGTCGGCAGTATGGCGCTGGCCACCAACCTTGAAATAGGCGAGCGCCGATTTCACGGCGGCGGCTTCTTCGTCCGTGAGGTTCCGGCCCGGCGCGCGCTCCACCACGAGGCAGAGCACATGCAGGAACTGCTCGATGCGGCGATGGCAGTCCTTCAGCATCCCGATCGGATCGTCGAACCCCGCGTCCGGCTTTGCGCCTATCTGAATTCCCATGCCGTTGATCCCTTCCCTATTTTAGATGTGTTGACGATGCTGCAAGCTACTTCTCTATGACAACCGGCGGCTCCGGCGGCTCGCAGTGACTAAGGTCTCTTGCTGCTAGAATCCCAGCGTGAGCACGCCACGGATCGATCTTGCCCAGGTACTCGCAAAGGCTCCTCTTCTAGCCGACCTTTCGCCGAACGAATTGCAGCTTCTTGCCGCGCGCACGGTGCGGAAACTGTTTGCATCGGGCGAATTGCTGTTCTCTGAAGGTGAACCATGCAGCGGCCTGCATATCATCGCCCGCGGCAAGGTCCGCATCTTCAAGACGTCGGTCAACGGCCGCGAACAGGTGCTTGCCCTTAACGGCCCCGGCGATACGATTGCGGAGCTTCCGGTCTTCGATGGTGGGCCATATCCAGCCTCGGCGAGCGCGACAGAAGACGCTGAAATCGCATTCATTTCGCGTCGCGATTTCCACGCTTACTGTCTTGAACATCCTGAGGTGGCGTTGAAGGTGCTCGCACAGGTTGGGGCGCGGCTTCGTCGCCTGGTCGGGATTATCGAGGAGCTCTCGTTCACCACGATTCGTCAACGCCTGATTGCGATGCTGGTGAAGCTTGCGCAGTCTCAAGGCACGAAGACCGAGCGTGGTATTGAGTTCCAGCTGCCTTCTACGCATCAGGAACTTGCCAGCCAGCTTGGGACAGTCCGCGAATTGATTTCACGGAATCTGATGCGGCTGCAGGCGGAGGGATTGCTGGACGTTGACGCACGGCATATCGTGGTGCGCGACATCAAAGGGCTTACCGCTCAGCTTGAATCCGCAGGCTGAGAAAATCAAGCGCGAGTGACATAAGTTACTGGCATCAGAACCGCGAATCGCTAGTGTTGCAGTGGAGAGTTCTTTATGGCCACCGCAACCCAATCCATACGCGAGATTCTCGCGTCGCAGGCTTCAGCCGCTTTAGTTTTGCAGCGCTTCGAAATTGACCTGTGCTCGAGCGCGAACCAGTCTTTAACGCAGGCTTGCTCGAGCCTGCAGCTTTCAGTGGAGCAGGTGCTGGAAAAGCTTGCAGCTGCCGATGCCGAACAGAACGGTGCGCCGCCGGTCGATCCAGCTTCAATGGCACTGGAGAAGCTGGTGCAGTACATCGTGCGCCGCCATCACCGACTGGTGCGCCAGGAGCTACCGCGCCTCGCCGCGCTTGCACATAAGCTTGCTACCAAGCATGGAGAACACGCGCCGGAGTTGATTGCCATCGACAGGCTGATGGATGATCTGCACGGGGAGTTGATCGCGCATCTCGAAAAAGAGGAGAATGTGCTCTTCCCGTACGTTGTTCATCTGGATCAGAACCTCGGGCTGGCTCGTCCAACGGCCATCGGGGGATTTTGGAGAGTTTCGCAGCCGGTGAGAATGATGATGAACGAGCACGAATCTGCTCTGAGCATACTTGCCGAGTTGCGCAGTCTTACTAATGAATTCACTGCCCCTGAGTGGGCCTGCGCGACACATGTGTCGTTTCACACGGGATTGCGTGCCTTCGAAAGAGACTTGAAGCAGCACATCCATCTTGAAGATGACGTGCTGTTCCCCCGAGCCGTGGAGATGGAAGACTCGATCGGATCGGAGCTGCAAAGCGGCGGATTGGCTAAGCTCGACAAGGCATCGGAACCGCTGTGCGAATCACCGGAGCTTTAACGGCTGTAGCGAGTGTGGCGAGCCCCACACATCACAGCGCGACGAGGTCTCGCATCGCAGGCGTAGAATGCTCTGCAAATGAATGCGCGCATCGAAAGGATCCGCCAACTCCTGGGGGAGCTAGAAGCTGAAAGTGCGACTGCGCCTCGCGGTGACATCGGTTTCTCCGCGCTGGAACTGCCGGAAATCATCGGCGAGATCGTCGATGACCTGCAGCCTATTCTCACGGCCTACGATGCGGCATTTTATTGGTTCCTCTTCCGCCACTCCATTGCGAAGGATGGGAACCCGCAAATCCGCGTCAGCCGCAGCACACTACGGGGAGCAGTGGTGAAGTCGTCGTACACCGATGCGGCGGAGAACAAGATTTCTTTCGGCAAGGTGCAGGACACCTTACGAGCACTCGAAGAGATTGGCGCGATTCAGAAACTGGGTGAACCCAATCGCCAGGGCACGCTTTATCGCGTGATGATCCCCGACGAGATTGAGGCATGCCGGAAATTCCGTGCCGAACGCCTGGCTGAAGAGACGGCGCTCTTTCCGATTTCGGATAAGGGACAGCACAAAGTGCGGATGCAGGTGTTCGAACGGGATGGGTACAGGTGCCGGAATTGTGACAGGCAACTGACCCGCTTCACAGCGACGGTAGATTACGTCCGGTCGCCGGAGGACGGCGGAGACGAGAGTCCGGAGAACCTGATCACGACATGTGCGGAGTGCAACACGCGCCATCACATGAAGCAGTCGTAATCCAGATTCGGCGGGAAAAAGGGGACGGGGTTTAGTGCGCGTGACGCTCCGGCAGGAGCTTCCTCAGCGCAGCCGCATAGTGCTCTGGCAGCGGTTTGCGCTTGAGCTGATCGTCGCAGACAACGTGAACCGTTTCGCCCTCGGCCAACAGAGCAGGCTGGCTACCATCGGGTCCTTTGCGGAGGATGCGATAGGCGAATTTCAGCACTGATCCGCGCAGCATGGCGGGACGGGTCTCAATCAGGATCTCGTCGTCGTAGCGAGCGGGCGAGCGGTAGCGGCAAGTCGCCTCGACGACCGGCAGAATGCACTCGTGTTCTTTTTCAAGCTGGCTGTAGGCGAGGCCCAGAGACCGAAGCAGTTCCACGCGGCCGAGTTCGAACCAGACAAGGTAGTTGGCATAGTAGACAATGCCCATCTGGTCGGTTTCCGCATACCGCACTCGAACCTGATGAGTTGTCACTGGCGTCTCTTGCAATTCCGGCTCACGCATTCCAGGGAACTGCGGATCACAGGCATTCGATTCCCTGATCCCTGTTCCCTGCTTCTAGGGTTTCAGGTGATGGAACATCTGCAGTTTGCTGAAGTCGTTGAACACGATGAACGCCATGAACGCCACAAGCACAACGAAGGCCGCCTGGTAAATGCGCTCCTTCACAATCATGTTGATGTCGCGCCGCATGATGCTCTCCACGGCCAAGAGCAGGATCAAGCCACCGTCCAGAATCGGGAACGGGAGCAGATTCAAGATGCCGAGGTTGAGGCTGATGCTCGCGGCGAGTCCGAACTTCGCAGACCAATAGGGCTCTTTCACAGCCTGACCGGCTGCCACAGCAATGCCGACGGGGCCGGACAACTGCTTGACTGAGACCTTGTGGGTAAGCACCTTCTTGAGCACGTTCACGATGAGCAGCGAACTCGACGCGCAAAAGTCTTTCGACTCGGTAACGGCGTTCGAGAAGCTCATGGGCTCAGAGCGAACTGAAAAGTCATCCGGAATTGCTCCCTGGAACCCGAGTCGCCATCCGCCATCCTGCTGGTAGGGCTGAATGGTGATAGGGGACAAGGTAGCTCCATTGCGTTCGATGGAAAGCGTTACCGGTTTGCCTTTGTCAACTTCCTGCATGTAGTCGACGAGAGGCAATACGGAATGGAACGTATGGCCATCGACGGACAGAATCTTGTCGCCTTTTTGCAAGCCTGCACGTTGCACCGGCGAGTCGGGGCTGACCTGCTCGATTTCGATCGGACTCTGCGCGTCCTGAATGAACAGACCGGCCTTGTCGAGGTCATAGTGCTGGGGATCGATGTTCGTGGGGAGATGAAGTGAAGTCTGGACGATCGTGCCGCTGCGGTCCACCGCCATGCTGATGGACTTGCCTTTGTTGTCGGCGGCAACATCGTAGAACTTCTGGTAGTCAGGATTTGAAGTGTTCTCGAACTTTGTGACCACATCGCCGGGCTTCAATCCAGCCTGATCAGCGGCCGAGCCGGGTGTGATCCACTCGATTTTGGTGGTGCGGATATCCGGCACTTCATGGATGAAATTGAAGTAGATCACCATGAGCACGAAAGCCAGGATGAAGTTGGAGACGGGCCCGGCGACGCCGATCAGCATGCGCTGCCAGCGTGGATGGTTCATGAAGGAGCCCGGATCGTAGTCGCCTACGTTTTCGGGGCCGGTGCCGGTTTGAATTCCATCGGGCGTCTCGCCGGTCATCTTTACGAAGCCGCCGAGGGGGAGGAGGCAGACCTTGTAGTCGGTGTCGCCGTATTTGACGCCAAACAGGCGAGGGCCAAAACCGACCGAAAAGGCTTCTACGCGGACTCCGCAGAGCTTGGCGACGATAAAGTGGCCGAATTCGTGGACCACCACCATCAAGCCAACAAGGACAATGAAAGCTACTGCAGAGACAAAGAAATCATGCATAAATGTAACGATTCAAACCTCTGGGCCGCGCAATTCGATGCGGCGGCGACTCGGACTCAGGCAACGAACGCGTGAGCCTTTTCTCGCGCTTCCCGGTCCGAGGCCAGCACCTCTGCGATGGTGGCTGGGTGTGACTCGGGGGTGGACGCGAGCACTTTTTCAATTGTACCTGCTATCCCAGTAAATGGGATTTTGCGCTCCAGGAAGGCCTCGACTGCGACCTCGTCGGCTGCGTTTAGGGCGATGCAGTGGGCTCCGCCCTTCTCCGCGGCCTCGTAGGCCAGACGGAGGCACGGGAATCGCTCAAAGTCGGGCTCTTCGAAGTCGAGATGCCGGAGGGCGGCAAGGTCGAAGGTCAGATTCGAAGCCGGGCGTTCGGGGTAGGCGAGGGCGTAGAGGATCGGCAACCGCATATCTGTCACCGAGATCTGGGCCAGAATCGACCCGTCTACATACTCAACCAGCGAGTGAACGGTCGACTGCGGATGGATGGTGACGCGGACCTGGCTAGACGGAACGTCGAAGAGGCGGCAGGCTTCGATGATTTCCAAGCCCTTATTCAGCATGGTGGCGGAGTCGATGGTGATGCGACGGCCCATCACCCAGGTGGGGTGCTTGAGTGCCTGCTCTGGGGTGATGACGGCAAAATCGGAGAGGGGAGTCTTGCGGAAGGGCCCGCCTGAAGCGGTGAGCCAGATGAACTTGACCTCGCGATGATCACCCACCCGCATGCACTGGTGGACTGCATTGTGCTCGCTATCGATGGGAAGGATGGGGACTTTGCGCTCGCGGGCAGCTGCGGTGAGAATCTCGCCGGCCGCGACCATGCATTCCTTGTTGGCGAGGCCGACGGGCTTGCCGGCCAGAATTGCGGCGTGGGTGGCTTCGAGCCCGGCGACACCCACGATGGCGGAAACGACGAAGTCGGCGTCGGGGTGCGTGGAGCAGGCGACGGTTCCCTGGCTACCGTAGACAACTTCCGTTCCGGTAACTCCGGCTGCGCTGAAGCGCTTGCACAGATCCGCGGCGATTTCTTCGGTCGCCATTGAGACCAAGCCGGGCCGCCAGCGAACAGCTTGTGCGAAGGCCTCATCAACGTTGCGTCCGGCGGCGAGGGTCGCCACCTGATAGCGATCGGGAAATTGCTCGACGATGGAGAGGGTGCTTTGGCCGATGGAGCCGGTAGAACCGAGGATGGCGAGGCGTTTCAACGTTAAGCTAAGTCCAATGAATGCAAGGGATATGAGTTTCTAAAAGCGGGTACGCATGACCTGAGCGTACCACAGCACAGGAGCAGCCAGCAGCAGCGCGTCGATGCGGTCGAGGATGCCGCCGTGGCCGGGCAGCAGGGTGCCGGAGTCCTTTACACCCGCCGAGCGCTTGAGGGCGGACTCGGCCAGATCTCCTACCTGCGCGGCGACGTTCACGACAACGGCGAGCGCAAGCCAGTACCACCAGGGCGCGTCGGAGTAGGAGAGCTTTACTGAATTCCACTGCGCGAGGTAAGTGCTGAGGGCAAGCAGGATCCCGGTTACGGCAACCGCGCCGGCGACGGACCCGATCGCGCCGGCCCATGTCTTGTTGGGGCTCAGATTCGGCGCGAGTTTTCGCTCGCCGAAGGCTCGTCCCGCATACATCGCCACGGTGTCGCCGGCCCACACAGTCAAGAAGAGGAAAGCAAGGAGCGAAGGGCCATTGCTCTGTCCACGCAACAGCACAATCGGGATTAGAGTCAGTCCGAGATAGAAAAGCGCGAATACAGAAGATGTCGCGTCTGCCAGCGCCCGCTCCACCGGCGATGCAAAAGTGCAATACACCAGGAGAACGATGCAAAACAGGCCAAATATCGTGGCGGTTTCATCCGGCCACTGATAATTCCCGGCGAACAGAAGCCCGATGGCCCCCAGTGTGAGCACTTTGGGAGGCTTGGCTCCTCGCTGCTGTGTGAGAGCCAGAAACTCCCAGGCGGCCAGCATGGCGACGCCGGCTACGACCGCGGTAATCAGCCACATGGGGCCAATAAACACCAGGACCAGCACAAGCGGCGCCAGGATGAGAGCGGTCAGGACTCGTTTCATTCCAGGGTTGAGGATACACGGCGGAAGCGGCCGCAGCGAAGAACTCCAGTCGCATGTCCGTACCCTGGATTTACCGTCTGGGCCATTCCCACTTGGGGGCGTTGAACAGAGTCGTGCCCGCCAAAGCCGTTTCACCGAATGATTTCTCGAGATGCAGCCGGTTGCACTTGCGGTCTTCTTCCAGCGTCTGGATCAATCGTGGTGAGTGCGAAACGACGATCAGCTGGGTCCGCTCCGCCGCACGAGCGATGAGCCGCGCAAGGGCCGGCAAAAGGTCGGGGTGAAGGCTGGTTTCGGGTTCATTGAGCACCATCAATTCTGGGGGTCTGGGGGTAAGAAGCGCCGCCGTCCAAAGCAGGTACCGCAGAGTTCCGTCGGAAAGCTCTGAAGCTCCGAGAGGCCGGAGCAATCCGTGCTGTCGGAGCTGAACCTCGAAACGTCCGGCCTGTTGATGAATCTCAATTCGGCTTCCGGGAAAAGCATCGTCGATAGTCTGGTTCAACTCTTCGCGGCCGCCGAAGAGCCGGATGGTTTCGAGCGCCGCCGGTAGATCGGTTCCGTCGTTGTTCAGGACCGGAGTGAAAGTGCCCACCTGCGGGATTCGAACTGGCGAAGCCGCATCTGTTCGGAATCCTTCATAAAACCGCCACCCACGTATCGACTCCCGCACGGCCAGCATCTCCGGGGCGCGCTGCGGATCGGCGATCGTCGCCAGCATGCTGTCGGTGGAGCTGAGCTCTTTGGTCAGAAGCTCAGGTTCGTCGTGCCTGGCCGTTTTCGCGGGCGCTATCTGAACGAGGCGATTGTTGCGATCCACCAAGACGGCTGCCCGCCGGTAAATGCCGCCGTGCCAGATGCACTCACGCTTGATAGCTGGATCGAGGGGAAAAGCCAGTTGAGCGGGAGGAGGATATCCGAGATCGATGCAATATCCGTAGGGATCACCGGCGAATCCCAGCTTCAGACTCACGGACGCCTGTCGAGGAGTTCCTTCGACGGGGTGCTCACCGCGACGCACGCTTTTCGCAATCGTTTCAGGACCGGCCCAGAGTGTCGACTGCAGGCCGCCTTCGTGAGCCAGCGATGCGACTACTGTATTCAGCGCCGCATCGCCGAGCAGGCGGAGAGCCCGATACAGACTCGACTTACCGGTACCATTTGCGCCCGTAACAAGATTCAACTGTCCGAGCGGCAGCACAAGATCGCGCAACGACCGATAGCCCGACACTGCGAGCGTGTTGATCATGCGGAAAGAATACGGTGTGAAGGACAGGAGCTGAAATCAGCTTTTTGAACGAGAAATCAACCGGCGATTTTGATCTGTTCGGAGTCTTCTTGGACTTCTCCGACGCTGTCGCTCAGTCCGCCGTATCTGCGCTCGCGGCGCTGGAAGGCTGCGATGGCCTCGAGGAGATGGATGCCGCGAAAATCGGGCCACAAACGCTCCGTCACATAGATCTCGGTGTATGCGATCTGCCAGAGCAAGAAGTTCGAGATACGCATCTCGCCGGAGGTTCGAATCAGCAGATCGGGGTCGGGCATGTGCGCCGTATAGAGATGGCGGTGGAGATCTTCTTCCGTGATGCGCTCGGGCGCAATGTGTTTCTGCTGCATCTCGCGCGCCAACGCACGGCAGGCATCGACCATCTCCGAACGCGCACCGTAATTCAGCGCCAAGGTCAGCGTCGTTCCCGTGTTGCGCGTCGTCGCCTCCTGTGCCCACTGCATCTTGTCCTGCACCTCGCGGGGCAACTCGTGCACACGTCCGACATAGCGAATGCGAACATTGTTGTCGTTCATCCGCTGCACATTGTTCTCGAGGTAGCTCTTGAGCAAGCGCATCAAGAAATTGACCTCAGCTTTGGGCCGACGCAGGTTGTTTTCCAGCGAGAAAGCGTAGAGGGTCAGCCACGGCAGGCCGATGCGCGATGCAGTTTCCGTGACGAGTTGAACGCTCTTTGCGCCCTGCTGGTGACCAAGGAAGCGCTTCAATGACCGATGTCCGGCCCAGCGTCCGTTCCCGTCCATGATGATGGCTACGTGTTCCGGGAGGCGTTCCGGCTTGAGCGTGTTCCAGATAGCGCGCTCGTCCGCGCTCAGCTCATCGATCCGCAACATGCCAGTTGGATGCAAGGAAAATGCCTCAGTGGAGTTCTTTACGTGTGCGGGCATGGCACCCGTTCCGCAGTTTTCGTGACGGGTAAGCCGGACGGCTCACAGGTCTGGCGCTGCTTCCGACGTCAGCTCCGTCACCTCGGTGTCCGCCAATCGAATTCCCGGGCAAGGGAAATTTTCGGCGACACATTCGAGCCTAGCACAAAGGGGCGAGGCACATTCGATGACACGCGGCACAGATGAATCGATCGTCATCTTCGATAAGAGAAGATGGCCGGGCGACTGCACGAAAGCGTCAGTCGCCCGCCAAACGGAGAGACGAAGAGAGATCGTTCCTGTAAAACTAGGCGGTCCGGCGCCGACCCGTCGCCATGTCGCGCACCGAGCCATACAGCAGAGTCCGGTGAAGCGAATCGAGATGCGGCAACATCGCAGCAATCTCCGCCAGGAATGAGTCGGCCATGATCGCGGCAACCTCTTCCTCGCGACGGCTGCGCGAGTCGCGCACCAACTGGCGCATGTCCACTTCAAGCGCATCGGCCAGTCGTTCCAGCGAACCGAGAGTCGGAATTGCTTTGCCGTTCTCGATCTTGGAGATGTAGGTGCGAGGCACCTGCATTCGGCTGGCAAGCTGACGCTGACTCAGATGACGTGCTTTTCGAATTTCGCGCACTTGAGCCGCAACCTGGAGGCCAGCCTCGGCCGAAGCCGCTGCTGGTGACGGGGGAACAAGTTGTGGGGTTAGGGGCGCCGGCTCCTCAATATCGAGAGGCCTGCGACATTTTCTGCACATTGAGTTGGTCGTTCTGTACTGCACCAAACTGCAGAAATCGCAACGCACGACTTCGCGTGTCTCCACGCAGATAAGAGTGGTAGCCATCGTTTAAGTTGCGGAGTGCCAGAGCGAGGTACTCCCGCGATCAAATTGCACCGCGATAAGTGCTACTTTCGACCGAGGAACCATAATTGTCAAGTAGAAACTTAGGCGCAAACCGAAGAAAGAGGCAGGAAACCCTAAGCAACCCGGAAAAACGCGAACCTTGTCATGCAACACGTAAAATTCACGAAATGACTTTGGCTGAGAATGCTAACGAACAACACGGCCGCGAGCAGGCATGGAGCCTGCTTTGCGAGTGGACGCAAACTGAGAACCTCCGCAAACACGCACAGGCCGTGGAGATTTGCGTAACAGCTTACGGCGAAGCAGAAGCTGACCGGCTCGGTTTGACAGGAGGCGAGCGAGAGAAGTTTCTGGAACTCTACTCCACGACTGCTCTGCTGCATGACTTTGACTATGAGCGCCACCCCAGCGCCGAGGAACATCCGTTCGTTGGAGTGCGAGAACTCGAGCGTCTGGGCTGGCCGCAGGAGCTGCGCACGGCCATTCTCGGTCATGCGCAGTATTCAGGCATTCCCCGCGTGACGCACCTCGACAAAGTCCTTTTTGCATGCGATGAACTTGCCGGCTTTCTGACCGCATGCGCACTGGTGAAGCCGACGAAGAAGATCGCGGAGGTTGAAGTGCCGGGCGTGAGAAAGAAGATGAAGGACAAGGCCTTTGCGCGCGGCGTGAACCGTGATGATGTCATCCAGGGAGCCGCGGAGTTGGGAGTTGATCTGGATGCACATATCGGCTTTTGTTTGGAGGCGATGAAAAAACGCGCTGAAGAATTAGGGCTTTAGGCTCGAACAGCAGGGAGTGCTACAACTCTGGCGGCAGATTTTGAATCTCTCTATGTATGAAGAAGACACTACAGATATCTACATTGCTGCTCGGAACCGCACTAGCCGTCACGCCGTTGATGGCATTCAGCCAGCAACCGTACCCCGGCGAAGACCACACGGCCAAGCAGGACGCGAAGCGCGCTGGCCATGAGACCAAAGAAGCTGCCAAGGACACCGGCCGCGCCGTGAAACACGGCACCAAGAAGGCATATAACTCCACGAAGTACCACACGAAGCGTGGCGCCAAGCGCACGAAGAATGCAGTCAAGGGTGGCGCTGAGGGCGTGAAGGAAGGCGCTAAGAATCCGCAGTAACGCGTAAATTGCGCGCCTTAATTCAGGTACTGTCATCCCGATCTCTGTCCGGCGAGTTCGAACAGGAGCACGCCGGCCGCGACGGCAGCGTTGATGGAGTCTGACTTTCCGCACATCGGAATTCGCACAACGAATGTGCAAGCTTCCAGTAACTCGTTTGACATTCCTTCCCGTTCGCTGCCGATAACGAGCACGGCGGGCCATCGGCAACAGGATCCTCTGTAGCACATAAGTCCGCGTGGGGAAGAGCCTACCACTGCGACGCCGGTGATGCGCGCCCATTCTCGAAACTCACGCAACGTGCATCGCACCATCTTGAGGGAAAACAGTGCGCCCATCGTTGCTCGCACACGCTGGGTCATAAGGGTCCGCTCCATCGCCCACGAAGATGACTCCTTCAGCTCCCGCCGCCTCGGCACTGCGCAGAATCGTGCCAAGATTCCCAGGCAGGTCGATAGATTCAACAGCCAACCAGAACGGTGACAAAGTGAGATCGATTTGCGAGAGACTTGACCTTTGCTGGCGCAGAACTGCGCCGATACCCTGTGGTTCGTTCGCCAGCGTCAAATCGTGGTAGAGGGCCGGAGCCAGCCTAAGGAACGGGATGTTTCGCTGTCGGAGCCGTCGGGCGAGTTTCTGGCCGAATGGGTTCTGAAGTGTGGATGGTTCGACAAATATGCACTCAATCGGAGCCCGTTCGTCATGAGCGCGTGCCACGTGACGGATACCCTCGATCAGATAACGATCTGTCCGGGCTCTTCCTTTGTACGATTTGAGTGAAACGAGCTGCGAAAAACGGGGATCCGAGCGATCGGTGATTAGAGGAGATTTGTTTTCATGCACGGCCTCTTCGCGGATTGGGTCCGCCGGCCTTGATTGGATTTGACTGCTTCAGCAATTGTCCCATGGATTGGACCGATCACTTCATCGGGTTTTTGGCTCTTAGCTCCGCGACAATTTCTGCTGCGGCCTGCCGGGCTTGATCGCCCTTATCGGGCGGGAAGCTGATGGCACCGACGCGCGCATGTCCTCCGCCGCCGTAGCGCTCGCAGACCTGTGCCAGATTCACCATCTTCGCGGGGTCAGCCTTGGTCCAGGGATTTGAACCTACCGACACCTTGGTCCGGAAGCTCGACTTCGACAGCCCGATTGAGTAGGTCGCGTTCGGGTGCAGATAGTAGGGGATGAATTTGTTGTATCCCTCAACCGGCCGGTCGGTGATGTCGAAGAAAATGGTGCCATCCACCTCTTCGCTACGGTTGCGAATCAATTCGATGCCTTCGCGGTGCCGCTCGAGAAGGGGCGGCAGCAGGTCTGCGACGAACGGCTGAGCCAGCACTTCACCAAGCGGCATCTCGGTCAGCAGGGGAATCAGTTTGGGGATGAACTCCGGGTCCTGCGTCGACTCGATGATCAGCGTGAGCTTCATGGCTGGTGCTGCCATCTCCACGGCAGACTCAGGGCTCTCGTACAGTGCGCCGTCGACGATATTGGCCCAGTGAATGAGGTCCGCGACCGGCTCGGTGTTGAAGCCGAATTTCAGCGATCCTATATAGGCCAGGAAGCTGGTGCACGAGGTGTATGTGGGGTCGAAAAACTTCCGCATACTGCACTCGGGATCGCGCTGGCAGGCGAGGAAGTGCTCGTGATCCTGCGGTGTAAGAAACGCTGAGAGGTGATGATCGAACCACCAGGTGATCCTGGGCGATGCCGAATACTTGAAGTCGACGATCGCGTTCTCGTCACCGGTGAACTCGCTCTCGTCAAAGAGCGCTCCTGCGCGGTGGACGAGCCCGTGATAGTGGTAGGCGGCGTCTTTCGCAATGCACTCGCGATGGAACCGCGTAAATAGCGATGCGGAACAGGCCCCGTCGAAGCACTTATCGTGATAGAAGACTTTGACCCGCAACCGCACCAGCTCCTCTCGTGCCCTTTCCGGTAAACCCGGAAGAGTAAGAATCATACGGGAGACCCGTTGTGTCAAGGAGCGGCGGGTTGAAAACTGGCTCGGACAGGGCAATGGGCTGCCATGAACTGCGGTGGTTGAGTAGAATGCATCCGACGGGAAGCTTCACCCGCCGCAAGGAGAAGACATGGATCCCGAGATCGGACCGCAGGCACCAGAGAGCAATTCTTCATCGGACTTGCCGCTCGCGCCCGTAACACTTCCTTCCCAGGAACCGGAAGACCCCTACCGAGGCCTGAAGTGGATCTTTATCGGCCCTGAGGGACTGCGCTCTGGTTGGTCGATCCTGCTCTTCTTCGTGCTCCTGGCGGGATTTCTGAAGGGGCTGGCCACGCTCTTTCTCAGCTTGCACCTCATCTCCAGAGGTGGGTTCACACCGAAGACGGCGATCTTCAGCGAGCTTTTCCAGGTCATCGCGCTTGTCGCAGCGGCTGCACTTGTCGCGCTTATCGAGCGCCGCACGATTTTCGACTACAACCTGCGAGGCTCGCGACGAGTGGTTCACTTTTTCAGCGGATTGGTCATCGGGTTCATTGCGCTCTCTGCGCTCGTTGGCGGATTGGCTGCCGGCCATTGGCTCAGCTTCGGTCCGGCGACCCTGACGGGTTCGGCGATTATCAAGTACGCGCTGATCTGGGGTGCTGTCTTCCTGATGGTGGGATGTTTTGAAGAGGGCACAATGCGTTGCTACCTGCAGTACACCTTCACGCGCGGGCTCAATTTCTGGTGGGCTGCCGGGATCATCGCCTGCCTATGTGGACTCCTTCTTTGGAAGACGAAAGGCGAGGCGGCATGGGGCGTGTACATCATTGCCCTGCTCGGTTTGGTTCCCTGCCTCCTGCTGCACTTGAACAAGCTTCCCAGCTCCGGGTTCTGGCAGGCTGCGTGGCTCACGTCCACTCTCTTCGGCGCGGGACACACGGGCAACAACGGCGAAAACTGGATTGGTATCTTTGCCGCTGCATTTATCGGATTTGTGTTCTGCGTGAGCGTCTGGGTTACGGGATCGGCATGGTGGGCGATCGGTTGCCATGCCGCATGGGACTGGGCGGAGACATACTTCTACGGCACGGCGGATAGCGGGTTCGTCGCACCCGGCCATCTGTTCTCCACGAGGCCGGCGGGCAATTCGCTGTGGAGCGGCGGTGCGGATGGACCGGAAGGCAGCCTGCTGGTAATACCTGTCGTGCTGTTGATTCTCGCCTGGCTGCTGATTGTCTATCGGCGTCCGAAGGGGGCCGACGTCGCAGTCGGGGCGGTACCTGAACAGTTGGCGAGCTGAGGGACCGATGCGCCTCTGGCTCAATCGCACCGCGGAAGTCTCCCTGCGCGATCAGCTCATTACGCAGGTGGTGCTCGGCATTCTATGCAACGAGCTTGCGCCGGGCCAGCGTTTGCCCAGTACGCGCGATCTGTCGCGCCGGTTCGGCATCCACGCCAATACCGCGAGCGCCGCCTATCGCCAACTGGAAGACGAGGGTTGGGTGGAGATGCACCACGGCAGCGGTGTCTTTGTCCGATCAACGCGACCTGAGGCTGCGCTGAGTCCGGAGATGGCGATCGACCAGATGATCGGTGAACTTGCCGCCCGAGCACGCAAGCTTGGGGCGTCCGATGAATTTTTGAAGTCGCGTCTGCGACGATGGCTGGCGGTCGAGCCACCTGCACGCTGGCTAGTCATCGAACCCGATCCTGAACTGAGGCGAATCGTCATTTGCGAGATGGAGGAGGCGCTCTCGCTGCCGGTGATCGGATGCGGATTTGAGGACTGCGTGGCCCCGGCAATGCTCGATGGGGCGATGCCTGCCGTTCTGCCGAGTAAAGCCCAGCAGGTGCGAAAGATGTTGCCGGCGGGCAAGGAACTGGTAACGCTGCAGATTCACCCAGTCTCGCCGGAGTTGCAGTCGTACCTGCAGCGCTACATGCCTGCGCACTCCAGCGATTTGATTGGCATCGCGTCCCGCTGGGGCGAATTCCAGCGGATTGCACAGACGATGCTGGTGGCGGCAGGATTCGCACCCGAATGCCTCCTGGTTCGCGACGCCACAAAGGCGGGGTGGAAGCGGGGGCTCGACACGGCTGTCGCCGTTGTCTGCGACGCTGCCATCGAGCAGGAGTTGCCGGCTGGATCGCGCGCCATCGCATTCCGGCTGCTCAGCGAATCGGCGATTGCGGATCTTCGAAAACGGGAAGAGGACGTGCTGACTTCTGCCTCCTCGCAATAGCACACTTACGATTCTGTCCTCATCGGCGTCTCTTAGCAATTTGGACTGGCTAACATGCGAGGCATGAAACGCCTTGCCATTGCACTCATCACTCTTTGGCTATTGCCGCTTGTAACCGAGGCGCAGATTCTGCCGGATGCGCCCGTTGTGCTGCCTGATCCTGCGTGGAGCCGCCTGTTCAGCCTACCCATCGGCCAGTCCATCGTGATTACCACCACGGACAACCGTTTAACACACTGTCTGTTCGGCAGCGTGACCGAAACTTATCTTTTCTGCAATCCTCCGGGGAATCCCGCCGGAGTTGGTTTCCGCTTCAATCGGGCCGAGATAGCCAGCGTCGATTACGACCGTCCCGACGCGACTCTAGCCCAAACTCGGAAGCCCGAACGCAACTACCATCCCGCATGGATTTCGAGCATGATCGCCGGTGGCTTGATCGTGGGGATCATCGCATCGCAGAACACAGACGCCAGTCATGCAGCACGAGACGGGTTGATCGGCGCAGTTGCGGTTGGCGCCATCGGAGCGCCATTCGTATTCCTGCCGGGGCCGTTCTCGTCACCGCCTTATGGGGGACCGATCTACGGAATGGGTGTTCGGGTCAGAACGCAGACTCATTTGCACGGGAAATTTCGTCTGCGCTGAATGCGCTGGAGCGTGAGAAGCGAGCAGCTGCATCGGGCGTTATCCTGTTTTAGACCATGCCTCCCTCTCAGCCTGCGGATCAGGAACAAGTTCTTGGACAGCCGGATTCCGAACCAAGCTCGGCGAGTGCGACGATACGGCGTCGTCGATGGCCGCGGTTCTTTTTCTGGGGCGGGCTGTGGCTGTTGACCACAGTCGTTCTCCTTTATGCGGTTTTGGTTCTCTGGCTGCGCAGCGCGGCAAAGGCTGCGCTGCCGCAACTCGACGGCGAAATTCATCTCACCGCAGAGGGTATCCAGGGCCTCTCTTCGCCGGTCACGGTTCGGCGGGATCAGCACGGTGTGCCACACATCGAAGCTGCGTCGCAGGACGACATGCTCGTTGCGCAGGGCTATGTTACGGCGCAGGACCGCCTGTGGCAGTTGGATGCCTACCGGCGTAACGCCAATGGCGAACTCGCCGAGGTGATGGGTCCTTCTCTTGTCCGGCATGACAAGATGCAGAGATTGCAGCAATTTCGCAACGTCGCTCGGCGGATATACGGGAACCTTGCGCCTGAAGAGCGCGCCCGCCTTGAGGCCTACGCACGCGGCGTGAACCTATACATCTCACAGCACCAGGATTCGCTGCCGCCGGAGTTCCGGCTCCTGCATTACAAACCGAAGCCGTGGTCGGGAGTTGACTCGGTCTCGATCGGCATGATGATGGTGGACATGCTGGACACGCACTGGTATTCGAAGTTGTCGCGCGAACGCATCGCCGCTGCGCTTCACAACCCGAAGCTCGAATCGGATCTTTATCCTGTCGGTTCGTGGCGCGATCATCCACCCACGGGCGAACTCATCGATGACAGCCAGCCGCATCCGCAACCGACATCTACCGCCGACGATGACGATGAGCGAACCGTCGCCAACCTTTTGCCTGCTACCGATGCAAATCTGATCAAGGATTTGATTGGATATTCGGTTGAGGATCATTCGTGCCGGGACTGCACGCCCGGATCCAACAACTGGGTGATCTCCGGGGCGCATACCGCCAGCGGAAAGCCCCTCCTCTCGAACGATATGCATCTCGGGCTGAATGAGCCGAGCATCTGGTATATGGCTGACCTGCGCGCGCCCGGCTTCCACGCCGCCGGAGTTACGCTGCCAGGAATGCCGTTCGTCATCGCCGGACATAATGAGCATGTCGCATGGGGATTTACTGCGCTGTACGGAGATGTGCAGGATCTTTACATCGAAAAGGTTCAGGGCGACAAGTACGAGGGCAGCGACGCGCAGTGGCATCCGCTGAACATTGACCACGAAGTCATTCATGTGCGAGGTCGTAAAGATGTGAACTACGATGTTCGCATAACTGACCACGGTCCATTAATCGATCCCATATTCACGAAAGATCCGCGGCCGATCGCTCTGAGATGGACGCTCTACGACACCACTCTGAACTCAATCCCGATCTATGCGATCAATACGGCGTCGAATTGGACGGAGTTCTCGGCTGCACTCAAGCAGTGGTGCTGGCCTACGCAAAATGTTGTCTACTCCGATGACCAGGGACATATCGGATATCACGCGGTAGGAAAGATCCCTATCCGCAATGGGGGTGCCGGCACCGTTGAGCCACATGCTGCGCACGTGTTTGACGTTCCTGTTCCGCACGAAAGAGCGAGTGAGTCCATGTGGGGGTATTCGGCTTGCGAAGGCAAATGTCCGACCTACATTCCCTTCGACGATCTCCCCAACGCCTTCGATCCACCCTCCGGCTTTCTCGCTACCGCCAACTCTCGCGTCACGTCCGCGAAGTCGATATACTCGATCACCGACGAGTGGGCCGATCCTTACCGCGCGGAACGCGTTTACAAACTCCTGCAGGGGCGCGACCATCTCACGCCGGCCGATATGCTCGCAGTGCAGACAGACATCTACAGCGAACTGGACCAGGAGATGGCGCACCGGCTCGCGACTGCGATCGACCACACAGCCAATGCTGACGACCGGCTCCGCAAAGCCGCTGATTTTTTGCGCAACTGGAATGGCCGCCTCACCACCGACTCGGTAGCCGCATCCATCGAAGTGAATGCGCGCTACACACTACGGCCGATGCTTCTGGAACCGAAACTTGGCAAAGAGCTCGCTGGGAGCTATCGCTGGTCGGAGTCCAACTTTGCCATCGAAGAGATTGTGATGCACGCCAGCCCTGAGTGGCTTCCGCCGGACTACAAGGACTGGGACGCCTTCCTTGCTGCAGTGGCTCGCCGCGCCCTCAAGGACGGAAACGTTCCTTCAGACCTGAGCAAGTGGACTTACGGCAGCTGGCACGTGGTCGAGATCGAACATCCGCTCTCAGGTTTTCTTCCGTTCGTCGGCCGGATGGCGGGAACAGGCAAGCACCCGCTCAGCGGGGACACGGTGACGGTGAAACAGGTGGGAGAGAGCTTCGGCCCGTCGCAGCGCTTCACGATGGACTGGAGCAATGTGGATGGCTCTACCGAGAACATTTCTCTGGGCGAGAGCGGCAATCCCTATAGCCCTTACTACCGCGATCAATGGAGCGACTACTACAACGGCCGCACGTTTGCGCTGCCATTCACGCCAGCCGCTGTCAATGCGAGCACACAGCACACCCTTCGCTTGCTGCCATGAAGAGACAGGGATCAGGGAACAGGGATCAGGGATCGGGACTGTCTGAGAGCTCGGATTTCACCACACCCCGGAGACCTGGAACCAGTGTCCATGGAGAGAACCTACTGCGGCGATTTATCGGTCCATTGATCATCTGCTTCGCCGCGTTTATCGCGACGACTCCCGATCTTTTCCGGGCTAACTCGTGCGGCCATGACTTTGATTTCCATCTCGCCTCGTGGATTGATGCGCAGGCCGCGTGGAGGCAGGGCCTCTTCTATCCGCACTGGGCGCCGAGCCCGAACTGGGGAGCGGGTGAACCGCGCTTCGTCTTCTATCCACCGCTCACCTGGATGCTGGGCGCGGCATTCGGAACGATCTTTCCGTGGAACGGCGTCCAACTCGCCATCCTTTGTTCGTTTTTTGCGCTGACCGGACTGGCTACGCGAGCACTCGCGCGACATCTCGGCTTGAGCGAGGATCCGGCAACGCTGGCTGGATGCGCCGCGCTCTTTTCCGGATATTCGATGTTCACCGCTTACGAGCGGTCGGCTTTCGGCGAACTGGCTGGCGGTTTCTGGATTCCGCTGCTCCTGTTGCTGATCCTTCGCGATCGCAGACAGCAGGGTTCAACGCTCCGCCGAGCGTTCGATGGCTCCGCAGCTGTGCTCGCGCTTGTTGTTGCAGGCGCATGGCTCTCCAATGCTCCATTAGGCGTGATGGCAAGCTATCTGCTCGCTGCTGTTGCCCTCGTCGTGGCACTGCTTCGGCGCTCATGGGCGCCGGTCCTTCGAGCTGTTGCGGGCGTGGTGGTGGGCCTTGGGTTGTCTGCGCTTTACCTTGTGCCGGCCGCAAGCGAGCAGCGCTGGGTGCAGATACGACAGGCGGTTGATGATCCGGGGCTGGCGATAGAGAACAGTTTTCTGTTCGCACGTCACGCGGACCCCAACCTCGAGCTACACGATCTCGAACTGCTGCGGGTCTCGATCGTAGGCGTCGTTATGCTCGGCATTGTGTTCCTGAGCCTCTTCGTGGCGTGGAGACGCGGCAAGCTTCCGAAGGATCGCGCGCTATGGGTTCCGCTGGCGCTCATTCCCCTGGTTATCCTGTTTCTTCAGTTTCCGATCTCGCTGCCGATATGGAATCTATTGCCCAAGCTGCGCTTCCTGCAGTTTCCATGGCGCTGGCTTGTCGCGCTCGAGGCGCCCGTGGCGATCTTTTTTGCCGCCGCTGTCTGGCCCACTCAGCGATCGCTCCGCAGACTCGTGGTTGCATCCTGCACGGCATTGTTTCTTGGAATCACCGGCGCCTCCCTGATCATGTTCCACCAGTTCTGCGATGCAGAGGACCGCGTCTCTGGCATGTTGAAGGCGTATCGAAGCGGACAGGGGTTTCAAGGCGTTGACGAATACGCTCCGCCTCGCGCAGACAATACGCTGGTTGCAATCGGACTTCCTGACGCGTGCCTGTCTACGGACGCGACCACGGTTCTCGCCGCAGCATCGTCGGACGGCACAATACCCGAGTGGGATCCGGCAAACGGCCATTGCGATGCAATCTACTCGTGGATCCGCAGCAATGGGCAGATCCGCACAGAGCATCGGCATCTCGTCGCGGATTCTCCCCACGAGGGCTTTCTCATCCTGCGCCTGCGCGAATACGCCGCGTGGCAGGTTCGCGTAAACGGCCGTCTTCTCGCATTCGGCGCCGATCCAGTACTCACTCCCCTGCCGCATCGCGAAGATGGTTTGATGGCCGTTCCCGTTCCGCAGGGCAACGTCGATCTCGCAATCGACTGGGCCACGACTCCAGATGTTGTAACAGGCCGCTGGCTCAGCACCATCTCTTTCGTTCTTCTTGCCGGACTTTGCATTGCAGAGCGAAGAATCTCAAAGCAGGCAGGCGGCGCGCGGGGAGCGGAAGGCTCAGGCATTCACAACTCAGTTATCATGTAGATAGCATGCCGACGGATGTGAAATCCCTGATTCAGGAGGGCGCTGATCTCACAGATCGTGCGCTTGAGGCACTGATCCCCTCCGCCGAGACGGTTCCCGCCTCCATCCACGGCGCTATGCGGCACAGTGTTTTCGCGGGTGGAAAGCGGCTTCGTCCCGTACTCGCCATGCAGGCTGCCGCGACAATCTCCGGCTCGGTTCCCGCAGGCATTGAACGGCTCGGCGCAGCTATCGAGATGCTGCACACCTACTCGCTTATCCATGATGATCTGCCGGCTCTCGACAACGATGATCTTCGCCGCGGAAAGCCTACCTGCCACGTCGCGTTCGGAGAGGCCATTGCCATTCTCGCGGGTGACGCACTGCAGACCCGCGCCTTTGAGATTCTGGCGGGGCTCGACACGCCCCCCGCCGCAACCGTGCAGATCATCGGCCTCGTTGCCAACGCAATCGGCACCGTGGATGGCATGATCGGCGGTCAGGTGCTCGACATCGAGAGTGAACACCAGAAGCCAACGCCGGAACTCGTGGAAGCCATCCATCGCGCGAAGACCGGTGCGCTTATTCGCGTCAGCGTGGTTGCGGGAGGTGTTTACGCCGGAGCCACACCCGATGATGCTGGCCGCCTCGATACTTTCGGCCGCAAGGCGGGACTCGCCTTCCAGATCGTCGATGACGTCCTCGACATGACCATCGATTCCGCACACCTCGGGAAGACCGCTGGCAAGGACCTCGCCACCGAGAAGGCAACATGGCCTGCTGTCTACGGGATCGAGCAGAGCCAACGCGATGCGGCTGCCTTGATTGAAGAAGCGTTCGCTGCGCTCGCCCCCTATGGATCGCGCGCCGATGGGCTAAAAGCGGTCGCCCGCTACCTCGTGGATCGAAAAAACTGACCACACATCTAATCAAGCACAGGGGATTGCAGGCCGAGAGCCGCGGTACCCACTGAGGGCTCGACAATAAGTCTCGCCCGGGAGTAGTTGGATGTTTCGCAAGCTGTTGAAGTCAAAGATTCACCGTGCCACCGTAACGAAATCGGACCTGAACTATGAAGGCAGCATTGCGGTCGACTCAAAGCTGCTTGAAGCCGCCGATATTCAGCCCTTTGAAGCAGTTCATGTGTGGAATGTAACCAATGGCAGTCGGCTCCAGACCTATGCACTGCCTGTGGAGAGCGGCGGAGGCGAGATTTGCCTCAACGGTGCTGCTGCACGTCTTGCGCAGGCCGGAGACCTGGTGATTATCGCGAGCTTCGCCTGGCTTGATGAAAAAGAGGCCACCGGCTCGAAGCCAAAACTGGTGTTTGTGGACGCGAAGAACCAGATTGTCGAGATAAAGTGAGTAAGCAGCGGTCCGAACCATGTTGAGTGAAGATCAGATTCTGAATGCGCTTCGGGACTGCTTCGATCCCGAGGTCAAGCTGAATCTCGTCGACCTGGGGCTGATCTATGCAATCGATACCGGGCACGATCCAGAATCGACGCCCGCGTGGCCGCGGCAATGGGTGAAGGTCACGATGACCCTTACCACTGAGTACTGCCCGGCATCAGGCCTGATCATTGAGCAGATTCACAACCGTCTCGCGACCATCCGCGATGTCAGTAAAGTGGATGTGAATCTGGTTTGGGAGCCCAAGTGGACTCCGCATCGAATCAGCGAGGCTGGCCGCAGGCAACTCGGAATCTGAAGGCGCAAACGGCGCTACACAGGTATGGTCGTGTCCTGTTCGCGCGAAATGACGCGCCGTATCGATTCACCCTTCTGCGCGACATCTTCCATAACGTCTCGCACCTGCTCAAACATCGACTGCGCACGATCGACATAGCCGGGGAGCGCCTCCCACCAGCGCCGCAGTGTCTCCTCGTGATCCATCAGCGCGATCGCGGTTCCTGATGCTGCCATCACCAACCCGGCACGCTTGTGTCCGGTAAGTAGAAGCAGGCCACCTGCCACAAGCGACCCGCAGGCCGCGACTTTAGCCCAATCGTACGATTCGTTGCGCACCATTTCAGTGATCCTCGAGGAACGGCCTTCCGGGTTCGGAAAAGAGGCGATGTTCATGCAAACTCCTTGGTCTAGTCAGATGCAGGGCTGTTGCGCCGGGCAGCCAGGGGGATCCGCTTCGGCTCAGTCGAGATCGAAATCGCGCAGTGGCTTGCCGGCCGGAGCATCCTTTGCCTTCTTCAGAGCCTCGGCAAACTTCTTGTCGAACAGATCTTCCTTGTTTTTCTCGGCGTCGATGGACTGGCGGAAGATGGATTCCTTGCGTTCGTCGTGTTCGCGCATGGCCTTGGCCGCGGTCTCAAGGTCCTCAAACATCTTTTTGCGGGGCGCGGAAGTGTGGCTGATCACCAACCCGGTGTTCGCATCGAGCAAAATCATGGCCCCGCAGTCGGGACAGGCAACCTGGAATGTATCTGGCTTCGCATTACCCATAACAGAGGGTATTTTAGGCTCTCGGGATGCCTCAGCCAAGCGGGAGGCTCGCTGAACCTGTACCTGGGCCGCCGATTGCGAAATCGTTGAACATTCCGCGAAGTTGAAGCGTACTTCTCTCTGAATGCCAGTTCCTCCCCCATAACCCTGTTCTGACGCGGCTCTTCCGCGCTAGGAGACTTATGAAAGTCGATATTCTCCTCAGGCTGTTTGTCCCGGCCCTCTTCGCCCTCATCTTCGCGCCGCCTTCCATTGCCCAGGCAAACCTCGCAGGCGAATGGCAAGGCAGCGTCGATACCGGTAACGGAACGTTCAGGGTTGCGTGGCATGCGATCGCAGCCGCCGACGGAAAGCTGACATCCACCTTTGACAACATTGACCAGAACATCTACGGCATCAAGGTGAAAAGCACGGCACTGAACGGTTCTGACCTGACGATGTCTGTGGACGACACCGTTACCGTCAACGGTGCGGAGGTGCCCATAAGGGGCGAACTCGTTGGAAAAGTGAGTGCGGACGGCAATGAGGTAAAGGGCACCTGGACACAGACTGATCCGGAACAATCCTCAGTTCCCATCGAGTTGAAGAGATCGGAAGCCCCAGCCGACGCGAAAGGGATGCTGGCCGCAGAGTCCTCAGTGGTGGGCGATTGGTTTGGCACGCTCAACGCCGGGCCCGCGAAGCTTCGTCTTGTTCTGCACATCAAGGCGGCGAAAGACGGCACACTGACGGGCACCCTAGACAGCATCGACCAGGGGGCAAATGACATTCCGATCAGCACCGTGGCTTTCAAAGACAGCAAACTGGAGTTGAATGTCGCTGCCGTGAATGGCACCTACGAGGGTACGCTGAACAAGGATGGCAGTGAGATCGCAGGCACGTGGACGCAGGGCCAGCCGCTCGATCTGAACTTTAAGCGCCGGGAAGCAGACGGCTGCACCGAAACCTGCCGCGCCGTCTGACATCGATGGTACGTGGACGGGCAAGCTCAACACACCTGCTGCGACGCTAACCATCAATCTAAAGATCGCGAACATGGATACGGGGCTCACCGCGCAGCTGCAGAGCCCCGATCAGAATCCGAATTGGGCACCGGCGAACTCCATTGCGCGTGACGCAGACAAGCTGACGGTACGGTTTGATGCCTTCGATGCAACCTACGAGGGAAAGATTTCCGCCGATCACACCAGCATCGATGGCCACTTCACCCAGATGGGCAACGAACTGCCGCTGGCGCTGAAGAAGATCTGACCCAGAGCTTCCTCGTTCGGAGATGGAGAGGCCGGGTTCCTTGGATTGGGACCTGCCTGAGAGATGCGCCGGTTCGTGTTATGGATTGGCAGCGCCGCCGCGAACGTGCAGAATGACGCGCCGGTAGGACGTCAGCTTCGGCGATCCCTCATCCGTGACCGCGAGGATGACGTGTGCAACGCCATCACCCTTGCAGGGAATGATCGGCAGCCAGAGCGGCCTGCATGCTGCGTCGGCCCGCACTGTTACACGAGCGGTGTCGGCACCAGCCAGCGTGATTGCCGCCAGATTGCCGTCAGCAAGTCCGGCCTCGGGATAGTGGAACCAGTGGTAATGGATTGGCTGACCATCGGGATCGCTGCTCTGCCCCGCGTCCAGCGTGATCGATTGTCCAATCTTCACATCCATTTCGATCGGCTCTGTTCCGCTCTTGCCGTTAACGATCGCGACGGGGTTATGGTTCGCGTGTTTATAGTCGGCAACTGTCCAGGACATACGGGCGGCGAAGTCATTCTGAAACGCCTCGCGCCATCGCCAGATCGTTGCCTGGTCTGAGGTGTGTTCCTTCCCGTCGATCCCGGTTACTGTGTCGCGCGAGTCGACTCGCTTGAACTGATCGCCGCCCTGAGTCCAGATCGCGTGTGTCTCTCCATAAGGCTGCCGATTGATGTAGCGGCCGCCCCATCCACCCCAGTCCGGGCGGCGACAGGCGTTAAGGCCATTGTCGATCAGCCCGAGAAACGAGGGTGTGTCTCCCTCCATGATGAACCCGAACTTCGGGTATTTCTTTCCGAGCGGGCCCTTGCTGCGAATGTTGTCATCGAGCCATTCGTTGGTAACGGTTGTCGCGTCCGCTCCTTCGCCATTGCGGTAGTATTTGTCGCCGCTGATGCCGGTCCATGTTGCGGACGCGTATTCCCCGCTGGTTGGAGTCGACGGCGAAACCACGTAGAACAGATCGGGAAACTCTTTCCGGATCCACGGGCCTGCATCATCCTGATCGCTGATCGAGTACACGCGCAGCTTCGCAATCAGCTTGGTCAGTTCATCAGGCGAGTGCGCCGTCTTCAGATCGATGAGCGCCTGTGCCAGCGTGTTCGCTCCGCCCCAAACGCAGATCCAAAGTGGGCGTGGATCTTTGCGCTCGATAGCCTGTTCAAGGGCCTTCGAGCCGTCGGAAGATTTTCCCGAGCCCGTCGCCGCCATCCCGTAGGCACTCTGGCCGGCAAGTACCTTGCCTCCCAGATCGAGAGCTTCAGGCCAGCCCTTCGCATGCAGCAGCAGCTTGGGCCGGACCTCGCCGTAGGCATCAATCAGTTCACGCATGGTCTCGGGATGAGTCTTTACCCGTTGCCACGTCGAGGTCGTCGCGACCATCGCTTCGATGTCGAACTCATTCGAGTACATTAGGAGGCGCACAAACGACATCTGGTCGTCTGGCTCGTTGCCGACATCGCTGATTACTACTACGCGCGGTTTTCCGCTGAAATCGTCCGCATGCGTCGGCGGAATCGGCTGGGCCGACAAGGTCAGGCTTGCCAGTCCGAAAAGAACTGCGGCCAAAGGCATGTTCATCTTTCGCTCCAATACTCTGCAATGCTCTGCACGGTTCGTCACAATCATATTCGCCGCCAACAACTCTTCTAGTATTTCTGTGTCACTGCTTTGCAGGACCGCGGGGAACAGGACCGACCGCAGGAACAAATTGTTTGAGGTGATCTGAAGATGTATCGCCTTCCTTTTTGGCTGATTTCAGCCTCTCTGCTCTTTGCATGTTTATGCGCGGCCCAAAAGAAGGTTGCCACGTCTGAGCCGCTGCCCACCGCGGAATCCGTGATGGCTCGAGTCGCGGCCAACCAGGATGCCTCTGAGGCAGAGCGGACTCACTACGTTTATGTGCAGCACGCGCGCATGTCCTCACGCAAGGGCAAGACGATCCAGTGCGAGGAGATCACCGACTATCGATTCACCCCGTCCACTGGTGAGACCCACGAACAGTTGCTCAAAGTCGACGGCCGCATGCTCAAGAACAAAAAGTACGTGACTTATGACAAGCTGCTGCCTGACGACGAAGACAAGACGAAGAAATCCCAGGCTGAGAAAGGAGGGGAGGCCGCTGAATCTCACGGGAATGATGAGAAAGCGGGCGAGAAGAAAAACAAGAAGAAGGACAAAGATCCTGTCTTCGATCCCGATAGCGAAGAGACGATCGATCGGGACATCGTCGAGAACATGCGCAAGAATCTGATTCACGACAAGTCAAAGGATGGCATCAACGCGCGCCTGTTCCCGCTTACATCGAAGAATCAGCTCGACTACATCTTCCGCATGGCCGGCCGGGAGCGGCTTAACAATCGCGACGTCTTTCACATCACTTTCCGTCCGAAAAAGAAGGACGATTTTGGCTGGAGCGGCGACGCGTATATCGATACGACCGCCTACCAGCCCGTTCTCGTCACCACCGCGATGGCTCGCAAGATTCCTTTTGCTGTTCGAACACTTCTCGGGACCAATGTTCCCGGCCTGGGTTTCACCGTCACCTACGCGCCGCAGGCCGATGGTGTCTGGTTTCCTGTGACCTTCTCGACTGAGTTCAAGATTCACGTACTCTACTTCTTCCATCGTCAGATCTTCCTGAACGCTGAGAATCGTGAGTTCGAGAAGACGCACGTGACATCACGGATCGTTGGAGAGGCGACTGCTGTGGAACCGGGCTCCAGTCAGCCGCAATAGATCAAATACGCACGAAGGCCCTGCTCGGTGAACAGGGCCTTCGTTCTTTCTTCCGCTCTGCGGGTGCGGAACTCCCGTTTATTTTTCGTGTGCCGTGGCCAGCTTGGCTTCGGCTTCGGCGATCCGGTGCAGCGCTTCAGCGTACTTTTCTTCGCTGTCGCCGGCTTCCTGCCACTCCTTCTGACCGCGGTCGAGCTGCTGTTGAGCCCTCTGGACGTCAATCTCCTCGGGCTTTAGCGCGTCGTTGGCGAGGATCGTGACCCGATCTGGGAGAACCTCAACGAATCCCCAGCTTACGTTGTAAACCTGGTCGCCACCTTCGCGCCCGCCATGCAGCCGCACGTCGCCCGCGCCAAGTTCAGCCATGAGTGGAGCGTGCCCGTAGAGCACTTCCATGTAGCCGTTCTTGGCTGGAAGCTCGACTGCATCCGCGGTGGTGTCAAACAAAACGCGCTCTGGCGACACCAGCCGGACACGCAGCGAATTCGATTCGTCAGCCATAAACACCTGCAGGGGTCAGAAAGAACTTACAAATGCATTCGGCTTTTGCTGATCCCTGATCCCTGTTCCCTGCTTCTTATGCAGTCTGCTTCAGCTTCTCAGCGGTTTCCAGCACTTCCTCGATGCCGCCCTTCATGTAGAAGGCCTGCTCGGGGACGCTGTCGTGCTTACCATCGATAATTTCCTTGAAGCTGCGTACCGTATCCGCAATCTTTACGTATGCGCCCGGGATGCCCGTGAACTGCTCGGCGACGTGGAAGGGCTGCGAAAGGAACTTCTGCACCTTGCGCGCTCGCGCTACGGTGAGCTTGTCTTCTTCCGATAGCTCGTCGATGCCGAGGATGGCGATGATGTCCTGCAGATCTTTGTAACGCTGAAGGATTCTCTTGACGCCCTGCGCCACGGCATAGTGTTCGTCGCCGACGATGCGCGCTGACAGAATGCGCGAGGTAGAGGCAAGCGGATCGACAGCCGGGTAGATGCCCAGTTCCGACAGCGGACGGCTCAACACGGTGGTTGCGTCGAGGTGAGCGAAGGTCGTTGCAGGCGCGGGATCGGTTAAGTCGTCGGCGGGCACGTAAACGGCCTGCACCGATGTTACCGAGCCCTTGTTGGTCGAGGTGATGCGTTCCTGCAGCTCGCCCATTTCCGTCGCGAGGTTCGGCTGGTATCCCACGGCCGAAGGCATACGGCCGAGCAGCGTGGAGACCTCGGAACCGGCCTGCGTGAACCGGAAGATATTGTCGATGAAGAGCAGCGTGTCAGAGCCCTCGACGTCGCGGAAGTACTCGGCAACGGTGAGGCCGGTGAGGGCCACGCGAAGACGCGCTCCGGGCGGCTCCGTCATCTGCCCGTACACCAGCGCGCACTTCGATTCCTGGAACTTGCCGGGCTTGATCACGCCCGACTCCGTCATTTCTGTCCAGAGGTCGTTGCCCTCGCGCGTGCGCTCGCCGACGCCCGCAAATACGGAGTAGCCGCCGTGGTTTTTCGCCACGTTGTTTATGAGTTCCATGATGACGACGGTCTTGCCGACGCCGGCGCCGCCAAACAGGCTGATCTTGCCGCCCTTCAAGAAGGGTTGGATCAGGTCGATGACCTTGATGCCCGTCTCGAACATTTCCTCATGGGTCGACTG
>Ga0105241_10000348_pt1 | contig 35130 bp, 41 predicted proteins | sample KBSC64metaG_FD_80422 | JGI IMG/M metagenome (GOLD analysis project Ga0105241, IMG submission 80422) | Corn rhizosphere microbial communities from Kellogg Biological Station, Michigan, USA - KBS C6-4 metaG | ecosystem: Host-associated > Plants > Roots > Rhizosphere > Soil | place: Michigan, USA... | reverse complement strand
TTGCCCTCCGAAGTAAGAGGTTACTTGATCGCGGTAACCTTGCCATTGACGATGGTAGCCGTCCCGTACCACGTATGCGGTTTCGGGTAGTGCGGTCCCTCGATTGTGACGGTTCCGTTGAAAGGGACCGTGCCGAGACCTGGCTGAAAGACAGTGACGGTATCGCCTTTGGCGATAGCTTCCTTTGCAGCTTTCTTCGAACGGAAATTCGGATTGACGTATGCCACTAGCCTACCCTCCGGTTAGAAAGAATCATCGATCCTGATGCCATGACGAATCGCGATCCATTCAATCTTCGCGATCCGATCGCGAAGCATGAAAGATGCGGTGAATTGTCCGCTGTTTTCGAGTCGTCCGATGCGTGTGTAGCAACGGCAAATTAGACCCTTGACTCTTGACGGTCCTCTCTTGATTGGAGACGGTTTGATGGGAAACAATTCGCGTCCAATGTGCGACGCGAATCGAACGGTTGAAAGTGAGTAGTGTCCAGGAAGATTGGAGTTTTTGCACTCCGAAACGTCCACAAAGACCGTATCGGTAGTGTGGCCAGTGATTGTATGGACCGTTCCGAAGCAATCCCGGAACCTGCATCCAATGGCAAGTGTGCGATGCGTCATGACGAGTGTTCTCCGAAGTGTGAAGGAAAGAAACTCAGTTAGTGACTGTCTCAAGAAACGTCGAATCAATCAAACAAAAAATCCCGCGTGATGCTTTTCGGGATCACGCGGGATTCTGTTTACTTGATTGTGACTCGAAACGTTTCTCGGTAATCGGCCCGATTGACGAATTGCAGGTTCGGCCCGTCTGCCAACGCGGAAAGGATCGCGAAGGCAACTGAACTAGGAACGTCCGTTCGATCGTCGGCAAGATCGATCAAACGTACTGTACGACTCGTGATCGTCTTCCCTTGCCGATCGCAGGTTTCGATAACCGCGATCGGCTGAGTAACAGGAAGATTAACGATGAGTGTTGCGGGCGGAATGGGTTTCCGTCGCCAGAGACGAGTAAGGAACGCCATGATGCTTAACCTCCAATGCCTTGTAAACCGTCTGAAATGCCTTGCTCCACCGGGATACCGTCTCACTTGCCATCGTCGCGATAACGATCGCAAGAAAGGCACTCGCGATCACTTCAAGCATGCTGATTTTCACGTTCAAATCTCCTAAATCGTGGTTTGCTAGAGTAGAGTAACGCGAAAAAGCCTTCAAAACGACCCTTCAGGTTTATTTACTCTACTAGAGACGGTTTTGTGACAGGGTTAGTAAAGAAAAAAGGGACCGTTACTCTAGCTAGAGTAACGGTCCCTATATTATTTTCATCTATTTATAACCTTTCGTTAGTGCCTTTCGTTAGTTCCTTTCTACTCTAGGAGAGTGATTATGGTGGACCGCGAATCATCGATCCGTCCTTTCTAGCTAGCGATTCGATTCCCCGAGTTTCGGAAGATAAATAACCGAATCGCTCGTAACGATCGGTTCATGATCCTTGACGGCTCGAATGATCGACCGTCGGCGACGGTTTTCGCGTTCCTTCGCTCGTTCGATGCGTCTCTCTTCATCCATGATCGCGAGGCGGATTGCGGCATCCTTGCCGAAAAGATCGGTAACGAGTCTGTATGAAACAGACACGTTGCGATCCAATGCGGAAACCGGAGGAACGTCGAAACGTGATTCAGCCATTGAACTAAGCTCCGAAGAAAGGGGTTTGACTCTATTTGAGGATAGCTGAGTAATCGCCACGGTGCTAAGGTCGTGAGCTATACGTTAGCTCTTAACCTTGTGGGGCTTGGATCGGGCCGATTCGAGATCAGTCCGAAGGGTCGCGATGGTCTCGGCATCGATTCGAGTGCATTCCGCCAAGTGATCCCGTTCGGCCTGAAGTGCCGAGATATCATGCTTGGCGGATTCGAGTTCGTTGTGAAGTTTCTCGGCCGCGAGTGCCGACGCTTCCCGCTCCGACCGAAGCGTATCGCAATACGCTTTCAAATCGGTCTGAACAGTATTCAGGTTGATGGGTTCCCCGTTCTCGGGGTTCGCTTCCCCGAGTGTCCAGAGAAGGACCAATTGAACAGCTTTGATCTCGGGAGTGTCGCCGAATGCGGCCACGCATCCCGTAGCCTGGTTCGCGACGATTTCGGCGGACTTCGCCTTGTCCTCGGGTTTTTCCCTTTCGGGTTTCTTCCCGAAAACAGACGGATCGGTCAGGAGTTCTTTCCAAGCACGAGCGAAATTCGGTCCCTCTTCGCGGTGCTTATTACCGGCCTCTCGATCCGCAAGGTATGCGGTGTAGAGAGCAGTGAGTGCCTTCTGTCCGACCTTGACGTACGGGACATCGGCACTTCCCTTTTCCTTGCGGTATTCGGCGAAAACCGTCGGCATGCAGTATCTCATGCGGAGACGGTGTACCATGTTCTTTTCCATGCCGAACCACACCGCCATCCGTTGCACGCTCATTCCGGGATTCCGTTCCCAATTCTCTCCGATCGATTTCGCAATCTCGAATTCGTCCAATCCCTTAGACAAGACTTGATCGGTCACGAGACAATGCTCTTGATCCGTTGTCAACCCTTCCCAAATGAGTCCATGAATGTACTCAAAAGGCAAGGGATTGTCGGGAGTCGTCGGGATGCCTTCCTTGGCACGTCGTTCGGCTTCCTGTTGCCGAATGCCTTCCATGCAATCGCCACGGATGTTGCCGGAGATGGTCAGAAGCGTTCCATCGCTCTGACGTGAAAAACTCATCATCGGATTCCTCATCTGGAGTCCGAATTCCTTCAAGCTTTCCCAAAGCTTTTGATTCGCCGTATAGCCATACGACGAATCATCCCGGACGTTCAACTTTCGATCCCTTCGGATCGAAGTGAACGGGATATGGTCGTGGAAGACCGGGGGAGGAACGGACGCCAGAATCTCCGCTCGGGCCACTTCGTTGCTCTTGTCCGGCCCGAGATTCGCGATCGCTTCGGCAGTGGTCTTACGAGTAGGCATCGGAGTAACCTTTCTGTCTCTTACGAGACAACGACTCTTCTAGAGTCGTACCATTGGAAACATCGGCAAGCGAAATTGCTTACCGATGATTCACCGTGGCGATTACTCAGATACCCTCAAATAGAGTAGAGTAAAATCCCGTCGCGGATTCGTTCCCACGATTTTCCGCTATCGGGCCGATCACGTGCCTTGCGGCAAGCAATCGTGATACATCCAAATTGTCAAATATCAGAATCCGATTCCGGTCGTTCCGTTGACCGCCGTCCGTCGTTCCGTTGACTCAAACACAAGGCGATAACGTTTGTCTCACGAATCGGGTTACTCTGCAATGCGACTCTAGGGATTTTCTCGTAACAGACCGATGATGTTTCTTTTTTGCATCATCGGTAGTGTACAAGCGTGTAACAACGTATCTACTAAAGCTGATGCCGGGCCGTAGATGGGTCGCCATGCGACGATGGATCACGGAACGTCGGATCTATCCACCCTATCCCCGAAAGCCTCTCAAATCGAATCCTAGGCGATTTGGCCCATTGCCGAGAACCGCGATCGGATCGCGGTTTCCTGGTTCGATCCGATCGCGGTTCCCTGGTTCGAGGATACCCGATCCGATGATACAGGTAGCTATCTACAGATAGCTCCGATCCACTGTTACCTATGATAGTCACATCCACTGTTACCTATCACTGTCATATCCATAGCTACCTATGATAGTCACATCCACTGTTACCTATCACTGTCATATCCATGATCCGTCATATCAAGGTACAGTTACCTTTGTCATATCATCGAATAGTCATGTATCATTGGATCGATGTATCCCGTTCCGAACATATGGGTATACAGGAGATATGTATCGGGGAACATATGTCCCGGTGGGTCAAATTAATATATCAAATTATGGGCATGTTCGAGCCTATGCCGGCCGCCCCATACTGTAACACCCTCGCCAGAAATTTTAGGAACCCGGTCCATCGAAGCTAAGATTAACTAAAGGAACCCGGTCCATCGGAACTAAGAAACTATGATCATAACTACTCTAATAGATTAAGGAACTCGGTCCGAAGAAACTACGATCGGGAACTCGGTCCGAAGAAACTCTAAAAGAGTAATAGGTCCGAAGAAGAGTAGTAGGTCCGAAGAAACTACTGAACAAATGACTCTGGTCGGTCAAACTACAATAGTATACGGTAAAATCATCGACAGTTTCACGCTTTTTCGCCGAAAATAATTTCTGGAAAAATTCTATGTCTTGCCGTATCCTATTGTAGACGGCCAAATACAGGACGACCGAAGCTCGGTCGAAGAAGTTGGCCCAAAAAGTGTGAAACAACTCTATTAGAGCGAGGGCAAAATGCTAAGGTATCCGGCGGACTACCCTGCTGATGCAGCTAGGATCATCGCTAAAAACTGGAACGAAAAGACTATCTACTCGAAGAAGGAAGAAACTGCGGAAGCTTGCTGGAATCTGATCGGTTACGGACTCAAGGCTACTCTTGGAGAGCCTGACCAACCGATCAGACATATCATGATGGCTACTCATCCAGAAGTAGATGGAAGTGGCACCTTGATCAACGACCAGGAAGTGATTGATAAGATCAACGAATTCGAAAATACTCCTCATGACAAGCGTCCTGAGAATGCTTTGCCGCTAGCCCCTCAAGTTATGGCTAGGTGGGCTTTCCAGCTAGCTAATAAGATCCTCTCAGGCCAATTATCCTCTACCTGACCCTGCCCTAGTCTCCGCCGGGACGAAAGGCGGGGTCAGGTGGAGGTTACTCTTATAGAGTAGCAAGTAACATCCCTCAAGGACAAAAAGATGAATCTTCAGAAAGTTCAGGCCGCTGTCGAGTCTCTGCCGGAAGATAAGAAGCAGGAACTCGAAGCTAAGCTCAGTGAGCATCACGGTGAAGGGTTTTCTGGTCCGGCAGGGAACATCCTTTCAATCTTCCTGAAAGCTCTCCCGCTCGTTATCCAGTTCCTTCACGAACAAGGTCTTGTCACCCCCGAGTAATGATTAAGGGCTTACCCAATGAACCGATTCTTTATTCTCCTGCTAATGCCGCTCATCTGCGATCCTAGCTCCAACCCAAGGGCGAAAGCTATTGTAACCCTCGCTGACGGAGCAGCAGTCCCAAAGACTTGGCCATTGGGTAAGCCCCTTATTCTTACAGTTGATAAGAGTTCAGCTAGCTCGGTTAGGTTGGCCGTTAGTCCTGAATCCCTCTCAGGCTTTGTCACTTCTCTTCCTGACAATAAGTTCCTGATCGGGACAGGGACCAAGCCAATCGATGTCTCCCTTCGGTTCACTGTTGCTAAGGATAATACTCTAGATGAGTCAACAGTGAAGCTGAAATTTGTCAGTGATCAGCCTGATAAAGATCCTAACCCGGCTCCGCCAACCCTCCCTGTAGCGGTTATTCGCGGAAGGACAGTAGTTAATCCAGGTGGGGATATCTTCCTCGATGGTTCTTCTTCGATCTCAGATCCACCGAACGCGATTAAATGGAAATGGAAAGGAAACGGTCCGCGACCTCCTTACGTCGTTTGGAAGGATAACGATACCAATCGGCCCGCTTATCTTTTCCTATCAGACCCAGCTCCAGGTAATTACACTTTTGAGTTGATCACTATCGGTAAAGATATCGATGGTACTCCAACTGCCGATGCAGATTTAATTCAAGTAACTGTTGCCTCTCCGACTCCGACTCCGACTCCGACTCCGACTCCGACTCCGACTCCGACTCCGACTCCGACTCCGACTCCGACTCCGACTCCAGTCGTCACAAGTAAGTTGCGAGTCCTCTTTCTCTACGAGAGTAGCGACCCACTTACGAAGGAACAAATCAATATTATCAACTCAACTTCTCTGCGTGCATACCTTCAGACTCATTGTATGGATGAGAATGGGCAAGCTGCTTGGGGATTCTATGACAAGGATGTTAATGTAGCAGCGACAAGGCCAGGATGGGCCGATGCAATAGCTAAAGGAAAAGCTGATCCTACTCCACTTCCAAAGGTATGTATTTTCGATGGACCGACGCTAGTGAAATCGGTCCAACTAATAATGTCAGAAGCGGATACGTTGTCGTTGATCCAACAGTATGGTGGGCATTAACTTACTCTAGGAGAGTAGAACTATGGATATCATCAACGACAACACAAATAATGACCTACTCTTCCCGAAGGATAAAGGTCGCGGTCTTGACCTTTCAGAGCGACCGAAAGGCTTTGCTTACGGTGGGTCTGCTGAACCTTTTCCAGACAATCTGATTATTCCGAGAAGTGAATGGCAGCCCCGAATCGAAGAAAAGAAGGCAAGGAAATCCCGTCTGAGAGATATCGTCGATCAGATGAAGCTCCCTCCGAAGGATCAGGAACAAACAAATTTCTGTTGGGCAAACGCTCCTACTCACTGTATTGAGATCCTTCGAGTTAAGCAAAATCAGCCAACTGTTATCCTCTCTCCGGCCTCGGTTGCTTGTCAAATCAACGGTTTCCGCAATCAAGGTGGCTGGGGAAAAAGTGCCCTTCAATTCATTTCCGATAAGGGTGCAACTCCCGTCGATCTCTGGCCAGCGAACGCAATTGACAGAAAATACCTTACCGACGCTGGCAAGACAGCCGCAATGAATTATCGTGATACTGAGTGGTGGGAACTCGAACCAAATAACATCGACCATCTTATTTCAGCACTCCTTCTCGGTCTTCCGGTTGCTATCGGCCTTAGCTGGTGGAGTCATGAAGTAACGGCTTACGATGCCGATTGGATCGATGGAGCAATTGCAGTTGATTTCCGCAATTCCTGGGGACCAGGATACGGTGATAATGGTTACGGCACACTTCAGGGACGAAAAATGTCTCCTGACGACGCTGTTTGCCCTCGATTAGCTATTAACTCATAAGGAAATAAGATGGCTGAGAAAGTACCATACCCTGACCACCCTGATCGTTGCCAAGGCATCAATAGTGCCAAAGGTGAACAGGTTGGTCAGTGTACACTTTTCAAAGTACCTGGGAGCGATTTCTGCTCTTTCCACGGTGGGAATAAGAAAGCTCAGGCTGATACTCTACAAGAGTTGAACCTCTATCGGTTGAAGAAGTTCACAAACCGTCTTGTCGAGTTCAAAAATGCAAATGGTGCGAGGACTATTGACGAGGAATTGGCGATCCTCCGAATGGTCCTTGAAGAGACAGTAAATAAGTGCAATGATGAAATGGAGCTTCTGCTCTATTCAACAAAGATTAGCGAGTTGATCAATGATATCAAAGGCTTGGTAATTTCGGCCGATAAACTGGCTACTAAAGCTAGAACTACGATCGGTCGATCCGAAGCGATCGTTATTGCAGGAAAAACAGTCGAAATCATCACAAGACATATCGATGATCCTGCTATCCTTGCAAAGATCGCTGAAGATATTACTCAAGCCTTCATCACTACCGAGGATGAAGATGGTTAAAAATAACGAAAATCCTGGGATGGGATCACCCGTTTCAGTAATCGTCATTATTATTCTCACAATGTTTATGGCATTTATTACTGCTGCCGTGGTAAGACTTAACTTAGAGCCAATTACCAATAGCAGTATCAATGAACGTATCAAAGATAACCAGAAGGTCTTGACGGAGATCCGAGGTATCATCTATGAGATCCGTGATGCTCAAGCCAAGGCACAGCAACATTAGCCTAGCGGTGACACTAGGGGTATTCCTGTTCGCTACTTACTTTGTTTTCGTTCCAGGGATTATCAAGCAATATGAAAACAAATTAGCAAAAGAAAGAGAGAAACTAAGCAATATTGTTACTCGATTAGAGTTGCAACAAATTCAGTTAGAAAAAGCAATAGCTGCAATGGAAATGTCTAGAAAACTAAGTAAACAGAATAATACGCTGTTACAGGAAATAAAGAGAGATGCGGCATCAGATAGCGAAACTTCTCGCTCAAAAAATAACTGAAGGACTGAGTAAGAAATCCATTACTAAGTGCTCGGAATGGTCTGAACGATATAGGGTGATGGGGCAACCTTTTCCTGGCCCTTGGTCTTTTAAGCATCACCCTTGGCTTCGTGATATGCACGATAGCAATGCAGAAATGAATATCGGTCAAAAGTCTGCACAGATGGGTTATACTGAATGGGCTTTGAACAGGACTTTGTTTAATATTGACATAAGGTCTCTTGATTGTCTTTACGTTCTTCCTAGCTGGAAACCCGATGCTAGTGACTTCTCTAATGCTCGCTTTAGTCCGGCCCTCGAACTTTCGACTCATCTAAAAGAGTTGTTCTCAGATGTATCCAACGTCGGACATAAGCGGGCAGGATCAGCTAATCTCTATATTCGTGGAAGTCACGCACGCAGCCAATTAAAGTCGATTCCGGTCGCTCAGATCGTTATCGACGAAAAAGACGAGATGTCCCAAGAGAATGTACCTCTTGTCTTCGAACGCCAGTCAGGCCAATTAGTTAGAGAAGTGATTCAGATCAGTACTCCAACTTATCCAAACTACGGTATCAACAAAGATTTCCTTCAATCGAGCCAAAATCACTATTTCTTTACTTGTCCTCTTTGCTCTCGATTCACAGAGCTAGATTTTCCAGATTGCTTGGTAGTGACAGCCGAGAAAGTAACAGATTCTACTCTAAAAGAGTCATACATCAAGTGCAAGGAATGCCAGGGGAAACTTCCCCATGAGACGAAACAGGAGTGGCTTAGTAATTCTACTTGGGTTGAATCGATCACGGGGAGAGACTGGAAGGGATGGTACATCAATCAGCTATACTCCCCGACGGTTGAGCCTTGGAAGATTGCCGAGACAGCCCTTAAAGCACAGACTGATCCAGCAGAAGAGACCGAACTATTCAATAGTAAAGGTGGTCTGCCTCATACTGTTAAGGGTGCAGGAGTTACTGACGAAGAGATTATTCAGTGCATCAGGGAATTTAGACAGTTTAGGAGTTACGAAGGCAGTAGAGTAGTGACAATGGGTGTAGATGTCGGATACCCGCAGTTGCATTTTGAAATTGATGAATGGATACTACCACCGTCAGGGACGCCAGTAGTTGATATAAATCAGTATTCAAAGTGCCGGGTACTTCTGGCTGGAACCGTCAACGAGTTCGATGACTTAACAAACTTGATTCGCTCTTTTAGAGTCAATTACACAGTCATTGACGCCCAACCCGAGCGACGACAAGCCTTGAGTTTCGCCAATAAACATTATGGGCGAGTTAGGCTTTGCACTTATGAGCAAGGTATTACAGGTAAGGCTATCCATCTTGATTCAATTGAACCAAAAGTCAAGGTCGATCGTACTTCCTGGCTCGATTTGTCCCTTGGACGATTTAAGGCTACAACAATTTACTTACCAGCAGATATTTCACAAGAGTATAAGCAACATATTAAGAATCAAGTTAGAGTATACGAGAAAGATCGTCATGGGAATCCTACTGGCCGCTATATTACCCCTGTTGGCGAGGATCATTTCGGCCACGCTCGAAACTACGCTGAAATAGCTTTGCCATTAGCTTGTCAGAACCAATCCCCTGTGAATATAGAAACAAGCGTCTTTTAGGAGAATACCTTGGGAGTGGGCACTGTCAGTAATGTTGTCGATAAACGGAGCACGCTCCCAACGATTACGCACCCCCACTATAAGCGTAGTGAGAGAGATTGGTTCAAGTGGCGTTTGACATATGAATCTGGTGATAGATTCATTCGCCAGTATCTTGTTAAGTTCTCTAATAGAGAAGACAACCGCGAATTCCAAGAACGAAGAAAGCTTGCTTATTGTCCTGCCTTCGCAAAAGCAGCTATACACGAAGTAAGAAACGCTATTTATAAGCGATCAACGGATATTACTCGCGAAGGTGGCCCTGCAAGCTATCAGGAAGCGACGACAGGCAAGCGGAATGGTGTAGACTTGCTCGGTTCGAGCATGAATTACTTCATGGGTGTAAAAGTCCTTGAAGAAGTCCTCGTTATGGGGCGTGTCGGTGTCTATGTCGATATGCCATCCGATATCGGTGTTACTCTACTAGAGAAGAAAGGCAAAAGACCCTATATTTATATGTACCAAGCGGAAGATATCCGCTCTTGGACGGTAGATCAAGGTGAAAATGGCAATGAATTTACCTCTCTTTTGCTCTGTGATCATGATTATGAGTACGATGATATCACTAATCTGCCAACTGATGAGGTAGTTCGTTACCGTTATCTCTATATAAAGCAAACAGAGGCCGGTCCAAGGGTATTTTGCAAGTTTTGCGATGACGCTGGATGCATTTTGGACGAATATAACGAGGAAGCTGACGATGATTATGAGATTCAGGTCGGAAATCTCGATCGAATCCCATTTATTCTCATCGATATTCAGAATTCTTTGCTCGCAGACGCTGCAAATTACCAAATTGCTCACCTAAATATCGCTTCTGGTGATATTTGGTACGCTGCAAGGGCAAATTATCCCTTTTATATCGAGCCTTTTGACCCAAAAAGCCAGTCTCCTTATATTAAACAAGCTGGTAATGACGATTTTGCATCAACTGACCAGTTTACAATGGTCACGAACACTACAAATGCCGAAGAAATTACTACAGGACCGACTAGAGGCCGCCGTTATCCGATTGGATTGAATCAACCTGCCTTTATTCATCCTTCACCGGAGCCTTTAAGGGCTTCGATGGCAAAACAGGATCAATTGAAGGCCGAACTGAGGCAATTGATTAATCTTTCTCTTTCTAGTCTTAATCCTACGAGCGGATCAGCACAATCTAAGGCACTCGATCAAGCTGGGTTAGAGAATGGACTCACTTATTTGGCTATGATTCTTCAGTACGCTGAAGAAAGGATCGGACTCTTTTGGAGTTTGTACGAAGGAACAACTTCAACTCCAGAGATTCAGTATCCTGAACAATATCAGCTTCTTGATCCTGATCAAATTGATAAAGAGATCGATTCTCTGACAAAACTATGCGATCGCACGACGAGTATGACTTTGAAGCGTCGATGCATGAAAATTATCGCAGAACTTAAAGTCAGCAGTTACGTACAACGTGCTGAACTCGAAAAGATTTACCGAGAAATCGATAACGCTGATGTCATTGTTGCTGATGTCGCTTCCATCAAAATCGATGTCGAGGCTGGACTCGTCTCCAATGAAACGGCAAGTATCGCAAGAGGATATCCGAAAGGTGAAGCAGATAAAGCGGCTGAGGACCACGCTTCACGTCTTGCACGGATTCAAGAAGCTCAAACACCTAAAATTGATGCTCAAGCAAGAGGGATCAACGATCTCTCAATAGATCCCAAGGCCGGATCTAAGGAAAAGGCGGCTGTAGCGGATCAAACAACTAATCCGAATCCAACAGACCCAACGAGAGGCCCAGGTCAAAATGGACAGTGATATCATCATGATCGATCAAAGCTTTTTTACTGATTCGATCTCAACAAGTGACGGCTTTATAGACAAGATGAAGGTAACAGGTTTCTTTGAAGTAGAAATCTGGCGTAAAGACCAGATTATCGGTCATGAGTTCTTCAACGCAGTGACCAATGAAGGTCTTAACAATATGTTGGGAGTCACCTTCCACGGTGATACTCAACAGACCTCTTGGTATATGCTTCTGATTTCCGCAACAAGCTATTCCGCTCTCGCCGCTGGCGATACAATGGCTAGCCATAGTGGCTGGCTCGAAGCTACGGCTTACAGTGAGTCAACTCGTCAACAGTGGACTTGTGGCTCGCCCGCTCTTAAATCAATTACTAATGGTACGGCAGTAACCTTTACCATTTCTGTTGACGGAACAGTAATTAAGGGTATTGGAGTCACTTCCGACAATACCAAGAGCGGCACTACCGGCAAACTTTGGTCTACTGGCCTCTTCTCCAGTGACCAGACTCTTCTTAATGGCGATCAATTGAAGATCACCTATACTGTCAATATCAGCTAACTCTAGGAGAGTTAAGTGGCTTCTTTTACGGAATTCTGCTGCCGGTCAGGTGGATCAAATCTGAATGCGGGATCGCGTTCAGGTTCTTCTACCGAACCAGGAACATCGGCAGACTTCACGTATGCAAGTGGTAGCTGGGTAGCTTCGACTGGAGTTTTTACAGTTGCAAGCGGAAATCCTTCTTCTGACGGAGTTGCAGTAGGTGATTGGGCAAGTGTTTATCCTGATGGATCAACTACTGCCGTCTTTATTGGCCGTGTAACAGCTAGAACGACCACAACAATAACGGTTAGTTTGACGGTAAAAGGTGGCACGGCTCCAACAGATGGCACAAGTAATCGAACAGTAAAGATTGGTGGTGCTTGGGCTGGACCGAGTGGAGGAACAGCATTCCCATTTGGTATCGTCAATACTGCAATGCAGAATCTGTCAAGTAATCCTGTTAGAGTAAATATGAAGAACGATCAAACTTACTCTTTAACGGCAGGTATTTCTGTTACTTCCGGTGTTCCCGCTTACATTGCTGGTTATACTACCTCTTATGGAGATTTAGGGCGGACGATCTTCGATGGAGGTACATCAGGAGCTAGTTATAGCTTATGGACTCTTGGAGCTACTGCTGGATCGATGAGATTGGAAGCTTTTGAATTTAGAAATAATGGAGCTACAGGTTCAACTGCCGGTGTAACGATATCTAATACAAGCTCTAGCTTTGTTCAGTGCGTTTTCCATGATTTTCAAGGATCAGGACTCAACGGTAGTTCGGCTGTTACTCTAGTAGAGTGCGAGTTTTATCTTTGTAATAAATCTAATACAGCTAATCTCGGAGGAATCTCTGTTACTGGTGCTGTATGCATGCGACGAACTATCTTTCATGATAATACAGGAACAAATAATCAAGGGGCCTATGTTAACGGATCTTCATCTGCTCAAATCTCACATTGCATCTTTGATAGTAATGGCACTTCGGCAGGTCTTAGGCTAGGAGCTTCAGCAAACGCTATTGTAGAAAACTCAGATTTCTATAACAATGTCGGTCCTGGAATCTTGATTGGTGGTGGTTTTAACTATGTAGATAACTGTAATTTCTTCAAGAATGGCACTTACGGCATTTCTGGATCTTCTGGTCATGTTCAAGTATATAATAGCACTTACGGATCAGGTACTCAGGCAAATGGTTCTGGTACAATTAGTATGGCCTCTTATGATGAAGGATCACCGACAACCTACGCTTCCGGTGGACTTCCTTGGATTGACGCACCGAACGGCGATTTCCGCAATTCAGCTAGTACGGCAGGGAGAGGTAGTTTCCTTCAAACTCAATCAGGTTATGCAGGTACGACTTTCAACGATACAGTAGGTGCGGCAACTGTTGCAACTACTTCAAATAACTACTATTTCCCTGTTACACGCAGGAAGGTCGTATAATGAGAGCAGTATACATTGCACGAGCAAACATGAGTTTGTCTACTGCTAAAACAGCAATGCTCGGGACACTTCCTTCTGGGACTCTAATAGAGATCCTTGAAGCTAAGTTGATGAATACAGATCAAGAAGCACATGAACAAATGAGAGTTGGACTCTTTAGAGTAACGACTCTTGGTTCGCCGACAGGAACTTCACTTACGGCGGCTAATGTTCAGAAAACAGAGCCAGGAGCATCTAATACAGGTCTTACCTGGACAGTTAATCTGACAGGTGAACCAACAACCTATGACGCAAATCCTCTTGACATTGAAGGGGTGCCAAACGAAATCGGCTACCATTTCGAACCGATTCCAGAAGATCGGCCTTGGATTGGATCAGGAGCCTCTTTCGGTTTGAGACTGATGGATAACCTTACTAACACAATTACTGCCGAATGTGTCATTAAATATCGAGAGCTTAGCTAATGCTTCCAGTAGGATCAGCGTTCCTACGACCGTTCGCAGGATACGCTTATCCAAAACCTAAGCGTCGCCCCTATACGCGACGAAGACCCTCTATCTGGGATGTAATCTGGATAGACAATATCACTACTAGTGATACAATCGTTCTTCACCAGATTCGCAAGAGAACAGTTACCGACTCAGTTACTATAGCAGATGTTATTGCTTTCAGGAACGCAATTACACGAATCACAGTTACTCAGTCTGCAACAGTCTCTCAGACAATTAACTCTTATAGAGTACACACTGAATCAATTACACAATCGGCAACAGTTTCTGATGCTATTGCCGAACATACAGCAAAAGCTTATTTCGTATCAGTTTCTCATGAAGTTACAACAGGACAGATAGTAAAGCAAAATCGTGCCCTTATATTAATAGTTAGTCATTCTGTAACAACAGAAGATCAGATAGTTTTCCTTGGAACAGTTATAAGTGATCATTTAACAGTTACAGATAGTATCGGATTACTTCGCGTACTTCATATGTACGTTTCTCATAATGTCACAGTTTCAGACTCTCCGTTCATTAACTCTCCTAGAGTTCTATCAATTATCGATGCAGTTCAGATTCAAAATTTCTATGCTCCCAGACTAGCTACAGTTAGATTAAATCTCAGTGACAGTTTGACTTTACAAGATTTCATTAGTGCAAGAAATTCAACTTATCATATTAGTCAAAGTGATTCAGTTTCAATTAATCAATTTGTTAGAGTTTTTGGCTTAGTTACAACTATTACAGTTAGTGATACAATTTCTATTAATGATAAAGTCAATACAGTTTATAGTAAAATAGTTCAAAGCGATGTTTCTTTGAGTCAGCATATTGTACGCCACCGATATACTACTCAGACATTTACAACTACAAATACGATCTCTACAGCTTTCGCCAGAGACCTCAATTACACAATAACTACTCCTCTAGAATTAGCAAGCGATCTAACTAGATCAATCATAGTCACAAGAGAATTTGAAAATCCTCAATCACTTAGTTCAACTTATAATCCATCCCTATATATTACAACAAAAGGACCGCATCCAGTTGTTTCAGGTGTAGATATAATCTACAGCTATTTGACTCTACTAGAGTCAGCTATATCGAGCCTAGTTCTTCCAGTTCCTGAACTCAATGATTCTCAGAAACAGAACGATACGATCGATATTAAGCGTACAATGAGTGGAGAGTATAAGGCTTATGTAAAGAAAAGTACAACTGAGCAACTTACTTATACATGGATGTTGGACTATGATAAAGCGAGAGAATTTGTTGCATGGATAAAAGTAAATATGACTCAGAAGATTCGTGTAACAAATTGGAAAGGTGAGATTTGGTATGGAAATATCATTAATGATGATTTCCAAATCAAAGCAGAGACAAAGTACGCAGGTAAAGGAAAACAGAAAACTTCGGCGACACTTCATTTTGAAGGGATAAAGATCAATGGATAGTATTACCCCATATGCGACTCTAGAAGAGGCACAATCGTATTTTGACGATTGCCGCCTTAATGCTGAGTCGTGGGATAATTCTACTCCTGAGAATCAGTTGAAGGCTTTAAAGTCTGCAACTATCTCAATTGATCGTCTTAACTTTAAAGGAAGTAAAGTAGACCCAACGCAAGCGAATGAATTTCCTCGGATCACAGGAAGGTTACCGAGTGACTCTACTAGAGTAATTCCTTCGACAGGGATACCGAGAGATATACAAGTAGCTTGCTGCGAATTGGCTCTATCACTGCTAGACGGTGTAGATCCCGATTTAGAGGAAGAAGACCTTAGTTCAATTACTGAGGCATATGCGACTGTTCGGGTGACCTCCGACCCAAACGTTCGTAAGGATCATATTAGGGCAGGTATCATAAGCGTTGTAGCTTGGAAGTACCTTCTACCTTATTTAAATGATCCATTCGCTATTTACCTTCGGAGGGGCTAGGAAATAAAATGCACGCTTCACGACTGATTCTTGCTCGTTACGCTCCGGTAATGGTTCGTTCTAATCGTTTCTTCGAGGGTGATGAGACTCTCGGTGGAGGCGGTGGCGACGACACCATTGTTAGCGGTGGTGGAGCGGATACCCTTTCAGGGGGCGGTGGACAGAATAAGGTCAAGGTCTTCGATCAGGCTGCCGTTGACCGTATTGTCAAAGAACGACTCCGAAAAAGTAACGCTGAACGTGAAGAACTTATTGGTCAGCTTTCTTCACTTCAACAGCAAGGTCTTACTCCTGAAAATCTCGAAGCTTTGCAATCTCGTATCGAGACTCTTCAAAACGAAGGCAAGACGAAAGAGCAACTCGCTGCTGAGGAGCGAGGGAAACTTGAAAAGAAGTTGACAGGTGAGATCGGTAAGAAAGACGCCGAAGTAAAACTCTGGAAGAGTAAGTACGAAACGTTCCGATCTCAGACAGAGATTTTGACTGCGGCGGGAGCGGCGAAGGCCCATAATTCCGCTCAAATTTACAACATCCTTCGTCCTGATACTGTCATGGAGGAGGAAGTTGGAGAAGACGGAAAGCCTACCGGGGAATATATTCCCAAGGTGAATTTCCGAGATAAAGACAAGGATGGTAAGCCGGTTGTGCTGAAACTCAGCGTAGCCGAAGCAATCAAAAGGATGACCGAGATGGAGGAACATATGAACCTCTTCGACTCGGGTGGGACTGCCGGTCTCGGTGGTCGTAATAATGGCAGGAGTGGCGGAGCCGGGGGAACTGCCGTCCCTACTGAAACGTCCGCCTACATGGCAGCTCGTAAAAAGAATCCAAATCTCATCCGAGAAGGGGTTAAGTCATGACTAGTCAGTTGATTCTCCCGAAGCGTAAGTCGTTGGTTAAGAATGTTTCTCGCAAGGGAATTAAGGGTGGTGCCCTACTCTATAGAGACAACACCCTTGACGCTTTTAATGTCCAGCTTTGGGCGAATGAAAGTCTCGCTATTCTGCTTGAAAACATGGTCATGGGTATGCTCGTCCACCGTGACTTTGACTCTGTTATCGCCGCCTATGGCGATACCGTCAATGTGAGGAAGCCTGGTAACTTCACCGCTAAGCGTAAAACGAACGCTGATTCGGTGACGGTCCAGAATGCCACGGCTACTAACATCCCCGTGAAACTGAACCAGCAGGTTCACGTTTCCTATCTTATCAAAGATGGCGAAGAGTCGGTTGCTTTTACGAGCATTATCGACGAGTTCCTTCGCCCGGCGATGATCGCGAATGCTCGTTTCATCGATCATGTCCTCGCTTCTCAAGTCTACCAGTTCCTTCCGAACAATGCCGGTCGGCTTGGCGGAATGGATAACACTAACGGCAAGCGTTATATTCTCGACACTCGTGCCGAGATGAATAACAATAACGCTTGGGCCAACGACCGTAATCTCGTGCTTTCGTCTGCTGCTGAAAGCACGATGCTTGATATCGAAGCCTTCACCGATGCGAATCGAGTCGGTGACGACGGTACCGCTTTGCGGAATGCGTCCCTCGGCCGTAAGCTTGGCTTCGATATCCTCATGTCCCAGAATATTCCGTCTGTGACTGCACAGACGACTATTACGGGTGCTGTGAATAATGCGGCTGGCTACTCTATTGGAGCAACCAGCATCACTGTTGATGGTCTGGCGGCTGCGATCACGGCAGGTACTTACCTGACGATCGCTGGCGATGATACCCCTCAACAGGTCGTCTCGACAACTGGTGGCTCGACTCCGACCGCCATTGTTATCACTCCTGGTCTTGCTCACGCTGTTCTCGATAATGCCGTCGTCTCGATTTACCCGAAGGGTACGACGACGGCTGAGTATGATTATGACAGCACGACTCAGCTTGGTTATGCGAAAGAGCTTGCTATCACTGGCTTCTCGGTCGCTCCCCAGGTCTGTCAGTTGGTGTCGTTCGGATCGAGCACGATCAAGTACGGCATTATCGATGTCAACGGTACGGCCGGTATCACTCTCGATCGCCCGATCGAGGCAACGATTGCCAGCGGTGCTACTGTCAACCTCGGGCCTAGCGGCTCGTTCAACTTCGCGTTCCACCCGAATGCGTTGACTCTCGTTACCCGCCCAATGGCCATGCCTCGACAGGGGACAGGTGCCCTTTCGGCAGTGGTTGAGTTCATGGGTCTTTCGATCCGTGTCACTATCACCTATGATGGTAACAAGCAAGGGCACCTTGTTACTCTCGATATCCTCGCAGGTGTAAAGGTGCTTGATTCCGCTCTTGGGGCTGTCATGTTCAGCTAATGCTTACTCTCCTAGAGTCAGAAGGATTCCTTCTGACTCTAGGAGAGTGACTCATAAGGATCATTCGATGAATTGGCTGTTTGATTCAGATGGGTTTGTACCAAGAGCCTATTGTGGAAATTGGACTATTTTACTAATCTGTTTATATATTACTCCAAATGTAATTATTGCCCTTTGCTACTGGTGGATACCTTTTAACGGTCTGTTATACTGGAGAGGTCATCGAGAAGGATTAGGTAAGCATAAGAAGCTTCTTATCTGGTATGCTGCCTTTATATTCTGGTGCGGAATGACGCACTTCTTTGATGTCATCATCTTTAAATGGGCAGTTTATAATCTCAATATAGTTGCTTTGAATATTGCTGCCGTATTTAGCTTAAAAGCGGCTTGGCATACACGGGCCTTTCTTAGGGACGCAATTAAATTACCCTCTAGAAAAGAGTTACACGATGCCGTTGACAGATTAAGTGCAGAGAAGATCAACAGGGAAGCTGATACTAAGGAAAAGGATATTTTAATCAAAGATCAACGAGCTTCGATCGCTAGACTCACTGAGATTATTGAAACCCAAGTCTGGATTGTTGACAAAGACTTGGCTCTAAAAGAGTTGGCTTCGATGCTCGAAAGGATGAAGGGTCAATGATATTTGCTCAAATGGGTGTGGATCTTGTCAAACTGCTCCCAGACGGGGCAAATGTAATAGCAGTCATTATTGTTGTGATGCTATTTTTAAAACAACAAGAAAAATTCAACCTGATATTAAAGCAAATAACTGATGATTTCCATACTCAAATTAAAGAGAATCAGAAAGCTTTTCAAGAACAAGTAGGTGCCTTATCTACTCAGTATTTCTCTAATCAAAAGCTTTACCAAGAGCAAATCCAGAAACTGATGGATGCTCATATCATGGTCACTAGAGAAGTGATTACTACTCTACAAGAGGTAAAGCAGAACGTTGCAGGAATCAATGAAAAGATGAGAGATTACGACGCTTTGCCTTCACCAAAACGAGGATAGAGTGAGAAGACCAGGATCGATAGTACATACCAAGAAACTGCTCAGAAAGGTGATTTATAAGCTCAAATGGGCTTATGGATTTCCGGCAGACGTGTACCGAGATACACAAGGTGATTACGATCCGCAAACAGGACTTACCACGGTTTCAAGGGTAAAATATCATATTGATCGGATGATCGTTTTACCCGGATTAGTACATCGTGACTTTTTCTTCTCAATTAGTGTGATCAGAGCAAACAGCAATTTCATTGTCGGTGGCGATGTAAATCTCGACGATAGGCAATTTATTATCGACGGTAGAGATTTACCGTCAAACTTCGAACTATCTATTGATGATTATATCATCAAGGATAATGAACGTTGGGATTTCAAAAGTGTTGATAGACTTGAAGGAGGCACTGGTTACTTTGTTTCGGCGAGAAAGCTTATGAATCAAAAGTTCAATCAAATTTGGGACGGTACTCTAAAAGAGAAGCTCGTAACTACCTCGGAGTTTACAGTTGGACCCTAATATTGTTCGTTGGATTGTGGCTTCGTGTCGTACCTTCTTCAATACGAGGAAGGGAAATTATCCGCTTTTCTTTGAAAATACTGGACCTAAGAAGCTTCAAGACGCTCAAGGTAACCCAATAGCTTCTTATGCAGAGTTTAGAGTAAATGGTCCTTATTATCGTAAAATCACTACAACTGAAGAGTTTTACGATGTAGAGTTAAATGTACTTTGTCATACAGGAATCAATAATACTGATTCCGATGAAATTGAAAGAATGCTAGGCACTTACTTTTCAGCTTTCGCACCGACCATTCCTATTCTAAGATATGGTAATGGGTTGTCAGATGACCAATCTCAAATTGGCTGCCTAATGCTGTACGGAGAAAAGGGAGACCAAATAAGAGTTTCTCGTTTCGGACAAGCTAATCCAGATACCAAATTGGCCCAAGGCAGCATCGATGGCTCGTACCGGATGAGGCTTACTCTTTAAGAGTACGGAGGAAGAGATGCACGGTTTTATTGATCTCAAGCAAGCACAGTTGTTCATTCGAGACGGCTATACAAATGCCGGAGCGGTGAATAACGCACTAGGCTACACGACAACTTCAACAACGATGGCAGTTGATGGTATCACGGGTATCATTCCGACGGGGACCGTTTTTACCCTTGCTGGCGATGATACCGAATATGAGATCCTTTCTCATACAGAAACAACCGGGAATACGACTTCAGTCACATTTACTCCCGGTCTCGTTATCGCAGCAACTGACAATGAAGTGATTACTTTCCATCCCCACCAGATTGAGGTTCGTATTGGTGAAGGAAACTTCACCTATGACAAGAAGAGAAGTCGTCAGTACAAGAAAAATCGTGGCCGTCTTGACGTTGTTAGAGATGGTGACGAGGAGCAGCTTGATATCACTTTCGATTTCGTGTGGGATCACATTATCGGAACGTCCGGTGATCCTGTCAACGTCGAAGAGGCTCTTGACGGTATCGGCAACGCCTCTTCTTGGGTATCGTCGGCTACCGAATCCTGCGAGCCTTACGCCGTCGATCTGATCATCCTTTACAAGCCGATCTGCACTTCCGAGGATTGGGAACAGATTGTGTTTGAGGATTTCCGTTATGAATCCCTCAACCATAATCTTAAAGAAGGAACCGTTGCTTGCAAAGGTTCCTGTAACCGAACTACTCCGACCATCACGAGGATCGCGGCAGCGTGACTCCAATAGATTTGAAAGACTGTACCCTTTTCCTAATTAGTGGAACAGGGTCTGATTTCATCGCTATCCGTATAGGAGAGGGAAACCTCTCCTATACGGCAAAGCGAAATATTGAAGCTAAGAAATCTCGTGGCAATCTTAATCAACTTCGGGAGGGCGAAGAAGAACCAACAGATATTTCTTTTCAATTCGTTTGGGATTCCATGATTTCAAGTGGCTCTGAACCACCTACTCTAGAAGAGGTACTATATAACGAGGTAGGTTGGACTTCGGCAAGTTCAACTGATTCTAATGCTCCTCATACTGTTAATCTTCAAATTGTTAGATCAATAACCTGTAAAAAACCTAATGGTATTATCGTAAATGATGGAGAAACTTACAACTTTCCTGAGTTTGCTTTTACGGAATTAGCCCATAGTTTGAAAGATTCGACGGTTGATTGCAAAGGTATCTCTAATAGAGTAAGACCAACTGTAACAAGAGGATGATGAAATGAAGATCGGTGGAAAGAAAATTGACTCTCGACCTGCTTCTGAAACTCTCTATTTTCCTCGGGAGAAGGATGAAGTAGTCGCTATTCGAGCAAATGCAGTTATGGATAGGTCTGAGTTCGATAGACTCTTGCCTGTGCCTAAGCCGCCAAAAAAGCGTATCAAGGGGAATATCCTTGTCGACAATCCCGAAGATCCAAAATACGCTATTTCTGTAAACGCTCACGGTGCAAGATTTATCGATTGGCTCGTAATTCAATCTCTTTGTGGCGTTAATCGCGAGACACAAGACGATGAGCCGATTGAGTGGGAAATCGTAGATAAGCAAGATGCTAAGACATGGAATAAATGGGAAGAAGAGTTGAGACAGTCAGGTTTCTCTGACATGGAAAGGAAGAGGATACATAATATGGTCATTAAAGTTAATTCCCTTAGTGACGCCAGACTTGATGAGGCTCGGGCGAGTTTTTTGCAACCTCGGGAGCCGGAGCAAGATCCTTCGTCCTCCCAAAATACCGAACAGAGCGATACGCAGTCTGGCGAGCCTGTGAGCGACTCGGAATCAGACCACCAGGAGTCCCAGCTAGTTGGGACGAGTTCGACGAAGTAGTTGATTGGTGGGTAAAAGCTTCAATAGTAGAGTATAACCTCATAAGAACTATTGAAGAGGAAGAATTTGCAAAGGCTTGTATCCCTCGACTCTAGTAGAGTAACCAATGATCCAGGCTAGAGGCTTCTTCGCGACATTATCGATCGATATTGGTCGATACACGAAGACTCTTGACCAAACTATGGATGTTCAAATGAGGCAGGCTGCCCGAGCTTGGCTTAGGGCAGTTATCCTTAAAGTTCCAGTTTGGACGGGTATGTCGCGAGGAAGCTTCAAGCCTTTAGGCGCTTTTCTAAGAGTTGCAATCCCTATTTCGCCTGTTGCAACTAGATCAGGAATGGGACCGGACGCAGGGGCATCACTAAGTAGCTTTTCATTTGGTAAAGAAGGAACAAAGTACATCTTTGAGTTTGAAGATAATGTTCCGCATTATGCAATCAATGAGTTTTATAACGTTAGGCCACCGATTAACTTGATTACTCCCGGCCCTTATGGTTCTTTTAAGGCTGGTCAAGATGCTTGGGATCAATATGTTACCCAAGTAATGCCTTCTAAGTTCCCACGACCAGAAGAGTTCATTAGGCAGAGGAGAATCCAAATTGCCGGTCATTAGCTCTAATAGATTAGAAATTGATGCTACTCAAGCAATCAGCACCCTTAACAGCATTCAAGCGGCTTTTACAAGCCACAATGCTGCTGTGGGTGCTGTTGCTGCTCAATACGGTAGCTTCAATGCTAGTGGCAGAGGGGCAATTACAACATTTACACAAATCAATGAAGCTGGTCAAAGGGTTACAACGACAGTTCGTGAACTTAATGGTTCATATGAAATTCTCAATACACGTATTTCCGCTGCAAGTAACTCACAACGAAGATTAGCTGCTGATCTCGAAAGGCAACGTACTCTAGCAGATACGCTTGCACGTCAAGTATCTACTGCTGGAGCTAGTAGTCGTACTCCTACTACAACACCTGGAGTTGTTAATCCTGCTCTAATAGGTCAATCTGCTGAACAATTTCGAGCACTTACACAGCAACAAGTTGCCGCCGCTGCCGCAGCCAACAACCTTAATGCCGCTCAAACCGCTGCTTTGCAGAATACAGTTAATCAAGGTAGTCGAGCACAACAAGCCTTTGTTTCTTTGCGTGAGCGGGCTGAAGGATTTAGAGCAAAACTTGGAGAGTTCCAACAAATTGCTTTTGCGACAACGATCTATCGTGCATTGTCTTTACTTCAACTCGGTTTTACCCAGGGAACAAAATCCGCTGCTGAATATTCGAGGCAAGTTGCACTTGTAACTACACTCTCAAGAGAAAGTGGAGACACTTTCGAAGTTTGGAGTACACAAATTCGTAGGGTAGCAGACGAATTCGGTCGTCCTGCTACAGAAGTTGCCAAAGCTGCTTATGATGGGTTAAGTAACCAAGTCATTAAGACAAGTAGGGATCTAACTCTACTAGAGCAGAGTTTCGCACTTGCCCGATCCACAGGATCAGAAGGTGGTGCAACTCTTAATGTCCTTTCATCAATTTTGAATACTTATGGGAGTACTGCGGGCAATGTAACTCAGATCACAGATAAGCTTTTCAAGACTGTTGACTTGGGTCGTGTTAGAATCAACGAATTGAATGGTGTTATCGGCCGTTCTGCATCTATTGCGAAGACGGCTGGAGTCTCTTTTGATGAAGTGGCTGCTGGTCTTATTGTCCTTACCCAAACTGGTCTAGATTCTGCTGAATCTGCCACTTTGCTCAATAATGTCTATAGCCAACTTATCAAACCGAATGATGCTTTGGCTGAGCAAATTAAAAAGATGGGCTTTGATAGTGGTGCTGCTGCCGTACAGACACTTGGTTTTGCTGGAGTTATGCAAAAACTTGGTGATGCTTCTAAAGATACAGCTGAAAAAATTGCCACATTCTTCCCTGAAATTAGAGGCTTGCGTGGTGCATCGGCCCTTGATCCTGCTGGCCTTCAAAAGTTCATCTCTGCTCTAAAAGAGGTAGAGAAAGCAGAAGGCGATGTAAAGAAAGCAAATGATGAGCTTGCTAAGAGTGCTGGTTTCAAGTTAGGTGATGAAGTCAATCGAATTAAGAATTTCTTCACAGTTGACCTTGGTCAAGCTGCAATCGAGGCTGTTGCAAAGGTCACTGGTGCCCTTGGTGGCATGTCAAATGTTACTGAGACTGCCACAAAGATATTTATTGGGTTAGGTGGCTCTATTGCTGCTGCTTTTATTATAACTAAAGTGGTTACATTTGGCTCAACCATTGGCACACTTATTACTGGCTTAGTTACACTTACCAATACATTTGGAGCAAGTACGGCTGCGAATGTTATCTTTGGTCAATCCATTATAGTAACTAGGGCAGGTCTAGTTAGCCTTCTTGGAGTTTTTGGCGGTGTTACACTCGCAGCTTATGCCCTTGTAACAGCTTATATCAAACTTGGTCAAGCTAACTCTAATAGAGGAGCCGAGCTTGCAGCCAGCTTCGAGAAAGAAATATCCTCTAACAAAGCTGCCGTTGAAAAAGAAGCAAATGATCGTATCTCTGCTTTCAATCGTTCTGTTGATGAGATGACCCGTCTCTACGGTTCATTCATTGCTAAAGCAAAGACATTGAACACAGAATTCCTTAATGATACTAAGGAAAAAGCTAAAGGTATTTCTGAAGCTCTTACTAATAACTTTCAAGTTCTTCTAGGTGTAGCAAGAAAGAATGTAAGTGACGCTGAGGCTGCTCAGAAACAGTCAGAAGATAATATTGCCCAAATCAAGAAGGATCGTATTACCCTTACTGATCAATATGAAAAGAAGGCTTTCGAAAGAGCTATTGAGCGGTTGGCAGAAATTCGGCAAGCTAATCTAGCCGCCGCTTCTAGTGGTGCAGATGGTGGTTATGATAATCGCAATCAAATTGCAGAGTTAATTGCTCAAAGAAACAATATTATTAGAAGCAAGCTCAAGATTGCCGTCGATACTGGTGATCTTGACCACGCAAAACGGTTCCTTACCGAAATTGAAGGTAATCTAGACAAGCTTAAAGAGTTCAGATTTACCGGAATTAATTCAGCTTCTCAAAAAGAACTACAAAACTATCTCAATCTCACAGAGCAACTACGTGTCAAAGAAATTGCCAGAACAGCCGAACTGGCAAAGCAAGTAGCTTCTGAAGAACAGCAACTTAAAGTGCTAGAGGACACAGCAAGAAAAGTTGCTGAGTTCTCAACAAAAGGTGTCTTCGATAAGGATACAGGTAAGCTTCTTCCAAAATTCGAGAAAGACCCAAGTATTGCTCTAAAAGAGTTGGATAGTCTTCAAAATAAGGCTATCGGTCTAGCTCAAACTTTGAAAGGTGTCGGTGATCCTGTTACTCTTATCCGTTATAATCTCGCCTTGAAAGAGATTGATAAGACGTTTGCTGAACAGAAAGCGAACTTGCAACTCCTACTCCAGGGTTCGGAGCGTGATATTGCTCTCACTAAAGCTGGTGAGGCTCGTATCGCTCTTGCTAATGAAGAAAAGAAGCTTAATGAACAATTAACAAAGGAACTTGCCGAACAAAAGAATGTTATTGATGCTAATATTGTTGCAGCAAAACAACTTGCTGCTGAGATTCGACGTGAGAATTTTGGTGGTGGGACTACAGGATCACACGGGCTTATCGGTGCCCTAGCAAATGTCGTCAGCGGCAGTGAGATCGGTGGAGAGAATATTGGAGCAATTACACAGATCACTGGAGAACTTTCTACTCTACTAGAGGCGGCTAAAACTGATATACCGGCTACAATTACTAAGATCAATGAACTTGAAACTGCTCTAAAGCAGAAGGCACCACAACTTAAATTTGTTGATCCTAAAGATAAAGAGAATATTCTTGATGTTGCTCAGGCAATTGATCAATTGAGATCGTCAATACTTACCATAAAAAGTGTTAGTGATGTTGGAGCAGCTATCAAAAATAATCTAGATACTGTGAAGCTTCAAATTGCGGATATGGATGCTAAGACAAGTAATTTTATTGAAAAGGCATTCCCTGGTCTTCAGAGAATTGCTGATGCAGAGCAGCGTGTCATTGATGTAGGAAGCAATATAGACACGATAACAGCGAAGATGAAGGGTTATGCCGATGCTGCAAATACCGCTGCATTTGCTTTAGAACGACTTAGTAAAGTTGGACCAATTGCACCGCCAGTTATTAAAGCTCCAAGTACAGGTGGAGCAGTTGAAGGATTTGCTGATGGTGGTGTTGCCGGTTCTAAAGGTGGTTTCCTTGGCGACTTTCTAAGTGGACGGTACGCTAGAGGAACTGATACCATACCAGCTATGCTTAGTAAGGGAGAATTCGTAGTTCGTGCCCCTATGGCAGATAGATACTATTCGCAACTTATTGCAATGAATGCTGGCCATGCTCCTATTTATAGGGCACAAGGTGGTCCAGTATCAAATACCCGTGTTGGAGATATCCATATCTCTATTACAGGTGGTGGTAAGAGCGTTAACGCTAAGCAACTTGCTGGTGAGATTCGACGTGGAATCAAACAAGGCACAATGAAAATTAACTAAGAGGAAACTATGAACGATTTGCTTCCGATCTCTTCTGACCTTTTTGCTTCTGTTGAAAGGAAGCGAGAGATGGATACTCTTCTAGAGTCAAAAGGGCACTTTGTCCTTGAGCATTGGCGTGATGGTACTCTACTAGAGACGATACCGTTTCCGAATGGTGCTACTGATGTCGGTAAGCAATACATGCTCGGTGCTACCTTCAATGGTACAACACCAATTACGACATGGTATTTTGGCCTTCTCGATGGGACAAGTGGCACGCCTACTCTTGCCTCTGGCGATACAATGGCCAGCCATCCTGGATGGACCGAGTTCGTTACCTATGACGAGGGTAATCGACAAACTTGGGTAAAAGCCATCAATACCCTCAACAACACTATGGCGAGTTCGGCTGCTGCACAATTTACTGTCTCTAATGCAGTATCCAATCCTGCATATATTGCTGGTGGATTCCTTACGAGTAGTAGCACTCGTGGAGGAACTGCTGGAACTCTTTGGGCACATGGTCTTTTCCCTAATCCTGTTCCTGTTCAGGCAGGTGACGTTTTTAAGATCAACTATGTTACAGGTCTTTAAGAATGCCGAATAATATCGTTGTGCAAGGCATGAGACAGGATCTAACTGTTACCTCGTCCTTCGAAGTATGGACGGGGTATCAGTTTGTGACCAATCTTTTTCTTACATCTACTTTTATAGCAGATAATGCATCAGGATTAACTGATGATCTTGATATATCTAGTGAATTCAGTGGTTCAACTAATCCAATAAGAACTCTAGAAGAGTCACTCGAATTACAAAGTAATTTCAGTTGTAGTCTTATTACAATTAATTTTGTAGGGACACCTATTCCAACAATTGATCCAGAACCGGATCAAGTGCCAGCGGCAACATTACCCCATAACCTTAACGATGCAGGTAATCGTAACCCGATTTACTTCTCGTTTTATTATCCTGCTACAGTTCTTGGTGTTACCTTAACAGCTCCCGATTTTGGAGATTCTGAAACATATAAGCAACTAAGAGAAAAGAAGTATACTCGCGGTAATACCCTTGTAGTGTTCTATGATATTTCTTGGAGCGAAGAAAGAATTCTCGAATATCAATTCACATATCTTGATAAAAGTCAAAGAGACTTACTCCTCAATTTTATGCGAAGAACACTTGGGTACAAAGTAAGGATCATAGATCATCTAGGGGTGACAAGAGACGGTTTCATTATTTCACCTGAATCTGAAGTATTTGAACCCGTACCAAAAGGCTTTTCTGCAACAATTCGTTTTCAACAGGTAGCTTAATCATGGCTCGTCAAATCTCTGACGGAATTAAAACTCTACTAGAGTCAGGTGAAGGTATTGAGCCAATTATGGTTCTTGGTATTACTTGGGTAAATGGTAAAGAGTACCATTATGCCGACAGAGATATCGGAGATCCACTAAATCCCGCTGTCCGAGGTAAGGTTCTTGAGTTTGGTCAGCTTGAAGATGTTACAAGGCTCGATGGAAGTGGAACAGCTACCTCGATCTCCGTTACCCTTGACGATTCAGATGGATCTATCAAGGGATTCATGAACGGTATCGACTTGATCTTTAGACCCGTCAATGTTTATCAGTTCTTTAATGGTCTCTCCGAATCAATTGTTCTTTTCGAAGGTGTTCTCGCTACTCCAATAGAGTGGGACGAGGGCACTCGTACTGTTAAGCTTACAGCTATTACACGTCAAACTTCTCAGATGGTCGGTTTCTCTCTCGATGAATCAAATGTTCCTGTATACCATCAAGATTTATTGAATAAGCCCTGGCCTATGGTCTTTGGCTCTCCTCTATATTCTCCTACCCTTGCTCTAGTAGAGATACCGGCAGGTACAATTATTCACGGATTCGGTACTCCTAGCCAGTCCCTAGATAATCAGATCAATCAACTTGAAGGCGAACTTTCTGCTGGTCCTGGTATCTTTATTGCTGATACATCAGGATTTGATCCTGTTACCGGCCTAAATTATTCAACAGAAGATGATTTCGATGCGGCTTACTCTGCTGCTATTGCATGGTCGAAGGCTCAAGAATCAAAAGCTATCAGTTTAGCTAATGAATTGGACACAAAGAAAGGACAAGAATCACAAGCGCCATTTCGACCATATAATAATATCGTCGGTGGCTACCGTTTTCCTCAAGGGAAAAAACTTATTTGCCGTATCGGAGAAAAACTCTTTAAAGTAATCTTTCTTGGTGGAGATACTGTCCCGGATAAACATGAAAAAGATTGCCCTGTTCATGTCGAGCAGTTTCTATAGCCTTTGGCTTATTACAGGAACACGCCGACAGATACAGGCGGATTCTTTCAAGCAGGATCTAAGATCGAGCTTGTTAGCGAACTACCTGATGGATATCATTATGTAGCTAGTATCACTCCTGGTATAGTGCAAGGAGTTTATGCTTATCGTACATTTAATGGTATCAAGCGATTAACACCTATTCCAAAGCGTTATTGGAGTATAAAGACCGAAGCAACTGGCGGATTAGATATTACTTATATTGTTTTTCCTCGTGCGATGTCAACTTTAACATATTATGATAATTGGAAGGTTGTCTTTAGTGACGATCTTCTTAAGCGATATGAATCGGGGAATGAATATCCTTATATTTCTAATGTAAATTGGGTAATCGATTGGGAAGATACTATCTATGTAAATTTCCAATCGACAATTGGTCCTAATGTAGTCGATATCCTTATATGGATTATCGAGAAATATACTCCATACAAGTATGACCTTACATCATTTAACTATGTTAAGGCCCGAGTTTCAGGCTACCCAGCTAATTTCTGTTTAACAGAGCGACCCGTTGCCGATGAACTCATACAAGATATTTCTTATCAGGCTCGTTGTGCGGTTTGGATCAAAAATAACGTTTACTACATTAAATATCTTCCAGATACGGCTTATACTGTGGGTACTCTAACAGAGTCGCACATTATAGCTAAATCAATGAAGATCAGTGCATCAGGAACTGATGAGCTTGTCACAAAGTATGTCGCTACATGGCAACCAGACTATATTCATCCAAAAGATACTCTTGTCCTCAAGAACAATGTAGCGAAGTACGGTATCATCGAGGAATCTCATGATTTCTTTATCTATAACAATCTGGATCTAGTTTTACATACAGCTACTTTCTGGCTTATTCGAAAAAGTCATATCTGGAAAATTGTAACTTGTGATGTTACATTAGATATGTTGACTCTTGAGACTCTTGACGATGTACTATTGCAACTTAGTAAAACGACAGTTTCATTTGGCGATGTAGCTTGCCAGATTGAATCTTGTCAGTACAATTCTGATTCGAACTCGATATCTCTTACATTGTGGACGGGAATTCGTTTCGGCGAAATGATTCCGTATATCTTTGCACGTCCAGCCAATATCTCTAAATCGGCAGTATTTCCACTTTTCAGAGATATCGAGATTGGCGCTAGGCCAATTCCGAAAATTCCAAAGTACAATAATATTCAAAGCAATATTCAAGCACCTACCTCGGATAGTCCGATAGGAAGCCCAAGGGTAAATGAGAATGGCTATGTATTGAACACAAGACCTATTTCCCAAGGGACTATTTACCCTGCGGATTATCCAACTGCAAATGATCCCGTTCCGTTTGATCCCGAATACGATTATTTGCCTGAACCGGCACCAGATACACCGCTAGATGATCCCGATATTACACCGCCATTTGATTCGGGAGATATTTCAAGAGCTGTTCCGGGTAAAGTTATAAGTGGTGGAGGAAAGAACTGGCAAGTCGAGTGTTATCCGAAAGGACTAACTGGAACGCCCGTTACTGTTAATGCTGCTGAAGCTCATCAAGATCCATCTTTAGCAGGTATTGTTGGTGAATGGGTGACAGTTTATAGATCGATAACGAGTAAGGGTGAGAAAACCTATTCATTCTTTACTGCTCATTCTGTGGCTATGCCAGTTAGCATGCTAAATAACGAACAAGGTAACTTGTACCCTAAAGGTTTTCCAGCGGAACCTTTGGCTGGAAAACCAGTCAAGCAGTTACAAATTGCAACCTCATTTACTGTTCCACCAAATACAGTAGGTATTGCTGTTAGAATATGGGATGGTGATTCCTTTATTTATCAAGTGCAGATACCTGTCTGGCTTCCGAAGACAACTTAACTCTAGTAGAGTAGCAAATGGCTGACTTGAAAGATGGAGACCCAATTACAACTACCCCGCAACCTATTCTCCGTTATAGCCTTCCACAAATTGTGGATGGTCAAACGGGGAATATGGAGCGGGGTAACAATTTCTCTGTTGGCCGACCTTTTATCGCTTTTGAGTCACCAGAAGCAGAGATCGATTATATAGTTCATAACGCGACAAATATTAGAACTGGACAACCTATAATTGAATATTCTCCGTTAGTCCTAGAACTCTTTAAGCCCGATTTGTGGCTAGTTATTGAAATCAAGTTTTACGGCTTTATTGAAAGGCCGGGTGACTTCCCTAGATGCTGGTATGCGAAAGATCGATTCTTCTTTGTTCAAGTACCTTATAATGGTACTATTATACCACATATTTCTTTAAGTGATACCCCTATAGCTAATGCTTGGTATCAAAATGGACACTACGCACCAGATGGTGAAATCTTAGGTAAAATACCGATGTCAATTCAGTATCCAGTAAAAGTAGGAGAAACTGAATACATGGAAATTACTATGGTAGATGGGGCCTTACAAAATGCAAAATTAAATTTTGGACAAATACAATTTCCTGCTGCCGATGATCTAGGACCATATGGCGATCCTTTCCCAAGAGTAGGAGACTTTATTCAAGAACCTAAAGACTTAGGTTTCGCAAATATTAGTGATAGCTTTCAAGCTATAAGTGCATCAGCGGCAACAAACTTTGCACCTGAGTTACCTGTTCCATTAATTTTGTTAGGTAAACAACTAACATGGAACGAAGCAACAGCGGGCAGTATACAAGTAAGAATTGTCGAACTTGATACTGAGGAACCTAATCGTTCTCTCTTTATAAATAGGGACTTCTTAGATACAAGTCTAAATCCTCCTATTTTCCCGCCTTTCTAACCGAGCATGATCTTATTCAATTCTTCCATTTGTCGTCGATATACATCGATAGTGGTAGCAACATCAGCTAGGGCAGTATGGGCACGGCCATAATCGTGTTCTACTTTAAGAGTGCTTGCAAGATAAGTCAGATTGGCCTTAGGGTAAGGAAACTTTTCCTCTCCACGAAAATCAGCCATATCATTTAGAAACTTAGCAATTACCATTGTATCTCGCACTTCATAATCTGCAAACTTCGTTTCATAATTCAGTGAACCTAGCCAGGCCCGAAGAAACCTAGCTTCAAAGCTATAGTTATGTCCTACTGGAGCTACTCTTTTAGAGCCGAGGTTCTGTTCATCGAACCAACGATCAAGAATAGTCATAGCTGTATGAGAATCCAAGCCCTTTTCCATTGCACGTTCGATTCGGCTTTTATTCTTTGTTTTACCTACTCCCGACCAGTCGATATTATCAGGACGGCTAGGACGAATAACAAGGTCAAGCCATTTACGATTAATGTTTCGGTGAAACTTATCGTCTATAGGAATGATAGCTAGCTCATAAATGTCGTGTTGTTCGAAATCGAGACCTGTTGTTTCGATATCGATACCACATAGGAGGTTACCGTTAAGATGAATAAGGTTAAGTTCCGGCACCTGATGTCTCCTAAATTTGAAAAGGTAATCGTAAAAGTTACCCAGATGTTGGGTAGTCAAACAGCTTTGTTTGGAGCCTGTGTCATAATAGGTATTTGGGCTATCTGCGGCCCAATATACCATTTCAGTCGTAATTGGCAGATAGCAATTAATACTTTTACTTTGATCATTACATTTTTGATGGTGTTTCTTGCACAAAATGACTCTAATAGAAACTTCCAGGCTTTACATATCAAATTGGATCAACTCTTAGAGACTGATTTTGAGACTGTAGAACCTTCATCTGCTATTGAAGAAAAGATTGAACAACTGAATGAATTAGCGACTGTAGCTAAACTGATTAATACACCAGAAGAAACGATGAGTACCGACGAGATCGAAATCAAGTCGGTACTACTCGAAAAGATTAAGCAGGATTCTAACCCGACACTTCCAATCCAAGGGCCAGAGCCAACTTCTCAAGTCGAGAATGATACGAAGGCACATCCCAACGATTCTGAATCACAATGTCACACAATTCAGGACCGAACTCAAGTGTGGGATCGTTTGGAACATCTCGATCAACCCAAATCACAAGATCACACAGCTTCAACCGACGAACCTCGATCATCTCAATCCTTGCACGTACACCGACAAGAAGGTTAGAATCAGGATTAAGAATTTCTTTTGCAAGATAAGCTGGATCATTAGCTCGCAGCTTATCTCCTAGAGCACGCCAGTACATTTTTCGTTCATGACGTTGAGCATGGGCCTGGGCAAAAGTAATCCCTTCGCGCATTGCCACTTTTCGTGAAATAACAACGGAAGTTGTTCCGTTATATTTGAGGCCGCAGTGGTTAACGAACCATTCTGCGGCTTCATCTTTTCCAGCCCGGCTCGGCCCGATAATACCAAGAGTGAGCTTTTTCATCGGTTCCTCTAGAAGAGTCAGAAGCTACTTGGCCAAGGAACATTAGACCTGTGCAAATCGCCATTGTAAAATCGCTAATGAAATAGCCAGCAATGGCTGCTCCAATAACGATATTTGTCGAAACAACAATCATATCTCGATTCATTTGTTTACTCTAAAAGAGTGGAGGTTTTTCACGCCAATCTGAACCTACGCTCTTTCTTTCATCGGCCTTATCAGGATAATCGCGTGTAAGCATAGCGATAGCTTTAATATTACCATAAGTATCATGGTAAGCTTCGTAAATATTTAAAGGTACAATTGGCAATAGTTCGGCTTCAGGAACAATATCGAATTGTTCTGAATAAAGAACCAAGGCAAATTGCTGACGATTACCATCCCAAAATACATGATGAACATAAGTGTCTGGTGGTAGTCCTTGAAAGCATAATACTTGCTTGATAAAAGTATGATCTTCATTTGGATATTTTGGCGCTGGAAACATGAAGACGCTCAAGATTTCATTTGGACCGACATAACCAATCTTAAGTCGTTGTTCCACTTTTAGTCTCCGCTTGTTTGAGGTAGTTTGCCCAATACTCTAATAGAGTAAAGGCATCAGGAATCATCAGTTCTCTTATCTCAGCCTGCTCTGGTATCTTACCCATTGCATATTTAAGTCGATCCTTGCCCTGATATAACCAAATAATTAACTCGAAATCGTCATTACGCCAACTCATCCTGAGACAATTATAGTTTCCTCGGGATAAAGTTGGACACAAACAATCCTGTTGACACATCCCTGTGAAGAGTTTTAGTGCCGTATCATCATCGTTCCATTTGAGGAGTTCTAAACACTCCTCAAATTTACGTGTAAAACAACCATTACTAAGAACTACTGCTACATCCACTAGCATTCTTGAATTCCCTTATAAGATTTTCGATATGAGCCATCTGATCACAAGGTCTAAGGACTTCATTCTCGATTTGAATTACCCTATCAACGAAGTTACGAAGTCGTAGAACCTCTTCAAGAACAAGGATCGGCTTACCTTCATACTGGCCATCAGTAAGATGACCAAGAGCGATCGTTGAAACTCCACCAAGTTGCCAGAGAAGGCGATCATGGTGTTCTTTTAGAGTAGCTACTTCATCATATTCGGATGTGTATTTCTTAAATTCTTCATCTGTAAGCACTATAATAGCATCAGGCCCTTTAACAACCCAATCTCCCTTTCTAATATGTCCGTAGTCAGATGTACCAGGTAAATCATACCAAAATCTATCGTCATGTGCTTTCAACTCTACTAGAGTGATCGAGGCCGGATCACCATTGAACTGCTCGGCCTCAACCTCAACTGATTTCGTGTAATACTTCATGACCTTTTACCTTTCCAATAGACCAGTTACCAGCCTGTTTTTCGATAACGAGATACTTGATATGCTCTGCATTAACACCAATATACTCACCAGGAGCATAGATCACATGTTGAGAGATTCCATGCTCATGGGCATATTGCAGTGTTCGTTGTTCCGACTCTTTAAGAGTCGAAAAGATTTGTTGTATTGTCATAGCTTATTTCCATTCTGATAGAGCCTACCTTCTCGTGTTGTGATTTTGGCTTTTACTTCTCCTCTAAGTGGTGTCCAGGAAAGGTTACAAACATACCTCTGATTATCCTTATATGAAGGACCATAAGGATACTTCGGAGGAAGTTCATTCCTTACTCTGTGCTTAGTCCAGTTCTTGATATCATCGGTCATTCCAACCCAATCAATGAATCTGGAATAGAACTCAGAATACTTGATCCATTCACCATCGACTTCAAAACATTCCTCCGCAATAAAAGTGTCAAGATAAGTCTGATTAGACTTACTCACAGCATCCTTGAACTGTGTTTGAATAACAGGAACGAACAAACGATCATTGCTGGGAGGAATATCTACAGCAAGAATAGCTGCAAGGAAATCGGCAGCTTCTTGTCGGAGCAACTCTAGTAGAG